>Ga0265797_10000299_pt1 | contig 91752 bp, 66 predicted proteins | sample P2T30metagenome_FD_192433 | JGI IMG/M metagenome (GOLD analysis project Ga0265797, IMG submission 192433) | Plant litter microbial communities from East Loma Ridge, Irvine, California - P2 T30 | ecosystem: Environmental > Terrestrial > Plant litter > Unclassified | place: USA: California... | reverse complement strand
TGAGTTCTTCCATTAAACCCATGGTTTCTGAGATCTGGTGCTTGTCGTCAGCACGCGTGGCCTACAATTCGCCGGCAATAGGGATAGCGTCTACCTCGAGGAACTGCAGCATGCGCATGGTCATTCCACTCTGGCCTTTGGGAGCTCTCGGCAGCTGATCGGTCATGCTCTCCTGCTGTTGTTGCAACTTTTGCTGCGCCTTGGGAAGTTTGTTCTTCGTCATTTTCGGGCTTTGCTTGTTCGACAAAGTTGGGCTGAAGTTAGTCAAGACCTTTTCCACCTCTATCCTCGACAGATGCTCTTCACACTTGGTCATCTGGAACTCCATGCCTTCGATCAAGCTTCCACTGCCGCCAAACAAGACGGTCAAGGGACCGCTCATCTCCACACGTGCACCATTTGGATAAGACACTGTGAGAGTTGCGTTTTGGCAGCTGAGACGGCAGCGACCGTCGCCCAACATGGTTTCGGTTCCGTGTTCGGTGTGTAGTCGAAGCCGGTCGGCACCAGTATCAAAGTACATCCAGAAGAAGCGTGGCAGGTTTGCTTTAGGGATCTCTACCTTCTTTCCAAGCTCATGCGGCGCCCAGATCAAATGTCCTTCGGGTAGGAAGTGGCGATCGATGAAATCCGACCAGTTGCCCAAATTACGGCCATCTCGCTCACCTTCTTGTGAACAGAAGCTGCTAAGCTTGTCGGAAAACAGCAGGAGTCTCAGTATGTACTGGCCGCTGTTCTGCTGACTATGCTGAGCTGCTAGCATGCGTTGCTGCTGAAGTTGCGAGTTCCGCTGCATCATCTGCATTTGTTGCTGCCGCTGAGCCATCATCTGCTGCTGCTGCTGTTGCTGAGATTGCGGCTGCTGTTGCTGTTGAGCCTGTTGCGGCGGTTGGGGAGGTTGAGCAGGCTGTGCCTGTGGAGGTACGTTCTGCTGTTGATTCGCCTGTTGGGGTGTCGACTGCGGTGTTGGCTGAGAGCCTTGTTGCGACTGCTGCTGCTGAAGCTGGGGCGCTTGCGGTGCCTGGCTCTGTTGTGGTGTCGACTGGGGATGCGGCGCTTGCCCAGCTTGGCCTTGCTCGTTTGGATTTTGCATTCTGGATGCAGGTCTCATTTGGCCAGGGTGACCGGGCGGGCCCGGCTGCGCTTGCGGACCAGGCTGGCCTTGGTTGCTCTGCTGCGAATTCGCATGTTGCATTGCCAGGTGATGTTGTTGCTGGGCCTGTTGCTGGGCCTGTTGCTGGGCTTGCTGCTGTTGCTGCTGTTGTTGTTGCTGCTGCTGCTGTTGTTGTTGGGCTTGAGCTTGCTGCTGCTGCTGCTGTTGCTGCTGCATGAGGGCTTGCTGTTGATTTTGCTGCGCTTGGGCTTGCTGTCTCACTTGGATTTGATGCTGGAGATGAGCCGGCAGTTGCACGGGGTTCATCTGCTGCTGGTTGTTTTGGAAGGCCTGCTGATTCTGCTGACTCATGATATATGACTGCAACTGCTGCGGGTTCATTGATGACATCTGCTGTTGGGGAATGCCCATGGCGACTGCCTGTTGAATCATTCGTTGGCGCATCACGTGTTGTTGCTGCTGTTGCATCTGAGCCAGCATCGCCGGGTTAGCATTGGCTTGTTGAAGCTGCTGCTGTTGCTGTTGATGCTGCTGCATCATTTGCTGTTGTTGCTGTTGAGTCATATGGCTGAGAGATTGCATGCCGCCCTGTGCGCCGGGCATGTTCTGACCTCCCATGCCGTGACCAGACATGCCCATCGAGGCGCCCGGATGTTGGCCTCCACCCGGTTGCATGCCTCCCACGGCACCGGGTTGCATGCCCATCATTGCGCCAGGCTGGCTAACGTGAGGCGGACCAGACACACCTGTATGCATTTGCATCGGCTGGCCCATGTGTTGGTTAGGCGTAGGAGCCATGCCAGGGTGGCCGTGGGAAATACCCGGGTGCATGTTGTTTCCAGGCGGATATGCCGCCATCATTTTGCTGTCGCGTGGTATCTGGCAAGACTAGCGCTGGCGTTATTCCGTGGATGTGTGCGGTGGCTGGGACCAGCTGGGTGAGATTGGCGAAGGAAGATTCGGTGATGGCGCGGATGTATCGATGCGGTGTGGACGATGCATAGGGTGGTATGCGCGACGTCGAAAGCTACGCCAGCAGCATGAGTGGCCGCTAGACACGTGCGTCGGTGAGGTCGGCGACGGCGACGGCGGAGGAGCGAATGGCTCGAACACGACGCGCTCGCTGCAGGGCACGAGTCGTCGCGAAAAACAAGAGATAGTGGTAGTATATGATATCGGGTGTATGCGCTGCGGGATGTGCAGTGTGTGGGATGGACGACACGACGCGAGTGCAGCCCAGGCGGTCGGTGCGAGCAGCAGCGGAGGTGAGGCCCGACGGCTCGAGGAGCGGAGTGTGAGAGTCGCGAGAGATGTCGCGCGGGTGAAGCAGACGCGCGCGCGCACACACAGCACACACAGCACAAGAATACGGCGGCGGTGGAAGTCGGAGGGAGAAGAGGACAGGGCGGAGAACGGGGAGGTAGGCAGGTGGGCAGGCAGTGGGAGGTGAGGTGGTGGTGGACAGTAGTAGTAGTTGGGCACGGCGGCGGGCTGCTGTCGTCGCGGCGAGCTGTGTCCCACTGTGGCCTAGCGCGCTTTGAGCTTGGACCTTTACCGAATCCCTTCCCGCACGTTCCTTCCATAATAAAAGCTACAATTTCTTTCCTGCAAACCAAGCCAGACATCCTCCATCATCCTTCTCTTCTTCTTCCGTCGCCCGCGCGCCTCGCAGACCAGCGCAACACTGCATATGGCAGCATGCGCTGGTCTGCGAGCTGCGCACCGCTCCATCAGGTACGTTTGCAGTTCTCTCTAACATTCCCGCCCTACACATCCGAAAGATGACAATCATTAAATCGTCTTCTTTTCCCAACTGAATCGACCATGAAGAAGCTTGTCTTTTCGTCTGCCTCTCGCAGGGCGGATGTATACTTGCCAGTAACTTTTGTCTGACACCTACATACACACCACTGCTTTCACATTCGCAATGATGAACGTGTTGCTAACTGCGCTAAAGTCTTAGGAATCCTCCCCCCTCAGCAGTATACTGCCAGCTTCTGTTACGAACTTCCTCCCAGTTGCGGCCCCGGCTCGAATCCTTTCTGTCCGACCTGGCTGGTGATAAGTGGGTGGGAAGACTGGCCTCTCTCTGCACATTGCAAAGGGAGGCGCAATACACACTGGTAAGCGCACACTACCCCTACACCATGCCTCTTCCCACGAGGCATCATCCTGCTGGATGATGAAAACCTTTTCCACATTCGCAGTTTCCACGCGAGCCGTCGCCAAGAACCTAATTTAGACGGCCGATGAGCGTAATATCTTCCTTGGATGTCTGACACACCAGCAACAAACACCTTGCCATCATCAATTCACTGCAACGATGGGACATATTTGCTGACTTATCTCATAGATTGATGCCTTTTTGAGTCAACACCATAGCCGGCGCCATCATCGTGATATCCATCAAATACAGTCTCAAATCAAATCATTTCATCACATCACATTAACGCATTTCTCGCCTTTGATTAATATCCTTGACCTACGAGATTTTCACCTGGCAACGTCAATGTAGTTGGATCACGCTGTTGTACGTCATTGCCACAACACCAAAACTTCCAATCTATAACAAGCTCGCTGTGATTGCAAATGATATCTACAAGACCTAGTAACACCCATGAAAACGCAAACTCGCTCCGTATAGCTCAACCTTGCCACCTGACTGACAGCTACGATCTAGATCAGGCTCTCCTGCTGCTCGCCGTTCTGCTCGCCGTCGTCGGTGTCCCGGGTGCCCTTGTTCGCCTTGCCCTTGCGCTGGTAGAACTCGTCGAGTACTTTCTTGGGGATTCTGTTGAGCAGCTCCTTGGGATAGATCCTGAGCAAGTCCCAAGCCTGGTCGAGACCGTCGAAGATGGTGCGCTTCTCGTATGCACCCTGGTTGATGTACGTCTTCTCGAACTTCTCGAGGAACTCGAGCGAGAGCTTGTCTTCGTTGGAAAGAGCCTCCTCACCGACGACGGCCTTCATCGATGCGGCATCGCGACCAATGGCGTACTTGGCGTACAGCTGGTTGGACACGTCACCGTGGTCCTTGCGCGTGTGGCCCTCGCCGATGGCAGACTTCATTAAACGCGACAGCGAGGGAAGTACGTTGATTGGCGGGTAAATACCCTTGTTGTGAAGCTGACGGTCGATGAAGATCTGGCCCTCGGTGATGTAACCAGTCAAATCAGGGATGGGGTGGGTAATGTCTGTGAGCAAGGTCAGTGGTGTGTCAATCAATGCAAGCAGTTTCTCGGCGACTCACCATCGTTGGGCATGGTAAGAATGGGCACCTGTGTAATGGAGCCATTGCGGCCCTCGACTCGACCAGCACGCTCGTACATGGTGGCAAGATCAGTGTACATATAACCAGGGTAACCACGACGACCAGGCACCTCTTCGCGGGCAGCTGAGACCTCACGAAGGGCATCACAGTAGGAGGACAGGTCAGTGAGAATGACGAGAACGTGCTTCTCCAACTGGTAGGCGTAGTACTCGGCGGTGGTCAGGGCAAGACGGGGGGTAATGATACGCTCGATGCTAGAGTTATTGTCAGTCGGCTGCACTTCGAGTGTGCGCAATTCAACTCACGTAGGGTCGTTTGCCAAGTTCGTGAACATGGTGACGCGCTCCATGGAACCGTTCTCCTCGAAGTCCTTGGTGAAGAAACGGGCAGTTTCCAAGTTGACACCCATGGCACCGAAGACGATGGAGAAGTTGTCGTCATGCATATCCTGCGTGCCCTTGCCCTTGTGCTGGACGAGACCTGCCTGGCGACAGATCTGCGCAGCAATCTCGTTGTGAGGAAGACCAGATGCCGAGAAGATAGGGACCTTCTGGCCACGTGCAATGGAGTTCATGGTGTCGATAGCGCTGATACCGGTGGAGATCATTTCCTCGGGGTAAACACGAGAGTATGGGTTGATTGGCGAACCGTTAATGTCGAGGTAGTCCTCGGCCAGAACCTTGGGTCCCTTGTCGATGGCGCGGCCGGAACCGTCGAAGACACGACCAAGCATGTCCTCGCTCACTCCAAGCTTCAGGTTGTGGCCAGTAAACTCCACTTTGGTCTATTCGCCCGTCAGATGGTGCTCCGGTATCCCCAGACTTGCTGTGTGGCCTTACCTTCTTAACATCGACACCGGATGTGCCCTCGAACACCTGCACGACAGCGCGGTTTCCTGAAATCATATCAACGACTGTCCAAGCATATTGTATCCATGCAGCGCGTACCTCTAGCCTCCAGAACCTGTCCGCTCCTCTCTGAGCCATCGGGCAGCGTGAGCGACACGATTTCGTTGAAACGGGGGAATTTGACCTGTTTCCCGGTTGTTAGCATTCCACGCTCTTGCGCGCATCATCGGCATCGCTGTGCTGGTTGTGCGTACGTTCTCCAGGATAACCAGTGGTCCGTTGACGCCGCCGATGGTGTTGTAGCGCAAGCGCGGCTTCACACTCATCTGTATCCGATGTCAGCACCTGTACATTAATGGGAGATCCAAGACAAGTACCATGCGTGGGTCAACCTCGTCTCCGGCCATGGTGGCTGTATAGCTGCTGCCTACGTCTTCCTGATGATTGTCCGGGGTGCGGTTGCGTGAGGCGTAGTGCTGCTATACTATCGCCGGGTGTGTGAGGCTGGTGGTTTGAGGCCTGGGTTGTGGAGGCGCTCGGTGGATGCGAGGACGTTGCTGCTGTCGGCGAGCTTGACGTCCAGCCGGAGATGGACGTGCTCTAGGACTGAAGCTCGACCGACGTCAAAGCAGCCGCCAAGCAGACTTCATCTTTCCTCTTCCCGCACCCGTCACCTTCATCATCACCATGTCTCATCGTCGCCTCTGTCGACTACCAGCCGCCTTGCCAATGAGTAAGTATAATCGATAACGGCACAGTGATCACACGGCAATCGCTTTCCGGGAGTGCCTTCGACGCAAAGGGTGCGGTGTCTTGACATCCGCAGAAGCCGCAATTTCTATCAGAAGCAATGTGCATACATCTCATTATACCTGCAGTTTCCAAATTACCGCACACGTGCTCTATTGAGAGCGACATATATGTGCTTCTGGCATGTGTGTCACTACATACAATCACGCGACGCACCTCAGACTGGAGTGATAGGTGAACAAGCAACCTCTGAAGAGCCTACCAAAGGGCATGAAACACGCAACCCTAAACGACAGGCCAACACAACGAGCGGCAGGCCTGATCACCCAGCTTGATTTAATGCACCATTAGTACGAAGGCCATTTCGATGTACCAATGCTACCGATACCATCACACAATAAAAGCGCAGCCTTGGGTAAAACTCATCATATTTCTCATACATTGCTAACCTGATACTTCATATCTCATAAAATGCTTTTGCTATCACAGCTGAAGCAGACCTCGTCATGACCAGACCAACTTCTTTACTCATCACCCTCGAATGGCGTCTCGTACGGCCTCTCAGCTCTCGGTGTCAACCTCGCCAGATGACGTCTTTGACCGTCCGTCCAGTCCAGGATTGCAGTGTGCGCGGTGACCCGGTTGTCCCATACGATCACCGAGTTCTTTTCCCACTTCAAGCGCGCCTGTAGGTCCGCACCCAGAGCGATGTGCTGGTATAAGAAGTTGAGCAGATAGTCGGATTCCTCTTTCTTGTACCCTACGATACGACGAGTAAACTGAGGGTTCACATACAATGCCTTCTCTCCTGTGACAGGGTGCGTCCTCACGACAGGGTGGACGGTCGCAATGGGCTCGCGGCGGATTGCGGAGCCACGCGCCAGGGCTGCGTTCGCTTGTTCATGTGCTGAGTGCACAGCCTTGAGGCCGTGGAGGCGTTTGCGGAACTCGGGCGACAGGCGCTGGTATGCTACCGCTAGATTGGCAAACAGGGTGTCGCCTCCTGCCGTGGGTCCATCGAGCAAGAGCAGGAAGGTAGTGCTCGGCGGCTGCATCTCGTAGGTCACATCAGAGTGCCAGGTGATTGAGTTGGTTCGTTCTTCGAAGAATGTCGCCGCAGTCGTGTCCTTGGCGCTGCGGTGGACGATGTGGACGCCAGGAAAGCCCTTTGGCGCACCCGATGCTGGATGGATGTGGGATGGTCCGTAGTATTCGGCAAAGTCGAGGGCTTCTTGGATTGGCAAGCTGGCTAGGTCTTGGTCACGGAAGGCGACAACCTTCTTCTCTGCAACGAATCGAGCGAGCTCATCTTTCCCAGCTTTGTCGAGTTTGGAGAGCTGGACACCTCTCACTTCGGCACCGATGTTGGCGGTGACATCGTGCACTTCGGTGCCTGCGAGCAGGCTTGAGAAACTTTTATCGGCGTCTTTGCCGGGTTCCACAGGGTCGAACGGCTCGTAAGGAGGGTACTTGACATCGTCCCAGTATGGCAGGTACTTCACGTGAGTAGCAGGCGCATGGCCGTCGGCGCCGTTGATCTCGGCGTCGTAGTTGGTTGACTTGGAGCTTTGAGCGAATGCTTCCTTCGAGCCGCCACTCTCCAGCTTGTCTTTTTTGACAATGTCGGCAGCTCGGCTGTCGTCCGTTGGATTGGACGAAGTCTCGATGAGTCCCGGAGCCATGGTGGTTGAGTCTGTTTCGTACGCGGTTGGTTGAATGTTTTATCTGCACAACACAAAAGGTCAAATCGGTCGCAACGAAACTCGAGCTGATGCGGTTCAGGCAACATGTATAAACTCTCCGGCCGGCAAACCGGCAACTGAACCTTATCGATCTGTGACACAGCGACAGGCTCTCCGCATCTCGTCCTTACCCATGCTTACCTATCCAGACGACCAAGGGACTCTCCACCACACATTCAGCCAGCGATAACGGAGTACCTCCTAGGTATCATAGATCACGACATGCTATGATGTGCGAGCCAAGCTACCAAGGTGACGATCTGAGCGGGGCAACACGCTCTCGCCACACTTCTCAGACGTACGACCGATTGCGACAAGGCGGGAGCAAGAAGCAGACTTGTCAACATGTTATTCGTCGTCTTCACGTTTCTCCATCGCAGATTGGGGTCTAATGAAGAACTTCGAGCTATCACGCCATCTGGCATCCTTAGCACGACATCTCTCGGCATCGAGTGTTGCGAGTTACTGATGCTAGCATACGAGAAGTAGCTCCATTGCTATTATTGTTGCATCTGTAATGATACGTGCTAAAGTTTACAGGTTGTAGTGTCTTAATGGGTAGCTCACTGGTACCATCATGTACGTGATACTCCAAAGCTGCTGATACCATCGCTTACGAACATCTGTTAGAGCAAGATACTAACATATATCTTCCGTGATCAGTATCTCGGTGGCATAAAGACGATTTCGAGTGATACTTCAAGCGACACGATTCAAACGACTTCATCATGGATTGAGGTGGTTTGCTCGCGTCCAAGTGTGTGCATGAAGACGTTAATGTCATTTCCCGTCGTTAATCGCAACCCTCCATCTTCTATACACTGCTGGTTGAGACTGTCCACAACATCGCAGTAGTACGTTTTCAACGAACGTTACTTCATCACGGTATGTCTTCATATATGATGCTATTTTTAATGCGTTGAGGGTTAGGGTTGGGGTTGATCGAGCGAATCACTATATGTACCTTCGTCTTCATGGCTGCATCATAAGGCGTGAAATATGAGCATGTCTTTGCATTCGGATGAGCCGGGAACTCACGGATTCATACGCGGTATCTACATTAACACAACGTCGCTAGCTATCTGATGGCCCTGCGCCCTAAGCTTCATAAAGATATAGAAGTATGAGGTGCTGATTGCGTGCTACTTGCACATCCTCTCACCCCTCTAGATACCATGTCTACCTGATAAAGCTCCATGAGCTCGGCAAGGCGCAAGACGTGTGATCATATAAGACAGCCCCAGAAAGCACTCGGCGGTGCTTGGTCCCGACATTTCACTACCTTAACCATCATCAGCTGGGTCGAATCCACACCATCGCAGCTTTGGCTTCTTTAGAACGCGCCCATCAAAAGCCGGTTACCATACTCCACACGCCATGGCAGACCGAACATTTCCAGGACCACTGACCCTCTCTGGTGCACTGGAACTCTTCAAATACGAGGAAACTACTCCGATCTTGGGCCGTGAATTTCTAGATGTTAACATAGTCGATGATATCCTTAACGCCGAGAATGCCGATGAGAGGCTCCGAGATCCTGCCATAACAAGTGAGCAAGACGTTGTAAATATGCAGTCATCAGGACCACTGGACTAACACAATACCCAGTCTCACAACGTGGCGTTGTCTTCTTCCGTGCCCAGGACAACCTGACCGATGCCCTTCAGAAGGCTTTCGTCCACAAATTGGGCATTCTGAGCGGCAAACCGGCCGACTCGACTCTCCACGTGCACCCAGTACTCAACAACACGAACGAGTTCGGTGGCAAGGATGCCGAGATCTCGACCATCAGCTCTCTTGCTCGCAAGAAGATGTTCAAGCACAACGAGCGGAGGGACAAACGCCGATACGACGCCGCACAGTGGCATTCGGACATCCAATTCGAGGCAAAGCCGGCCGACTACACCTCCCTTCGACTGACGCAGCTACCGAGTTCGGGAGGCGACACACTTTGGGCTTCGGGGTATGAGTTGTACGACAGATTCTCGGAGCCGTACCGGACATTCCTTGAGGGGCTTACGGCGACCTTCTCTGGCGATGGGTTTTTGAAAGCCGCTGCAGCTGATCCGGAGAATGTGTTCGTCCATGAGGGACCACGAGGCGTACCGGCGAATGTTGGCGGCCATCTGTCGGCCGTCCACCCGGTGGTACGTACCAATCCGGTAACGGGCTGGAAGAGCATCTACGCTATCGGCCCATTCCCCAAGTTCATCAACGAACTCGACTCGCAAGAGTCAGATGAGCTTCTTGCGTTGTTCCAGAGGCGGATCCTTGACTTCCACGACATCACAGTTCGGTTCAAGTGGAGGAACGAGAACGACATCGGTGAGTCTGCATATGTTGTGTTTTTGGTTGGGCGAATTGGCTGACAACCGAAAATCTGTAGCGATCTGGGACAACCGCAGTGCTTTCCACACGGCCACGTTCGATTACGAAGGGCTTGGAGAGAGGTTCGGTCATCGAGCTGTTGGTATCGGCGAGGCGCCGTATCTGGACCCAGACAGCAAGTCGAGATCAGAAGTATTGTCCTCGGAGCCATCTGTCGGTGACTTCAAAGAGGGCAAGGGTGTTGATAAAGGCGAGACGGTGTCCGCATGAAGTGGCAAGGTTGAGCTGACGATCTCGGGTGAACATCGAATACGAGATCACTTGTAGCCAGTCACACCGTCAATCGGATGAGCCATTGAAATCCCGTCTGCTTTTGTTGTCACTGCGGACTCGGATGTGACGTATGGAGGCGCAAGTAGAATCGGGTCTCATGTGCGTACCTGGCGGCTTAATGTACCTAGGGATGGTCGGGTATGGGTGTGGATGAGGGTAACGAACTCTCGTGTCTGTGACCTTTGGCTGCGAGTGAGTGGCGTATCTTTCATTGGTCAAAGAAGAGCTTGATGCGTGCCCAAGTGAATGGAAATGATGGAAATACCCTGTAGTGGTACAATACCCAATGTTTACCTACATGTATTTGTGACAGATCCTCACATTCGACGTCCGGCGTGTGGCGGATGGTGAAATCAAGCGACGCAACAGTACCTAGTCGTCGTGATCCCACTGTTGGAGAGCAACCGTGAACGCAGAGGATGCATACTTCAACACCCATGTAGAGTGTTGTGTTGAGGTACGATCGAGGATGTATGAAGAGACAGAGACAGAACCTTGGAAGAACACAGACAGCGGCGGAAGCTAGAACGAAGGCCGCTAAGCTGGACCGCCCAAAAAGTTGACCCTTACCTACTACCTTATGTATGAACAACAGCGACACCATTGACATTCAACCACCTTCACATCGCGGCGACGAACCAAACATGAGCTCCACACCCGGCATCAAGCCTATACCGGCTTCGAAGCCTGCGCCTATTCCACTACCGCAAGCAAAGCCGACTGAGATCCTCCACGATCAGTACTCGTTCCTCGCGTCGAACCTCCACGCGGTCATCCTCTTGTCTGGTCTCGTCCTCAGCTTCAATCGCCTTGTGGAAAACCCAATTGCTACACTTGCGAAGCTCTCACCTCTTGTCATCATTCTGCAATTGGCATATTGCTTCCTGTGTCTTCCGTCGACAGGCCAGGCTCCTCCGCCGCCAAAGCAAAAATGGAAGAAGCAGTCGAAGCCGACGCAGGACTTTGGAGCTAGAGCTGTGGTATGTGTTGAAAAAGAGTATTGCATTACGCAGACACTAATTGTATGTTTCTAGCCTGCGTTCCTATCTCTCATCCTGACTATCACCCTTACGGTGCCAGCGCTCTTCATCGTCGTCATCTTCTTCGGTGCACCCCTCACCACGCACCAGGCGCACACCATCCTACTATCCTTGCACCTTGGCCTCCTCACGACACCGCAGCTCTTCTACGTACATGGCCTAGACGTGAGAGTCTGGATGCAAGCCGCAAGTTTGCAACTTCCCATGGACGAAGTGTACGGTATGACACTGGGCGCTGTGGTTGGCGCGTGGGCCGGCGCAGTACCCATCCCGCTCGACTGGGATCGCGAATGGCAGAAGTGGCCCGTCACTATCATTGCTGGCCTATACATTGGTGCCGTGGTTGGCAAGGTTTTGGGCGCGTACGTGGTGAAGGGTGGTCGAGTCAAGATCGCCTGATAGGCGCCCGGGTAGAGAAAGCATCGTCGACATCTGGACACTGTAGACACGGCGATGCTCGCGCGAGCAGCATCTACTATAACTGCCGTCGGAGCTGCATTACGCTGGTGCCTCTCGAGGGACAAGTAAACTGGGACAGATTCGGGCGACGCTGGCAGCAGTCTGTCCCAATCGATTCGTCTCCTGAGAGGGTGCTTCCCAAATAGGACGTTGGAAGGATGCGTCGATCCCAGACTGGAAAGAACACGCGCGAAGAAGCATCAAGCTCGCGTCAGCCGTAGTGATACGGCCACCCAGGACGTCACACCACGCCAAATGCACCGCTGAAGACTGTAAAGTCAAGTGCAGAGTTCACTAGCGCTTCCAGCCCGCATGGATCTACAAATACAAAACTATCGCTTGGCGAAAAGGTATTGCCAATATAACTTCCTCGTTGGTACATGTACTGGACAAAGGTACCGAGCTTGAATTTCTGAATTGCAGCTTCCAACAATCACTTTCAGGTCAGCTGCACGATCATGCAAGTTACGTGTGATACATCAAGACAACGAGAGCCTGTCAAGCACCGCAAGGAAATACCAGGCTATTGCGCGAGCGACACGTGGACAGGGACGCGCAAGGGCCTCATTTAGGATGATTACGATCGCTGCTAGTCGAGGTAGGCACTATACCAACCCCATATAGACTACAGACCAGCCAGAAAACAAGATGTAGGGTCTTCCGACCTCTGCCCGCCAACCTGTGACGATGACAAGTGCGATTCTTCATGACCGAAACATGCTAGTCGGTAAGTCGCCTGACCAAGCATGACAATCCGTGGTTCAAATGATGTAGTGGCAGCGGCGATTCACCGTGACTTTGGTATGGCCTATCGAGCGTTGTGAATCGCTTGGTATTGTGTGCAGCGGGCCGCAGTTGGGCGGTTTCATGTTTCGATCAGATGCCGTCGGAGCTTCCACGCCAGAAGCGACGGGGATCTTTTGATGAGGATAAACTGTAGCCTGTTTGCAGCAGATCGCGCGGCTGGCACTTGTCATGATGACAGTGGCAGTGTCAGGAAAGACGAATGTCTACCGAGGAAAGCCGTGGATCTTCCGTGGCAGAGTGTGCTAAGGTGTAAACATGTGATATATGGGATACCCAATGATCGAGTACAGGGTTGATGATGCCAGCGGCTCAATACGGCCAGCGACCAGTCGGCAAGAAGCCTCTTGAGCTCTTGTATTCGATTGGTGGTCGTTGGGCGACCAAGCACACAAGGGCAACAAACGACGATGGCACGAAGACGCTCCGAGCTTTTGATAGCTCGAAGTGGTTAAGCGCCATACCACCCAGTGATGTGCAGGAGAGGCGGACTTCAAGCATGGCTTTCGTGGATGGTCGGCATTTCACATGTCTACTGCAGTCTGTACAAACTAACTACTACATACGTGATTTGTACTCTAGCCTCTAAATTATCTAGCACTTATCGCCTGCTCCGTGCACCTCCACCTGCAGTAGCCCTGAGGGCTCGACTGCAAGCCCGCATGGATGGATTAATGTGATTGACTGCAGACTATCATCATCACGCCGCCACCACCAGGTATATCGACACCAATTCGTCCGGAGAGAACGACAATCATTTACGCGCTGCAACTATGCAGTAACTACCTATACACACACACACTCACGGTCATGCCGACAAAACATTAATCCATCGCAATACTGCAGAGATACGCGCAAGGGGGCCAACACAGCAGCACAGTCCACCTCAATCTTAACAAGCGCCAACGCCTATGATGGACCGCCCACACTGACCAACATCAATCCCCTTGGGCAGTTACTGCTAGTGAGCACACGCCTTCTATTCCCTGCAAGCGCTGCGAGACCCTCGAGCAGTCTCGTCCTTCCTTTCACACTACTTTGACCGTGGCGTCAACTCTTCGCCTTGCCTGCCGTGCTTGGCCTCGTTCGCACGCCTGCTGCTGAACTGAACTCTCCACTCCCCGATCCTCCATTATTGACTCCAACCATCAAGCCTCCTAGCAACCCTACGCTGCACGTTCCGTATCCTCCCATTTTGTCCCACTCTGAGTCTTCACTCCTGCGTTTTGTCTCTCTTTGTCACCTCTAGCGTTTCTTCAATCCTGCATATGTCTTGCGCGTCTAGTTGATAATACCCATCGCCTATAGAGGTCAACAGCGGAACACGCCTCGTGGCCGGAAAACATCCAACCACCTCCTGAGCCACTGGCGGAACGCACGCGACTTTCTTGCGCCTGGGCCTTTGGTGAACTCACTGGCGACACATTGGAAATCTTCAGATCGCACTGCTGGGACGACGTCTTCCGCATCAAACCGCAATCATGGCTCTCGCCGCGACATTGGCCAAAGGCGGTATGAGGCCGGCGAGCTTCCTGCCTACCATCACATGTTCCGACTGCGGGAACGAAATCGAGATCGCGGCCATGGGCGACCATATTTGCGAACCGTCGCCAGCTTCAACCAAATCGACAACACAGTCTGATAATCCATACACCCTGGGAAACCTAGGCATGTCGGAGTCTGCTCCTTCAAGTCCACCACACAATGCCAATTACACGACACAGCCAGCCCTGCCCGTGACAAGAGTGAGGGCACCGACAGTCGGCGCGTCAGACGCTCCCACATCGAAAACGATGAGGCCTCCGCCTCCCAGAATCAACCCGGACGCTGCCAACATGCCTTTTCTCGCGCCCGATTCATCCATAGCACGGTCACCAATCTCGCCAGCGTCGAGCATTAGATCAGCTGGTAGCACAGGTCGGAAACCACCACCTTTCAGAAGCGCTACCAGCCCAATGCCTCGTCGCTTCGATGCACGACCTCCTAGTCCTGAGTTGACTGGAGGCTACGATTGTGCCTTTCCACCTTTCTATCCCGGACAACCAATGAGCAGACCGACAACGAGTAACGGGCACATGGCACCAGGAGAGAGGGCGGCATCACGAGGAGGATTGAGAGCGGAGAGGCCGACGACGGCTCTAGGAAATTCGAGCAATGGATCGCGAAAAGGGAGCAACGGACAGATACTCCCGCCTTTGACAACAACCTTGTCGAATGACAGGCGACCCAGCGAGACATATAGTGCTCGTCCCGGAGACGACCCGTTCGCCAGACCGCCGACTGCCAGCTCATTCCGTTCGCAACCAGAAGGCCAAAAACGGGAACCACCCCAAAGGCCTGCTAGACCGCAACAAGAGGTACTTTCTCCAACCTTCATGGACAGCTTCAGCCACGAGCCCATTCCTCACATTTCGCCAACCTCGAACCCGCCCATACCAATGCGTAGCTCAGACCGCAGCAACACCCTTCCTCTGATATCTATGAGCCATACTGAGGACGGCCCTCATCCTGGATTATTCCGCGCTTCCACCGAACCGATGTCACAACGGAAGAATTCGGTCGCTGGCTCAGCCGCTGGCTCATTCGTATCCACTGATTCTAACACCCACTCCGGCAACGGAAACAGGATTGATCGCCGTCTGCATGATGCTCCGCCTGTACCCAAGGCAGTGCAGGAGCACCGTCAAGAATCGTCGCACGTGCCTTCGCAGTCGTCCTCGTCCAACGGTTCAAAGCACTCCTATGCTGACAGCAGTGTTGGAGGACCCAGTCCAAGCACAAGCGCTGCCAGTAGCTTCGATACGTTCTCTCCACTGCGAGAAGCGGCCGCACCCTATGGAGACGAAGAGCAGATGCGGGTAGCCGGACTGGCTTTCAAGCCAACGGACAAGCTCAATGTACAGACCGAGAGGAAAACTCCGCCAAGAAACTTCACCCGGCCAAGACCAGAAGCTCTCAGCCATGATACACCACCCAGGATGCCTGCTGCTTTGCGAACGCCAGAAGAATCGCCAGTTGACCCTGAATACCGTGCCCGTGTATCGCACAATCAACCCTGGAATACCGACTTTGAAACAGCGCAACCGGTGGCCAATACCAGTCCTCGGAAATCTGTGTCACCGCCTCCGACAAAACCAGCACCTCCACCCAAAACAGCCAGCGACTTCGACACGTACCGCACCGCATCGCCTTCGCCCATCGGTGGTCCTCCCCAGATCAGAGCGCCGCCGCCTCCCTTCCCACCCGCGCAACTGCACACTCAGCCTCATACCCCCAACATCCGTCGCCCGAACACTCCAGGAACCAGGCCCGTATGCCGCGGATGCAACAAGAGCATCGAAGGAAAATCCGTCAAAGCGGCCGACGGTCGCTTGACAGGCCGATGGCACAAGCAGTGCTTTACCTGCCGTACCTGCACACAGCCGTTCGCCACGGCTGATTTCTATGTTATTGACAACCAGCCTTACTGCGAGCATCACTACCATGAAGCAAATGGTTCACTGTGCGCTGGCTGCCACCGCGGAATTGAGGGACAATACCTCGAAACCACGAGCACGGCGGAGAGCAGGGGAGGACCGCCAATCGAAAAGAAATTCCACCCTCGATGCTTCACGTGCGTGGACTGCAGGTTGGTGCTTGCGGATGACTACTTCGAGATCAGGGGACGAGTGTACTGCGAGCGACACGCTCTGGCAGCCATGCGAACCCAGCCACGAATGGGTGGGCCGCCGCGGGCTGGACCTGGAGGCTATCGCGGTCCCACTGGACCAGGTGGATTGAGCGCCCCCGTTGATCGACGCGGTCTCATGGCAGAACGACGCACGACCAGGCTGATGGTGATGTGATTGCTGGTTTCACAAGGCCTAATATCAACTTCTCTTCTACTCCCTCCCTTGACTGGAGGGTCCGATTATTATTTTTCCGGCAAACAAACCCGACGATACTTATAATCCGCGACATGTCGAGCCGCCTTTACACTTCACAACCACGGCGTGCATTGTGCGCCATACTTCTTGCAAGATACCCAGGAGCAGTACCTTCAACTTTTTTTTTTTCCCCGTCTGACCTTGACGTTTTCTTCCAATTCCTTTCTTGTCTATTATTGCATATAAATGGAGTCGTCGCCGAAAATGGCAGTTCGTGCTGCTCGCGATGGGCAGGCACCTAGCATTTCGCTTTTTTTTTTTCTCTCTCTTAATGTATATACGAGCGAAGGTTTCACTTCTTGGACGATGTACTAGATGCTTGGCTGGGAAGATATATGGAGAAATATTTGGAGAGACGCGCGGAAGGAGAGTGATTCAGAGAGCTAGATGTCAGAGGATGGCTGGCGGAGAGGAGTAAGTAGATAGGAACGAAAGAGTGAGAGGAGTTGAGGTGAGGGAAGACAACAAAACTTCACCCATACACCATAGAACGATTTGCTTTTACCAACATTGAGAAGTCTTTCTCTCTACTTCTTTTTCTCTTCCCGCTATATCTGCGTCACAAACCCTCCAACTCTTCACCTTGCACACTCAACAGAACCCAACCTCGCCTCTTTATTTTCACGTTGTCTCAGTCAGTCGATAGGTACATGTACCCATCCCGCGAAGGATCCAAGCCACTTTTGCTTAGCAATAAGCCTTTTTTGATACACCCAGCCCTGGCCGCCCCGTGCTCGGTTACTTGCATGAAGGGAGGAACATTTGATGCAAGCCCTTGAATAGCCCTCCCGTTGGTAGCTTCAGTGGCAATTGACAACGACGTGTGCTACGTGTACGAAGGTACTCGTTGACGTGGGTGTGAGATGTTGCTTTTGGTCGGAGTGTTATTGCGAGTATGTCGGTAGGTAGGGGAATATGTGAACTCTCGCGCCTTCGAAACACGACATGGCTTACTACAGCTGGTAGTATGTAGTAGGAGAAAGCCTAAGCACTGTCTGCATGTGCGCTTGTCGAATCTGTTCGTGGTGACCTGAATAATCACGAACACAGACAGTACAGGTATCAAAGTATACTTGGGCATACGGCAGTCTGAGGAAACGATCGGCCGGCACACTGCAGCGTCAGCAACGACAACAATGATACTGAAAGACTTGCTGTATTACACGAAAAGTGAATTCGGAATAGCCGAGTGGGTGTTGGTGCTACGACTGAGAATAACAACCAGACGGACCCTTGCATTATTGCTCAGAGCTCACTGCTCTCTGCCGCCGGGTGATGGCATCAAAAGTTCAGGTACGTGTGGGTTTGTCTTGATTGTGCAATGTCGACATCGGGAGGTTTGGTCATCATTATTGTTGTTTTGATGGAGTGCTCATGTAAGCTATCATGCTGTCGATCTGTCGATAATGCGGTAATGGTGAAGACTCACTCTTTGCCTGTCCCCTGAGAAACAATCATCTCGATTCGAACGCGAGTTGCACCACCATTGTTGTAGTAGTCAGTATGATCTCCCACCGTTACGTGTTAACGAGACAAGTCCTGAACTCTGATGTTTAGCTTGAATCATGTCCTCGACCTGACTCTTCACAGTTCATGACTTGGTGGGAGCTGGAGGGGTTCCAATCCATCATTATTGCGGAGAAGGAGCGAAGGAGGGAACAAGGGAAGCTTGGAAGGGGACTGGAAGGGGACTGGAAGGGGGACGAGATGTGTGAAGCGGTACTTGTCCGTTTGACGGCGTGTTTGAGATGTCAACCGTTTCCGTCATATAGAGGTCTGCACAGATGTTCTCTTCCTGCCCTTTCACTCATGTAAAGTGGAAAATTGAAGACTACAGTACAAGGTAGCAGATGGGCCGAGGCGGCGGCGGGTGCAGTGTGCAGCATCGGAGAAGAGGCCCTGCAGATGAGACACTTTCCTTTTGCTTTGTGTTAGCGCTGCTAGGATTGCCTTGTTTGGCGGTAGGAAGGATTGAGGCGGGACTGAAGGGAGCTATGGACGGGTGATGGGATCGAGGGTTTATTATTGTCTGCGAGTCCCGGTACTACTGTACTGTACATGCAGTATATAGCAACTGATTATCTGTGCTGGGCTGTTTCTCGAAACCAGTCGTCATCATTACGGGAAAATCGCATGCTTGATCGCTGGTTACGTGTTCTGGTTGTTCCAATCTCTAGTAGAAGGAATCCTCAGCAGCTACTACTATCGTGCCAACCTCACCACCGGGAGTCAGATTCATCGGACAGATCACTTAGAGACTTGTTGATGCAGGGTGGGTACGGTACTGTAGCACTGCAGCTCTCAGCGCCGGCGGTGGGCAGCCCCCAGTCCATGTCTCCCTCCCTCGTTCATGATTGATTGATTGATGGACCTGTAACCCTCGCTTGCCTGCGACTTGTAACCACCTAAAATGTACCTGCACCATCTCTCAGGGGACACATTAATCGGTACACATCACAGGCAGCGTCACCCGTGTCTGTCCCCGTCGAATTCGTCCATTTGTTCCCCCGAGAGACCATCAATATCTTTGCCGCAGTGCCGCAGTGATTCGCCCCTGCCCGGCACATCTTGCGTCTTCATACTCTGCATATTCGTCACAATAATCCATCATGCGAGTGTAATTACGTCTGTAGTAGTATGCGTCTTCACACTAGTCTTCAGAACCACCTAACCTCACAATATTAATAATACTTGTCTATATCATTCCTCCTATTACCTCGGCAAGAACAAAGTCCGGAAACCCTCCGAGCCAAGACGACAGAGGCAGAAACTCACAACAGATGGTACAGTAGACAGACAGACAGGCAGACCGGCAGAAGGAGACAAGGAGACTTCTAGTGTGAGGAGAGGAGAGAAGCTCCGGGCGTGGCGCGCCGCTGTCGACAGACCGCCTCGACCAGCACTTTAAAGTAGTGTAGTAGTAGTGCAGCACTCAACTCCCTCCTCCCTCTCCAAGTCTCCAAGCGCTCAGATTGCATCCCGCCTCTTCCGTCCTCGCCCTTCTATCGTTCGTTCTGCCGCCATCGCCGCATCGGCCATTGATCGCGACTCGTAGCATAAGCTCGACTTCGCTCTCGAGCCTCCAGTCCGCCCGTTTCCCGCGCGCGCGCCATCCACCATCGAATCCCTCTACACTACCTACGCTACGCTCGAATTACCCTGCCTTGCTTGCCTGCTTGCCTGCCAACCTGCTTGCCCGAGCCTCCGCCCTCCCTGCCCTGCCCTGTTCTCCCACTCCCGCGCCGCGGCCCTCTCTGCAATCTGCAAGCACACCCGCCGCCGCCACAGCCCTTCCACACTACTGTGCCTTACCAATCACCACCTCTCCTTGTCCCAATACTACTGCTCCAACCCAGCGACTACGCCTCGTCGACCTCTTCTCGACGCGACGCCCAACCCAGCCGGCCATCCTAGACATCTTCTGGACGGCCCTTCCATCTTCACTGCGCACCTCAGGCCGACGTTGAGCTCCTGAACGTGCCGTGTTTGCACGAGTTGCCCGCCCTGCAACACAATCTTTATACTAAAACGACTGCTGGCACGTACGTGCATCACATTCGAGGTGAGTCTTCGACCCGAACGTGTCCAGCCTTTGCTGCAGCGACGTGCAGCTGCCCTGCGCGCGTTTCGCCATGTCATCCGAGATTCACATGCGTTTGACGGCGTGGCAAGTCTGACACGCGACCGTGTATGCTGCTGCCGTGGCGCGGTCAATGGCGTCTGCGCAAGACACGTGCATTGGCGACCTAAGACAAACTTCCACTAGATCTCCTGACTGACAGCGAACTTTGCAGTGATTTACATTCTCCCCACGCCTCCGTACATCACTTTGTAATTTTATACTTACTCCGTTCATCCTCCCGCGCCAAAGGACGCGACACAATACCGCCATCATGGGTTGCGGACAAAGTTCAGAGTCCAAGGAGGGAAAGCAGCGCAATGAGGAGATTGAGAATCAGCTGAAGCGCGATAAGATGAATCTGCGGAACGAAATCAAGATGCTGCTGCTCGGTGCTGGTGAATCCGGAAAGTCGACCATCCTCAAACAGATGAAGCTCATCCACGAAGGCGGATACTCGCGGGACGAGCGCGAGAGCTTCAGAGAGGTGAGGATTTTCTCCCACCACACCTCCAGTAACGAAACCAGCCGCTAACATGCCCGCGACAGATCATCTTCTCCAACACAGTACAGTCAATGCGCGTGATCCTCGAGGCCATGGAGAGTCTAGAGCTCCCTCTTGACGACCAAAGAGCAGAATACCATGTGCAAACCATCTTTATGCAACCGGCACAGATCGAGGGCGACGTACTGCCCCCAGAGGTCGGACAGGCCATCAAGACGCTGTGGGCCGACGCAGGTGTGCAGGCCGCTTTCCAGAGGAGCCGGGAGTACCAGCTCAACGACAGCGCCAAGTACTACTTTGACTCCATCGACACCATCTCATCGCCTACTTACGTTCCCTCGGACGCGGACGTCCTACGATCCCGTGTAAAGACGACCGGTATCACGGAAACGACATTCATCATTGGCGACCTTACTTATCGCATGTTCGACGTGGGTGGCCAGCGATCTGAGCGCAAGAAGTGGATACACTGCTTCGAGAATGTTACAACCATCTTGTTCCTAGTCGCCATTTCGGAGTACGACCAATTGCTGTTCGAGGACGAGACTGTCAACCGCATGCAAGAAGCACTCACGCTGTTCGATTCGATCTGTAACAGCAGATGGTTCACCAAGACCAGCATTATTCTTTTCCTCAACAAGATCGATCGCTTCAAGGAGAAGCTGCCCGTATCGCCCATGAAGAACTACTTCCCCGATTACGAGGGTGGCCAGGACTACGGCGCGGCGTGTGACTACATCCTCAATCGATTCGTCTCGTAAGTGAACCGCATCCGTCCGACCGCTAGAGAAATTGCTAACACTTCATTGATCAGCCTCAACCAACACCCAACGAAGCAAATCTACACCCACTTCACATGCGCCACCGACACGATGCAGATCAGGTTCGTCATGGCTGCCGTGAACGACATCATCATCCAGGAGAACTTGCGCATGTGCGGCCTCATATAAATACGCATGAGGGCCAACGTCAACCGCTGAATTGCAGTATATACATGGCCACGCGTGCGCGCTCGCGCTCGGCCAACACACAAAGCCCGCACCACTTCCACATCCGCAGTTGAAAAGCGGCGGGGAGTGCCTTGTAATATTTTCTCACATTTGGCTTGTGAAAAAGGGATGGTGTGAAGATGGGCTGCGTGCGAGGGAAAATCGAATCGCCGACTCGACAAAACAGAACGAGCTGGCCTCTACCTTATCGGCGCGGCCTTTTTGCTCGCGTGGAGAAAAAACGAGGTCTTCGACATGACCGTGAGATGGAGGCAACAACTGGGTATACCAACTTTATTATAGTTCTCTTTTTCTTCTTCTCTTCTTTTCCTTGCCATATTTTCCTTTGTTCAATTCACCATGGATCTCTGTTAGAAAGGTCTGTTAGCTTTGAGCGTGCTCAGCGTGCTCGGCGTACTGCTACATAGTGCTACATCTGCTGCGCGATCAACTGTGAGGAAATGGTCGACCGGAAACCCGGCAGTCGGATATATATGCATGCATCATTTTAATCTTCTTCTTCTTCCGAATTTTGATTATGCCTCTGACGTACATATACTTGCTCCTCTTGCGATTCGATCCCGAGTTGGCTGCACCTGTATGTACCTGTACGATGTCAGGTCCTGGATGAAGAGCTTTCAAATTATACTTAGTGTTGAAGAGATCAGGATCAGAATGATCATTTAACGCTGCTGAGAATGATGTACTTGAGTAAAGGTATTCCTTTATGATACCAGGTCCTGGATCCATTATCGTCTTTAGAGGTTAATTCAAAACTAGCTCGACCATACCGTAGGAATAAGAATGGATCCCGATTCGTCTCTTCCCCCGGAGGTCAGATCACGCGCAACTTGATAGCCTCCCGAGGGACGAGGATAATGACGACCTAGCCGGGACTATACATTATTAATGCAACAACTGCACATCCTTGTATGCTATCACATCCATATACAGTAGCCAGTAGCAGCACGCTCGGCTTCATTGTCTTTACAGAGCCGAGAGGCCCGAGAGAGTCGCAATCACCAAATGATCCTGGGCTAAGGTGGCATTTCGCTTTACTTTGGTTGGCGGACTACGCGAAACGGCTCCATAGAATGTTCGGACTTCGGTGTGCTGTCGTTCAAGAATAGAGCGCTTGCTGTTACAAATTGCAAAAGTTTGCATGGGTGCGGTGTGAAGGATCACGGCGGCGGGTTATACCTTATGCATGGGCCATGTTCGCGGCGATGGTGTCACCGAGACGCGGCAGTCGACTGGTGATTACCTTAGTCTTGTAATTATGCAGGCCGGCCGGTCGAGGAGTCTGAGTCTAATAAGTCAGAAGGGCTGCCTCAATTCACTCTACCAAGCGTTGTGCATTACCCGACATAAGCCTTCCTACGTCTTGGAGGCTCGCGGCAAAGTTGGTTGTTGTACTACAGTACCTACTGACCTATTTCTATACTGTACTTACCATACTACCTGACCTTTACTCATCAGTCAAGCCTGGATCCGGGACATTCATTGCTGACTGCCGACGCAACGTCACTGCTGCATGTGCCGCCCTCGATGATGAGAAACGGCAGTATTTGCTGATATCGCCCCGAGCACTTGCCCTCCTGCTGCTTCCATCGCACGCCGCATTGTACCTTCCCTCCCTGCGACCGCGACTGCGACTTCGACCATGGACCAGGTGCACGGCGTCGACGTTTCCTGGCTACACACTCCCAACAAGGGTAAGCCCCGGGTCCACCGCCAACACAACCGGCTCTCAACCATGCGCCGCACCCTCGGACATGCGCAGGCATACTGACAACCCTGCAGAGAACCAGCTGCGCAGACACCCGTCTGCGACTCCGTCCATCCCGAAGGATACCAAGCCGCCGGCCGAAACTAACGCCAGCTCGCCCAGCCAGACTCCTCACCATCAGCCCTTACCAGATACAACCAAGACTACAGCGCCCTCACACGTAACACCGCCCTCGCTGTCGCATCCCAAACAGAACACCGATCCGGCCGTCCCGACCACGCCCTCACCCCAGACCAGTGCGAGTAAAGCGCAACCGAACAAGAGACCGACCCTACTCAGTCGCAGCAGCACCGATAAGAACGGCAGCGAAGAGCCTCGGGTTTCACGACGACCGTCATGGATGAGCAACATCAGCTCCCGCTTTTCGTCACAAACAACACCACAGCGACCGACAGCCGCACCACAGCAGGCGCCACCCAAATCACCGCCGGCAACAAATGGCAATTCTACCGCTGGCGCACAGAAAGCGCCCGAAGAAGCAGAAAGCGTTGAACCCTACATACCTTCAAAGCCCAAGGACTCTTCGGGCTCCTTCTTTTCCTCCCTCACCAGGAAGCTATCTTCGGCGTCGCAGACTTCGGGTACCCCTAAGGTACAAGGCAATGGCGGCGTGTGTCCACGCAAGGTCCTAAACGTGGACCCTAATCGCGAAAGATGTCTAGTGCCGGAGTTGGATCAAAGCAAGCTGCGAAGAGTGTCGTTCTGTGTCGACGTGGAGATTGCTAGCGGACCAAAGTATACAGAAGACCCCGAGAACGACGACTCGCAATTAAAGCGCAAAAAGAAAGACGTGAAGCTTAAGGAGCGCGCGGAAGGCGAAGCGCTGAAGCACCCTGAATCGATCACCGAGGAGAAGGACGAACAGGGCGAGCCGGTTTTGGAGGCAAAGTCGAAGGCTATTCCCGTGCCTGGGCAAGAGAAGGACAATGGTGACAATGTGCCTGCGGCACAGGAAGACGCCGCTGGGAGTCCGATGGTTGGAAGCCTGGAAGATGGTCCTCAGGGTATGACCCGGAAGAAGGAAAAGAAGAAAAGATCAGAGGTGGAACGCAAGGAGCGAAAAGAGAAGAAACTTCGACGGGCACAAGAAAACGGTTCAATACCTGTAGAGATCACCGCGATCGACGACGATGATGACGACAGCGAGAAAGGATCTCTTGTTGGCTCCCTACCGAATGCCACACCTGCAAGCTCAAGCCCAGTGCCCGCGTCTGCGAAGCAGGATAGACCTACGACTGATCCCGTGCGCATCTACAGGAGATGTTGCCAACTTCGAGAGACGCCTATCCTCAAACGCATCACGGAGCAGCTCATGTCTCCAAAGTGTGCCGTCGTTAACGAACCTGGGGTTGTTGGCTGTCTCGACCTGACCAACTCGCGGCTACAGCTTGCTGATGTTGTTACGCTTGGAGACTGGTTGGCTGTCGTTCCAGTCAAGCGACTGATTTTAGAAGATGCAGACCTCAACGACGAAGGCGTGCGTGTCATCCTCGCAGGTCTACTGGCTGCCAAAAGACCCGAACCTACTAGGCGAAAGAACACCGGTCCTAAACACCGAGAGCTCCCTTTTCCCTTGAGATCCCGCCAAGAGCGCTCGGGTGTTGTAGAAAAAATCTCGTTGAAGAACAACCCCCGCATCACACGCCTTGGTTGGAAGCATGTCAGCTTGTTCCTTTACATGTGCAGGTCGATCAAGGCCGTCGATCTTTCGATGAATCAATTCCCGGACACCATGCCAGCGAGTGTGCAAATGAGCGCCAAAAAGAATACAGAGAAATCGCTTCCTACCAACGGACAGGATCTGAACGCCGCCGAGACACTTTACAAGTGCCTGAGTGAGCGGCTTGGTGGATCACACCTTGAAGAACTAAGTATGTCGGAATGCGGGCTGGAAACAGATCACGTACGCAAAGTTGTAGACGGCGCAATGGTTTGTGGAATTTCACGCCTTGGCCTGGCGGGCAATCAACTTACAGATGAAGGTCTCGGGCATGTCATTCACTATTTGCGCTCAGGCATCTGTCACGGATTGGATCTAGGTGGCAACGACCTTCGCGGCAGGTTGGGTCCAATTGCTGACACCTTCAACGACAAACCCGATTGCCCTTGCTGGGGCCTCAGTCTTGCAGATTGCAACCTGGACACATCGAGTGTCAAACCGCTTCTTCCAGCATTGGTCAAACTGTCAAACTTCCGGTTCATCGATCTCAGCCACAACCGAGACCTTTGCTCGGAGGACAACGGAACAATTTCCCTGCTCAGGAGATACATTCCTCAGATGAAGGATCTCAAGCGGATCCACATGAGCGATGTCGGCATGTCAACGAAACAGGCCATTGCATTGGCGGAAGTGTTACCCGAAGGACCAAGACTGGCGCATCTTAGCATTCTGGACAATCCGCAACTGAAAGCTTTGGCGAACGCCACGGATGAGGCTAGCCAAGAGGAAGCATGCGCACTCTATGCAAGTCTGATGACTGCAGTAAGAGTCAGCAAAACATTGATCTGCATCGACATCGACGTAAGTGCCGGTCCAGCTGTTTATGACCGGTGTTCCTCACTAACAAACCATAGGTACCAAGCCCGGAAAGCAACGAGATCGTCAAGGCCCTCGCAAAACAAGTCGTCGCTTACTCGTTGCGCAACATGGAGAACTTTGCTATTGCCGAGGCAACAGGCGATATCGGTGCGACTGCGAACGCGGCCGCTACACTGACTGCTCCACACGGTGGTGAAGGCAACGTGAAGGGTGTAGTAGTACCCGACGTCCTCATGCATCTGGTTGGCCACGCAGATGGGAGCAGCCAGGACGCCGATGATGACGAACCTGCTCCCGACGATGACTATATTGTTGGCGGTACTGGCGTGGTAAAGGCGTTGCAGTATGTGCTTGGCGAGAAAGCGAACGACATGATCAAGACCAGCAGGCCTTCCACGCCCATCTCTGGCGCTCGCACGCCTATGGGCGATCGATCGTCGAGCATGGATCAAGAGGGTCACGCCAAGGCAAAGCAGATGAGCAAAGACCTTTTGCAGAGTGCCCGCAAGATCCGCACGCGTTTGCAGCCCGCCCTCATCAAGGAAGCCACTGCAGGCGATGAGATGGCGTACCGGCGTCTCATCTTCCTCGACCAAACCCTGCAGAGCATGATCCAGCGTTTCGAGGAAGAATACCCGGACTCCCGCGTTGCTCCCAACGGTACCATGCCTGAACCCACCGCTTCCATGACCTCGTCACTGGAATCTTATTTCCCGTCTTCGCTGAACACAGGCGAGCGGGCAGAACTTACCAACCCTGCCATCGACGCGGACGAAGGCGACGACGACGCGATCAAGCCCTCAATGTCACGCCACAACAGCGACGCCTCACTCGCCTCCCGCGCCCTCACTCTCGAGGAAGGTCGCCTGCACCGCCTCGGCCATCACTTACGCCGTGAAATCGTCGAATCCTCTCCCGTCACCAGTAACAGCGCAATAGAAGACGACACACCCTCACGACCTACAGCCGGCCAGCAGCGTCTCGAAATCCTCAAGGAACGCCTCGAGTCCACGCCTGGTAACGAGCTGGGTCCGCTCGTCGAGGAGATCGGTTGGAAAGCCGTACTGGAGAAGGTCGGCGCGAATCTGGATGATTTGAGATCGCTCCAGGAACAGGATCCTGAGGCCTGGGAGCAATTCAGGGACTCGCAGTTGAAGGCTAGGATGAACGTTGGGGCGGAGGGGAGGTGATTCTTGTTATTGTTGCTGTAGGTTCTTCTTGAAGGACCGCTCTGTTATACGATTTTACGTTGATGTCGAAACAATGTGAAGTGGTGGAAATCTTTTGTACAGATGTAAGATGGAGTTCTCGGGCGGGTTTGTGACTGACGCAGGGACTGCACGGTTGATACTTGAGCGATGCTTGACGTATTTTGAAATGGATGAATCAACAGACGATCTGAACCAATTTTCCTGACCATGTATCACTCTACTGTCTGTTGGTGATTTGCCCGTGGTTTCGAAATTCGACGACAAGTGCCCGGACGTCTTAGATGCTCGGCTTGATGATTCCTTGATCTTTATCTCTCCGTCTCAGCGACAATCATCTGCCAAGGTACAACGCCTTGCTATCCTCGAGCAATCGAATCACAAAACTTGAGATGACATGCCAAAGAGCGCCAAGTACACTGTGTGTGGTCGATATTGATTCACAGACCGTTCGCTTCAATCTGCGAGGACCGGATTAATACTGTGCTCATATCAGCAGCTCCAGTCCACTCAGATCAGTAGGGTGCCAACGAGAGCGTCAGATCGCGTCAAAGTCCACTCAACCGAATGTCTGAGAGTCCGAAAAATCTCATCAGATCCGGAACATTACGCACCAAAAACACGAAGGTTTCCACGTCAGTTGCAGCAAGGAACATTCGCAGACCATAGCTATCGAGTCTTTCATCGCTAACTACCCTCACAAACCCCGTTGAGAAGCTGTGTCTTCCAACCAGCCCTCCCATCAGGACCCGGCCTGCGACAAAACCTGCTGAGATGTGTTTCTACATCTCTTGCTTGTTGTTTGGGTTGGTGTGTTGATGCTCGACGTGCTCGACGCGGACGTCGACCTTTCCCTTCTCGTCGTCTATTGACAAGCTGTCGATCGGGTCGACGCGGGCTGGCAGGGGCTTGCCTCGGATGCGGGCCCACACGGCCTTGCAGCAGGAATCGGCGAAGAGTGCGTCCATTTCTTCGAGAGTGAGGCCTGAAATTATTGCGTCAGTGATTTCGTTTGTTTCCGTTTGAAAGAAAGACCCTGGAACTTACCCTTTGTTTCAGGAACACAGAAGAACGACCAGATCCCCATGAGGATGAGGATGGCGCCGAAGAAGAAGTAGGCGCCGTATCCCAAGTCCGAGATCATATACGGAGTGGACCTCGCGATGATGAACGAACCGAGCCAGGTGTCGGCAGTGGTAAGGGAGACACAAAGCATGCGGATGTCGAGTGGGAAGATCTCAGAGGCAACTGGAGTTGTGTCAGCTTTGGAGCCAGGAGGTGAGTTGCGAGGAAGCATCAGCCTTCACTTGCGAGGAAGCATCAGACTTCACTCTTCTTCTTACCAGTCCATGAAATTCCCTGCCATGTGGCGCAAATGATGAAGGCGTTAACGTAGACTGCTACCATTGCAACATAGCCGGCGGCACTACGCGAGGCGTTGCCAGCAGCGGCGGCGGCGACTGGGTCGTTTTTCATCACGTAACCACCGATATAAAGCATGCTGGTATCAGTGTTAGTGACTGGAGGTCCAAGCGTAACGTTTGTGTGCACGGGCCACTTACGGAACGCAGCCAAGAGCAGCACCCCAAAGCAGACCATTTCTGCGGCCGACCTTTTCGACGACATAGAAGGTGAATGTGCACATTCCGAGAGTCTTAGCGATTCCGTAGAAGCCAGTGGAGAAGAGCTTGGTGGATGTGCCTGTGATGCCAAGGGTCTCGAAGATTCGGGGAGCGTAATATGTGATAATGTTGACACCGGTGAAGGACTGCAAGAACATGAGAGCGAGGCCAATACCCATACGGTTGCGGGTGCCGCGCTGGAAGAGCTTCATGAACTGCTCCTTCTTGGTCCTGTTCAGGGTACTCCTCTCCTCGACCTGCTGGCGAATGTCTCCAAGCTCGCGCATGATGTATTCATGGTCGCTGGGAAGGCCGCGAAGGTTGCACAAGACTTTTTCAGCCGCCTCGAAGTTGTCCTGGCGTGCAAGCCATCGAGGACTCTCGGGACAGAAGAAGAACATCCCAAGACCGAGAAGCAGACCCGGAGCGAGCTGGAGTGCGAGAGGGACCACGTATTGTGCCACACTGTTCGACGAAATGTGTTGATCTGTACCATAGTTGATCCAGAAACCGAGCATACCACCACCCTGCGAGGCGATTTCGAAGATGCCGACAAGTCGACCACGGATTGAGGGTGGGGCTGTCTCTGAAATGTAAACGGGCACTGTCAAAGACGAGGCACCGATGCCGAGTCCAGCTACAAGTCTGCCCGCGTAGATCAGGTTGAGGTTGCCGTTAGCAGCGGTCATCAATGTGCCACCGAGCAAGAAGACACACGCAGAGAGAATGATCGTGAGCCTTCGACCAAATTTCTCTGCGAATGGGAAGGTGAAAAGTGCACCGAAGAAGCATCCGGCCTGCGAGGATTAGTTCGATGTTTCGTTGCATCAATCCAGGAATGAATGCTTACTTGGAACGTCGAGACGATGTTGCCTTGAATGGTGTCTCTGACGGTGGACTCGACATTCTCCAGCGCAAAGTCGCGCCTGAAGGAGTCCAACGCCATCGTACCACCGATGACAGAGGTGTCGTAGCCCATGGCAAGGGCGGACATCGAGGCCACTAGGGCCACGGTGTGGATGCGAGCATTTCGAACCTCCGGTGGATCTGGAGACACAAGGTCAATAAGGATTCATCTCAGAGCAAAGTCTCGTCCAGTCGATCAAAGTGATCAGAAGAACTCCCGATGGGAAACGATCCCGTGGAAAGGATGATTTACTGTGAGACGCGTCAGCATGTCAATCACTACTGTAGGATGCATAGAGCTTCGAGGTCGTACCCTAGCGTGCCACTGGCATGCGTGTTGAATTTCTTGGTGAAGGAAGACCAGCCCATAAGTAGGTGTTCCTAAAGGAAGATTTGGATTGATGAGACGAGTTGTGTTGTGTTGTGTTGGTTTGAGTTGTTGAGATGCGATAGCTTGACTTGAGCGATGCGATACAGAAGAAAAAGCGAGCATTCTGAGAGCGTGAGGCTGCTAATATAGCCTTTCGCTTCGAAGCGACTCCAGAGCCGCATGTACCTTTCTTCCTGACCCTTCACACACAACGACTGTCGATGGTTTCCCCGCTCTTCCCCAAGTCCCCCATGGGGATGTCGATATAGAGGAAAACGGCGACGTGAACCAATGAACAGAAGCGAGTAATCTGGACCGCGAGGGCTTGGGGAATGCATCCACTCGCCGAGACGCTTGATACACTGGGCGAGGATTCTACGGGAACCCTCAAGAGGTGGGCTACAACACATCCTTGCTGGGGCACATGACCTCCTGCGAGTCCTGCGAGAAGATGGATCAGCTAACCTTGTGTGTAGGGTGGCTGTCGACGGAAAAGCCGACGCAGATGCAAGCCGAGCGTGAGAGGAGTGACACGCCGATCTGTGAATGGCTGGTCAGCGTAAGCAGTTATTGATGTTACATGGATCGGCATGAGACTCTGGAAGTCTGTAGCAATGTAGCGTGTAGCACGAGGTGGGAACTTGGGAAGCGGTCGTGGTATCTTCGGGCAACGTCCGTCTCGCTTGCTCGCGTGAACGCCATGCCGCGCCATGCCATGCAATCAACGCATGCATCTTGTAGTAGACAATAGTATGTCAAGCGCGAGTCAAGCTCCTCGAGAGACATAGACACACAGATGAGGTCTACCGAGCCGCACCTCGACCACGGGCACGGGCACGGGCACGGGGAACAGTGGGAAACAGTGGAAACCGCGGAGAAACACGCGGGGAGAGAGCGTGGAGTGTGTCTGGGGTCTGGGGTTGTTGTGGGTTTTCACATGTGGTGGTGGTGGTTTTTTTTATCCGGACACGTTTTTGTTGTCGTGCTAACCGTTTGCCGACGAGTGCTTCGTCTCGGCTTGAGATCTGGCTTGATGCTTGCCGAGTCCGTGCACGTGCACTTTCACCTTCTGACAGTCAGCGCAGCAAAGTCCCAATCTTCCCTCTCTGCGAATCGCCCAACCGGCTACCTTCCTACCACAGCATCTACTCCATCCCAAAGTCAATTTGCGCCTCCGGTCCGCCTTGTAAGGATCTGTTCATCTACCGTAAGCGTCTTTCCGGCGAGCGGCAGCTGCTGATGCAGATGGCGTACTGGGTTTCAAGCTCGTGGCTAGCTTCCCTGGGCGCCCAGCGACTACGCGCTCTCAACCACGCCATCTCATGGACAATAGAGCCTCCATTCGAGAACACGGCCGGGGACACCATCCTCTGTGCCCATCTACACGATTAATCGATTCCGATGGATCCACTTTGACCTCAACATTAACTGTCACACTCTGTATCTCCGCATTCCGAGTTCATGCTGTGGAGAGCTCTCCCATGTTGTTGGCACGAATCACGCAGCCTTGCATTGTGGCAGTGCTCTTGGTATCTTCCTGGGCGTCGAGCTGCCCGCTTTGATCGTCGTTGCCCTTCCCGGTCATGTCTTTAAGAGGCGCTGCAGTGTGCCCGGTTCCGGAAGAGTGCAACCATCCAACGCGCTTTGTACCTCTGTATCTTCACATCAACAACCTATTGAACCCCCTTCTACGTCGATGGTTATTATCTCTACCCTTACTCATGGCAACGACGCTGCCTTGTCGACTGGACCTCCAGTAGAGGACGAGCCAGAACCCCCTATATGTGGCTATAACAACAGCGAAAAAACAAAAGATGAATCGGTGACTTACATCGAAGAGCGTACTGGTGATGAAATCACCGAGTACGCTCACACTGCTGATGCCGCATCCATTGCGCGCCACTTGAATGTTGAGCTCAAGTGAGTATTCTTGTTCATTCTTCATCAATTCATCAACACTAGTATTGACAGGTTTCAGGAATGGCCTAGGAGGCGACGAAGCGGCCACGCGCCTGGCCGCGAACGGTCCCAATCGCCTCAAAGATGGCAAGAAGGTCTCCGTCTTTGAGATTCTTCTCAGGCAGGTGTCCAACAGTCTGACCTTTGTCCTCGCGATTGTTATGGTCCTGTCCTTCTCCCTCGGAGACTGGATCGAAGGTGCTGTTGTCGCCGCCGTGGTTCTCGTCAACGTTGTCGTCGGGTATGATACCGTCTCCATCGGAAATACCAATGACTGGCTAACATGAGACAGTTTCGTGCAAGATTTCAAGGCCGAGCAGAGTGTCCTCTCCTTGCAAGTCCTGTCCAGCCCCGAATGCAACGTCATCCGCGGATCCATCATCCAGTCTGTAAGAGCGGAAACACTTGTAGTTGGTGATGTCGTTCAACTCTCAACAGGCGACATCGTGCCCGCTGATCTTCGACTCTTCGAATCTCTCAACCTCTCCACCGACGAGGCTTTGCTGACTGGCGAGTCACTGCCAAGCTCCAAGCATGCGGAGGTCGTCCTTCCTCTGAGCAAGGCAGACATTGCTATTGGCGACCGCGTCAACATGGCCTACTCGGCATCGATCGTTGCACGTGGCCGTGGCTTGGGTCTAGTCACTGCTACCGGAATGAACACGGAGGTTGGCAAGATCGCTGCACTCTTGCAGACCAAAAAGCAAAGCACCAGCGAGACACCATTCATCATCCGGTTTGCCAAGCGCTTCTGGTACGGTGTCAAATCTGCACTCGGTCTGATCGGTAGCCCTCTTCAAGTCTCCTTGAGCAAGTTTGCCTTGCTGCTGTTCGCACTGGCAATTCTCCTGGCGATCATTGTCTTTTCGACCGCAGGGTGGGACGTCTCCGACGAGGTCCTCATCTACGGTCTATGTGTGGCTATTGCTGTCATCCCGGAGTCACTCATCGCCGTTCTGACCCTCACCATCGCGGTCGGAACGCAGACCATGGCTAAGAGCAACATCATTGTGCGAAGACTCTCCTCCCTGGAAGCCATTGGAGGCGCTACAAATATCTGCTCGGACAAGACTGGCACCTTGACGCTTGGGAAGATGATTCTGAAGAGAGCCATCATTGCTGGTGGGGCAAACATTCGAATCCACGATACATCGGACCCGTTCAACCCACACAGCGGTACTGTAGAGACGACAATGTCCACGGACCAAGGAAAACGAAGCGCCGAGTTCGCTACATTCCTTGAGATCGCTTCTTTGTGTAACCTGGCCGAAGTTTCGTCTGCAGGCGTGACCAATGAGTCTACATCTACTCTTCCCACTCAAAGCTCATGGACTGCCGTGGGAGAGCCCACCGAGATTGCACTGCAGGTGTTTGCGACCAGATTCGAACACGGAAAACCCCAAGCTCTTGCTCAATCCCAGCGCAAACTCATTACTGAGTTTCCTTTCGACTCCACTATTAAACGCATGGCTGTTGCTTACACCGGCCGTCCAGGCACTACAGACATCTTTGTGAAGGGTGCTACTGAGTCACTCTTGCCTCTCCTCTCCTGTTCTGATCAGACACGACGTGATATTCTGGCCGAGGCAGAAGCCATGGCACTCAAGGGTCTCAGAGTTCTCTGCCTGGCCTCCAAGTCTGTCGACTCTTCCATCGATCTCACCGAGCGTTCAAATGCCGAGTGCGATTTGAAGTATGCAGGCCTGGTCGGAATCTATGATCCGCCCCGTGCTGAGACCGCAGAGGCAGTACGTACTTGCCAGTCTGCTGGCATCAAGGTGCACATGCTCACGGGTGACCACATCGGCACCGCTGCGGCTATTGCTGCAGAAGTTGGCATCACGAAGAGCGTGAAAGCTGGTCGTGGTGAAGTCATGGCTGGCGGAGACTTTGACAAAATGACGGAGGAGCAAATCGACGCCCTCCCAGAGCTACCTCTGGTCCTCGCTCGTTGTTCCCCAACCACGAAAGTCCGTATGGTCCAGGCTTTGCACCGTCGTCAGGCTTTCGCCATCATGACGGGTGACGGTATCAATGATTCCCCAGCTTTGAAGCTTGCCGACATTGGTATCGCTATGGGCATCAATGGCAGTGACGTCGCAAAGCAAGCCGCTGACATGGTGTTGGCGGATGACAACTTTGCTTCTATTGTCCGTGCTATCAAGGAAGGCAGGCGTTTGTTTGACAACATCCAGAAATTCCTGCTTCACCTGTTGTCTTCCAACATTGCCCAGGTCGTCCTCCTCATGGTTGGATTGGCCTTCAAGGATGTTGATGGCAATTCGATCTTCCCCATGTCACCGCTCGAGATTCTCTGGGTCAACCTGGTAACCTCTGCCCCGATCGCTCTCGGCCTCGGACTTGAGCCTGCAGTCCCCGACATTATGAACCGCCCACCCCACCCATTGAGGGTTGGCGTCTTCACCTGGGAACTCATCGCCGATAAGATGGTCTACGGCTGCTCGATTGGCGCGCTATGTCTGGCGGCTTTCACGATCGTTGTCTACGGCGTTGGCGGTGGCAACCTCGGCCAGCACTGTAACGAAGAGTTCAGTGCTTCTTGCGAGGTCGTATTCCGCGCTCGCTCCACCGTCTTCGGTGTCCTCACCTTTGCTCTCCTCATTCTTGCTTGGGAGGTCATCGATTTCCGCACCTCACTATTCAGCATCCGCCTGCCAGGTAGAGACTACACCAAGACTTCGAGCCGCTTCTTCTCGGTCGGACCGACGTTGTACCACAACACTTTCCTGTTCTGGTCTTGCATCGCCGGTTTCTTGATCATCTTCCCATTGATCTACATTCCCGGATTCAATCTTGAGGTGTTCGATCACTTGCCCATCTCGTGGGAGTGGGGTATCGTCATCTCTTGCATTGTCGTCCAGGTCTTGATCGCCGAGGCCTGGAAATGGGCCAAGCGTGGCAAGCTCGGCGAGAAGCTTGCCGTCAAGCAACCGGAAACATGCGGGCCAAGCCCGGTGCAGTTGGCTATCCCGGTCTAGAGAACAAATGACATGTTGTCGTTGGACCGCGAGCTACAACATTGTCATCAGTGCAGGTCGTTTTCGGCCCACCAAACTTTGCTAGACCCAATTCGCTTTCAACACAATTTGGGGCTCATCATCAACGTTTTTCTTTCTCGAGGTTTGGGACAGGTATCCTTTTGTTTCAACACAAGATCTTGAGAGCCGTACACAGGGTTGTGACGGTGCTAGCGTTCTTTATTTTCATTTCCTTTGCTCGAGCAACAACTCTTGGTTTTGAAGCTCGATTTAGCTGCAGGACACGCATATATACGCTCATTCAAAGATCAGGCCATGCACCTACTTTACATTCGGTCACAACATTCCTCACGTGTATGTTTCTCGTTAGTAGTATGGTGTTCAGTCGCACCGCACAATGAATCGGTCCTCAAGACCATGTTGACTTCCTGTGGCCTGATTTTTCCACCCAAGCTCAATTGAGCATCTCGAGCTGTATTTCTTGTTGTCTGCATACCTTTCCGTTGTTGTTTGAATCACGTTCTCACTGCACGCCTTGCCAGTTGCCAGGTAACTCAAATCGTGAATATGAAGGCGCCGATTGACACGAGTGCAATAGCGAGCACTCGATCTTGTCTTGGGGCACATCCTGGCTTCTCTTTGCAAGTCTCAGGATCAAATACGACGTCTCAATCGATACGTGATTCACTTAGTCAAGTGTTACGGTGGTAATCGGCACGCTTGGCGTCTAAATACTGATGAAATCATGGAATACCAGTAACCGTCCGAGGGCTTATGGATGGCATGGGACATGCATGGCTCTCGAGAGACGCCACAAGCGTAAGCTACATAAAGATTAACGTATGACAGACTGTCATCACGTGAGCAAGCTTGCTCATCCACTCTCCTTAGCTCAGCTGGAAGAGCGCAAGACTGTAACTGTTGTAACAAATCGCGTTCATTCGTGATCTTGAGGCCCGCGGTTCGATCCCGCGAGGGGAGACTGTTCTTTTGCTCTATTCAGCTATGCTGTATCGCCATTTTTCATCGTTGTGGCTAAAATTCAAGTTTTACGGACATAGAGAAATTTTTACATGTTTGAAATTCGAGGATTTTGGTGGGCCTCGTTGGGCACTGCGATTCTTTCCCAGGTCTGGCACAGGTATGTTACATGCCACTAGAGGCTGAATGACGCTTACTTCTGATACATTTATATCAAGAGCTCGATTATTCATATTGGCAAGGTAGGTACATAGTGAGCAAACACCGGGTTTCACTGGCGACCACGTTGAGCTCAGTCTCATGACAAAGGCCATTGCATACAATCAGACATGGGCTAATCTACTCGGTGCATTACATGATGGTCTATCCGGGATGCTAACTAAAGATTCCATGGCCCGCTCGACTTGAAGAAGTTACTCAAGCTGACCAACTCCGAACTTTTGACCAAGAACTTTTCGCTCTCAGCCTGCTTCTTCTCGCTACCAAGCCCATAGTAGCTGTTTTCTCCAATCCACTCAAACATTTCACCCAGATCAAGTCGAATGGCTTCCGGCAGGAATGAGGCGAAAACTTCGCCGGGGAGCGACCTGAAGTGGACCTCTTTGCCAACATGCTCGCCAAGCTCCGTCACCAGCTTCTTTGGAGTTGTCCAGACGCTGACGCCTTGGACCTCGACTCCATCGGCCTGATTCTCAGCTTCGAAGAGGCCCAGAACATATTTTCCGGTATCCTTGCGCGGGGCAACAAGAGGCCAGGGGAGGCTCTCGTCCGGGAATGGCAGAGCCAGCGTCGGACCTTGACCATGGTCGTTGATGAGGTTTTTGAGCTCGTCGAGGAACATGGCCGGCATGTAGTAGCTTACAATCATGCTGCCCTTCTCCTCTTCCATGGCTAGCTCGACTTCTGCCTTGCCGTCAAAGTGCTCCACGTTCTTCCACCTTCCGTTGCTCAGCTTGGACACATGTGGCAGAGAACTCCAGACCAGGTGCTTGACGTCTGCCGCTTTGGAAGCTGCGAGGATGTTCTTTCCCTGTTGGATTTCTTGACTTTTGGACATGCTGGCCCAGAAGTCTGTGACGCCGAAGACACCGTAGGAGCCTGCGAGGGCGGATTTCAGGGATTCGACATCGTCGAGATCGCCCCTGACCACTTCGACGCCAGAAGATGCGAGCTCTTGCGATTTGCTGCTGGTTGGGTCTCTAGTAATACCGCGAAGTGTGTACTTGGCGCTGAGTTCTGGACGGGCTAGCACGACGTCGATGACACTGCCGCCTTGCTTTCCTGTGGCGCCGAAGATGGTGAGAAGGCGTTTGGAAGACATGGTTTTCAAGCTTCTTGGATGTCCCTGTTGGCTGTCTGTGACTGTTCGTTGGTGTCGAAAAGTCGTGTTGTGATGCGAATGTGAATATCTCTACGGATTGATGGCATCAGGCAGGGGACTTTATACTTCCATGGTCATCCTTTTGGAAACATTATTCCGCATTCTCGCTTCTATGCTACCCCTCACAGCTCCGGTGCACATAATCATCTAGAGCAACGGAGAATCGGGTTCAAGCCACAAGCGAGCTGAAAGGTATGCTTCGGTGAATCGCTTACTAACGGCTGACACTTCGACCAGCCCCGGACTTAGGGTACTGACTCTACTCCAATCGGAGCCTATGTAATCTGGGTAATTTAGGGCAATACCAACATGGCCGTGTGAAATCTAAGGGCTCGCATGTGCATACATGTACACGTATTCTAGGCGACTTTTAGCCAACCGAACACGACAGCTGCGCTCGACCTCAGCTGCACACATGATACAGGCATTTGTTCATATCGGTGTGCCTTCAAAGGCCCATTAGCTGTGCCATGCGTTGTGCAACATCTATTGCAAAGCCTTCTTCGTTGATCGCTCTCTCATCGATCGACACGAGAGCACCAGAGTCTTTCAAGCCGCTCTCGATGCCCTCGAAGAGGGCTTTGTCAGCTTTGGCATCGTGGAAAGGTGCACCGGGCGTAGAGATGATGCTGACACCGCCCTTGGGCAGCACGACCTGGATTTTACTCGGCGTCTGAGCGTACTTCTTCACTTTCTCCACGATAAAGTCGCCGATGCTCTTGCACTCCTCTGGCGATGTACGCATAAGAGTTACTACAGGGTTGTGTTCGAAGAGTTGCCTCGACTCGAATTTTTCCGGCACAGTAGCTCTCGGGCCAAAGTTCACCATGTCTGTCGCTCCTACGGAGATGATCGTGGGAATCCCTGCTTTCAGTGCTGCTTCTAGCCGATGCGGTCCAGCACTCATATTACCGCCCATCAACTCGTCACAGATCTCAGTAGTGGTAAGGTCGAGAACCGCATCGAGCTTGCCTTCTTGTACCAGCCTTTCCATGGCTTTCCCGCCGTGCCCAGTGCAATGAAAGACGAAGCACTCGATCGGGTACTTGGATTCGAGATATGTGCGGACCCTGTCTACGCACGGAGTAGTGACTCCGAACATAGTCAGGCCAAGCCGTTTGCGTGGCATCTCGTCTTCCTTGTGTGCTTCGTAAAGTGATCGTTCGTAAACTCGAGCCATGCCAGTGATGGCGCCTGCGGCGTTGGACAGTATGCGTTTCAGTAGGCTGTTGGTGCCGGATATGTCCACAACAGAATACATCATGGTGATGTCTGTCTCGCCAACCACTGGCCCAGTGTCGCCAGATGCGCTTGTGCTGACAAGGAGCTTGGGAAACCCGATTGGAAACACTTCTCTCATGACTGCAGACACGAGAGAAGTCCCGCCAGTGCCACCTGCTGATATGATACCATGGACAGCTTTGCTCGAGTCCTTGAGGCCGGCCTGATAGAGCTCCCTTACGCAGTTTGCGGAACATTCGATCATATATTTGATCATTTCGCCTCGGGGAAGATCCGCTGCCTCTTGCTTTTCCGATGGCGCGTAGGTCGAAGTGAGCTCATCCTGAGTGACAGTGATTGTGTCATCTTTTGTTGGAGATCGTCCGGCATCTATCAGGGTGACGCGAACGTCACCGTTTTGGCGTAGGATCTGTGACCGTAAATATTGAAGCTCCTGAAGCTTGGTGTCGCAAGTGCCGAGTATTATGACATGAGGCATCTTTATGAAGAGATGAAACTCTGTTGCAGAGTCCTGAATGATGTATTGTAGCTGCGAATGTCGTGTCGTCTGTTTGTTGAAGACGTGGTGGTCTTGTTCGAGGTGGGGAACAAGAGCGATCGACGGGCTCCACACCGGCAAGGCGATTGCGTCAAGGACCGAGACACGAAATCAACCATCTCCAATCCTTCAACATCTACTCAATTCAGCATTTTCATTCTTGTATATTGCACTTAGCTTGTCAAGAACACTAAGATCTTCATTCTGCGCCCATCAAGACATCGAGATGGCTCCCCCAACAGATCGCAAGGAGATCCTGGCTGGTTTCAAGAAACAGATTGATTCTGGCACTGCTATTGTGGGTGCCGGTGCAGGTAGGAGAATCGACCTCAGATCCGAGGGACACGGGTCACTACTGCACATACTAATCGACGAATCCTTAGGCATCGGGCTCACAGCGAAATCCGCCGAAGCCGGCGGCATTTCACTAATCATCATCTACAACAGGTACACGTGCAGATTCCATGAACCATGACATATACTGCATGCTAAAAAAAAGGTCCAACAGTGGCCGCTTCCGCATGGCTGGACGTGGATCCCTAGCCGGTCTGATGCCCTTCTCCAACGCCAACGACGTCGTAGTCGAAATGGCATCTGAAGTCCTTCCCGTTGTCAAGGCCACACCGGTGATAGCTGGCGTCTGCGCATCAGATCCAGGTCGCGACATGGGACGGTTCCTACGCCAGCTGAAAGACTTGGGCTTCGCTGGCGTCCAGAACTTCCCAACCGTCGGCCTCATCGACGGGAATTTCCGTCAAAATCTGGAAGAAACTGGCATGGGCTATGACACTGAAGTCGAGATGGTCCGCATTGCTCACGAAATGGACCTTGTGACGACACCTTATGTCTTCAATCCGGAGGAGGCGAAGCTGATGGCGGAAGCTGGAGCTGATGTGGTCGTTGCGCACAGTGAGTGAACGGACTAGACTTGTCACTTTGCCAACCGAGGGAATGTCTCTAATCAATGTTCTCACAGTGGGTCTCACCAGCAGCGGCAGCATTGGCGCTCAAACCGGCAAGAGCTTAGAGCAATGTGTGCAAGACATCAAAGATATCCAGGAAGCTGCACGTGGAGTAAACCCGGATATTATTGTACTGTGTCACGGTGGACCCATCGCGAAGCCTGATGATGCCCGGTTTGTTCTTGAAAGGTGCAAGGGCTTGCACGGATTCTTTGGTGCGAGCAGCATGGAAAGATTACCTGTTGAGGAGGCCATCGCCAATGTCACCAAAGAATTCAGAGGAATCGCCATTTCGAGGTAGATGCTTAAAGAATGACTACCGAATGTTATCGATCCTCGGCCTTTAACGGTCTTTAGGCACATCGTTGTAAAGTTGTAAAAATCAGCCCTGCGCTTCGCATTCTCGGACTTTCGCATAACCTTTTAATGCGGCTAGAACGGTCGCATTCGCAAACCCGGTGAGTCGACCAATCAGATGTTACTTTGGCTCAATCGTACAGACTAAACTACTATGACATAGATCAGCTCGTCGACCAGGTACTTCAGACGTGTCACCGGGCTGTTTCGATGTAGGTATATAAATACTGCGCTGCATGGCTGTTCCGAGATACTCTAGCACTCAAAGCTAAGGTACCCACATTGTATTGATCCTCTCTTTGCGTTGCTATATCACTTACCACAACCGCGCAAATGGCTTCAAGCTCAGTGCCAGCGAACATGCGCATCTGGAAATACACCTCTACCGCTGGCGGTCTAGAGAATCACCTCAAACTACACTCGTCAGAGCCACTGCCAAAGCATAGTCCGAGTCAGCATTTGATCAAGGTGGTCGCAGTCGGATTGAACCCTGTCGATTATAAGCCATCTGAGGCCCCAATAATCGGCAGTCTCGCGGTGAAGAAACCAGCAACGCCGGGCTTTGACGTGGCAGGTCGCATCATCACCCCAGCCGAAGGCTCACCTCTCGAGCCCGGACAGCTGGTTTTCGGCGCCGCCAGCTCCAATCCTCTCGCCGGTGGTGCTTTGGCGGAGTACATCGCCGCCCCGGCCAATTCAATTTGCCGGGTCCCTTCTGGCATCTCCCCACTCGTCGCCGCAGGTGTTCCAGTTGCTGCAGTGACTGCTTTCGGGTCGATCGTTCCATACGTCTCCAAAGGCTCTCGCGTCTTCATCAACGGCGGAAGCGGTGGCGTCGGCACCTATGCCATCCAGATCGCCAAAGCAGCCGAAGCGCACGTCACAGTGTCCTGCTCTGCCCGTAACGTCGAACTATGCCGCTCGCTCGGAGCAGACGATGTCCTAGACTACAACGCCCGCCCACTGCTAGACCAACTGCGCGACATCGCCGCAGCAGATCACGCTTTCGATCTTGTAGTCGACAACGTCTTCAGCGACCCATCCCTCTACTTCCAAGCTCACACCTACACCTCTCCGAGCGCGAGATTCGTCGAGGTCGCTAGCAGCCCTAGTCTTGCCTTTGTACGCTTCGCACTCGGCGCTTTCCTATGGCCGAGTTTCTTGGGTGGTGGTCGTCGGAAACTGGTGTTTGCTGCTGCTGACATCAAGCAAGAGACTCTTGAGAAAATTGGGGATTGGATAGTGGGAGGGGTGGTCAGACCCGTGACCGACGAGGTCTTTCCTATGGAAGACGTGGCGCAGGCTTTCAGACGTCTGAAGACTGGTAGGGCGAGGGGGAAAATAGTCATCGATGTGGCGGGAGCAAAGGACTCATGTTATTCTGCCAAGTGGCAGGTACTTAGGTCGAGGAAAACGGGTTAGCTTACCATGCGTCGAATCGCGTTATTGAGATGCAGATTGAGATATCCCGGACGGGAGCGAATTTGCCCAAAAAAAGTAGTATACTCCCACAGTTGATGCAAGAAGAAAGCAATCTACTCTATAAATTAAAAGGTATATGATAGGTATCGTCGCCTTGACAGCGGCGTCCAGTGTATGCGCCCAAAACGCCATCGCTTTTTATGTGTGTGGAAACCCACGCAGAAGAAGGAAAGAGAAGGGTTAAATGCAAAAGAAAGGAAAAGGGTATCGTATCAAAAGCAGCAAAGAAAAGAAAACGAGATTCGTCCCTTCCAGCAAATTCATACGGCCCGTCGCCGTTTCGATGTTGTCGTCGCGTGTCTTCCGAGACACCGAAAAAGAATAGAAATGATCAAAGGAAAACTAAAGAAAGTCGTTAAGAGGCTCCAGATTGAGTGGGGCCGTGTATCCTTTGCTCGTTGGCACACAGTGTATCGTAACAGGTGAAGGTAGCTGATACCACCGCTAGCAAAGTCCTGTGCCGGCGATGGGGTGCTTTTTGGAAGCAACTCTCTCACTAGCAAGCCGAAAAGTTGCTGGTACCACCGCTCCTATGTCTGCCAAGCAAACTGGGGTTACCGTGCCACTAGCGGACGGGGAGGGTCGGGATCCTCATAGCATCGTGGCGGGGAGGGCGCTCGTTATCGGTGTAACCAGGTGGAGGGGCGTCGAGAGTGCTAGAACGCTCGAGCGACGCTGCCTGGCGGACGGCATCCGGCAGATTGCGCCTCTGCGTCTCGGGCTGAGCAGAAGTGTTAGGTGCATTGCTGCTGCGCGACGCGAAAAAGGAGGTGGTGATGTCGTCCTCGATGTCGGTGTTGAGTTGGGCAGATGCGACGGACTCGCGACGGCGAGCGGCGTCCGAGGAGTCGTTAATTGGAGGTGCAGCAGAGATCTGCATAGGGACACGCAAGTCGATGGAGCCGCCAAGTCCAGCGGTCTGCAGGGAGAGAGACAGGGCGAGAGTATAAGTGCGGCTGATGAGGCACGAGTGGAATGTCGGAACAAACGAGTTCTTGGTGTTGGGCAAAGTGATGGGCAAAGGCAACCTGGCCGTCCAGAACTTCGTACCAGGTGTGTAGGTACTGCTCGGGCTTGGAATCCATCGCTTCTCTTCGATGGACACAGTGCTATCGCGGCGGATGGGAGAGGGGTTGCGCTTGTCGGGATCCTCAAGTCGCCAGTCAAAATTGCCCATGGAATGAGAGATCAGATCAATCGAATGGCTGTGCACGCCCCTGGAAGCATCGAATTCGCTGTCCGACTTTGTGGGCATGTTCTGACGTGCGCTGGTAGCGTAGTAGGTGCGAGTCTTCAGCTTGCTGTGCAACTTGTCGAGACGAGGTGGTGACTTCACACCTTTGGCGGGTTCGAAGCGAAGCATCACAGTGGCCATGGTGTTGACCGCAGTGTATCCAAGTTCGCTGTTCGCGGGCGGGAGACGCGCACTCTGGGGTTCAGCAGCCTCCATAACCAAGGTACCAAGATTGCCACCCAAGAAAAGACCTTTCTTGAGCTTTTTCTCCTTCCTGACACAATACTCGGTTTTGGCGTCGTTTTCGACCATACCTCTGACATCGAGCGGGGGTGCCTCCTCAACGGCGGGCACAACACGCACTCTGCGTGCCTTGGCCGCAACATGAGTGCTCTTGGAGTCCTCTCCGGCGAGTTTAGTGATGCGCGCGAAGATGCCGTATCGCACGCTTGCCATGTCAGGAGTCATATCGTCCAAAGTTCCGTCCTTGCTGGATAGTTCCTTGTCTCCCAGCGAAGGTGGCAGCTGAAGGTGTGCATCTTTGACGTTGTCGTTAACTACTGTGTGCTTGCAGACCCTTTCGAGCAATTCTCTCGGCACCTTGAAGTGGAAAGGGTACTCGTAAGTCTCGCCTGCCTTGAGCGTCCGCTCGCTTCGTTCTTCCGGATAGAGAGTGTCGAGTCGCGGCTGATTAAGGCGGAGGAAATTGTGGTAAGCTTCAGAGCGGCCACTAATGGCCGCCGCGGTGGTGTAGCGCTCAACGAAAGTCCTGGAAGTGCCAATGAAGTCGATTTCAACTTCATCGAATTCGGTGTCCACGGCAGGCTTGATGAAAACCGTGCCATCGATGCTGTCCATGGTAGAGTAGACACGCCTCCGGCTGTTGAGATGGATGGTGATTTCGGGTTTTGTGTTTTGAACCATGCCACGGAGTTTTGATGGCATACCCGGCATGTTGGGCCTGTTGGCAGCACCGGGGCCGTTTGGTGAAGGAGAAGAAGAAGACATAATGATGGTGCGCCGCGGCGACTAGACAAGAGTTATGATGGGGGTGTGTCCTGTGAGGTCGCGCGCCAGACTCGGCAGCGCCCCGTGTAGATCACAAGAGCTATGGGGTTGCGGTCCAATGGGTGTCTTGTATGACAAGAAGCTACTCCCCACGCGTGGATGTGATTGGTAAGTGGCGAGAGGTACGTAGTCGTCGCCTGATGTGAAGAGGGAGGAGGTAATGTGGATGGATGGATGAAAGGGTGGATGGATGGATTGATGGATTGGTTGATGGAAGTTGTTTTGATGGATAGATGGATGGACTGATAGAAGCAGTCGGGTAAGAGGAAATGTTCTACCTGATGAGCAATGGGCGGGATGCAGCGGGTTATATAGTAAACAGGCAAAGGGAGGGTATTCCAGTGTCGAGAATGAATGACTGATGGGTTTGCGCAAGATGGCGAAACAAAGGAATGGATGGGCCAGGGTCGTCGTCGACATCGGAACATCGGAGTCACTATGACACCAAAAGTGGCCAATAACGCCGCAAGGCCTTCCAACGAGGCCAACTCCGGCGAGTCCAAGCGCTCCCCCCAGACTTGCAAGACTTGCCAGCCTACCACAGAAGTATCTAGTGCTATATTCAACATAAATCCTCACATGACATGTATACCTCCACCTCCCCTTGCGTGCCTGATCTGCCATAGGGCGCTGTATGACTTGATGGAAGGGCGTACGCTTACCAATGTCCTGCTCTTCGCACCACGCCCTTCTGCCGTACGGCCTACTTTGCGCGTGTTTTGTGTGTGTGCATCGTCGCATGTGAAGGCCGCACGCCCTCGAGAGTCTCAACCCATCCGACCGCCTCTCGCGCACGCACGACATGGTCGATTTGCTGCCAGGCCTGAATTGGCAAGCAAACGCGCGTTGGCAGTCACGCAAAGCAGGCCTTCACGAGCGCTGTGTCATTGCGACCGCATAGGTCAAGCACAGCCGGCTCAAAAGCAAGCCCGGTGGATCTCACTTGCCTGCTTCAGTCTGGCGCTCAAACAAAGGCGCGCAGAGAATTCTTCAGTAGTCAAGCCAATAATGCCGTGCTTCCCCAGAATCGCCTTGAGGTTATGCGCTTCTGACGCCCTCGCCGTCGGCATACCGATTCAGGCGAGCGGACTTCTGGCAACCATACCACTGCTAGTCCTGCTACCGAGCCAGATCGCGAAACTGTGAAGCAATCGCCCAGGGCACCCTTGTAGTGCCATGCACTCCATCCATTCACTACCCGCTATATCGCTGATCCCATCCTGAATTGCCGTCATCGTTGTGTCGTCTCATCTTACTCGTCCATTTCGCAAACGGGCATCAACAACAGCAAGCGTCTTTGCTGTTGTTGTTTTCTCTGTTATTTTTCTCTGCAAACGCCCTTTCGCGTACCACAAGACCCTTTGCGGCCATAACGCCCAACCACCAACGCTTCTGGCCCACCAGCCGAAGCGAAGCGACATCGGCAAAATATTTCCCCAGGCGCGAAGACTCGTCTGGCCAACGCCTAGTTTCCGACGCTCCATACCGAGGCCGATTCGAGTTTGCCGTGGGCGAAGAAACGAGAACTAATCCATCCACACCATCACGGTCCCTTTTCTGCTGTATTTCCCTTCTGACACGACTTTTCTCCCGTCTGTGGTCCATGTTCCGCCACTCCACTCATGCCTCTAACTCAAATGCGTAAACTTTACCCTGCCACGCTCATGCGCATGGCGTGCTGCTCTCAGACTCCGAGTTCCTGCACGCAGTAGTAACAGGCGAACGCCGCACCGATTTCTAATTCCGTTGTCCATCTCACGCTCACGCGCAAGTTACAACGGGCAAGAAAACAGAGTTTCCCCAACATCCACACCAAATCCCACGATGTAGCATTCACCGACATGGAGATGATGCGGGGCTTACGAGTACATGCAGTAATCATAAGCAATAATGTGTTGTAAATCTGTAAGGCGACCGCCGACAACACACATCCCACGCCGATCTTACGGTATAGACGTTCCTCGTAGATCCCCGGGTTCCCGCTACCTGAGATCCCAGTGGACGACTAGCGTGAGATGGAAAATAACCCGGAAACAGCGTGTGTGTGGTTGTGTGGTGTGTGGTGAGATCCACCACGCTTGGCAGCGCTACCTCTAGTGACCTCTGCCCGGCCCCTAAGGCAAGCGCCCGATTTATGCCTTATCTGCGACCTTAACTGCACTTCATGCCTTACACGTAGGTGTAATGGGGCCTGCGTGACCCAAGACGTTTTGTGAGGGCTGTTGTCGAAGCGATCTTGCATTCATGATGTCGCTTGACGATTCAGTCCTCAAGCAAGCATACTGCTTAGGCATCAACAGCATACAGCGATGTGCCATTCGACGATACAAGTAATAGCACGTTTGAAACCGAGCATTCAGAAGTGTGACTTTCAAAGAGAACCACCCGCAGTGATTTGTTTCATACTTTTCTTCGATGAACCCATTCCCAGCCCAGACGTACTTTCTTACTACTGTACAACAAGCGCGCGCAGGAGCATCAACATTTCAAAACAAGCAAGCCAACAAATGCAGTATCAACGAACATGGTTTGGAAAAACATCGAACCGGACTCTCTCTCACTCTCTCATCACATTACCACCTCACCTCACTGCTTGCCAGCCTCCTCCTTCATGAGTCTAGCCAATTCCTTGGCGTCCTCCTCCTTGCCGCACTGCACGAACCACTGGCTTGGCTTCTTCGGCTCCTTCTCGTTGATGTGGTCGATGAAGCTGGCCGTCACTTTTTTGGTCTGCTGGGCGTACATGGTCGCCGACTTGAGTAGGTTGAAGTTCATCCCGGCCTTACCAAGGGGTGCCACTTTCTGCAGCAGGCGGGTTTTGCCCGTGCTCTTGTTGCGCAGCAGCCAGACCGGGCCGAGCGCCTTGTAAGTCCACTCGGGCTTGTCGGCGTTGGGCTTCACTTCAAACTTGTACGATTTGGCCTTTTCGATGTGGTATAGCACGTCGGACTCTTCCTTCTCGGCAGGCTGCAGAGCCGCGGCGTCTTCGACTTGCGGCTCGTTGGTAGCTTCTTCGTCACCTTCGGCAGCGTCCCCGTTGGTGTTCTCGCTGGTAGTGGGCTGAGTGGATTCGGCCGGTTTCGGGGTCGATCCGAAGGTCGAGCTCTCGGTTGGCTTGCTGAACGAGAACAGGCTAGAGCCGTTGGTCTGGGTCGGCTTGGCCTGTGAGAACAGCGAGCTGCCACTCGAAGGTTGAGGGGTCTTGCTACCTGCGTTGGCGAAGAGGCTTGAGCCGCCAGTGGCGCTTCCAAACATACCGGTGCCCTTGGGAGGTGCCGTGAGCGGAGCAACGGGTGTGCTGGCGTTCGCGCCGAACTTGATCGGGGTGCCTTGCTTCCAGGTGTTGTCCTCTTTCGAAGCCTCTGTGGGTGTGCTATCTGGCTTCTGTTGCTCACTCGAGGTCGAGCTCGGTTTGAATGAGAAGCCGCCTCCGGACTTGGCTGCCTCCTCAATCGCTTTTCTCTTTGCTTCCTGCTTCGCTTCATACTGCTTCTTCCACTCCACTGGATCATCGTCCTCGCTGTCGAAGTCATCGTCCATGGCTTTCTTGAGTGCCTGGTCTTGTTCCTTGCTGGCGGTTTGACCAAAGGACGAGAGGAAGCTAGACCCGCCCGCAGGTGGCGCGGCGAATGTCGGCATGAAGCCACCGGCGGGCTTGGACTTCTCCTTTTCGATGTCGGCGGCGGATTTAGGGGCAAACAACGAATTGGAAGGAGTGCTGCCATTCGCGACAGGAGCGGCTTTGGCTGGCGTGAAAAGAGATGAAGTAGATGGCTTGAATCCACCAAACGTTGAAGTCGAGTTTGCTTCTGGGGCGGGCTTTGGAGCAAACGGTGACTTGGCTGCGGCACCAGACTCGGCAGGCCGGTCAAGTGCTGCCTCGAAGAGCTTTGCAGTGTTGCTGGCGTTTGCAGGAAGCTTGGGGTATTCTACAGTCTCCTTGGACTTCCTACGCTTGTCGGTATGAGCCACAGTGTCTTCGTCATCCTCGATGCTGTGCTTCGCGGCGCGATCCATAAAGGCGGAACTCTTAGGTTCGGTGGCCGGTACGCGCCCAAACAAGCCGTTGGTTGAGCTAGGCTTAGGTGTCTGCGAATCGGAAGAGCGGGGAGCAAACAGACTCTTGGTGAGATCAACGCCATTCGTCTCTCCAGACCTGCTGCGCTCGAACGCATTTCCAGGGTTCGCAGCCTTGGGTGTCTGGCTCACAGTACGCTGAGGCTCGCTGCCGTTCTTGCGCCTAATGGCTTCGGCCTTCTTGATGTAGAATTTCAATAATTGAGTGAAATCCGAATTCGGGTCAGCCTTGGCCAGGCGCTGCTGAAGACCCTCGTTCAGCTGACGCAGCGGGCTTGCGCTAGCAGGGTCGAATGTGTTCGTGGCGGCTGCTGCTGGAGCGGCTTGCGGTTTTGTGCTCGTAGATGTCGTTTGCTGCGATACTGCAGGTGTGAACAGAGAGGCAGCCGGAGGCTTGGGTGTGTTTGAGCTAAAGAGCGAGTTCTTGAACGAAGGAGCAGCCTTGACGGTCGCAGGCGCTTCAGGTTCAGTCTCGGTGGGCTGCGGCGTGCTCGAGCCGAACATAGAGAACGAAGCAGTTGGTTTGGCAGTCGCAGGAGCTTCGGGCTCAGTCTGAGTGGCTGGCTTGGGTGTGAACAGAGAGTTGGTAGCCGACGTGTTTGATGTGCTTGCGTTGAAGAGCGACGAGGTGTTGAACGTCGGTGCAGGCGTCGCACTCACCGGCGCTTTGTCAGCGGCTGGGGTTGGCGTGGCAGGTACAGCAGGGGCACTGCTTGCGCCTGCGAAGAGGTTCTTCGCCGGAGCTGTCGCAGGTGGCGCAACAGAGAACCCTGTGAATGGGTTCGAGGCCTTGGGAGCTGGAGTTGCGCTTACAGCCTGATCTGCGGCCTTGTTCGGGAAACTCGTGCGACTGAACAGGTCGCCACCAGATGCCTTAGGAGTGGCAGAGTTATCAGTGGACTGCTCGTTGTTCGACGAGGTGGTCTCCGTCGGCTTTGAGATGCGACTGAAGATATCGCTGCCAGTGGCGGCGGCAGGCTGCGAAGCGCCAAAGAGGTTTGAAGTGCTGCTAAATGTAGAAGGAGCCTGCGCAGGCTTTTCTGGGCTTAGCATGGCATCGTCGTCGCCATCGTCTGTTGTCATTTGTGACTGTGAGAATGAGAATGCGGGCTTCGAGGTTTGTTCTTTCTGCCAGCCGCTCAGTACGCTCGTGCCAGGTGCATCGCCGCCATTGCTAGCAGCAGACGGCGAGGCGCTCTTGAACGAGGCCCATCCGTCTGACTTGGGCGCCTCGGATGGTTTACTGAACAGCGATGAGCCGCCTTGGAAAGGCGAGGGACTCTTTTGCTCCGTGCTAGGCTGAGGCGCAAACAGGCTGGATGTCTGGGCGGGCTGCTGGACAGGTTGCGAAGCGCCGAACCCCCCGAAGCTCTGCGCAGTCGAGCCGTTTGTGGCAGGTTGGCTGTTTGACGGTTGTGCGCCAAATGTGAATGACGTCGATGGTGTGGAGGTACCATTTTGCTGAGGTTGAGCATTGAAGCCGGCAAATGGGTTCGTGGGCGCTGGACTGCTGGACTGGCTTTGGGCGCCAAATCCACCGAAGGCGGTCGAGGTGGGTTTGTTGGTCTGTGTTTGTTGATTAAATCCACCGAATGGATTTGAAGGTGCACTGCCAGTATCGCCGTTTTGCGTCTGCTGACCAAAAGCAAATGAAGGTGTACTTTGAGCGCCACCGTTAGGTGCTGCATTTTGCTGCCCGAACCCGCCGAACGGATTGCTGCTCTGTTGGCCGAAGCCATTTGAGCTGGGCTGTTGCTGTGGTTGGCTTTGGCCGAAAGTGAAAGCGGCTGCAGGCGCAGGCGATGAGGTTGACTCGATTCTATCCATGCCATTCCCCTCGCTCGGTTGCTGGCCAAAAGTGAAACCTCCAGAACCGCCGAACCCTTGGCTGGGCTGCTGCTGCTGCTGCGGCTGCGGCTGCTGCGCACCAAAGGTGAAGCTGCTCGGTGTTGTGGTGAATGTGTTCGGGGGAGTGAAGGTGGTGCTCGGCCCTGTCAAGGGTGATGCAGAGCGAGCTTTGCCTCCGCGCTTGATGCTCGCGATTCTATTCCTTGCGTTAGTGTTTTGACTTGAATGGCTTATTGGAGCTCTTGGCGTAGTTTGAGCTCTGGGTGTCGAAGATTGTTCGGGTTCCATGTAGCCAGTGTGAGCGACCAGTCGAGCGCGGGCTGCTTCGCCCGCTTGAATGTTGAAAGCCTTTTTGGTCTGCGTCACATCGCCCTCGTACAGGTAGTCTCCATCGTCGTCCCTCATATTTGCAGTTTTGTGCGAATTGTGTTGGTTTTGAAAGTTGTATGTTTGGTTCCGCGAGTTTCGATAATGTTGCTGTGATGTGAAGTGAGGCTGAAGCAGTTGACCGCGAGCAAAATTAGCTAGTGCGGAAGATCCCGCGTTTCATGCATGTTTGATCATGCGTGACCGAGCCTCTTATTGTCGATGTTATTGTTCAATGCGCGGCGAAAGGAACTCCCGTTGCAGATGGGCCTCAGCAAGTATATAATGACGTGACAACGCCATTGCTCAAAGCTCGAACGGCACCGTGTATGTGGGTATCAAGCTTCGGTCAGGAGATGGGACATCGATTGGACAGCCACAACGGAATGCAAAGCTATCATTGCCTGCAACCGTGCCTTTTCCTTCCACGAAGCGCGACTGATGGTCTCCAAGGCACCTGCTCTATCAGGCAAAAGTCTTGTAGTCGTAGCATTGCCAACGCTTCGCTTGAACAGCAGCTCAACGTAGAACCTGGCTACTTCGATGAGAACATGCGATATGTTCCGATGCCTTGGCAAGATCGGGTTGTCCATGTATCGTATGAGAAGCCTGATACCCGACACGGCGGCGCTCCAATCCTGCTGACTGCTTTGGTTGACTGCCATGACCATCGCGTCGACACATCCTGGGCTGACTGCCTTGCTCGCTTGCGTGCCCGCCCGCTGAGATGTTACCATCGGCAACTCCGCACGCCTGGCAATCACAAGAGCAAGACTGCTCAAGAGTGAGAACGAATGGTTGCCGCAGTGACTCTTAATCACCTTGCGGCGCAATCGGGTGGAGGAGTGTATGGTGGTTTGGCGATGAAGGACATGTGCTTTGATTCCCTCGGTGTCGACTGTTGTCGCCAGTTGATCGGTCCCCACTCGCATGTACCAGCGCGTAAGACCTCCTTCCAACCTTCATAGCCCATTGATAGTTCAATCTGCAGATGCTCATGCAGTATGCGCGCATCCAGAAAGGTCCAGCTCCAGTAACAACGATCCATTCGGTTCCACCCAGAGCTCATCAATAAACAAAAAACAAAGAACGGGGTTGTACTCACTTCCTCTTGGCCATCTGCGCGGCCGTCGCGGCCTTTGGTTTCTCATCCATGGCTGCGGCGTCGGTGCCCCAGCTTCCGTATCTTTCTTCTCCGCCTTGACCCTCTGCGCCTCGCTTGCTCATGCTTCTCTTTTAGACGATGTCTCCGCCACGGCCCTCTCCAGAATCAGCACTAGAGCGTAACGCGCGTTCGGGAGTGTAGGGTTATGGATGCCGTTGATATGACGAGCGAAGAAGGCTGAGTTCGAGTTGTTGATGGGGGCGGGTTGTGCTGCGATGCGCTGGCCGGTCGCGTGATGGAAATAAAGAAAACAAAAGGCCGTCGAAAGTGGTGGTGGAAGAGGAAAAAGAAGCAGCAGCCTCGAAACGTCGCCGACACAAAGCAAAGTGCAGTGAAGAGACGGATCTCGATGGAAGGTGACGATTTTGCGACTTTCTGCGCAGAGGCGTGAGTGAAGTCGTCTCTCTAAATCCGGGGGAAACAACTTGAAAACATGCGGCCTGCGGCTGACTGCTCCTGCTGTCTGATCGAGAGCTCTCGAGACGCTAAATTCGGCTTGACGTTACTAATGACGCGGGAACGATCGGCCCGTGCTGATCAAGTCACGTGCTTTGGTTGTTGTGCCTACCCGCATACAATTCACTTCAGCCACATTTTGGTACTCCCATATGACTAGTAGCCAGTATCGATCCTGGAATCAATCGTTCTCGATATTCATACATCTCATCAAGACTGGTGAGTTGCCCATGTCGTTGAGCGGCGAGAAGTATATCTAGGGTTAGGGTTGGTGTTGAAGCCCGTCGTAGTAAAATCATATCTTCGCAACAATTCTGTCCTTGTTATAAATGGGGAAGGTTTTGACTGTTACAGAGTGTGTTGAGTTTCTACCTCATCATGAATTGCCAGGGGACGTGTAAGAACGCCCATGATTGCGACCCATGTTTGAATTCCGCAAGCCCAACTGGATGCATGTATGCCACTGAACATGTGCTACCTTACAATCTAAAACAATATACTCGTGCTACACCATTTCAACACAGATCGATACTGCACGTGTTTCTTTAGACAAACACTAGACTAGGAATCCGAGTCTGGTCGGATCAACAGTACCATGGAAATACCTTTGGAGAAGAACAGGTTGTGACTCAAACTTTCGACTAGAAAGACGCCATGCCCAAACCTCTCACGAACCTCACTTCGTCCGCGTTGCGCTCAAGCGCCCTCCTCATCCTCAGGTCATACTGCCTCTCGGCGTCTTCCTTTGCACGTTCCTCTGCACTGATGGCCTGCTCTTCTACTGCATCATGCCAACTATCATCGGGCTTGAGTGGATTCTGACCACCGAAAGAGAGACATCCAAGCCGGCCATCACCAGACCATAAGAGAAGTGATTCATTTGGAATATCGGGACGGCTGCTTGGATCCGGACCATCGTGTGTCCGAAGTGGAAGAATCTTTTGCACAATGTCGCCTTGGCCAGGTATCTCGGAACCTGTAGAAGAAAAGATGCCACCAGCTGTAACATCTTCTTTCGGCAGATCGGAGTTGATATTGTACTGACGCACCAGCGTAGTGGCGTCCCTCTCCATCCATCGCAAGTTACCGTCACCGTCGGAAAATACAATCCTGCCGCCGTGAGGCACAACAGACAGAAGTTTGGACGCCGAGGCAGTCTGGCGATTTTGGTAGCTTTGTCGCCCAGATGGATCGTGCAGCTCCAGAGAGCCTTTGCCCTTATACTCTGCTGCGACCAGAAGCGTTGTGCCGGATATTCCTCGAGCCGACCGGAGAGAAGCGATGGGGGTGTCCAGATTTCGTAAGGTCCGAGGGATGAAAGGATGTTCTAAAGACGTGAGGCAAGCTATGCGGGCGCCGGAATGTATTGTGCCAAGTAGACGAGGGAAACGGCGAATGTCGTAATGCAACAGGCTAGTGAAGCGTCCAGCAACCCATATTGAGGAGTCTGACGCTTGGTTGAGTATGGATAGAGGACCTGGCTGGGATAGCGTGGCGTGTGAGTCAATCGAGCCACCTATCAGTTCGACAGATGAGCTGGCTTTCGTTGCTTCTCGTGAGTCGTGCAAATGTACTGTAGAGTGAGTGCCAACAGTAAGTGGCGTTCCTGGCTGGCACGTCGACAACGCTGTGATTGGGAACGGGTACTTCTTTGTTGAGGACACTTGAAGAGTCTCAAGGTCGACTTCTTGGAGCACATCCTGCACAGCAAAATAGCCTTTGCTTGAACTATTGTTGATTGAGACACATTCGACTGCACCCGTTTCGGTCATAATGGTGTGACTCTTATGGGGCTGAGCACGACCAGAAAGCAGGCCAGATGTTGTCTGACCAACAAGGTTAGCACGCCCGCCGTTGCCTGTGGTAGATCGAGAAGTGACATCCCATATACAGATACTGCCATCATCAAGAGGAGATATCAGGTGTTGGCTGCCAGATCCAGCGTTAGAAAGAATTCCGATGCCGGTTGCTTCTCTCGTCTCCCGCCTGTCGATGCCGCTTCGATTAGGCAGATCGATCCAGTTTATGTTCACGTTGGCATGTCTGTGGATGTATTCCTCGTAGTAATTTATCTTCTCGCCAGGAAAGCCAGGCTCCCAGTTCGCTAAAGCTCGATCTCTTTGCCGTCGAATCACATGGTGAGCATTGTCAACGTTCAACGAATATCCATGGGCGACGTCAGCACTAGGTAAGCTCGATATTGCATCTCTCAAAGTGTCCAGATGAGAGTCATGTCGATCGGCCAGCTGCTGGCGTCGTCGGAGAGCTTCGGCTCGAGAGTGCTCGAAGCATTGTGTTTTCCACAGCTCAGAGTCTCTCGCGAGGCTCAGGAAGCGAGAAGATATAATCTGACAACGGGCAATCTCAGAGACATCCAAGACTATTGTAGGTCAGCGGACGGCTCTGTATTCTGATTGCGGGAAGAGATTACATGATAGTATGGAAAGGATCACTTCATTTGGTAGGCGATCCATGCTTCAGCAAACAGGACAGTGGCTCAAGAGCGAGTATATTAGTGATGCTGAATGTTGGCAAGTCAATTGAAGCAGCGCGACAATACAAGAAATCCTTCAATGGACAACACGCCTGTCGTTTGATTAAGATACGGTATCAAAGTGCTCACATTGTCAAGAAGGAGAGCCTTCCTCAGCTGGCGGGCGGCATTCGGAGCTTGAGCAGGTGCTGACGCCCATGACGCCAAACCAACGGCCAAACAAAGGAACATCTGTCAACATCCAACATTATTCACGCCATGTTGCACGCGAGTCGCTGAACGCGCCCGCTCGTAAGTCGACAAGAGAATAATGATCCTCGTTGATTCCACCACTCAGACAGCCGAGTAACACCGCCCACGATGAAGCAGTCCGGTTGGCGCATCCTGCCACTGCTGTTCGGTAAGCCGTTGCCTGTCCGTACATGCATCGCAGTCGCTAATAAATATCCAAGTCGTCCTCTGTGTTTTGATTGTCCATGGTCTCGCCCTCGACGCGCCACATCATTATGAACCTCAACAGCCACTGCAAGATGGCACGAGACATCCCGATTCCGCTCGCTGGGAGTATGCCGTAAGGGCCGGCGGTGGGAACGAGCAAGATGCGAGCGATGAAAAGAGACACTCTGGTGTGGACGAGGCGGCTGAGATACTTCGCAAGATTAAGTCGCCGTCGGTCTCCAAGTTGGCAAAGTATACGCAGAAGCCCAAAGGCGTTTTCGGAACCACCGCGTACTACGCCAAAGAGGCATTCGTCCTCCTCTTCATGAATGCGCCCAAGGAGGACAACCTTATTTCGACCAAGTCGCAGACACAGCCTGTCAAATTGGCACAACCATTGTCCAAGGCGGTCCGACTACTTGAGGATGCGGCAGCAGAGAACAATACCGATGCTATCTATATACTGGCGGAGCTGAACTTCTATGGCAACCACACGCACCCGGTCAATTACGAGCAAGCGTTCGAGAGATACAAGCAGCTGGCAGAGCTTGATGGGAACAGCACAGCTCAATACATGCTCGGCTTCATGTATGCGACCGGACTCAACCCGAAAGTCCCAGCCGATCAGGCGAGGAGCCTACTTTACCACACCTTCGCAGCTGAGCAGGGCAACACACGCTCCCAGATGACTCTGGCATACCGCCACCATGCTGGCATATCTACGCCACGCAACTGCGATGAGGCTGTGCATTGGTACCAACGCGTGGCAGACAAGGCTATCATATACTACCGTTCGGGCCCTCCTGGTGGCCACAGCCTGATCCGCGACTCTTACCATCTGGCAGACGAAGCCGGCGGTGTGTATGGTGAAGGTGCAAGTGTGAGCTCTGCAGGAGCACTGGCAAAGCACGGCGGGCCTACAAGTGACGCATACGCGGATCCAGAGGACGTGATGGAGTACCTCCACTTTCAAGCCTCGAAAGGCGACTATACTGCCAGCTTTGGCCTTGCCAGAGTTCATTATGACGGCGGCAGAGGGATGCAAAGAGATTTGAGGCTCGCAAAGACTTATTTCATGGCGGTCGCGAGACATTATTGGGACCACAACGGTCAGATAAAGAACGATGTGACAGCGGGCATAGAGAAACTTGCGTCGAAGTCTGCTGGATATCTAGGCCGCATGTTCCTACGCGGTGAAGGGACGGAGCAGAGCTTCAGTAAAGCCAAGATCTGGTTCACTCGGGGTCTCGCAAACGGAGATGCGCTTTGCCAGTATTCTATGGGACTGATGTATCGCGACGGTCTCGGCGTGGACAAGAACATCAAGAAGGCCAGCGAGTATTTTGGAGCGGCGGCGGACCAAGATCTCGCCGTTGCGCAGACCAACCTCGGAATCTTGTTCCTTGACCAAGGAGACATCGCAACGGCAACGCACTATTTCGATTTTGCTGCTCGCAATGGCCACATCGAGGCATATTTCTACCTCGCCGAGATGAACCACCAGGGCCTTGGACGAGACCGTAGCTGTGGCACGGCAGCAGTGCAGTACAAAATCGTTGCTGAAAAGGCCGAAGCAATCTGGGCTTCGGTCGACGAAGCCAACGAGGCCTACGAGGAAGGCGACAACCAAAAAGCACTCGTACATTATCTCATGGCCGCAGAGCAAGGCTCAGAGTACGCGCAAGCAAACGTTGCTTGGCTGCTTGATCATTCGCGTCCTCGCTGGAGTCCCATTGACTGGCTTATCTCTCTCAAGCAGAACACCGAGTCCACTATCGGTGATGCTGCTTTGGCCTTGGTTCACTGGACTCGCAGCGCTAAACAACACAACATAGACTCCCTTGTCAAAGCAGGTGACTACTACCTCCACGGCCTAGGATCCACTGCCTCTCCAGAGAATGCAGCTGCTTGTTACCAGGCTGCTGGCGAGAGCCTGCAATCCGCCCAGGCCTTCTGGAATCTAGGCTGGATGCACGAGAACGGCGTTGGTATAGATCAGGACTTCCACCTAGCCAAGCGTTTCTACGACCACGCTTTGGAGATCAACGACGAAGCATATTTGCCCGTCATGCTTTCTCTGTGGAAGCTTCGCTGGCGCAGTTGGTGGAACACCGTTACCCGAGGAGGCATTAAAGGAATCAATGACGAACCTGGCAAGACCAAGAGGTTGTCCTTATCGGAATGGCTGGAGGATTTCTTGAAAGCTGATGCAGAGATGAACGCGCAGTACGAAGCAGACGATTGGGACCCACAGTACGACCCTATGCCCGGTGGCGACGACACTTGGAACGGCGACGTAGAAATCGACGATGATGTCTTTGTGACATTGATGCTCGGAGGGTTGCTCGCAGCCCTGGGCTGGCTGATTTGGCACAGGCAGCAATTACAACGTGCTGCTGAAGCCAGAAGACAGGATGTTCAGGGCGCCCAACAGGGCGAGCAGCCGGCGCCGATTCCCGAACAACAGCCTGACCGTGGCGTTTTCCCACAACCCGGTCAGCTAGGGTTCAACGACTGGGTGGCTGGTGGTGTTGGGCATTGATTTTGGGCATTTTAAGTCATAGCGAGCAACTGTGTAATTAGCATGAGTTCGGCATTGTACAGTCTTTCATTTGGTCATATCGCTTCAGCGATGTGTACTGCATTTCACCCCTCTTGCATACCGAACTGTTTACTGAGTGCGAATGTTCCACCTACGCTCTGCATGCAAGAGGAATTCAGCGAGGTCGGTGCTTTCGATCCTCATGGCACTGTGCTCGATAGGTTTGTACGTTGAACAAGGTGTTAACTGTTTCATCAATTTATTTTCAGCTCTTGAAAGTTTGCCTTCACTGATATGCTTTCCCTCCAACACTCTCGTCAAATGCCATCAGATCTTTTAATCCGCAGACTTCGAATAATTTCCCAGGTCCCATAGCAGGGTCTTCTGGGCTCTTGCCTTTTGTCTTGAGAGCGGCGTATGCTTTCTCTAGAGCCGGCACCACCGCCTCCAAACCCATGGTAGGCCAGATGGTAATTCTGAAGCCCATCTTGTTCGCCTCCTCGCTAGTCACGATAGGCGTCCTGCCACCGCCAACCTCATTCAACAGCACAGGAATCTTAGGCAGATCGGCAATTGCCTTCTCGGCCTCCTCTTTCGATTGCAAAGCTTCGAAGAAAAGCCCGTCAACGCCAATCTCTGCCGCCATCTTTAATCTAGCGACCGCCTCATCGTACCCGCCATTTCCTTCGGGGTCCTGGCCGGCTCTGGCGTCCGTTCGTGCAATAATGACAATCCCGCTGCCGCTCTCGTCTCTGGCTTTGCACGCTGCGCGGAGGCGGTTGGCGAACACTTCTCTTGACACTAGGAGCTTGCCGCTAAGATGGCCACATCGCTTTTCTTGCACTTGGTCTTCGATGTGTAGACCTGCAACTCCGGCGCGGGCGTATGCTTTGACGGTTGCGGCAACATTGATTGGGCCTCCGTAGCCAGTGTCCGCATCGGCGATCACTGGAACGGACGGGTCGATTGATGCAATCATCGCGGCGTTTTGGTGCATGTCGGTGAAAGTCGTTAGGCCGAGATCAGCCATTCCGAGACGTGACATGGCGGTTCCGGCACCAGTCTGTTGGAGTGTCAGTTGGATCTGTCTCTGACGCTGATATGAGAGTAACGATGGGAGGTTGGAATGGCACTTCACGGCACAGATTTAACGATTCGCCACCATTCATTGACGCACCATGTAGAGACACTCGAAACCTTGGGCTAGCGCCAGGCGTGCTGAGATGCCATCGTATACACCAGGAGCTACGACTGTGTGATTGCTGTCTGACAGCAGTTGGCGAAGGCGACCGGCTGCCGAGGAGGGTTGGTTCATCGTGATGGTCAGTAGGTTTGCGATGTAGTACTAAAAATCGACGACTTGGTAACTCTAGGTGGCTTGCGCTGTGAGATAGATGCGGATTTGGGTAGGAAGTATAAAATCGAGAGCCTGAAAGGAAGTCGAACGTAGTATAACAAGATTTATACATAGATTTTGGAGCATTAGTAAACATGATTTTTATTCTGACGCTGCTGCAGTCTGAGCTCTACGCCGATAGCGGCCGATCTTCGTAGCTTGACCCTGCCACTGACCGTTGTATCCGAGTTCTTTCCGGGGAGTGAGGTCTGAAGTAATTACACGCACTGTAGACAACAGGCAGACGTACTTGCCTGATGGATCTGTGGATGTCCATGGATGTGTAAGGCTGAAGAAGATGGAAGGTCTCATGCATGCACGCCTCTTTCACATGCCCCGGATTCACATGGACATTCCTCCCGTCTCCAGATCAGCCGAGGCTGCAGCCGGTCACTGAGGTCATGGTCGTGATCACATGCTGACTTCCACCTCTTGGTGTTTGGCATCTGAAGAACGAGGCACATGTACATGTACCCTTACCGCTACTACTAAGACCGCTCTTCTCTGCCGTAATCTCTTTACATCTCCTCAGTTTTTCCACCAACTCTTCAACACTTAAAGCTTCTTCAGCGCTCCATTCATAAACATGTCCCTCAAAGAAGGTGGGTGGCCACCAGGACTGTCACGAGCTGCCAAGTGTCTTGCTAACACGCCTCCCTAAAGATGCCTGGCCTTCATCCGAAGCCTTCGACTTGATCGCTTCCGCCCTTTCCGACGAAAAGGAGCGCAAGGATGCCATCAAGAAAGGAGGCGCGATCTTCGCGTTCACCCTCAAGAATGCAGACGGCGAGCAAAAGGATTGGTACATTGATCTGAAAGAGACCGGCAAGGTCGGGAAAGGTCTTGCGCCCGAAGGCAAGAAGTCATCAGGTATGCTGTCGATTTCGCTACAGTACTATCCAAATGTGCACCACTGACGCACGCTCTCCCTTCGTTCTAGTCAACCTCATACTGTCTGATGATCAATTCTCCAAGCTCATCTCGGGCAAAGCAAACGCACAGAAGCTGTACATGAGTGGGAAGCTGAAGGTCAAGGGCGATGTTATGAAGGCAACTAAGATGGAGCCTATTCTGAAAAAAGCCCAAAACAAGGCTAAGCTATAGGTTGGCATATGTAGCACTAATGCAAAGTTAGTCACATCAACATGAGATTGATGGCCTCCGCTTGGCGGTAGTGGTATTGTAAGGTTCAGGCTATCTCATCACGCTGCCGCCTAAGTACTGTGTAGCACCCAACTGAATGAAGGTACACTCACCCTGCGTGCGCATCGGTGCGAACAACTACACCGTACACGGCCTGTGACCCAATCCAACCTGCGCTCGTCTCCAATTCCGAAATTACTAGGAAACAAAAGGTGGTATCATCTTCCTGAAAAACGCCGTGCTTCTTCCAATTACTCCTTCCACCGTCTCTAAATGGCGCTAGCAGCTCTTACTTGTACTGTGGTTGTCCGCCTTGCGCGTACTGTGGGTGTGGTGGTGCTGAGTTCCATCCCTGAGGCCCTCCTTGCATTGGAATCGGCTGGCCTCCTCCACCTCCTTCCATCATGTTCTGGATATCCGGTCTGTGTTTGATGTCCTGGTAAAATTTGCAGATGTGGCAGCCGACGTCTTTATCAGGCTTAAAGCTAAAGGGGATCACAGGGATGAAACAAAACGTGAACCACTCCCATCGTTTGTAGACGCGAGCGCTGTGGTTGCCGCAGTTTTGGCATTGTGCTGTGATGTTCTCGTAGCCTTTGAGGAGAGAGGAGAAGGCTACACATCATAGTTAGTTTCGGCACACTCCATGACAGTAGGTCAAATGATACGAACTGTGAGTGCCACAAGTAAAGATGAAAGCCATGTCGTCCTACTGTCGCGTGGGTTTGATCCTGTTCTCCGTTGTCGCAGTCCACCGGTGTATAGCGTAAACTCCCTGCTAGACTCGTGCAGTAAATCAGACAAAGTTGATGAGCGAGAAGTTATGTGAGATGATGCGCCTGGGTTCAAAGAGCGAGTGTCGCAAAGGTTGATTGCTCGTGAGGGAGTCGAGCCCTTGGCGCAGCAGCTCGATGTCGCGGCTCCAGTCAAGTCGTGGCTCGGCGATGACGTGTCTTGGTTGGAAGCTACCTACATACGTAGAGTATGTAATCGGGACAGACTACTACCATTTTTGACCACATCTCCACTGTCTCCGTATCACTTTCCCCGGAGAAGATGTACCACTTATTGAACTCGATACGGGCACGGAGTAGCTTTTAAGTAAAAGGTAGAATACTGTCGGTTCTGACAAATAGATGTGATGGAAGGACAGTCCTCACAAAATCTGGCTTCATAGTGCATAATGACTCTCGCCATATGGCAACTGATTGGATGGTCAAGATAAAGAGCATGACTAATACGATGATTAAGGCGAAAAATATTCGTGCGAGCGACGGGACTGTGTAGTTTGTATCGATCACGGCGGTACATGTTACAGCCAGTGAAACTCACAAGTTCAGCATCTCCAGACCCGTCCTCTTCCAGCGGCGCATGTCGTTGATAGCAGAAACAGCGCCATGGAGTTAAGGAGGATTGCAACTGATGAACATCAAGATCTCTTGTGATCAAGAAATCTCATTGCTCATTGCCAGCTCTGGCGAGTTGTGATACCGATTGCGGTCGGCGGTAGGGCTTGAACTCGATTCACCCACAGTGTCGAGTCTCGCCCCAAATGTGTCATGGTCTTTGTGTTCTTGCAATGATAGGTCAGCGTATGAGCAACTCAGGCACACGCAGTACGCTTGGATGGGCTCGAGCTTTCGATTGACAGAGTTGGAATATCTAAAGACCCGTCATAAAGATCGAAGCCAGTAAGTCTAATGCAGGATACTGTAAGCGTCTACTGCGTCTTGAAAAGCAAGATTGCGCAGTGGCCCAGGTAAAAGTAAATAAAGTGCTTGGTCTCTGCGGTTATGTTAGCAAGCGTTCTGGTCTAATGGGCGGATTTCTGAGCGGATGTCTCTCACCATGGGTGACGAAGCTGCCGAAGTTCCTGCCAACAATACAATGCCATGTTGCACCCTTCCTCTCGTCGAACTGAGTACAATTAGTGTGAGTCGCGAAAGGGGTATTGCGCGTCGACAAACCGTGCGCTTGATGTGGTGGGCGATCTCCTGTAAATTGTGTCAGTCAAGGAGGCCGGGAAACACGCAGCCTGCAACACGACTGACCTTCTCGACAGTAAACTTCTCCATTGCTTCTTGGGCTGAGATTCTGTTAGTCCGACTCAAGATCCGTAGGCAGTAAACACAATGAATGCACGGACCGACTTCAATGGCTTCTTGCTGCATGTCTTCACTCTGAATGCATCGTCAGCACAGCGCTCCTGTTGGTGGTAGTCATGAAGCAGACTCACCATGTCTACCGACTTGACCTGCGCTGTGTTTCTGTCAGTACATGTTCGATGGGGGAGCGGTGGAATCCGACCTACCCTCAAGCTTCTCCTTGACATCCTCGTTCTTGAATTCGGGGCCCTCGTTCGACATGATGGCGGTGACGTTGAGTCAAATGATGTTCCGGAGTTGAAATTTGTTTTTGACAAGTATGCTGTTCTTGGCCTGCGTGTTATGTGTTGCCTCGCCTCGCGCCTCGCGGTGTGTTTGGGCAATTGACGGGATAGTCGCGTTCGGCGGGATCATCCGGCGCTAAGTTAGTCAAGCAGAAAACCTTCTGCTATTTCTTTCAAAGCGCACTTCGTACGCCCACATTCTGACCATACCTTTTTCCAATACCAATTACACGGGACGAAGATGGCTTCCTCTCGCATATTCATCAAGGGCCTGCCGCCTTCCATCACGGAGGCGGACTTCAAGAAGCACTTCTCTTCTGGAGGACGTGAGGTGACCGACGCGAGGCTGTTCGCTAACCGTCGCATCGGCTATGTTGGGTACAAGACACCCGAAGACGCCCAATCGGCCGTCAAGTACTTCAACAAAACCTTTGTTCGCATGAGCCGCATCGGAGTCGAGGTTGCCAGACCCATCGGCGAGTCCAACCCCGGCCGACCAAATGGAAGGGCGCCAACTGCTCCGAGGGACCATCACGAGACTCCCACCCACACCCCTACTACCCACAACAATGCGAAGGCCGAGCCTCCAGCGGAAGAAGATCCCAAGCTGAAGGAATACCTCGAGGTCATGAAGCCCAAGTCAAAGAAGAGGACTTGGGAAAATGACGATGCTCTTTTGACCAGCAAGGACGATTCCACGGCAGCTGATGATCACATGGCTGTTGATGCCGGCACTGCAAGTGACGACGAGTATGAAGAGGTTCCGCGCAAAGTCAAACGAACCAAAGTCGACGGCTCGTCCAGTGAGCAAGCACAAGTTGAAGCGACACCTGCAGAGGTCACCGAGCCATCGACAGACCAGATGGAAGATGCTGCACAGGATAAGACTGCTGGGACCGCTCCCATATCCGATGCCGACTGGGCTCGCTCAAGGACTAGCCGCCTGCTCGGCCTCCTTGACGATGACGAGGAGGAAGAAGAAGTCAGCCGTCCAAAAGCTCGCGTGGCTTCCGTGTCATCGAGTGACATGGAAGATGCAGCTCCAAGCAGAACCGAACCTGCATCAACAACTGCCCCGATCGCGGAGCCCGTGCCAGGTCCACAATCAAACGACGCTGTGCAACCGGATACTGAGGCCGAACCAACTGGCGTTCGTGCAAGCATGCGTTTGTTTGTCCGCAATTTGCCGTACGGTGTGCAAGAAGACGCTTTGCGGTCCGAGTTTGCGCCGTACGGAAATCTCGAAGAGGTATGTACCAACCATCCATCCATCCCTTTCCTTTTCAAGATGAGCACCTGATAGGGACAACCGATGCAATTGCAATTGAGGTGAACCCAGGAAGAGTATTTTAGTAGATGTCTCTTTGACTGAACGAAAAGATTCACCACTACCTTACACTAGATGAAGACGCGCGGACACATCGCTGACTTCTCATTGCATAGGTACACGTGTCTCTCGATCGCAAAACAGGGACTGGCAAAGGTTTTGCCTACATCCAGTTCAGCGATGCAGAGTCAGCCGAGAAGGCTCTGACTGAGAAAGATGGCCAATACTTCCAAGGCCGCATTTTGCATGTCATCCCGGCTACTGCCAAACGCGAAGACAAAATGAACGACTTTGAACTCTCAAAACTGCCCCTCAAGACGCAGCAACAGATCAAAAAGAAGCGTGAAGCTGCCTCGACCACGTTCAACTGGAACGCTCTCTACATGAACGCAGACACCGTTGTCTCGAGCGTTGCCGCACGCCTGGGCTTGTCCAAGTCCGAAGTGCTTGACCCAACCAGCAGTGACGCTGCTGTCAAGCAGGCACATGCTGAGACGCACATCATCCAAGAAACCAAATCCTACTTCCGGTCACAGGGCGTCGATCTTGACGCGTTCAAGCGCAGTCAGCGGGGCGACACTGCGATCTTGGTCAAGAACATCCCCTATGACTGTTCAAAGGATGAGCTGAAACGCCTGTTTGAGGAACATGGCGAGCTGAAGCGTTTCATCATGCCACCAAGTGGCACTCTGGCCATCATCGAGTTCCCGAACCCCGTACAAGCGAAGGCAGCATTCGGTGTCTTGGCATACCGGAAAGTGAAGGGATCTGTGTTGTTCCTCGAGAAAGCACCAAAGGACCTCTTCACGTTGAAGCCAAACGCAACCACTGAAGCAGAAGTCGCTAGCGGCATTTCCAAACTTTCGACTGCAGACCTGAAGAACGCAGACGCTGACATGACCGTCGCTGACACTTCTGGCACCGCCACCCTGTTCGTTCGCAACTTGAACTTTGAGACCAGCTCACAGCAACTCACGGAAACCTTCGCGCCTCTTGATGGGTTCTTGAGTGCCCGAGTCAAAACGCGAACAGATCCAAAGAAGCCAGGCCAAGTGCTCAGCATGGGCTTTGGATTCTTGGAATTCAACAGTTCTGCGCAAGCTCAGGCGGCATTGCAAGCCATGGATGGCTACTCTTTGCAAGGTCATAAGCTGCAGATCCGCGCCAGTCACAAAGGTACGGACGCGGCAGAACAGCGCAGGAAAGAAGACAAGGCGAAGCGCGAATCCAGCAAGAAAACCAAGGTCGTCGTCAAGAACTTGCCGTTCGAAGCTACGAAGAAAGACGTGCGTTCGTTGCTTGGTGCATACGGAGAACTGCGCTCCGTGCGTGTGCCCAAGAAAATGGATCGTGGTGCTCGTGGCTTTGCTTTCGCAGATTTCACGACCCCCAAGGAAGCGCAGAACGCGATTGACGCTTTGCGTGACACCCATTTGCTTGGTCGCAGACTCGTTCTGGACTTCGCCGAAGAAGAAGCAGAGGATGCCGAGGCCGAGATCGAGAAGATGCAAAAGAAAGTCGGCTCTCAGGTCAACAAGGTCGCGCTTCAGAAGCTCACGAGTGGCGGCAGGAAGAAGTTCACCACAGAAAACGATGCGGAGGAATAAACGGATCGTGCCCATCTCGGTCTGGGCAAGCGGGAGAAAGCAAGGCTTGCACGTCACGTGTTGTGCAAGCACTCTCCTTGCTTTGTCGTATGCGACCACATCTGCGACCTTCGAAAGCCTAATGATACCCCACACAAGCTCATCAGTATTGAGCGACTCAAATCACGTCGGTATTAAAAAGGTAGCCCAATGTTCTCGTTGGTGACCTTGAAGAACGCCATTGTTTGTAGGCGCCCATAACAGGGCAACATTCCACTGACCTACAGGCTCATTCCTCTGACATAATCTATTGTCTACTGGGAGATTAACACACTGCCAAGTCGAGAATCATCTCCCTTTGGAAGGAATGCTTTGGGGTCTCGTCCCTTATCGACGTCACTCGATTTCCCTTGCCTGTCGTTTGATGAGCTTGCGGCAGGGCTTTAGGCTACACCCCTGGGCAACAGTACTGCTCAAGCAATCGGCCTCGCATCCAACCCTCCATGCGTAGGCCTCACTCCCGTAATTGCACGCGCATTTTGGGAGCATCGTGGAACACAAGGCTAAGTCAGCACACCTTTCTTTGGGTTCTACGTCCTGGCCTGGTATCTATATACAAGATGCTGTTCTTGTTGCCTGACGACGGCATTCTAGTCACCCACACCCACGCCACTTTTTTATTGCCTGTCGTTCATTTCACAGTCCAACTTTATTCACGTTCCTTACCGTCAGCATACCATTATCAGTAGCCTCAGCATGCCTCGAGTGTCCTGACGAATCACGAAATTCTATCAAGCATCATTCTCCAGCATTCCTGCTTACGTGCCTTTTCACTATGTTGCAAACTTGTGTCGTACCATCCAACGCATCACCACGGGTGGCTGTTGCTGAATCGACCACACGAGTTCTTCAGGAGCACTCTGGTAACCGCCGACACAGCGACCTCAAATATACTCAGAACCACAAGGAACTGTTGTTGGAGAACACGCATACTCGTCAGATTTTACGGACTCATCAATCATACCGGCCTCCACAAATCCAATCTCATGTGCCATTCCGAGGTGGCTTTGCACGTCCCAGCTACGCACGTTCACATCACCCTACCCAGGCTGAGAAAGACGACCGGGCAAGAAGGCTGCTGAGACGCTTCCACTTGTCTGAACAATACGCCAAATACCGCGCGAAAGGGAGCAAGGATGACGTTAAGAACGACGAGAAGAAGTGGCCGGACCACCTTGAGGCAGCATTCTGCAGAGGTAAGTTCCTGGGCTCACTCATTGGTTAAGGTAATTCACTCACGCGGGATTCTAGCCCTTGTCGAATACCCACCAATGGGTAGAAAGAAACTCCTATTCAAAGACAAGCAACGAGGACGCAACGAGCTCATCACCGACTGGATTGAAATGGCTACCGGTCAGAAACGTGACCGAAAACAAGTTTCAAGCCACATACAAGTCCTGAAGCCTTTTGTTCAAGATGACCCCCTCATCATGGCCTATTTGACTGCCACAAAGGATGACCCTGTTGCGCCTGCCAGATATATTGCGGCGTATTACTCCAACCAACTCCACGGCAGAGGTCCATCAAGCTACCCAGTCCAGGCACCACCACAAAATGGTCGGCATCACAGCGTCCAACAGACACATTCTCTGCCCCCACTAGGTGCCATTGGAGGGATACAGGGCAAGCTGCGGGACACGCCCGACGTGTTCGAGCCCGTTGACTTCGAGATGTTCGTACAACGTAAGCTGAGCCCTTCCGAATCATCCCACGACGAAGTGGAGCGGCTGCACACCTACACAAAGCAGATATCGCAACCTTGGGAAGCTGATGAATTCTTCTCCGACTGGAACGAATTCGCCCGCAGTCATCCGAGTCTGTCAGCAATGCATACCCGCCGTCCTGTCGACTGCAATGTCATCGCCGCCCAAGCGTCGTTGGCGTTACATTCAGGCCCGTGGAAAGACAAGGACGGCTTGCCAGTCGGCAGCGGCGGGATAGAGTTGGGCATCTCTTTCCACTGTCGCACTGGAGAGCTTCAGCGTCCGTTCGAAGTCATCTGCCAGAACCACTTCTACGAGAAAGGCAAGCTTACCGAGAACTCCACCCACGCCCATGCAATCTTGGACAGCACGAGCAACAACGACATCCAAGTAATGTTCGGTAGTAACTTCTGGGTGAGAGCGCTGTCAGCAAAATATAAAGAAGCGTGCGACAGTGGGCCGGAGGGCGGGTCAGCTTACATATTAAGCATCAACGCAACGCAGGACATCCTCATCAAAACCGCAACCGGGATGGAGAGGGTCATGTTGATCCACTGGTCTTTCCGTCAATCCACAGGCGGAATCGGCCGGACAAGCTGGAAGAGGGTTGTAATGCCGCCACCTACCACCTCTCCGCAGTACACCTCGCCATCTAAGGTCGTACCAGCAGATACTCCATTCAATTTCAACGAGGATCCACTGCCAAGTTTCACGTCTTCGGGCGCACCAGCCCTGCCGACCTTGCAGTCTCCTTTCGAATACAACAGCGGCACTGGGCCAGAACCAGCTTCATCAATCTGGCCAACGCCCATAAGCGATGTGAACGGCGTGACGTTGGCCACCGCCAGCAGCATAGACATCGACATGACTAACGCTTTCGACTTCACTGGAGGCCACATGGACATCGCGTACGACCCCAACCTGAATCTCGACAGCTTCGACACCTCGACATTCAACTTCGACGCTACTACAGACGATTTCGCGGCGGACCCAGTGATGCAAGACTACTCGCAGTCATGGATGGGTGGCTACACGGACAATTTCGATGGGCAGCAGAGCTTTGGGGAAGACAGCTTCCAATCTTCGAATGTCGTCGAAAGTCAGAGCAGCAGCGTGTTTCCCAGTTATGGAGTCTTTGATCCGCAGATATATGGCGTGGAGCAGGAATCGCAGGCCTTTGGCGGCGCAGGGCAGGATGTCGTCAAGGAAGAGATTGTCATGACAAGCGTGACAAACTTTGCCACACATGTTGACATCGAGAGTCAAGATTCGACATAGTAGACAAGCTTGGTGATTTGTACGATTATAACGAGCTCACGCAGTTAATGAGAAGTTGTCACAGCCCAGACTACTTTGCTGGTTGCCAACCGCCGTTCCATGCAAATTCTTGGAGTCTCACATGCGAGCTCTTGCAACATGTGCTCTTACAATACGCACATATGTGCATATGTGCATGTGTGCGTTCGCTGCATCATGTTCCTCCGAATCGTTGCAGTCTGAAGCATCTGGGGTACACGCGCGTGGCTTTTGTTTGTCTTTTGTCGTTCCAGTCAGCACCTCGCTTCACAAGCGCCTTTTGCTTCACGACTTTGGGGTTGAGATAAGGCGTCGGCGCCAGCACATGCAGGTCAATCTAGATTCTGTGCCTTGCTTAAGGTGTGACAACACCACCCCCAAGAACTAGGTACTAATGGATCGTGATTTCGGTCGCTACCCTCAAGACCTCCTCGACTCTTTACTGGTTCGAGTTGACGACGAAGACAACGACTGCGAAGACAACGACGACTACGACAGGAGTAAATTAGTGACGGCAGCAACACTCTTCCATCGGAATAGACAATATACACTGCGCACGCACGACGGGCGAGCAGAGAGAGGTGTCGCACTCCACAATTCGTCCAGCTTGAACGCGTACGCAGAGGATCCACCGCCGTCGGTCCAGGCACAAAATTCACAGCTGCACATACCATCTCATCTCTCCCAGGCCAGGATGCACACCGCCGACGACGCGTCGCGCACACAGCCACAAGTCAACACTCTATCTCTAGAAGAATTCGACAGGCTGTACGGTGTTGCGCCTGCTGTCCCTGTGCCTGTACCTATTCCTCTGCCAATTACACCAAAGAGCGACGCTGTGCCCAGGTTCAACCATCTCTGCCAGACGCTCTCGATCACCCACCTGTTCACCTTCCAGGAAATTTCTAAAGGACTTTTTTCCTCGAGGGTCGAATTCGGCGGTCGTGTTTGCGATGCAGAAGGGCCATTTTCCTCGAAGAAGCTAGCAAAGGAGGCTGTCGCTCAGCAAGCAAATGTTATTCTCGAGAACTTAAAGCCTCCTTCTCCGGAAGAGCAGAGCAAAAGTAATTCCAAGGGCAAAGGCAAGCGCAAGTCGTCCGGACAGGACGACAGTGAGAGCTGGATTGCCCTGTTGCACGCTTTTGCACAAAAACACCATCATACTCAGCCGGTCTATCAATGCTTCGAGGCCAAGATGCGCGCAGAGCAGCAGAAAGGCTTGAGCATCACTCCTTGTCAGTACTCGTGTGTTCTCAACTTGCAAGCCCAGCCACTTTACGACTTCGGCTCGAAGGAAGAGTTCTTCCAAACCAAAAAAGAGGCAAGGCGCGTGGCAGCCAGGAGTGCGGTAATCTGGCTTCGCACCATAGGATTGCTCCCAGAACCAGAAACAGACAATGCGACCCGTCACAAGTCAATCGACGAAAGTCTTACTGGTCTCGCGCAAGAAGCGCCCACAATGCCCTCTGAGAAATCTGCTGCTATGTTGGTGGTAGATTATACTTTGCGACTGGGCTTAACGAGTCCGCAGTTCGACATCAGGCCCGCGGGTGACCAGGTTGGACAGAACTTCTATGTCTGCACAGCACATTACCTCGACCAGGACTCACGGCGTGTGCCTCAGCTGGAAGGCTCCCTGTGCCAGACGCCCCCAGTCTTTGGATCAAAGAATGCGAAGAAAATGTGCTGTGAAGCTCTGGTGGTCCTGTTGGAGCGTGTTATTTCTGAGCGCATGGATGTGGAGGCTTGATGGACGACTGGAACGAAGTTACGATAGCAACAACGGCCAAGGCTTTCCATTTGAGGATCATGATCACGGCGTCTCAAAGACGACCAAGCGAGATTCAGGACGGCGAGAGGCGACAATCAAGACTTCGAAGTCCAGATTCAAGAGACTTGTGCGTACAGTATGCCCTCTGTAGGAGCCAAGTGACACAGCACACGCGCGCCACGCCGCAAGGGTAACACTACATTTGCACTTCCAATCCATGTAGGCAATCTGCGGTCGGGAGCTCGACTGGGCTCTCTCTGTGAGCTGTCGCGGAAGCATGCGCGATGCAACAGGCCCAATGGTGATGTGAGTTCTCTGTCTGATCATTGATGACCACAGTCGGTCCTTCCATTTCACGAGTGTCTAGGTTACTCTACCACTGCCGAGTCGAAGGCGTTCGGTAGATGAGCAGATCCTGTGTAGATGACGAAGCCCCGTGTGACCAAGTCCCATCGAGTCGCTGTACGAGTGATATTCAGGAGCACGCAGATCCCTGTACCCGCATAAGTACCCTGGTCCCGAGCTCTCATTGGCATGTGGTCGGCTAGTGCTGTCAACGGCGGTTCGCCCGTGCAAAGATTCGAAATTTGACGGTGTTTGGTGTCGCCGGTGACGACGTGTTTCTTTTCTTAGTATGCCTGCAACGGAAGAGACGGCAGTCACGGCAAACCACAAATCAGTAGTGTGTTAAGTTTTTCCGTATGTATACCAGAATTGATGACATAGCCGAATTTAGGCTCTCTGTCGCCTTGTGCAATTATCGCGCAACAACAACAACAACAACAGACTTCCAGCGACGCCGTGTCAGCATTAGGCTCAAATCTAACTAACATCAAACACAAAACGTCGGCGCCTCTCCTCCAGCCTACCTCCAGGATTGTGCTGTGCCCTCAAAAGCTTGTCACTGCCGCTAAATCACCGGTCGACGGCGTGGCGCTCGGTCGCGAGGTCGTGTTGTGGTCCGTTCCACCATGTCTAAGGCTCGATATGGCATGGTCCATGGATGTGCCTCCCGTGAGTCCACTTATGTTGCTAAAGAGGGTATCCTATTCATGCGCCCCGCCCAATCATTTGCCGGCCTACGACGGGGGGGCTCGCCCAGCAAAACCGTTGACAACCAGCGCGACCTCCGTTCTAAACCAAGGTCGCTTCCAACTCGGTTCAAGAGCACGTTGGACTACCTCTTTTGACCCTCTCTTCACCCACACACTCGCTCACTTCTCTTTCTTTAACTTGCTTGGGTGCCCTTTCTTTACACGGCACTTTACATCACATCAACAATCATGCATCTTGTTTCTTCTCTGGCCGGTCTGGCCGCCGTTTCTGGCCTTGCCGCTGCTCAGAACTACAACGACTGGAGCCAGGAGGATGTCAACTCTGGCAAAGCATGGAACGATGTCGCCAACACCGCCAATGACCGTATGCGTGACAACATCGCCAGCCGCAACGGACAATGCACCTACGACAACGCTCAGGTCCGCAAGGAATGGAGGAACATGGCCAAGGAGGAGCGCAAGTCCTTCACCGATGCTGTCCAATGCCTTCACCACATGCCCTACCAGCGCATGACCGATGCCCAGAAGGCCGACTACCCTGGTGTTTTCACTCGTTATGACGAGTACGTCGCCACCCACATCGAGTTCACCGAGAGAATTCACATGACCGCCGACTTCCTCGCGTGGCACCGCTTCTTCATCCACTCGCTCGAGCAGGATCTGAGGAACCAGTGTGGCTACACTGGCTACATGCCTTACTGGGACTGGGCTCGCGACGCCGGCGCTGTTGAGAAGAGTGAAGTCTTCAACGGCGACGAGTGGTCCATGGGCGGCAACGGCGAGTACGTTGGAGGTAGGAGCGACGTCTACCTCTACGCCATGAACGTCAACCTCAAGCCCGGTACTGGTGGTGGCTGTATCCAGGACGGACCTTTCAGTGACTTTGTCACCAACCTTGGACCCGTCAGCTCTCCCTTCGACAATGTCGAGAACAAGTTCGACCACAACCGTCGCTGCCTGACCCGTGACTTCAACAACGACATTAGCAGCACCTACAACACCTACGACCAAGTCACCAAACTTGTCTTGAACATGAAGGAAATCAACGACTTCCAGGAGCTTATGCAGGGCTACGGCGACCACAACAACGCCATGGGTGTGCACGGTGGCGGTCACTGGCTCGGTGGTGGTCCCTCGCAGCTTGAGGACTTCCACTCGTCCCCTAACGACCCCATCTTCTTCATCCACCACGGAATGATCGACAAAATCTGGACTGTCTGGCAGAACCTTGACATTGGCAGCCGCCAGAACATTATCGCAGGGACTTCAACGTTAGCCAATTCACCTGCTAGTGATCCCATGCAGTTGTCGGACACCCTGTCGTTCGGTTTCGTCGCCGACGACCAAACTTTCGGTGATTTGATGGACACTTTCGGCGGTCCTTACTGCTACCGCTACGAGTAAGCTATTACTAGCAAGCTATTACACGCCCACAGTGTCTTCACAACGATAGCGTGTAGCCAGTAGCCAGCTACTCTGAGCAAAAAAAACAAAACAAAAAAACGGCAGAAAAACGCTTCATTTCGTATACGTTGCATAGCACAGCGGCGTTCACCCACGCATTTCTATTCATTTATCTCCCGTCCTTTCTACTTCTCTTACCTACAAAAGACGAAGTAACAAGGGTTGCTTTTCCCAATCTTTTTTTCCCAAATTTATTTAACGAATCCAGTCTCTTTCATATCCTGGGACATATCGGCGACGCTCCGTGGCGGAGGAGCAGTACACATGCGGCTACATCTTCATTTTCAATCTTGTGGCTTGTACAAAGTATAGAGATTACTTGACGGCCGAGGAAAAGCGATAGAGGGCACATAATCTTTAATGACAACGAAAAAGAATAAACCCCCATTTTCCGGCCATTGACTCGTGTCGCTCATGCTTGATGTTCGTTTGCTTGGTTCCTTCCTGTATAGTGGCAATTGCTTGCTCTCACTCGTTAATGCATATGGTAGAGTATAGGGATGTGAGTTCAATCATGGGTCTATGGTCTTTCACAGCAACGAGAACTTTCACATGGACGCCTACCTCCCTGAAGTGTCGTTAACCGGTGTCTCATTGGTGCTAGCATGTTCATGATGTACGAAAGCTGCTGATACCACCGCTTACGAAGACCTGGCCCGGTGAGATACCGAGATTATTCTCTGGAATTGTTGGCACCAGTAAGGGTGATTTCTGGCAATCGATGACATTACTCAGCAGACATTGCCATGAACGAAGGTGGGAGCTGTCACCGTTCCCTTACCGTCATCACACACGTGTTGTACTTGGTGAATGGACTACGTCCTTCGTTGTCAAGAATGGGTGGTGCTTCTATGATGAAATTCGAGTCTAGTGTATGCCCATCATCCATGTATTATGCTATCTTGTCGCCGCGACCAAAGCTAGTAATGTACTACGGTAGCTCCGTCCAGTGGCAAATCTTTCGAATACCTTGGTATAGGAACGCATACTACCGTCCGTGAGAGTGTGAGACATCCAACGGCGAGGTCTCGGAGGAAGATCAGAAGCGGGCAAAGCACAGATTGTCTTCTAAGACATGTCGTAAGACCGCGGGTCTGGATGGAAAAGCACTATTTCGGCATTCATGGTATTGCCGCGAGTCAGGCCTTGCCGTATCTTTGCTTCCACTGTCTCACAGTTGTCCTTCGAGTTTTATCGTAGAAGCCGATGATCGCTAAATACGACTTCACCTTCGACCCTTGGTTCTGCGCATGCAAACATGCGATGATCATCTGTGTGAAGCGCGTCATCTGAAGATCTAGATCTTCATTGTACTCGAGGTGTGTGGATTAGAACACCTTGTGACGTAAGTATGGTGGAGGATTTAGAGGCCTTCCTTGGCTAGCATGTCTAGAGATTTGGTGAGTAAGTTCAGCGCTTGTCAAGTCGCCTCCCAAGATTTTTAGCATACCGGTAATGTGCAGGTAGAATGCGATCGCATTGAAGTTCCGTGGTGTGCCGCTCAATGACCACAGATACCACCTGGATAGGGAGCGTGATGTCAGTGATGTCCTTTCAATCAAAGATCCCTGGATTTTTCCTCAGCACATCGATGAATGGAGGTTCCAATACATACTGCGAGGTCATTAGCGTCATAACATCAATTCGCATTAAAATGTTCCCTTACCCTCAGACGATTCGTCCAATTGATCAGATCCAGATGGCTGACATTGTCGAGCGTTCCCTTGTACTCGCCCCATTGAGAACTTTGCACACTGACCAAGCCGTCGTTTGGCCCTTCAGCCGCCATCACAATATTGTGTGACTTTCGAAAGACAGAGGTGAGATGCGGGTCTAACCGGGCACCATAACTGAAGTATCGCACATCGGGGCTATCTGGTGTACGGGGGTTGAAAGATTCTGTCATGTATCGGTTCGTCAGTTGCTCAAAGGCATCAGTCTCGAAGCCAAAGAACTCCAGCGCTTTGTACAGCTTTGGTACGTTGGCGGCGCCGATTCTCTTGAACAGATAATCCGCGAAAGCTGAGCCGTGGTGTGGCGTTGCTATCGTGGTCAACGACAATACCTCTACACCTTTAGGCCTCAACGAAGAGATCATGTAACGTGAATCGAGACCACTGGAAATTGTTAGCAAACTCAGATTGGTTGTCTTGTGATCGTTCAGTGATTACCCCTAGAAGTACATTAGCCGAATGTCATCTCGATGCAGTGTTTCAACTAACCATGCTATGCCTGTTAAAAACTGTCAGTCGAGTTCTATGCTAGCATGTGGCGATCAAACGCACGCAATAATGTTGACAGCCTTGCCTTGTGCCTTCTGGGCAATAATCTCGCCGAGCTTCTCTGCTCTCCTTTCGATAGATCCAGAGGGAGGGACACTGGCAGTGATGACCTCGACATCCTTAGCTGCAAGTGCCTCTGTGATCCCGCGCCAGTAATGTATGCCGGGTAAGATTTTAGTTGGATCCAGACGCAATTCATCGAATCCGAGGAGACCGTGAGCAAGTATAATCGGGTTCTTCGGTGCTTGATACTGGGTGCGAATGGCTGCAAACTCGTCCTGGAATACCGTGCCGATCTCCTTGAGACGCGGATCTTGGGCGCGCTGGTGGCGTGTTGAAGGCGTGTGGAAATCTTGCAAGCAGCGAAGTTGCGATAAAATGCCAGTGAAGCCGCGCCGGCGGAGTGCAGTGCGGTGGATGAGAAGCATGGTGATGGGAAATATTGCCACAAGTTGACAAAAGTTGCAGAATAACAGAACGGCGATGGCGGCAACGATATTTGTCGAAGGCCGCCTGATGTGGCCTAGCGGGCACACGGACAGCGAGTATGTACTAGCTCGTCGAACGGCAGCAACATCATGATACAACAATATACGAGTATGAGGCAATTGGAAGTTCTCCGGAACACTCGATCGGATTTTACGAGAAGACTCGCCTAAAGCCAGATCTATATCAATATCACGCTGTGCAAGCGAAAGTACCGGATCTTGTCCAGTGCGATGTATCGAATGTATACAATTGAAAAGGTATCAACGCTTGCTTCAAAATCCGTCCCGCTACGTCTCGTCTTGGAGACCACCCTTCTATACAGTTGGCTGTTCTGTGCGGGTAGGAACCTCGGGATTGACAGCTACCACCGCCTTCAAAAGATCGTCCACGACCTGCTCCAAGTCAGCTGCAGACCTTTGTGGAAGTGCTGTACGGTCGTACATACCTTGGGTCCTTTGGTCTCGCCAATCTGCTTGATCTCTTCAAGCTGCTTCTCGGTAGCCTTCTCCGCGTCCTCCTCGGCCTTCTTGTTTCCACTGGTGTGCTGCAGGATGTCAGCTAACATTCAAGCTTTGTGCCAAATGGAAAGCAATGCTTCGTGCACCACAACTCCAGCCGAGTGCGACGCAAGCGCTGGCCTGCTATCCACTCACCTCAGTCTCGAAGGACTTGAACTCAGTCTCTTTCTGTGATCTGTAGTCCTCGATCTCTTTCTGAGCCTCCGACTTGGCGTCCTTCACCCTCTTGGTGCGGTCTGAATTGCGTTAGAGAACTTCGGTTCACTGATTATACTCGTCGGCTGACAGAGCAGACTGTAGTCGCAGTGGATACTTACACTCTCTGGCTATAAAACATGTTAGCGAGACGTGCTCGTAAGTATGATCCTTCCCATGTTGCACACACGGAGCTGCCTTCGCGCAACATGCGCAAGCACGTCAGCTGTCATGGATGAATATAGACAAACGTACCCTTCTGGACAATCTTCTGTGCCTCGCGCTCTGCCTATTGCCGGGTATCAGCTCTGATCCCTGGACATCCTATCATCCGCCTCAACCGCCCCTCGTTGACAGCACGCATATCATGTATCCATGCCAGTATCATGCCGCTGTGGACGCATATTTCCGTAGGTCCGATGCGGTTTGGTGTGGAAACAAGTAGGGGTATTGCCTTGGTAAACGTACATCGAGCAGCGTCTGGATGCCGGCGGAGTTCTGTGCTGCCTGTTTGGATTGTTAGCAAGAGCAGACTGATACAAATCATGCGCCTCGTACCATTTTGAAAGTGTTTGTGTTTGGTGGTGGTATGTGAGTAAGGTAAGGTATTGTTTGGCGGCAACCTCGTGGACTAGGTACCTCCAGATGGAGCTGTTGGATCGCTGCTGCGACACCGAGCTGCTGTCATAGGCGGCCAAGCGCCCGCGTAAAGCCCGAGCCCAAACAGTTCGAAGGCCGCGAGACACTGCGACAAGGAATCGACCTTCCGAACCGTTCATTCATTCTCTTGTCCGCTCTCGGAAATCAGTATGTCGACGAAAGCGAAGGCGACACTAGCAAGTACCATCTTGGGAACCATTGGAATCGTGTACTTCGTCCACTACCAACAGGTCGCCGACAAAGCCGTGAGTCCGTCCTTTTGTCAGTAAGGGAATCACGAACAGCGTCACTGATAGTCGGCACAGGCTATGCACCAAGGTGTGATCCGTGACATGGAGCAGCAACGCCTCAAGCGCGAACGTCAAGTCGATTTCGAAATGCAGCGCCAGCTTGAGGAGGAATACCGGAAAATACAGACCGTATCGGACAGCACGGATAAATGAAGACTGGCTGGATGCTCGCATGGAGCCCTTCTGGAATAAGATCCGCCTTGAAGAGCTGTTGCGACAAGCCATGCAAGAGAGAGAGCGCCGGGGATGTGCATACTAGATCAATGCCAGAGGCGCTACAGCACTGGCGCAAGAGGTTCGCCCAGCTTTGGATGCGACCTCGATCACACTTGCCAGGTTGTACAGGTGAATACTCCTGGCACGGATATGACGCTGCGGCGGGTATTTGACATGCGCCGAAATGCGACACGAGTGTGATGCGGCCCTTCCGAATACCACTGGTCTTTATATTGGAACGAAGACAGTATCGACATGGCGGTAAAAGTCGCTCGTCGCAGCGCATTCTAAAAATCACCCAACTCCTGTAACATATGTACAATACGATTCTCATTTGCTTGAAATAGTACAGGACGCTCATAATCATGACATTCCGATCAATACATCAATATCACTCCTGCTTGTCTGCAGCAAATTGCTTCAACTCGTCAAGCGACACCTTGTTCAACGCCTTCTCATTCGTAGCGTTCAAAAAGATCTTAGGAACGATCTGCTGACCCAACGGGTGGTTCTTGTGAGCGTCGAAAGCCTCACGCCATCTACGAGTTGTACGGTCAGCACCAGACGCAGGCCCATATTCCGTTAGAAGGCAACAAACCTGCTCACGCAAAGGCACCATTTACACCCTCCCTGCATGCCAGGAATAGGTCTCAGGTCATTGCCCTGCTTGGCGCTGAAGTCGAGGAACTCCTACGTAGGTAGCCTTTAGTATCGGCCCTCGTCCACTCAATACGCATTATTTACCTCAGTGACTTCGGCAGCCACGGCATGGTTACCGTAGTCCGAAGCAGGCACTTCGCAGTAGCCATTGCGCAGGAAGCCGGTCATGGGCTGGGTGGAGTGCAGAGCCAGGGGCTGTTTGAAGACATTCAAGCTCTTCGACATGGTGGGCGTGTTGTGGGAGTGGTGGAGTGGTTGTTGGGCGTTGTGTTGCGCGGCAAAAGTGATTACGACGAGGCTGAGGAGTGTTGCTAAAAAGGCTGTGATGTACATGAGATTGTTTGTGGGTTGATGATCGAGCAACGGAGAAGGGCTCGTTTTACATGTATGTACGTATCTTGTGTGAGCTCATCAGTGCGTGTGTTCATTGTTCGCCGTCGGTCGAGGACAAATGAATTGAGACAGGCTGGAACGAACACGCGCCAGATGTGTCTCGATATATTTGCCCGCCGAGATGCTGCATGACGCGACCACAGCAAGCATAAGATCGATCGAGATGCAAATCGTGGATTGTCGGTTTGATTTGTACGCATTGTGATGCCAGCCCGTGATCAAAGGTTCGCATCACAGAAAAGGACATTGAAACTCAAAGCCTGCCAGGCCTGATCACACTTAACGACGTGACGACCTAAACTTGTGTACTTGTTCCTCATGGGATATTTCATTTGAAATGGAGCTGCCAGCGTCGCCCAAATTCGTTCCAATCCATCGTCCCCTGAGAGACTATCACGGTGAGAACTCACCGACGAAGCGGTATGATGGCCATTCGTTCATTCAAAGACCCTCTGACGCCGGAGGACCACGATATGCTATCGACTCGTCAGCAGACTGCACAGACACTACGATGATACATCCATCGCAGAAATTGGTTGTGTGCTTACATTTTCGTGAGTGCACTGCATACCACACAGCAGCAATCGCGCCGAACCCGACCAACACAACGCTCGCGTAATTCATGCTGATGGAAGTCACCGGCAAAGCCGTGGGCATACTGAAGAGCACCAGCTCAAAAGAAATCCAGAGCAGGGCGATCACGTTGACGATCGGTCCTGCGATATTGCCTAGGTTCCAACGCGCTTTGAGGACTTGTTCGCGTTTATTGAGTAGGCTAATGGTAATGGGGATGGCGTAGGCAAGGGCGAGTGCTTGCACGCCCACGGAGACAAATGCTGTGAAAGCACTTGTACTGCCGAGGTTGATGAGGCCGAGAAGCATTTGCACTATGGTCACTAGACCGAGTGCATTTACTGGTACACCGAGTTTGGAATTCACTTTCGCCCTGTTCATGCAGTCAGTATCGATGGTATCGGGTGGTAAGACTCAGGGGCAAGCGACGAACTACACGCATATTAGCAAGGTACGTCTACACTCAACCCTATGATCGACTCACCCATAGTGTTGCTCCTGGAATAGCATTATCTCTGGCCAGCGCCCAAGTGCACCGGGAAGCGGCAACGGTGATCGAGATGCTGCAGCCCAGCGTGAGGACCAGCACCAAGAACATGAGCCCCAGACCACCACCAGGCGTCCCCATAACAACGTTGAAGATGTAAGGTAGCACCTGTTGCCCCGGAGCTGCAATCACTTCTTCAAGGGGAGGCATCGTAACGCAGATCGGAATGATGAAGAATAGGCCCGCAATCCCACCAACAGGAACGCACAAGCTGATAGCGTTTGGCACCTTCACGGGAGCGTCGTGGCACTCCTCTGCCATGCTAGATATCATACCGATGGCCGAGAAGCAGTATGCTACCGGCAGGAGACCGATGAAGAAGGTAAAATCACCCCAGCCAGAGAAGCTTTTGTCGTAGTTCCCGAGTGCGTAGCTGGGAGGGTGTCGTCCCACGCTCGCTGTGACAGAAAGAGCGATCATGATGATAATGATCGAGACAGCAGTCCAGGCCGCAACTACGGTATCCACTATTGGAAGCCACTTGTTACAGGTCGCGCATATGACGAAAGTGCAAAGGCAGCAAGCGTAGAAGATCAAAAGAAGCTGCCACGCAGCCAACGAGAAGTCGGGATGGTACATCGATATTGTACTGATCACAATCAATCAGTGTCGGAAAGTTCGGCTAACGATTACGATCACATAAAACTTACCCTCCGATCAAAGATGCCATTCCAAAGTTAACGGAGAGCGTGATTGTCCAGTTCCCGATCAACCAAATCCATCCAGTAATGTACGCGAGCGGGATCTTGCCCTTTTGTGCCAGCTCTAAGTTTACACATTGTCAGCATCGAACTGCAGCGAATCCCTGGACCAAGTACATACGATAACTCCAATAGCTCGGGCCTCCAGAGGTAGGGTATCGCGACGCAAACTCACCCAACGAGAGCGCTATGCACTCGTCGAGAACGAGTACAACAATCCATCCAAGAAATATGCTAAGCTGACCTCCGCCGTAGATGGCAGAGATCAGAGGTGATCCTTCACCATATGGTACTGCCGCGATGGCCAGAGATTGGAACAGCAGGGTCCAAAGACTGCGATTTCGCGTGAGTTCTTCTTTGTATCCGAGCACGGCAAGCGATTCGCCTTCCTGGAAGCTAGCATTGCGCTCACACGGGCTTGCGCTGTCGAGCCTCTCTTTAACTACTTTGCCATCATCTGACATGATCAGCGAGTAATTGTAGGGGAAATAGGTATGGCCCTAGAGCTGCTTCAGAGGCCAGGAATAGATGGACGAGGGCTGTGATATCCGGGCACACCTAGCTTGTCACGATGAGATGAACGGAACAAAGTTGAAGAAAACATCGCACTTACATGTACTTGACCTCGAGCTCACTTGCTCCGCCAGTCCTATCTCGCTATCTCTCGTCGATGTACTGTGTTTCGCGCTCGATACCCTAGTCCGAGTGCATCTTGATACGCGAAGCCACCGTCAGCAGAGCAGTTGAAAGCTTGATGTTGCTTGGGCGGGAGCATGTCGCACAGCGCTGCTGCTTCTGGCACCGACATGCATGATGTGTAGATAAGAGAAGGAGTCCTGGTCCCGAAAGTAATAGATGCGCGGGGCGCGGGTCAGACTTCCCACGATAGGCTTAGTTTATGCTTTAACAAAGCCACTAAGGAAGCGGAGAAGTGAGGTGCACCACCAGTCCAAGCGATGAATTACCAACATGTACAGTATCGTGGCTAACTGTTGTACTAAATCACTGTTAGGGAGACGTGTGTCGCACCAACAGAAGTCTGTGTGGTATCGCCACGTGGCGGGCCCTAACCACGTTGATGATTGGAGCTCTGTCTTCAAGTGCAAAGTGTAAGTGGATAAGCGATACAGAAAGCTAGGTAGCTGATGTGGCGGGCGGGCGGCTTCTTGATGTATAGGTAGGGTGGACCTTCAAAGTGTCCGGCAGGTTGAATTTGTCAAGCGCATCTTCCAACATGATACGGAAGTTGCATACATGCTCGTATTAGAATTCAATCTACGTACATTCGTGGATCCATTATGACGATAGTCAGCTGTAAAGAAATGGGTGGTTGCATGGATGATACCTTGCCCGAACGAAGTTGGAATCTTTCTCGCTTCGTTGCGATTTTGTGCGAGAATAGGCAACTTCATGTGCAAGTCCACGCAACAGCAGGCTTACCGAACGGCTCATTCGCCAATATCTCATAGCGATCTATGAGCTCGATGCCACTTCATCCATGAAGCCAAGAAGGAAAGAAGGTCGTCCCGAGGCAAGTTGCTACTGGGTGCAAGTTGTGTGCGTGTGCATGGATGAGTCCTGTGGCATTGAATTGTGGAATCCAGGTGGTGGTCGGACATACCGATCACGTTTTCTCGGACAAGCACCCTGTGCCATCTTCATTGCGGTAGCCAGACTTTGGAGAGGTCCAGAGCGGGCTTAGGATACTCAATCATTGGTTGGCGCCACTTGTCGCTTGGGGTGATCTAGTACCCATGTTGTCGTTGCTCTCAGGCACGTCTGGCACGCCAGGTACTTCAACGCCGATAGCTTTAAGCATCCTCACAAGCTCCATCCTTTCGCCGGCAATCCTCATCCTCTTTGCCCTTCGCCGCATTTCATACGCAGTCTTGTAGTCCGGTACAGGGCCAGAGTACACCCAATTCGGCTGCGGCCGGTATTTATCCGCCCTGACGTGCAGCCATTTCCTCAGACTCGCCGAGTTCTGCATCGAATTGCAGGGCTCGCCCTTCTTAACATTCGGCGTCGTCGTCGTGCACAGTCGTATCTCAAGCTTGGTATTCTTGCGCAGGTTTGCTTCCTGGTCGGGCGGCATGCGAGCCATGAACGCCAGTAAGCCGTCAAAGTTGAAGTCGGTTATGTCGATTCGAATTGCACAGGAGTTGTGTATAAGCGGAAGCACTTCGTTGCGAACCTGGCGGCTTGTGAGGACGAGTCCGTGTGGGTTGTTCCGTTCGCTACTGTTGGGTGGCAGGATGTGGATCTGCACAGACCCGAGGGCGAGCTTGTATATCTCAACACGCAGCTCGGCAGGAAGATCGTAGAGAGAGGTGCCTCTGTGGTCGGGCGGAGGTGGTGGGCGATGCAGCGCAGGAAGAAGGCGACGTTGGCGCGGGCCAGTGTGAGTGTGAGCTTTGGGAGGTGGTGCTGCTGTTGCCGGTGCCGGTCTTGTTGTTGCTGGTGCTGGGGCTGCCATGGCTGGACAGCGTAGTGATGTGTGTGGCGCAGATTCCAAGGAGGAATGCTGCTTCGTGTCTTCAGGGTTGCGAGGGTGTGGTGTGAGTGAGCTGAAGAGGTCCAGCAGATTTGTCGTTCTTCATCGTGGAGCGTCCCTTGGTCCCGTCGTCACATGCGAAAGCCACATGCAGAAGCGACGGGAGCCAGCTTTCGGAAGAAGAATAGGTAACAACAATTCCGCTCCTGCAGCAGACGCTGGTTCGAGGACGCGCAAGGGGCAGACAACGGCACAGGAGCTGGAAGGCGAAAAGTGAAAGTGAATGGTAATGTGGTAAGGTACGCGTAGCTACATGGTGCAGTAACATACTGTATCGATGCCTCTAGACTTTGTTCCTTCCTGGTGTGGATCTTCCCCTCGTCGGCGTCGGCCTTGCGCCCCGACCCCGACCCGACATATGCATGCGCGAGCGAGATGCCGTCAATATAAATGTCTCTCAGGGGAGAAATCGATAGGGGCGAACTGCTACCAGCATGGCCCGAATCTGTTCGCGAATATCTGTCCCCCGAGAGATTGGAACCTCCCATGTAAATGTATACGGCATATGGAAGTGGCAATCATACAATCGTACCCGTATTAATCCTCGATCGTAAAGTCAGGTACAGAGAAGGGAACACCTGCTATCTGCCTTCAATTGTCATCAATTTCCAGAACTTCTCTACTATCTCTGATAGGTGCCTCGACAAGCCTCAATTACTATTCTCGCACACTCTCGCGGCATGCTCAACATCGGACTGTGACCGCTCTCCAATGTTACAACGTCCACAGCGTCGCAACCGCCCTTGCGACCCTCGCCTGACCGGCAAACCTCGACGTACTTGTGCTGAGCTGCTACAGGCAACGCTCGATCGTCATTGCATACGACATAAGTGACTGGAAATTGCGCGCTCCCATCGTGCTGTGTGGTTGTCGTGAAAGCCTCGAGCGCGTGTGGTAATAGAGCAGCCGCGGCTTTTACAGCAATGGAGTGCTCGACATCGTTGTAGAAGATTGGGATTGGGTCGGGAATTGTTGCCGTCGTGCCCTAACCTTCGTTAGCGCAGTCACATTGAGGGAAAGTGTTTCCGCACTTCTACGCGGACGTAAGTTCTGTCGTCGCTTTCTTGTACGCTGACCAAGCTGTTCCCCCTTGGAATGACAAAGGCCGATATGCAAACGACTCTTGTGATTTGTTGCTTCTCCTCCGGAGTCAATGAAGCAAGCGCTTCAAACCCAGGTATCCCGCCATAGGAGTGGAAGACGGGGATGATTGAAGTGGCACCTTGAGCGATAGCGTCGACAATAGCCTGCTTGACAGATGCGACATCTGCGTCAAAGACTTCGGGGAAGGGCGACGTGCTCGAGGAAGGGAGTTTTGGAGCTGAAGTCGGGTGTCCGGCTGATTGCAAGAGCTCAACCATCAGATCCCAGTGTGAAGGCTGATGATAGGCACCGTGCACAAGGACGATGTGAGGCTTGACCATGACGAACGCTGATAGTCGAAGTCCTATGAAATCAGTACGTAGATTTAAGAGCCGACTGAAAGCGAAACAATCCTTCAAGCTAGACTATATATCAGTATTTAGGGGCTCTGCTTCTTGTGTGACAAAACCAGTGTCAGCATCCAGATATCTAAGGTCCTCGTGAAACTCGATCTGATTGGGCATTTAACGAGTCGGGAAAGGATCGCGCCTTCAGCCCTGGAGGATTCCCCAGCGAGAGAGCATGATCTGGTGTTTCGACGGTATAGATTAGCTACCTAATATACAAGCCAAAAGCGATGAAACGTTCTCCTAGAATGGCTCCGACCTCAGAGACAGCCTCGGACCTGTTGCTGTGTTTCGGTGCCCAGTAGGTACCTAATACTTGCAGGCGATGTGCTACACCGAATCTATCATACCAACATTTGATGCCAAGCCGCAGGAATTGCAGTAATTTTGAGCCTCCACTAAATTGCGATTGTCTACGATTTAGAGCGCTTCAAACGGTGCATACAAGACCTGATCAGGTTAGTGTTGCTGCATGCAAACGGCAGTGGTCAGCTCGTGCAGGTGTGCAAGTGTGCATGTGTGCGAGTGGATCTCCAGCACATGGTCTTGAAGAGGCATCATCTTTGCGCAGAGCATAAGATACGAAACACCCAAGTTCAGGATCTATGCATAGAGGGCCTTGCCTTGATTAAAATTTCATTAATGTTAGGCATCTCGGCTCGCAGGCGCGACTCTTCCGATCAATCAGGTGTCTGGGGTGATGATGCGGGATGATGGACATGGATGCCGTAAGGCTGTCTCAACTGGCTGCAGTTGAGCGATCCAGCGATCCAAGGTTTCCCTTTGTGCTTCCTCCTACAAACCAGACATCGCTATTCCACCCGCTCAACTGCCGTCAATCGCTACGCGCTGCCCTTGGGCAAGCCTGTAACATACCTCGCATCTCTACCGACGCCTCCTCTTTCAGCCCATCACGCCCAGCGACTGCTTCCGAGGCTGCAACTTACGCCCGTATGACGTTCAAGCTCTGCTGACTTTGAATCCTACTGCGGTACCTACTTATCAACATCCTGGCAAATACACGTGCCACCTTGTGCCGAGCTCAGCGGCCGCAACTACAGTACAGTACAGTACAGTATAGTACAGTACAATACATGACCTGACTTCCGACACGCCCTCTGCTCGACAAGGCGCCGCGTGACGCCCTCGCTCCCTTACTCTCAGTCAACCTCGAGGCACGGCTGCCCACTCCTTTGCAACCAAACCACGAACTACATTAGCATCGCGATATACCATGAACTACGTGCGCGGTCTCGGCTCGAGCGTCTCCACCGCCTGGAACAGCATCAACCCGGCAACCCTCAGCGGCGCGATCGACGTGATTGTCGTGGAGCAGGAAGATGGCTCGCTCGCATGTTCTCCATTTCACATCCGCTTTGGCAAGTTCAGTCTACTTCGCCCGTCCGAGAAGAAGGTGGAATTCCAGATCAATGGAGAAAAGCAGGAGTTCCCTATGAAATTGGGGGATGGCGGAGAGGCTTTTTTCGTCTTTGAAACCAAGGAGAGTATACCCGAATCGTTGCAAACCAGTCCACTGGTCAGCCCAGCCACCAGTCCGGATCTGCGACCCAGTGCGGTCAACACACCTGCGCTGCAAGAGCCGGATCCCTTTGAGCTCGAGGGTAGTGTCGTGGGGAATTCGGCTGTGCCCGATGGCGGTGTTGGTTTGAAGGCTACTCCTGGCGACAGAAGAAGCGCCAGCGACGGTATTGTTGTCCCGTCAATCTCAAAATCCAAGAGTGAGGGTGGTGAAGTGCCAATGTCATCCGTGCAGGATCAGTCAAAGCGGCAAAACCTGTCTGGAGATCTTGCAGGTCTAGGACAGCGACTAACGCCCCGACTCGAGCGAACCGCAACGGACGGAGACTTGCCGTCTGCTAAAGCTGCCATCACAAAATCTCTAGATCAGTCTGAACCGCTGAAATCCCTGCTGCCACCACGATCGCCTTCACCCCTCCCAGCTTCCACAGATCGCTCCGCTAGTCCATCGAAAGACGAGGCAGTGACGAGAGCAATAAACTTGTCGAAGAAACTATGGACTTCAAACATCGCTACACAGGTGACGGACTCGGGCGATTTGATGCTCGACATGACAGGCTATAAGAGTGACACAAGCGAAGCACTCCAAGCAGAGGGCATCGCGCGAAGACTGTTGTCGGAAGAGCTGGAAGGTCCTTACGACATTGGAGCTCTGATCGGAGCGGACGAGAAAGGCAATCTCTGGATATACAGCAGCGAAGAGGCGAAGCAGGCAGCAGCCAAAAAAGCAGCAGCCGATGGGCTCGGCGCCTTGCAAGCCGGATTTCGGTCCACAGATGCGCTCTCGGATCCTGGATACCACAGCGACGACGCGCGCACAGATTCGACTGGGGACTATTCAGGTACACACTTCCGCCGAGACAGTGACAGCGCGGTCGGGATGACTTCTCACCCGTCGTCTCCTGCTCCAGCAACCGCAGCCGGCGACCCAAATCGAAACTACGCAAAGACACTTCGCTTGACTTCCGAGCAGTTGAAAGCCATGAATCTCAAATCGGGAGGCAACCCAATGTCCTTCTCGGTCAACCGAGCAACCTGTTCCGCGACACTGTGGTACTGGAAACATGATGTACCGATCGTCATCTCTGACATCGATGGAACCATCACCAAGAGCGACGTTCTTGGCCATGTGTTGACGTCTATTGGCCGTGATTGGACACATCAAGGTGTGGCAAAGCTCTATACCGAAATCTCGGCCAATGGCTACAACTTTCTATACCTCACATCGCGTAGTGTGGGCCAAGCAGACACAACTCGTGGGTACATTGACGGTGTCGTTCAGGATGGCTACAAGCTTCCTAAGGGTCCTATCATTCTCAGCCCGGACCGCACGATTGCTGCCCTACGCCGCGAAGTCTACCTTCGCAAACCTGAAATTTTCAAGATGGCTTGTCTACGAGATATCATGGCCTTGTTCGCAGGACATGGCGGCACGAATGACACCCATGCGTCTGCTGCTCAGGGACTTCACGGACTTACTCAGCTTCCTCCTGGGACAGCACCTGGGCGTGGCAAGGGTGGAAGCCCTTTCTACGCTGGGTTCGGAAACCGGTTGACAGACGCGCTGAGCTATCGCAGCGTTAACATTCCCTCGACCAGAATCTTCACCATCAACTCTAATTCCGAAGTCAGTCTTGATTTGCTGAGTCTGAACAAGTACAAGACGGGATATGCTAGTATGCGAGAGATTGTGGACCACTACTTCCCACCCATCGGTCTGCGTTTACTGGTGGAAGGTGGCGCAGAGGACTTCACTGACTTCAACTATTGGCGGACCAAGCCTCTGGACATCGTGGACTTTACGGACTCTGAAAGTGAATCTGGCGATGTTGACGAGGACTTGGCTGCAGGCGCCAATTCTCTGGAGCTAGACAGGACACGCACGAGCACCACCGCAGAGAGCCTGATCCTGAGCGAGGACGAGGCTGGGAGCGAGATGATGGATTCCTACATCAGCGAAGCAAGACCGAGCCTGGATAACTCCGTCTACGAGAGTATCGATGAAGGGGACGAGGAAGATCTCACCGAGTCAATGCTAGAAGATGAAGATTACGAGGGCGAAGACGAGGCGAATGCTGGGAGGGTAACTCCACCCCGAGACACAAGTGTAGAGCGACGGCTGGGTGGGAACACGCCGAGGAGATCTGGCGCCAAGTAATATACTGTACAGGACGTGAATGCATCGGTGGGAATGGCTTTTGAGCGGGCGTTACTGGTGGATATGCCCACATGAACGGGTGGCGAGGTTGTACGAACATATACTGCGCTGGGTAATCAAGTGTACGACGTCAACGGTTGAGTAGTTTGCACCGACTCCCGGTCTTCGGATGTGGATGCCATCTTTCACGTGGCGAGTACATATTGTCCTTTGTCTAGATGAAGCTACAGAAATTCTCCATGGTTCTACATAACTATGTAGTTATGTTGGTCGTATGGCACCGCGGGAGGACCGTGTGGTCGTCGTCACGACTGCAATCACATGCCTCGGCACAACGTCATTCAGGGCCAAGGTTTCGCGCCACTGGGAAATATTATTAGTTCGGAATCTAGGCACACGACCTCTTTCTCCATCCTGTTTTTCCTACCCGTCTCTGTTTCGCCTCCATTTCCTTCCTCTTCCATCGTCGCATATCCGCCTTCACCACGGTCAGCGCTAGTGGTTGGCCTTCGCTTGTACATAGCATCCTCGCGAATCGCATTTGCTCTGTCTTCCCTTCTGCACCTTCTGGTCGTCTTCTGCCTCATTCTTTGTGCCGAATTCGGAGAATCGCTTCCGAGCGAGCACGCGACATCGCTGTCGGTCACTTTCAGCTCAGCGAGATTTTCAAAGTCGCGACAACAAGATGACCTCGTATTTACCATCACTCAGCGGTCTCAGTCCTGTGAACACTTTCCCGGCTTATAACGGCAAGTACGACGTGGGAACCGTCGATGTCGAAATTCCCATCTCGGATCTACCAGCGGCGAGCGAAGCCCCTGAAGGCGCCGTCTCGACCGTAGCATTTCGAATCTTCTATCCCTGCCAGGCGCCTGGAAAGGGCGAAACCCACCGGCCGGTCCGCTGGGTGCCTCAGCCTCAGCGAGAGACGATCAACGCATTTGCAAAATTTCTAGGCGCGGGAAGCAAGTTGGCCAGCTTGATCTCGTTTGTGCCGCAGCACCTTTTCTGGATCAAGCTTCCAGCACACAGGAATGCGGCAATCCTCGAACCGCCCACAACCACCAAGAGATGGCCTGTAACAATGTTTAGCCACGGGTTGGCTGGGAGTCGGAACACATATTCCTTCATTTGCGGAGACATGGCCAGCAAAGGCATGGTTGTTATTGCAATGGACCACCGAGACGGTAGCAGCCCGCTTCAGCATGTGCGAGCGACCGCAGACACTCCTGCGTGCTCCATTCCGGCTGTTAAGATTCCGCACACCGTATGCGCAGAAACGTTTAACGGGAGAGACAGACAGCTCCGAATTAGGTTGTGGGAAGCCAGCATGGCGTTCGAGGCGCTGATGAAGATCGATGCTGGACAGAAAGTGGACAACATGGACGAGAACACCAGCTGGTCGAGAAAAGAAAGAATCGAGGTTCTGGGACAATTCGAGGGAATGTTGGACATCCACCGCCCGGGCACAGTGAGCTGGGCAGGTCATTCATTCGGCGCAGCTACCACGGTGCAGCTGCTAAAGAGCATATTCTACTACAGGGACAAGCCAGCAAATGCGACCAAGCCACTCATTGTCCCCAACTCTGATGCGGCGATCGTCCAGCAGATCATGCCTGAATCGCCAAATCTGCTGCTCGACATGTGGTGTCTGCCATTTCGCTCGCCTGCCCAACGCTGGCTTCTCGAGCGTCCTTTGCCATCGTATAGCGCCGGAGGCCCACAAGGCGACAACGTACTTTCAGTGCTGTCCGAAGGATTCTTCAAATGGACCGAGAACCGCGACGTGACCAAACAGATAATTAGCCCACCACGACCGTCGACCAGGATACCGATTGGAGGCTCACAGTTGTCCGACAAGACGAAGCTTCCTCCCACCTTGGAGCGCCTGCGCGACGATTCTCCAGCATCTTCAATGCGCGATTCCGGCTACGCTTCCGATGGTTCCTCGCAACAACGCAAGTCCGCCGAAAAGTCGCCAACCAGGACCAAAGGCCCGCACATGTTTTACCCACTGCACAGCCAACATTTCAACCAATCCGATTTCGGCGTCCTCTTCCCCTGGATCACCAAAAAATTCGCCAAAGCCGAAGAGCCCGGGTACATCATTGACTTGAACGTGCGCGCCATGGTGCAAGTGATGCGTGAAGCAGGCATCGAAACCGGAGGCGAATCGGACTCAGAGGTGCTCGATACGAACAAGCAGCTGAGGAATTGGGTGCAAATTCCCCTTGACGGGTCGCAAGAGGCCAGTGTTTCTGCTGTGGTGGGTAGGAAGATGAACTCGGCTGATCAGACTCCGAATGACAGCATGACGGCAGGAGCTGGCAGTATGGAGATGTGAAGGCATCAGAGCGCGATGTGTGCACACCTTGCTTTCTTTCTTCCTCGATTTTCTCTCTTTCTCTCTTGCATGGAACGGAGTTTTGCGATCTCTTTTTTCGATACCCGTCGCATTTACGGTTCCTGGTTTAGGCAAAAAAGCAGCATATCGGTTTACGTACTGTTTTGTTTTCTATATATACATGGACGTTCGAGAGATATACAACGCGCATATTCATCAGGTATAGACAAAAAAACTCATTCACAACACTCACCTTCGTCGTGTGGACCATATTTGCGAATCATGTCAAGGTATGTCTCACGCTTACCCCACGCATGTTGCCCTACCTTTGTACTTAATAATGTGTGGTTTAACTTCGCCGACGTAGACTAGGGTCGCAGTAGTCTTGGGTAGCAACAGCGAGACTAACAATACTTAAGCTTAGTCTCGATGCTGCTTTCGACTCCAGACTAATGACAGGTCACGTCACAATAGTGCTGTCGCCGGTTTGACGCGGCCCTGCCTCAACGAACGAAAGGGCTTCTCTCGTTCGTTCTATGGACGAGGCTCCCAAAGACTGTGCCTTGAAATCTGCAAGGCCGGCCAGCTATGTTTGAGCAGTGGCTACTACCAGCCAACTGGCGGAATGCCCAAGCACAACACGCACACGCGGCCCTGCCACCACATACATCGATCGTATCGAACAAAAATCGAGATAAACCCCGGTCGTGCCAGCCAGCAAAAGCAGGACAGGCAAGCACGCACCTCGTGGCTCGGAACTTCCTAAACCCAGTGGGAGCTGGAAAATTTGCTCTCTCTCCCTCGTGGCGGGACGATGGTGTTGATCCTAAGGGCGGGTAGTTGCAATGCGACAAAAACACCAAAGCGGTACTGTCAAGCAGGTCCGTCTTGCTCTCGGCTTCGGCGAAATTAGATCCATATGCTTGGGCTGGGTTGCTTTCTCTACCTCGCTCGTAGTCTTTCCCCCGTTATACGAGCTTGGCCACGCTGCGCGGTGACCTCCAAATTGCATGGATGAGAATGCGACCGTCGGATTCTGCGCACGCGGCTCGAGTGATGCTCCCTCCGGGAGACCATCTGAGCGGGACGTAAACAGCAACATCTCGCGTAGCCTTCGAAGTGGACGGGCTGGGAGGAGAGGCGGTGTTGGCGATGAGTTGTTCCGCCTTTACGGTGTTTTCCGGTTGCACAGAGCGGGCTGC
>Ga0265797_10000298_pt1 | contig 92221 bp, 82 predicted proteins | sample P2T30metagenome_FD_192433 | JGI IMG/M metagenome (GOLD analysis project Ga0265797, IMG submission 192433) | Plant litter microbial communities from East Loma Ridge, Irvine, California - P2 T30 | ecosystem: Environmental > Terrestrial > Plant litter > Unclassified | place: USA: California... | reverse complement strand
CCGTTGTAGGTGGAGCCCAATGCTTCTGCCGCATCTTCAATGAATGGTACGTCATACTTTTGGCAGAGATACAGGATATCATCCAGCTTACAGGGCATTCCGTACAAATGCACACCGATCACTGCTTTAGGTCTCTTTCCGATTTGTTCATAATGTTTTAATGCAACTTCGAGGGCATCGGGACAAATGTTCCAGCTTTCGGTTTCACTGTCAATAAAAACAGGGGTTGCTCCCTGATAAACAATAGGGTTAGCACTTGCAGCAAAGGTCAGTGACTGGCACAGAACGATGTCATTTTGTTTCACATTTAACAGGATCAGCGCAAGGTGCAGTGCCGCCGTTCCCGAGTTAAGTGCAGCTGCGTGTTTGCTGCCAACGTATCCGGCCAGTTCTTCTTCGAAGCAATCAATATTAGGGCCAACAGGTGCGATCCAGTTTTGTGCAAAGGCCTGTTCAATATACTTCATTTCCCGGCCGCTCATATGTGGGGCCGAAAGCAGGATCCTCTTTTTTTCTGAATCATTCATGAAACCGTCCGGATAATCCTGCCCGGGTTGCCGCGAACCGTGGAATTGTCAGGAATGTGATTTGTAATTACCGAGCCGGCTGCTATAAAACAGTTGCTTCCGATCGTAAGGTTGGGCGTAATAATGGTTCCCGCACCAACAAAAGTATTTGCTCCTACATGTACATTTCCACACAAAACTACGCCCGGTGCCAGATGTACGAAATCACCGATGACACAGTCATGATTTACACTGACATGCGTGTTGACAATTACATGTTGCCCGATTACAGAACCCGTTTGTACAATACTTCCGTGCAATAAAACGCTGCCGGCAGGTATGCGCACATCAGGATCTGTAAAAGCCGAGGGATGCCTGACAATGCCAAAAGTATGCCGGACCTTCTGAGAGATTAATCTTCGGAGCTTATTGTCTCCAACGGAGATCAGAATGGATTCTGTTTTAAAAAGATCAGGATTATATCTTTCGTAAACCGGAATTCCCATTAATTCTGCTTTATCATGATGATCATCAAAAATCGCATGTACGGGATCATTACTGGCAAGTATGCAGCTTAAAACTACCTTTCCGTGTCCGCCTGCGCCGTAGAGAAGCATAGCTTAGATTCAGGTTAATAACTCCTGTTGGTACGGCGAATACAGTTTGAAGTAATTACCGGTGAGCTTAAAAATTACCGATTCCTGTAAATTTTTCCGGAATGGATGTTTCCTGTCTGTCTGCGTTCTTACTGCGGATCAGTTTCTTTATGGTCAGGAAGATAATTTTAAGATCGAGTTGGAAGGAGATATTTTCTACGTACCATACATCCAGCTTAAATTTTTTTTCCCAGGAAATGGCATTTCTTCCATGAACCTGCGCCCAGCCTGTGATCCCGGGTTTTACGTTGTGGCGTTTGCGCTGTACAGCATTATACAAGGGTAAATATTCCGGAAGCAGGGGCCTTGGGCCTACGACACTCATATCTCCGGCTAAGACATTTAAAAGCTGCGGAATTTCATCCAGCGCGTTTTGTCGGATCCAGTGACCTGTTTTTGTAATTCTGTCTGAATCAGAAAGGGATCCGTCTGCCGGATCTGCCATTGTTTTGAATTTAATCAGCTGAAAGAGTTCACCATCAATTCCCGGACGCAGCTGATAAAAGAAAGGTTTCCCATTATTTTTAAACCATAATAACAGGATCAGAAAAAGAAAAAGCGGAGACAGAATGATGATTCCGGTCCCCGCGATTAAAAGATCTGTAATTCTTTTTCCTGCTTTTTGATACATAGATAAAAATTAGAACAACTCCGGAAAACGTGCCGGATCTGATTCTCTCATCATATTATACGCTTTTTCCAGTACGTCGTCCATATTTGGTTTGGTGAAATAATCTCCATCCGAACCATAAGGAGGGCGGTGGTCTTTTGCGGCAATAGTAACAGGAGCAGAATCCAGCCAGCGATAAGCCTGCTGTTTTTCCAGTACCTGCTGCATCATATAGGCTGAGGCACTTCCGGGAACGTCTTCATCAGCAAAAATTACACGGTTGGTCTTCTTAATTGATTCTACAATACTGTGGTGAACATCAAATGGTAAAAGTGTTTGTACATCAATTATTTCAGCTTCTATTCCCAGTTTTTCCAGTTGTACAGCAGCCTCCATCACAATCCGGCACATCGATCCATAAGTGATAATGGTGACGTCTTTTCCTTCTCTCAGGATTTCAGGTTCTCCGAGCGGAAGGCAGATTTCACCAATGTTATCAGGAAGTATTTCTTTTTGCCGGTAAGAATTTAGTGGTTCGATTACCAAAGCGGGATCATCACCTTTGATCAGCGTATTATAAAAGCCGGCAGCCTGTGTAAAGTTTCTTGGAACAATCACATGCATTCCGCGCAGGCTGCTTAGCATGGTTCCCATAGGAGAGCCGGAATGCCATATTCCTTCCAGCCGATGTCCGCGTGTACGTACGATTAACGGCGCTTTTTGTCCGCCGGCAGTGCGATAGCGTAAAGATGCAAGGTCATCTGTCAGCGTCGCCAGTGCATAATAAATATAATCAAAATATTGAATTTCAACGATTGGACGTAAGCCGCGCATAGCCATTCCGATTCCCTGCCCGATGATTGTTGCTTCCCGGATACCGGTATCTGTTATGCGGATCTGACCAAATTTTTCCTGTAAGCCCGCCATGCCCTGGTTTACATCACCAATCATGCCCACATCTTCTCCCAGAGAGACAATGCGCGGATCTTTCTCAAAAAGTGCATTAAAGAACATCCGGATAACTTCCCGGCCGTCTACGGTTGGACTTTCATCCGAATATACCGGTTTAACCGGTTCTACCAGCATAGGTGAATCCGGAGAATCACTGTAAAGATGTGTGCTGAATCTTTCCGCATTATCTTTCAGGCTATTTTTGAGACAATCTCTTAATTCGGATTTACTCTGATTATTTTCTGATGCCATCAGTCGCAGGGCTTTACGAATGCTGGATACCATATCTTTCCGGACTGGCAGATAGGTTTTTGACAGGTCAAGAACAATATTACTTAGCTCTGCGGAGAACGCGCTTTCCTGCATTGCATTCTGCAATAACTGAATTGTACCCAGATATTCTTTATCAAGGTCCTTTCTGTATGCCTGCCATGCCTGGTTTCGGGCCTGACTGGCGGTTTCTTTTGCCTCGGCCTCAATATGTTCCAGTTCTTCTTCGCTGGAATAGCCGTTTTTCAGAATCCAGTCACGAAACCTTACATTGCAATCGCGTTCATTTTCCCAGTTAAGTCTTTGTTTGGATTTGTATCTTTCATGCGAGCCCGAAGTGGAGTGCCCCTGAGGCTGCGTTAGTTCTGTTACATGGACCAAAACAGGAACCTGCTCTTCCCGGCAGATTCTGGCTGCGCGTTCATAGGTTTCAATCAGTGCAGGGTAGTCCCAGCCGGAAACGGTAATGATTTCCATACCTGGTTCGTCTTCATTTCGCTGAAGACCAGCCAGGGCTTTTGAAATACTTGATTTGGTGGTCTGATATTCAATTGGAACCGAAATTCCATAACCATCATCCCAGACAGACGTAAGAAGCGGAATCTGCAGCACACCAGCGGCATTCATTGATTCCAGAAACATTCCCTGAGAAGTGGATGCATCCCCGATGGTAGCAAAAACAATTTCTTTTCCCTGATCTGAAAAGTTGGTCAGGTACTGAATATCTTTATTTTTACGGTATAGTTTTGATGCATAAGCAAGCCCGACCGCACGTGGAATCTGGCCGGCGGTTGAGGATATATCGCAAACCGAATTATAGATTTTAGTCTGATCAAGCCATTGTCCTTTGTCATCCATCCAGCGGGTAGAAAAATGTCCGTTCATAGACCGGCCGCCGGTACTGGGTTCATGCTGTAAATCGGCATGTGCGTACATCTGGGCAAAAAACTGCTGCCAGGTCAGGTTACCCAAAGCGGCTTCAATAGTCTGATCCCTGTAATAACCTGAACGAAAATCACCTTTGCGAAACGCACGGGCCAGTGCAATCTGCGCCACTTCTTTCCCATCTCCGAAAATGCCAAATTTAGAACGGCCGCCCATTGTATCCTTTCTTCCCAACAAACTTACCTGGCGACTCTCGCAAACCAGGCGGTAGTCATCTGTAATATTTTCTTTACTCAACACGCTGGAACCGGTCAAACTATCATTTTGAAGCATAAGCAAAAGTTACGGGGTTTGAATCCGTAGTTAAATTACATTTTTTTGGATGCATGCCAAAATTATGCAGGAAATTAATATTCACAACAACTTTAAAGACCTTTGTTAATATTGGTTAATGTTTATTAAATTTAACTTTTAAGCATTAATCTTGTCCTTGAATTATTTTTTTCACCACTAAATGTAACAATCCGATTATGAAAGTATTTTTTTCAGCACTGGTTTTATTCATTGGTTTAACCACTGTTAGTTTTGCCCAGAAGGGTGTTCTGAAGTTTAAAGAAGAAACACATAAATTTGGCCAGGTTCCCCAAGGTACTCCTGTAACCAATATTTTTACGTTCACAAATACAGGAACAGATCCTGTTGTGATCTCAAATGTTACAGTTTCCTGCGGATGTACTACACCCGAATGGTCTAAAACTCCGGTTCTTCCTGGCAAGACAGGAACGATCAAAGCTACATTCAATGCAGCTGCGGCTGGTCCGTTTAACAAACCTGTTACAGTTTTCAGTAACACAGAAGGTGGTTCAATTACTCTATATCTGAACGGTGAAGTGGTAACCAAATCTGCAAAATCTACAAAGTAATTCAGGCTTTACGGTCCTGAAAAAAAATAGCCATCTGATTCAGATGGCTATTTTTTATGCCTTATAATCTGGTGTTAATTGCTTAGTAATCTGACAGATCCCTGAACGAGCGGCGGCGGGTTACTTTCAGATCCTGCAGGATGCTGGATTTAACTTTCAGTGTGAAGTTATAATTACTTACCCTTGATGCACTTCCTGCAAACGGCGTCCAGCTCAGGCTCATATCCCAGCAGTGTAAATCGCGGTACAGCGTCAGTGAGGTAATGGTCGGCTGCATAGCCGTAAAATCAAAACCGGTATTTACACTAATCTTAAAGTTTTTAGAAAGACTCAGGTCCCCTGTTGCCTGCACTGCCTGAATTAAGGAAGCACTTGATAAACCGGGCTTGGTAAGTCCAAAGTTATAATTTAAGGAAACGTTCCAGGGAATTGTAAAATCAACATACAGGTCAGGGTTGTTCTGAACAAACTCACGCTGTTCCGGTGTGGCTGTGCTGTTCCCGCCGGGTGCCGGTTTCTTTTTGTCCGATGAGCTTTTTGGAGAAAAGCTGGTTCCAAGTGTAAATCCAAGGTTTTGCAAACCGGCAATACCTTGGCCCGATGTAATGGCGTATCTGTTTATTCTTGTACCGATCTGGTTCCCGATAACGTTGGGGTTCGCTTCATAGGCATAAGGATCGAGGTTCATGTTAAAGTTCAGATTCAGGTTTTTCCCGATCCGCGCATTGGCATTTACGGTTATGTTTGACAGGTTGAGCGAATCTGCAAGCAGGTTGTAGCTTCCGCCTAAACTCAGGTTATCCAGCAAAGAAACTTTTTCGAACTGTGAAGCAGCCGTATCGCTTTTTGATTTCAGTTTCATTTCGAAAGAGTTGTTCAGGCTAAATGAAACCACACTGGAAGCCCTGCCGTCGCTGATACCGGTTCCAACACCGCGAAAACGCGACAAACGCTTTGTTTCACCTGCCATGTTATATCTGACCCGGTCATAAAAACCATAGCTGTCACCAGTAAAGTCGGGCGTGTAACTGAATGATAAAGATGGTATTACTGTATGTCTGATTGCTTCCAGGCGCCTTCCTCTTACAAAGAATGTACCGTAAAAACGGGTATTAAGTCCACCTCCGAATGAATACGAATATTCCGTTCCGGGTTTATTAAGTGTATCTATTCTGACGCTGTTACCCCCGGCATAGGTATACTGGTATTGTTTTGTAAAAACTTCACCCTGTAACGACATGCTTGGGGTCAGGTTTATAAAACGAAGTATCTTGAAGTTGGGTAATGAGATCGGCAGACTGTAACGGCCGGTAAACTGTGCATCTTTGAGCATTAAAGGTAAGTTGCCGATATTGAAAGGAACAACCTGAGCTGAAGTAGCACGCTCCGGGGTTACTTTGATGTTGCTGACCCTGAAACCCAAACGTGAATAGGAAGTATCAATAGCTGAAAGAGAATTCGTCAGTGCGTAGTTTCCGCTGAAATCCAGCCCGAGACGAAAACTTTCATACCATCTTCCACGTCCGCCATTCAATGCAAACGGCGCAATCTGGTTTACACCAAAACTAAAATCGGAAGAAATATTTGTCTTGCCGCCTGTTCTTCTGTCTGTTGCCGGGTCTATCTGCCCAAAGTTCTGGTTTACCCGCAAACTTGCTGCTCCCCGCAGATATTGTCCCATGGTTCGTGTATACTGCACGGAAGACGTTGCCACATTGGAGGTGTATTTTGAAACATTAAGCTCCTGCGTCTGGTTGTAGCTATTGCTGGTTACATTCACATTGGCAGAAAATGTTGAATTCCCACGGGCTTTTGGCGCATGTGACCAGATGACACTAAAATCGTTTGAAACGCCCTGTCCGGATGCTCTTCTTATTTCATCGCTCGAACGGTTTCTGGCGATCCGGAATGCAAAATTTCCATTAAACTGGTAACGTCTTGAATAGGTTGAGGCAAGCCCCACACCCCAGCTTCCTGAAGAGTAGATCTGCCCGGTTACGGAAGCGTTGATAAACTCACTGATTGCAAAATAATACCCACCGTCCCGCAGATAAAAACCTCTTCCGTTAGGCTCTTCGCCATAAGTTGGGAAAAGAATTCCGGATGTGCCGATTTCTTTTTTCTTGGGAAACGGAAAAAAACCAAAAGGCAATGCAATGGGGAGAGGAACATCACCGATCACCAGGTTAAACGGACCGGAAATGACCTGCTTCTGGTTCACCATCTTAATTTTGGGGGCATTGATAAAATAGTGCGGATGCGTCAGGTTACAGGTTGTGTACATCGAATGCTGTATGTAGAAATTTCCTTCAGCATCTTTTTTTACCTTTTCTCCGCGAATATTTCCATCACCTTCTGTTGTGACGATTCCCTGGATCAGGGCCTTCTTTGACTTAAAATTATACCTGATTTCTTTTGTATTATAAGTTTGGGCTCCGTCCTGAAAAATGGGGTCCCCGATTATTTTTTTTGCCGTTGAATCATAGGTGCCGATCGCATAGACTTCATTGGTAACCCAGTTGAGACGTATGTAATTGGCTTTCAGGTTAATCGTTCCGTAATTAACTACGGCATTGCCATACAAATGGACCTGCTTCAATACGACATCCGAAATTGTTGAATCTTCCGAATCATACTTGACGATATTTTGCAGATCATCAGGATCAGAGAGTGTATCTGATGCCGTAGAATCTGCCGATACAGTAAGGCTATCCTGACGTGTTAATGAATCTTTTAAAGCAGATACTGCTGATTTTGAGGAGTCTGACAGTGTTGTCGACTGTGCCTGCCTGGATATACCAAGCGTGTCCGCTTTTGGCTTAGTCTGGTTAGAACCCTTTTCTTTATTAAGGTTTTTTCCCGAACGCCCCGAGCGCAATTGCACACATCCCACTGTGCCTATCAAAAGAAACGCGACAAATCCCAGCGATATAATAATCGCCTTTCTTTTCAGTTCTAACAAATAGAGTATTTTTGCATAAGAATTCAAAATTAGTGGAGAAACCGCTAAAAGAGTATCGCCGTAACTAAAAAATAATGTTAAAAGTTCTTAAAACCCTGATTACAGCCTCATTCTTAATAGCCAGTCTTGCTTTTGCATTTCAGCAGGAGCCGGTTATTGCCCCTGTGGACAGCAGAGTTAACACGGTCGTTATTGATGCCGGCCATGGCGGAAAAGATCCGGGAACCCGAGGACGTACCACTAAGGAGAAAGATGTTGCTCTTGCCGTCGCCTTAGAACTTGGCAGACAAATTAAACAAGAAACTCCGAATGTTAAGGTTTTATATACGCGGTCGACTGACGTATTTATTGAATTAGGGGAACGATCTGCGTTTGCAAACCGTAATAATGCTGATCTGTTTATTTCAATTCATTGTAATGCCACGCCAAATTCAAGGAGTGTAAGGGGCACAGAGACGTTTGTAATGGGTTTGCACAAAACGGAAGGTAACCTGGAAGTTGCAAGAAGGGAAAACTCCGTTATTTTACAGGAAACAAATTACAAGCAAAAATATAAGGGATTTGATCCCAGTTCCCCTTTGGCGCATATCATGTTAGCCAACTATCAGAGTGCGTTTATATCAAGCAGCCTGCGGTTTGCCCAACAGGTTGAAAAAAAGTTTCAGTCTGTCTCCGGGCGCGACAGCCGGGGTGTAAAGCAGGCAGGTTTCCTGGTATTATGGAGAGCTTCCATGCCCAGTGTGCTTATCGAAACCGGCTTCTTGTCCACACCTGATGAAGAGGAATATCTGAGTTCAAAAGATGGTCAGGAAGAAGTTGCCAAGTCTATTTTTGAAGCTTTTAGAGCGTATAAAAAAAGTATGTACAGCTGACCGGTCAATACCAAATTATTTATTTTATGCTTTGGTGTACCAAAGCAAATTTTTAGCCCATGAAAATATCAAAAGAAGCGAAAGTAGGGGCAATGGCAATTGTTGCGATTGTGATGTTATACTTCGGCTTTCACATTTTAAAAGGTTCTGACGTTTTTTCCAGAACATATACCTATTACGTTGTATACGATAATATAGACGGGCTAACGGCTTCCAACCCGGTTTTGCTAAATGGTTTGAATGTAGGAAGAGTACAGGGAATAAAACTTTTACAGGATCGCCAGAATAAATTGTTGGTCAGTCTGGATATACAAAAGGGCGTAATGATACCTGATGGCTCCATTGCAACCCTGGCTGACGGCGGGTTGCTGGGCGGAAAAGTGATCCATCTGGTACTTGGGAAATCTTCAGGCGCTCTGACAGATGGTGATACGTTATCAGGCATGAAGGAAGCGGGTATTTCAGCTCTGTTGCAGGAGAAAGCACTTCCACTTGTAACCCATGCAGATTCGCTGGTCAGGAATCTGGATCTTGTTGCGGCAGGTTTCAGAGAAACAGGGCAGATACTGAATCAGGTTCTGAAAAATTATGATGAGGCCGGGAACGATGTGCAGGGATTGCTTACTGAAAACCGTAGAAATTTATTGGCGATCACGACCAACCTCAATAAACTTTCAACTTCTCTGGTAGAAACGGAGAAAGAGCTTAAACCATTGCTGGCGAAAACGGGTACACTCGCAGATTCATTAAATGCATTACGGCTAGGGGAAACCGTACAAAGTGCCAACCGTACCATTGCTGAACTGCGCCAGATACTGGCAAGCGTACAGTCAGGGAAAGGAACCGCAGGGAAGTTGATTAAGGATGAAACACTTTACAACAACCTGAACAGCACAATGGTTAGCCTGAATAAACTGATGACCAATTTACGTGAACATCCCAAACGCTACGTGCACCTTTCTGTTTTTGGTAAAAAGGAAACAGGCCCGGCAGAATCTGCACCGGATACAGCCACGCGTATCAAATAGAGATAAAGTATATTAAATAATATCACAATTGACTAAAAGTCGTTTGCTTACGGGTGAACGACTTTTTATTTTTAAAAATAGTCTGATAGGATTGAAGCTTTTTCGTCTTATTAGCATATTACATTCAATCATCAAACGATGTCAAATCAGGAAAACATACAGGAACTACTGACAAAGCTTAACCTGAAATATGAACAGGTAAAGTTAGGAGGAGGTCAGAAAAAAATAGATGCACAACACAAGAAGGGCAGACTTACTGCCAGAGAAAGAATTGCTTATCTGATCGATCAGGAAAGCTTTTTTCTGGAAATCGGCGCTTTTACTGCTGACGGGATGTATCAGGAAGAAGGAGGTTGCCCGTCTGCAGGTGTGGTGGCAGGAATTGGCACGGTATCCGGCAAATTATGCATGATCATAGCCAACGACGCTACTGTGAAAGCGGGTGCATGGTTTCCAATTGCTGCCAAAAAGAATTTGCGGGCGCAGGAAGTAGCTATGGAAAATCGCCTGCCGGTCATTTATCTGGTGGATAGTGCCGGTGTTTATCTGCCTTTGCAATCGGAAGTGTTTGCGGATAAAGAGCATTTCGGCCGGATTTTTCGGAATAATGCAAAAATGTCTTCTATGGGAATTGTTCAGCTGGCGGCTGTTATGGGAAGCTGCGTAGCCGGAGGTGCATATCTGCCAATAATGTCCGATGAGGCGTTTATCGTGGAAGGTAGCTCGGTATATCTGGCCGGGCCGTATCTGGTCAAATCGTCGGTGGGTGAAGATGTGGATTCCGAAACGTTGGGGGGCGCTTCCATGCACTGCGAAATATCAGGTGTGACGGATAATAAATTTCCTGATGATCAATCCTGTCTGGATGCAATTAAACGACACATTGATAAGATCGGGCAACCGCAAAATGCCGGCTTTGACCGGAAGGAACCAATAGAACCCAAACAATCCGCAGAGGAGATTTATGATATTCTTCCCACAGATCGTTTAAAACCGTATGATATGCTGCAGATTCTGGCATGTATAACGGATGATTCAGAACTGGATGAATATAAACCTGATTATGGGAAAACATTGATCTGTGCTTATGCCAGAATCGACGGCTGGGCAGTTGGAATTGTTGCCAATCAGCGTAAAATGGTAAAGTCCGGCAAAGGTGAGATGCAGATGGGTGGTGTTATCTATGGTGAATCTGCCGACAAAGCTGCCCGTTTTATCATGAACTGTAACCAGAAGAAAATCCCGCTTATTTTTTTTCATGATGTTACGGGTTTTATGGTAGGAAGTCGTGCCGAGCAGGGCGGTATTATCAAAGACGGAGCTAAAATGGTAAATGCAGTTGCCAATTCAGTAGTACCAAAATTTACATTTATTGTCGGGAACTCCTATGGCGCCGGAAATTATGCAATGTGCGGAAAAGCATATGATCCCCGGCTGATTTATGCATGGCCTACCGCACAAATGGCGGTCATGAGTGGTGCTACGGCTGCAAAAACATTGCTTCAGATACAAACTGCAACACTGAAAGCAAAAGGAGAAACCATAACACCGGAGGCAGAAAAAGCGTTGCTGGATCAGATTACGGACAGATACAATGAGGAGCTTTCACCTTATTATGCGGCGGCCAGACTTTGGGTTGACGGGATTATTGATCCGGTTGAAACGAGGAAAATTATTTCTGTCGGTATTGAGGCCGCAAATCAGGCTCCGATTGAAAAAGCATTTAACGTAGGTGTGATGCAGGTATAAACGCTTGACACTGAATCTTATCAATTGATAATTGATTCTTAACCCCGGAGAGTTCCGGATTAATTGAAAAATGATGTCTGAAAAAATAACTTTTCTCGGCTTGGGAAACCTGGGAATGCCCATTGCCGAAAGCCTGATTAAATCCGGGTTTGAATTGACGGTCTGGAACAGAACAAAATCCAAAGCTGATCCGCTTGCAGCACTGGGAGCAAAAGTAGTGACGACCCCTTTGGAAGCGATTACACCCGGAGGTATCGTATTTTCAGTCCTGGCAGATGATGCAGCAGTGGAAGAAATATTTTCTCTTGAATTAATTGAAGAACTGGGAGAGGGCGGTATCCATGTTTCCATGAGTACAATTGCGCCTGAGACTGCGCGCCAGCTGGCTAAAATCCATTCATGGAGTAAGGTCAGTTATGTTGCGGCACCAATTTTCGCCCGGCCGGAAGCTGTTGTAGCCAAAGTCGGAAATATTTGTGTTTCCGGAAATCCGGAAGCAAGAGAACGCATTAAGCCAATTCTTCAGACTTTCGTAAAAGGCATATACGATTTTGGTGATGATCCTGGCGCAGCTAATGTTGTGAAGCTTGCAGGGAACTTTATGATTGCAGCAAGTCTGGAAATGATGGGAGAAGCCTTTACCATGGCTGAAAAGAACGGCATCCCACGGCAAGATATTTATGAGATGCTTACACAGACTTTGTTTGCCGCACCTGTTTTCCAAAACTATGGAAAAATTGTTGCGCAGCAGGTTTATGAACCGGTTGCTTTCAGGTTACCGCTTGGCTTAAAAGATATTAATCTGACGCTAAAAACGGCTTCTGATGTTCATGTACCCATGCCGATGGCGGATTTGATCAGAAACCGGTTTATATCTGCAATAGCCAGAGGCAGGGATAATCTGGATTGGAGTGCGCTGGCACAGGGCGCTTCCGATGATGCCGGTCTTTAAGACTTGGTTAAAAACAGAAAAGCTGCCCGAAAGGCAGCTTTTCTGTTTTTATTTTATTAATCATGTGCTAATTTGATTCACTAAATTCAAGTAACATCTCATCAGTAATGTTATTTTTTTCTTTGAAGTCTGACACTGTTTCGGTGAACGTAGTGTGAAGTCCTTCTATATTTTCCAGGTTTTTGTAAGCACCATCGTAAATCTGTGCGATTGATTTTTCCAAGTCCTGAATATTCACATTCATATTCTCTGTTTCGATCTGACCGATTTTTTTGATCACGGCTGTCTCACTGTTTTTCAAATCTTCGATTTCACGAAGAATTTTTTCCATCGACTTATATTTTTCAATCTTATCCATAATTTTTTATTTAATGATAATGAAAGAGTTAAAATACCATGCCAAAGTAGTTTATAAATAAAATGGCAAAGTAACAGCCTGGTGATTCCGGTAAATTTCTGATTCAATTCTCTTTTGATTTTTATGAGAAACCTGTATCTGAAAGCCACTTTATTCTTTTTCGTTGTAACTGTACTTAGTGCAACCGGTATTTTCGCCCAGACTGAGCGAAACTTGATATTAGAAAATACTACTAACTGGAAAGGTTTCCAAAAACAGGAATTTAAGTTTGAAGGCCGGGATGCATGGTATGTTAAACCAAAACAGCCTGCGCCGGGCAATCCGTGGATTTGGCGTGCACACTTTCCCACCTGGCATACCGAAATAGACAGTATTTTACTAACCAGAGGTTTTTATGTTGTGTATGTAAATACCAACGATATGTTTGGTCATCCGAAGGCAATGCAGATCTGGGATCATTTTTATGATTATCTGGTCAAGGAAAAACAATTTGCGCAGAAGGTTGCACTGGAAGGCGTAAGCCGGGGCGGACTTTATGTATATGGCTGGGCAAAACGAAATCCGGATAAAGTGAGCTGTATTTATGCCGAAGCACCGGTTTGTGACCCAAAAAGCTGGCCGGGTGGAAAGGGTAAGGGAGCAGGTTCTCAAAAAGACTGGGCATCCTGGCTGAAACAGTACGGATTGTCAGAAAGTGAAGCTTTGGATTTTAAAGATATTCCTTTAAATGATCTGGGCGGATTAGCTTCATTTAAAGTCCCGGTTTTACATGTGATTGGTTTACAGGACAAGCTGGTACCGCCTGCCGAAAATTCTGATCTGCTGGTGCAGAATTATTTAAAACTTGGCGGGCCGGTCAGTGTTTATCCGATGACACGCGGAGAGCAGACTTTGGAAGGCCATCATTTTCCAATTGAACATCCTGAACGATTCGCCGAGTTCATCTATAATAACAGTGTACCTGTTCAAAAGGTACTTCCGCATGCTCCCTACATTGATCCTAATAAAGGATTATTTAATGCTTACACTAAATTTAAAAACACTAAAAAAGGGACGGTTGCATTTCTAGGCGGGTCGATTACACATAATCCTGGCTGGCGAAACAAAACAGCACAATATCTTCAGGAAAAATTTCCTGAAACAGAATTTACTTTCATAGCAGCCGGAATTCCTTCACTGGGAAGTACGCCGCATGCATTTCGTTTTCAAAGAGATGTGCTGGCGCAGGGAACGCCGGATTTACTATTTGTAGAAGCAGCTGTAAATGATCGTGGAAATGGGTTCAGTGAAAAAGCGCAGATTAAAGCTTTGGAAGGTATATTAAGGCAGATGTATCTTAAAAACCCAAAAGCAAACGTGGTGATGATGGCATTTGCAGAGCCGGCAAAAAATGCAGATTATGAAGCCGGAAAGCAACCGGTTGAAGTGGGTGTACATGAAAAAATAGCCGGATATTACGGTGCCGCTTACATCAATCTTGCCAAAGAAGTTTATGACCGGATCAAAGCAAGGGAGTTTTCCTGGAAGTATGATTTTAAAGACCTGCATCCTTCACCTTACGGTCAGGAGGTATATTTTCAGACGATTAAAGGATTGCTTAAAATGGAACCGTCTGATACCGGCATTACAAAATTACCTGCTCCGCTAGACAAATTTTCTTATGAAAAAGGAAGTTATCATCCGGTGCAGAAAGCAAAAAATATGCAGGGTTTTGTAATGGTGCCGAATTGGAAGCCGGAGGGAAAGATAGCAACCCGGCCGGGCTTTGTAGATGTTCCTATGTTGGTTGGTGAAAATGTGGGTGCTTCCTTTGACTTTGAATTTAAAGGAAGGGCAGTCGGAATCGCAATTATTTCCGGTCCGGATGCAGGAAAAATTTCCTATTCCATTGACGGCAAAAAAGCCCAAACGCTTGATCTTTTTACACAATGGAGCACGCAGCTGCATTTACCCTGGTACCTGATTTTGTCGGACGAGCTTTCCCCAGCCAAACATACTTTGCATTTAACAATCACTTCTGACAAAAATGAAAAAAGCAGTGGAAATGCCTGCCGGGTGGTTTACTTTTTGGTAAATGAGTGAGATGAGTAACTTTGCTGTTGAAATGTGCTAAGTAATTAATTATACGAACCAATGCCAGAAATTTCACGTTTTTTTGGGATAGTAATTTATATGTATTTTAAAGATCATTTGCCTCCGCATTTTCATGCTGAATATGGAGGACAAGAAGCTCAGTTTTCGATAGAAACCGGGAACATTATTATAGGTGATTTGCCAAGGAAGCAAACAAGACTTATACAGGCGTGGGTAGAGCTATATCGCGAAGAACTTGTAAATAATTATCTGGAATCTCAAAAAGATAACGGGCAATTACGGAAAATTAAACCGCTGCAATAAATGAATCCGAGAGTAAAAAAAATAGTATCGGTAAGTCCTTTCATCGTTGATGCGTTATGGACTAATAATGAGGTAAGAAGAATAGATTTTAGTAAATTCTTATCTGAGTATTCCAATAAAGACAACAGTATTTTTTTTAAGATATTGAATGAGAATACTTTTATGAAGGCCAAAACTGATGGGCGAACTATATATTGGGAAGATTTGGCTACAATGCACGATTACAACGGCAAAATCATTTCCGCTCCATTGGATTTTTGTCCGGATGTTTTGTTCGAAAAATCAGTACTGGTATCTTAGGCTTCTCCCCTCGTCGTCTGCGTCGTATAAGTACTCTCAAAAATCTTGTCAGCATTGGCTGCCTCAAAACCGTCACGACGATGTTTTCTGGTAATTTGCCCGGCTGGTAAATTCTGAAATTCAGGTAGTATTCTGCGTTCTGCAAATTCTACATAAGATCCGGAAATGCGGAGTGTTTCGCCGTCAGCAAATTCTGCATCGATCATTTCGGCAACCGTTGCGCTTTGGATCAGTCCGCCATCCGGGCTTTCTTTTATTTTTCCTCCCGACGTATTTAGTTTAATACCAATGCCTTCCAAAAAAGTATTGAACTGAGCTACTGAATTGTACCCTTCCGGCAGATTGTGTACACTGATTGTAAAATGATTAAGGTAATAACGATTATAGATCACCCAGGCAGCATATTCACTTTCTTTGAGCAGCGCCTGATAATCTGCGGCACTTGGTGTTCTCCATAGTGGTTTATGTAAAAAATCATCCACTTCCACACCATTGTTTAGGTTGAGGCTATCCGCCGGATCCGAAGTTACTTCGTCCGTATAACTGTGAATAATTCTCTGGCTTTCTTTGGAAAGATCACCCACACGAAGTTCACTTACAAAAATCCTTGGATCGGTGTCTCTCTGCGGACTGTACCACCAGGCATCAAGCTTTTTACCTTCAAAAAAATAATGATCCCTTTTCTCATAACCATAATGCAGGAATATTTTTTCAAATGACTTTACGCCTAATTGCGGAACGCCCATGGTTCTGAAAGCAATATGGTCATTTTCAATTGCGTCACTGCTTTCAACGATCCCATGGCTCACCATGGCATCAATAATGGTTTTCACATCCGGTACACGCTCCGAATAACGCCGCATAAGACCGTCCAGAACAGTATCCAGTGTTTTGAATTTGGGCAATGAAGTATTTTCCATAGTATGTAATTAGGTGATCCGTGATTTGTTTAATAACTCATTTCTGAAAACAGTAAACACAATATGAATTAAGCAGGCATTTTATTAAAAAGAAAATGATCGTAAAATTAATCCGCCAACAATGGCTCCCAAAACAGGTCCTAAAACGGGTATCCAGCCATAGGACCAGTCGGAAGAACCTTTTCCTGGGATGGGTAGCAGCATGTGGGCAAGCCTTGGACCCAGGTCACGAACCGGATTGATGCCATAACCCGTTGTTCCGCCCAATGAAAGACCGATGCTCCAGATCAGCATACCGACCAGATAGGGAGTCAGGCCGGATGGTATTCCTCCTTTGTCAGGATCAGCAGTTCCGGCATAACCAATTGCTACCACACCTACAATCAGCAAAACCGTAGCAATGAATTCACTGAGAAAATTATATCCGTATGACCTGATTGCGGGCCCGGTTGCAAAACAGGCAAGCTTGGATCCCGGATCTTCGGTGGCTTTCCAATGCGGGAAATATTGCAGCCAAACTAAAACGGAGCCTAAAAGAGCTCCAATCAGTTGAGCGAGTAAATACGTAGGAACAGATACATAATCATTTCTCAAAACAGCAAAAGCAATGGTGACGGCAGGATTTAAGTGAGCAGCAGCACTGCCAAACGCATTTGCCGTAAATATTCCGATCATTACGGCAAATCCCCATCCGGCCGTGATCACGATCCAGCCGCTGTTTTCACCTTTTGTTTTTTTGAGGACAACATTGGCTACCACGCCATTACCAAGCAATATGAGAACCATGGTACCTATTAATTCTCCGAGAAATGGGGATTGCTGCATTTGTTATTGATTAAGTTCAGGTTTTACAGACGAATATGCGAATTGTTTTAAAATATCTTTCATGAATACTAAAAAGAATATTTCATGTCCTATTTACCAGTTTTCGATGGTGAATTCCACTAACTTTGCGTGATAATCTATTATTCTGCGTTGAAAATCATGTCATTAAACCAACTTACGGCTATTTCACCGGTAGACGGCCGTTACTACAAACAAGTTTCTGAGCTTTCTGCTTATTTCTCTGAGTACGCTTTGATTTATTATCGCGTCTACGTTGAAATCGAATATTTTATTGCACTGTGCGAAATCCCACTTCCTCAGTTAGCTGAATTTGATAAAAAGAAGTATGCTTCCCTGCGCAAAATCTATGAAGATTTTTCAGAACAGGATGCGCTGAATATCAAGGATATTGAAAAAACGACAAACCATGATGTAAAGGCGGTCGAATATTTTATTAAAGAACAATTCGTAAAACTGGAAATTGAAGCCTATCAGGAATTCATTCATTTTGGGTTGACTTCTCAGGATATCAACAATACCGCCATTCCACTTTCTTTAAAAGATGCATTGGAACGCCAGATCAAGCCATTGTTCCGTCAGGTTCTTTTTGTTTTGAAAAGAATGTCTATCGAATGGAAAAATGTGCCGATGCTTGCTTTCACACACGGACAGCCTGCTTCACCTACACGTGTAGGAAAAGAGTTTTTGGTTTTTGTTGAAAGGCTGGAGCGCCAGCTGGAAATGCTGGACAAAATACCTCATTCCGCTAAATTCGGTGGTGCCACTGGTAACTTCAATGCGCATCATGTTGCTTATCCAAAGCAGGACTGGATGGCTTTTGCCAATCATTTTGTGGAAGGTCTTGGACTGAAAAGAAGCAAACACACCACGCAAATCGAGCATTACGACAACCTGGCTGCAACTTTTGACTGTCTGAAACGCCTGAACACGATCCTTACAGATTTGAACCGCGATATGTGGACTTACATTTCGATGGGTTATTTCAAACAGAAAATAAAAGCGGGAGAAATTGGCTCATCCGCCATGCCGCATAAGGTAAATCCGATTGATTTTGAAAACTCGGAAGGAAACCTTGGACTTGCCTCTGCGCTGTTCGAACATTTTGCTTCTAAACTCCCTATCTCACGTTTGCAGCGCGATTTGACGGATTCGACTGTACTTCGTAACATCGGTGTTCCTTTGGCGCATCAGTGTATTGCGCTAAATTCACTGATCAAAGGATTAGGGAAAGTGGAGCTGAATAGTGAGATCCTGAAAGCAGATCTGGAAGACAACTGGGCTGTTATTTCTGAGGCGATCCAAACGATCCTGCGCCGCGAAGGATATCCAAAACCTTATGAAGCTCTGAAAGAACTTACCCGTACAAACGAGAAGATCTCACATGAATCCATTTCCCGTTTCGTAGAAACGCTGGATGTTTCTGAAGCTATTCGCGAAGAACTCCGCGGACTGACTCCGTTTAACTATATCGGGGTTGTGGAGGATACGCATTGATATAAAATGACTTTTCAAGACTTGAACGACAGCGCCAAGTCTTGAAAAGTCTTACCAACTATTTCATTCATGAACTCATTTATTGAACATATTGAAATCACAAATTTTAAATCCATTGGGCATTTGGAAATGAATGGATTTAAAAAGATTAATCTGTTCATAGGAAAGCCTAATGTTGGGAAATCTAATATTTTGGAGGCACTTTCTGGTTTTACTATAAGATTTTTGAATAGTAGCTCTCAGTTAACAGACCTATTCAGAGCGGAACACCCTTTGGAAATATTTTATTCAGGCAATTCCACAGAGCCTGCGAAGGTAAAAGTGGTGGAAGGTAAAAAGAAGCTAAGTTACTCATTATCATACAAAAGTAATGGGATAAGTAATGAACTAAATTATTCAAGTGCAATTGGTGAAAAGAGTACTCCCTCGGATTTTGGAACTCTCGGAACATTTGATATGACTTTTAACAGTGATTTTAAATGGACTAGTGACGGAGGTTCAAGTGAGGGAAATCGATTTTTATTTCAGATTAAAAGGTATATATTTCAAAGAGCAATATCCAAGGGAAGTTATAGAACTAACTATTTGTTTCCCCCATTCGGAGATAATTTGATGCATGTCCTTGAGGTGCATAATGAATTGCGTGAGACTTTTAATGATTGGTTTTCTCATTACGATTTGAGATTGGTTTTAGATAAAGCAAGCAGCTCTATAAAAATTATGAAGGATAACGGGAAAGATGTATTTATCTTACCCTATTCATCTATTGCAGATACCCTACAGAGAATAATTTTTTACAAAACTGCAATTGCTTCAAACAAAGATTCTGTCCTGATTTTTGAAGAACCGGAAGCACACGCTTATCCTCCATACATTGCCGAATTTACTCAGGAAGTAATCAATTCTGAAACGAATCAGTTTTTCATGGCTACGCACAGTCCGATTGTGGTAAACGATTTCCTTGAAAATGCGATTGATGATCTGGCTATTTTTATGGTTGATTTTAAAGATGGACAAACAAAAGTAAAGGGTTTGTCAAGAGAGGAAATCGAAGATGTTTACAAGTACGGAATCGATTTATTCTTCAACGGTGAAAGTTATCCGGTACTATGATGGATATGCATGTTATACCCGAGTGCTACATAGATACCAAACTCTGTAAAGCGCTGGTACCTCCCACAAGCAGATATAATCATCAGAAAGGTTGCCCCAATGTGGCCAAAGTAATGAAAGAGAAGTTAAGCAATAACTTTGCTTTAGGAATTGTAGACAGGGATAAATTGGAGCTGGCTTATTTTCAGGAATTCAATTTGATTACAGAATTGCCAGAAAATATTCAATTATTGAAACATCGGACAGAACCTCATCATTATCTTATATTCATTCGGCCCACAATGGAAAAATGGATCATTGCATGTGCTGATGAAGGTAATATTTCTTTAAAAGATTTCGAATTGCCTCATGATTTTAAAGCTCTTCTTAAAATAACTAAAACTTCAAAGAGCGAAAATGATGATCCTTATTCTTCCAATTTCAGAGATTTGTTTCGTGAATTTAAAAATTCAAAGACTGTGATGGTTTCTGTTTTAACTTTTTGGATGAGTTATCTGAAAACTAACCCATATAGCGCTGATTTGGATTACATTCGAAGTGAAACAAATGCTATATTAAGCAGGTAGCATTCATTGGCTTTTTTCAAACAACATGGATAATAGCCCTGGTAAATTCTTACACTAACCAGGGCTTTTTATGCGCTCAATTTACGTTTACCCACATTTCGAGCTCCCGCAATCCTTACAGGTCAGACAACCTTCCTGGTACATCAGGTTCGTCGAACTGCAATTCTGGCACATCTGCTTTTTAACTTCGGTACCATCCGGCACATAACGTTTCAGCGCACGGGCAACACCATTTTTCCAGGTATTAATCGATTCGTCTAGCTGTAAACTGCTGATCAGATCTACCACTTTTTCAATTGGCATTCCATGGCGTAATGTGCTTGAAATCAATTTTGCGTAGTTCCAGTATTCCGGGTTGAATTTGTGTGATAAGCCTTCAATGGTTGTTTTGTATCCACGCATATTTTTGTATTGAAAATCATAACGTGAGCTTCCGTCAGCCTCACGGTTTTTGATGATCAAACCTTCGTTAACCCATCTCGGAATCAAAATGCCGTCCTCATCATCCGCGAAACCGGTAAAGATTTCATACGGCTGATTATCGATCAGGCCGATAAAGGCAATCCATTTGTCTTTTTTATTTTGGAAACGGACAACATCTGCTTCCAGTGTTTGCGGACGGATCGTTGGAAATGGTGTTTTCAACTCCACTTCCGGCTCTTCTTTTTTCTCAGAATTGGAAATCAAAACACCTGAACGTGAACCGTCGCGGTAAACCGTCACACCTTTGCATCCCGCTTTCCAGGCTTCCATATAACATTCGCCAACTAATTCTTCGGTAACATCATTGGGCATGTTGATCGTCACGCTGATCGAATGATCCACCCATTTCTGGATAGCACCCTGCATTTTAACCTTGTTCAGGTAATTGACATCGTTGGAAGTCGCTTTGTAGTAAGGCGATTTTTTAACAATATCATCGAGTTCTTTTTCCGAATAGTTAACGCTTGTATCGTATCCGTTTATTTCCATCCACTGTTTGAAACGGTGGTGGAAAACGATGTATTCTTCCCAGGAATCACCAACTTCATCCACGAAATCAACGCGTGAATCCTTATCATTTGGATTAACCTTTCTTCTTCTTTTATAAACCGGCATGAAAACAGGTTCGATACCAGAGCTTGTCTGCGACATTAAACTTGTTGTTCCTGTTGGTGCGATGGTTAGAAGCGCAATATTCCTTCTTCCGTATTCAAGCATTTCGTAGTAAAGCTGCGCATCCGCTTCCTTCAAACGAAGAATAAACGGGTTGTTTTTCTCTCTTTCGGAATCAAAAATGGTGAATGCACCTCTTTCTTTGGCCGTATGAACAGAACCTCGATAGGCTTCCAGCGCTACGGTTTTATGTATTTCCACTGCGAATTCAGATCCTTCATCACTTCCGTAACGCAGACCAAGCGCAGCCAGCATATCACCTTCGGCCGTGATGCCGATTCCGGTTCTTCTGCCTTCACGTGCTTTTGTCTGGATATTCAGCCAAAGGTTACGTTCCGTACGTTTGATTTCGTCATCTTCCGGGTCTTCATCAATTTTTTGCAGGATGGCGTCAATCTTTTCAAGTTCCAGATCGATGATATCGTCCATCATTCTTTGTGCAGCGGCAATATGTTTTTTGAACAAAGTCCAGTTGAAAGCAGCTTCCGGCGTAAACGGGTTCTCCACATAAGAAAACAAATTGATCGCCAGCAAACGACATGAATCGTACGGGCACAACGGGATTTCTCCACAGGGATTTGTCGAAACAGTTTCATAACCCAGATCTGCATAACAATCCGGCACAGATTCGCGGATAATCGTATCCCAGAACAAAATTCCCGGCTCGGCAGAACGCCATGCGTTATGGACGATTTTCTTCCAGAGTGCGCTGGCATTTATACTGTTCAGGTGTGAAGGATTGGCACTGTTGATGGGATATTGCTGGGTATACGGACTGCCGGATTCAACGGCTTTCATAAACGCATCATCAATCCGGACCGAAACATTAGCTCCGGTAACTTTTCCCGATTCCATTTTGGCATCAATGAAATTTTCGGAATCCGGATGTTTGATCGCCACAGATAACATCAGCGCACCGCGGCGGCCATCCTGTGCTACTTCGCGGGTAGAATTGGAATAACGTTCCATGAAAGGAACAATGCCGGTGGAAGTCAGCGCCGAATTTTTAACCGGTGAACCTTTCGGGCGGATATGTGACAGGTCATGGCCCACACCACCGCGGCGTTTCATCAGCTGCACCTGTTCCTGATCGATTTTCATGATACCGCCATAAGAATCCGATTCACTGCCGTTGCCGATTACAAAGCAGTTGGACAAAGAGGCTATCTGAAATGGGTTTCCGATTCCGGTCATCGGGCTTCCCTGCGGAATGATGTATTTAAAATCCCGGATCAGGTCAAAGATTTCCTCTTCGCTCAAAGGATTCGGATAGCGAACTTCGATGCGTGCAATCTCGCTGGCGATACGGCGGTGCATGTCATCCGGAGTAGCTTCGTAGATCGCTCCATAAGAATCTTTTAATGCATATTTATTCACCCAAACACGGGCTGCAAGGTCATCGCCTTTAAAGTATTGAAGTGAAGCCTTATAAGCCTCGTCGCTGGTATATGTTTGCTGCGTTTGTGAAGATTTTATGGATTCCATTTCGGTGTGGTGTTGCAGGCAATTTGGATAAATTGTAGTTGACAAATTTAACAATTTATTAATTATGTAGATCTATACGTTATAAAATGTTTACAAAAAAATTTTATAACTTACTGACTTTTAATTATTAAAATAATTTCACAAGTGAAAAAGTTGACAAAAGTTTAAAATCGTTAAAAATTTTTTAAGTCGAAAATAAACTGATCTTACTTGTCTATCTACTAGTCAATTACAAAAAAAGAGATCAACTTAGGTCAATCTCTTGATTCTTATTGAGTAACATTTCACAATCAAATTTGATCGTTACCAACCGCTACTTAGCATCATTTTTCGTTTTCAAATATTTATCCAAGAATTCCAGTGTCTTTTTGGATGTCGTGATCTGATTTTCCTTTTTAACAAAACCATGACCTTCGTCCGGATAAACTACATATTCAACCGGAACGCCGTTTTTCTTAACGCCGGCCACAATTTCATCGCTTTCCATTTTTAATACCCGAACGTCATTAGCGCCCTGGAAAACGATCAGTGGTTTTTTAATTTTTTGGTAATTAAACAAAGGAGAAATACTTTTTAAGCGAACACTGTCTGCCGTAGATGGATCTCCCAATTCATCATAAAGTGCTTTTCTGGCTGCTTCCCAATAGGGCGGAATACTGCGGAGCGTCCGGAGCCAGTTGGCAACACCGAATAAATCGACACCCACTTTAAATTCGTCCGGCTTAAACGCGAGAGCCGCCAAAACCATGCAGCCTCCGTAACTTCCGCCATAAATTCCAATAGCACTGCTGTCAATATAGTTTTGTTCTGCCAGCCATTTTTTACCCCAAACACAATCATTCAAATCACCGTTGCTGTGATCTTTGTTGTCCATTTTGTAAAAACCTTTTCCGTATCCACTGCTCCCCCGGTTGTTTACCGCCAAAACTGCATAGCCATGATTCACCAGGTATTGAATGGAATTACTGAAACCAACACGGCTTTGCCCGCCCGGACCGCCGTGAACCCATACCAAAGCAGCCGCCTTATTATCCTTGCTCGCCTGCAATGGTTTGTAATATATTGCAGGAATTTCCTTTCCATCAAATGATTTGAATCTTACCACCTCCGCTTTTACCAGGTCATTCTGATCAATCGCTTTATTCAGTGTAGAAGTCAGCTGTTTCAGTTCTTTCTTCTCCACATTGTAGGCATATAAATTAGTCGGACTGGTGCTGCTTCCGACGGTCAACAGCATGTTTTTTTCGGTATTTGATATAACAACATTTAATACATCTGCATCCTTAATTTCAGGAAAACTGACTTCTTTTCCGCTTGCATGATCGAATAACAGCACCTTGTTTTTTCCATCGTCATTGATAAAAATCGTGTGGTACTTTTCATTTTCACTTAGGCTCATGTTGACCACATCCCATTTATCCTCGAAAAATTTCTCTCCTTTTCCTGTCTTGATATTGTATTTGGTAATGTAGCTAAACTCACTTCCATCGCTCGTGGCATAATACATGATGGTGTCATTTTTCTCAAAATCAAGCGGGAACCAAGTTGCTTCATTATCATTGCTGAGGCGTTTGGTTGTTTTGGTAGTGCGGTCGTAGAGGTACAAATCGTTTTTGTCAGACGTGATTTCTTTTGTCAGCGCAACATAGCGCTCGCTTTTGCTCATGCCCGAAGGGGTATATCCTTCTTTATTTTCGTAAAGTAGGGTTGGTTTCCAGGATGCGGTTTCGAGTTTCCAGATATCAAAATACTTCGGATCCCGCTTGTTGCTGCTCACGTACATTGCCTTTTTATCGTCACTCCATCCTGCGAAACTATTCGCGCTCTTTGGCCAGGGCGTCAGATCTTTGGCAACGGAATCGGTTTTACTTTTTAGATAAAGATGTGCATTCTCATCGCCGCCCTGATCAGCTGAATAAATGTAGTTTTCACTTTTAGGCAGATAATCAACCGCGTAGAACGATTCCTTTTTGGAGGAAGTAAGCGCTCTGGAAGTCGTATCTGCAACATTCAGCTCATATACGTTGAAAATCCCTGAGGAATTATTGCTCACCAGTACCTTGGATTCGTCCGTGCTGAAACCCGCTCCCGACACTGACAGGTTATCGGCCAGCTGCTCGATGGTGTATTGTTTTGGGGTTCTCGGTTTATCCTGTTCATCCTTTTTCCCGCAGGAACTTAAAAGTCCGGCCGCAACGGCCAGGATTATCACTGACTTTAACTGCATCGTTTTGGAGTTTTAGTGAAAGATTTATATGATGTAAAGGGATGAAGTACAAATACTTACTAATGAAAAATGACTGGTTTTGATTAAGCGGTTGTTTTAGGCTTTTTAGTTTCGTTTTGCAAACGAGGGTAAAAAAGTTCAAAATTTACTCTCGTTTGGTTAATGAGGGTAAGAATTACACTCGTTTTTTGGGACGAAGGAGTGGGGTTCATCTATGAAGGTTTGCCACGAATACACGAATAACCACGAATTTATCCGTGTGATTCGTGTATTCGTGGCAAAGAAATGTTTTTATTTCTTCTACGAGGCCAGTTTGCAGATCGTTTTTTCAACCATGTGGCTCTGATGAATTCTCTCAGCACTGCTGAGAGTTTTGAGTTTCCTATTATTGTTCGCTCGAAAAGGCTGGCGAAATTTGCCGGTCGAGTTCTCTTTTGCTGTAATTTTCTTGCTTAACAATTTTAAGGTAAAATTCCTTTTCTTCAATTGTCTTGCATCTTGAAAATATGAGCATATTATGTGTCCAACTTATTTCTCTCACCACTGGTGAGAGTTTTGGAAAGTCTCTGTGTGTCTCGAAAAACTGTTTCATCCTCCATATATTTTTGTCGGAGAATCCTTTTATTTCGGGTTTATTTTGTTGAATATGTTTTGCTAACTCGGTTACCACGGAATCGCCCCATTCCGCTTGTTCAATCTTTTTGCTTATGTATTCACCAATGTTCCAATAAAGGTTGATCAATTCAGCATTTACGGCTCTGATTGCATTCGTGCGGGAATGTTTAATGAGTTGGATAATGTCCGTAAATCGATTGTTCATGTATAGCTATATGCTAGGAATAATTACAAAAAGGTAGGTTTGTTTATTAGATATCGGTCGAAGACCGATGACGCTTGGACGTAGTCTGGAGACTACGCCCAACTAGAGCGTAGTTTGAAGACTACGCCTAACTTGGGCTTAGGATTATATTTTCAATTACTTTCCTCAGTCCCGATTCGGGCAACATCATGTTGGGTAGCATTTTTTGCCACGTTGTCCAAAACCATTTCAATAAATTTGACAAGCTTATTAGATGTTTCTTTTGCAAATATTTTATTTAGAGCCAAAACTATCCAATTGTTTTTTCTTGATGTTCCTAAATCCATCCAACCCTCTAGCTCTCCAACGGGAATAATGAATATATTTTTCCCGTTTAATTCATTAATGAGTTCCCAAACTTTTTCTTGTACCTCTTTCCCAAAACCTTCAACACCATTCTTTTTAGGATTTGTCCACTTTGAAGTTTCTTTCCTAATTCTGTTCACTGCCCCTTTAGCTCCGCCTAACGTATGTTCGCTCTTATTTAGTTGTTCAAGGAGTTCAGCAACATTTTCTTTTAACTTTTCTAATGCATGTTGCTCTGATGAAATATCAATCGATTCAGCGATTTCTTTTCTTTTAGCGAGCAACTCAGGTGAAGCTTCTGTTTGTGTTACCGAAAAGAACAAATTTTTAAAGTCAGTTTCATCATTGAATAAATCAATATCAGAAATTACACCAACTGGTATTTGAGTCGCAACTAAAAGTGAAGCAACATCCTTTAACGTTTGCTTATTGTGAGAGTAAACAAAGAGTATTTCTTGATTATTGTGATGTAATGTTGAAACGGTTTGGTAAACAATTCTATCTGCATCTGCTTCACAAACTATTACAGCTTTATGGAATATTGCCTCTAAAACACGTTGACTGGATAACATAGGGGATTTTGCTAAATTTTCTGTTGCGTCGGATGGTATTAGTTTAAAAGTGGTATCATTGCCATTTCTATTTAGCCTGTAAATGTCTACTTTTTTGTCACTTTGCAACAAGCCACTTAAAAAGTTTGAATTATGAGTTGAAATAATAATTTGGCCAGATAATTTATCGGAGTTATCTGCAATCCATTTTCCTAAATATCTTGCTTGTGCTGGATGCAAAAAGGCTTCCGGCTCGTCTAGCAAAACTATCCTGTTTTTAGAAAATAATAGACTAAGAACGATTCCTACAAAACTTCTAAAACCATCACCTTGATTATCTATTTTATTAAATTCTTTGGTTATTAAATAGGCTTTACGGGGATCCTATGGAATTGCAGGAAAATTTTTTGCAACTCTTAAACAAAAATCTTTTAATCCACTGTAGTCAAGAATGATCTCCATTCCAAAAGCCTCATTAAATGCCAATTTTAGTAATTCTTCATTTTCTTTTTGAATAAAAAGGTTTTGAAGAATATTAGTTGGATCTTCTGTGTCTGGGTTAAAGGAATTTGTTGTATTAATGAGGTTTAACCTCGTTGTGGAATCTAAATGTGAAACCTTGAATTTACTTATATTACCTAGAATCCAATCCCAATTATCTTCTTTGTTGAATTTCTGTTTAGAGTGTTCATAATTTATTTCAAAATTATCTTGTCCGGTCAAGTTGTTATTAATACCAACTATTTGTTTATTTCCGATACTATATAAACTGTCTGTAATCTTTAAATTAACTAAAAGATCTTCAAAACTAGATGGCTTCCTAAATTTTATTTCTTTAAGTATTACAAACTTGCTCATTATTCCAATCTGCATTCTTTGCTGAATATCTCTCAATGTTTGAGATTTTCCTACATTATTTGCTCCAACAAGAACTGAAATCTTTCCTAAGTTAATAGTTTGGCCGTTCTTTAGTATAATGCTTTCTACTTCCATTGGAGATGTCTTTGTAAAGGTTCTCTTAATAGTTCATGCTTGGTTGTGTAACGGATTTAGTGCTAATAAAAGGAGTTTATGAGGACACCTTTATTTACCATCGCTTAAATTATGTATCCTGATACCCCCCTTACCCCTCCGACAACTCCCTGGACCTAACCTGCGCCGCAATAATCCCATCCATCAAAGTTTCATCCAGATGCCCAGCTTCAAATTGTCTCAACGCCGCTTCCGTTGTTCCGCCTTTTGAGGCGACGGCTTTGATCAGTTCGTCCAATGATTTATCTGCCGTATTGATCAGGTGAAAGGAACCCAACATGGTTTGTTTTACCAATAAAGCTGCGACGGATTCTTCGAAACCCATTTTTTTGCCGGCTTCGATCATCGCTTTTACGACGTAGAAAAAGTATGCAGGGCCGCTTCCGCTCAAAGCTGTAACGGCATTGAGCTGTTCTTCATCTTCCAAAAACACGGAACGCCCGGTTGCGTTGATCAGGTTCTCTACCTTCCTGAGCTGGTTCATTTCTACTTCCGCAGAGGCAGAATATGCGGTGATGCCCATTCCCAGCATGGCCGGCGTATTTGGCATGGCACGTATGACGGCTTTATGGTTTAGTGCATTTTGAATGATCTGAATCGTAATTCCTGCCATAATAGAAAGCACAACCTGTTTTTCGGTGATCACTTCACGCAGCGATTCGGAAACAGACAGGAAATCCTGTGGTTTTACAGAAAGAATAATCAGGTCGTATTCGCCGATCTGCGGACTGATCACGCCTGTAATTACGCCGGGCTGAAAACTGCTCAGTTTCTCGGTACGGTCTTCGCTTTTTTCAACAAGCAGAAAGTCTTCTTTTTTGACAAGATCAAATTTTAGGAATGCGCGGGCGAAAGCCATGCCCATGTTGCCGCAGCCGATGATTGCAATTTTCATTTTGGGTTATCTAAATGGGATTGAGGTTTTAGGCGAATTACGTAACTTTTGAATAAAAAATGACCAGAATTAGCAGAATAACAGGAATTAATATGGAATGAATCGCACAGCACGCATGTTTCGAATGATAACCTGTTACCTTCGTTCCTGAAAGGCCAACATCTTATCTTTTAGTTATTTTCAGGAAAACAATATTTTGCGATAATTATTTATTGTAAGGATATATTTTGAAAAATAACTATAATACATTTTTTTAGGCGCAGGAAAATTTCAGCTTACCAAATTATTTAAGATTATTGTAATACTCCAATTATGGCTATAAAAGTTGCAATTTCACATAAGACAAAGTACAAATTCGACCGGAGTGTTTCGCTTTCACCGCATGTTTTCAGGTTGCGGCCTGCACCACATTCCCGGACGGCCATAGAAGGATATTCATTTAAAATTACCCCGGAAAATCATTTCATCAACTGGCAGCAGGATCCGTTTGGTAACTACCAGGCACGGGTTGTGTTTCCGGAAAAAGCAACAGAACTGAGCATTGAGGTCGAGGTGATTGCCAAATTGCAGGTAATCAATCCGTTTGACTTTTTCGTTGAGGAATATGCCGAGCATTTCCCCTTTAAATACGAACAAGGCTTAAATAAGGAACTTGGCCCGTATCTGGAACCAAGAGAAGCGGGCCCAAAGCTGATGCAATGGATCGAAGAAAATAAGCCTGCGGATGGGATCAAAATAGTAGACTTTCTGGTGCACGTAAATCAGCGCGTTTTTAACTCCATCGGTTATAACATCCGTATGGAAGCAGGTGTGCAGACTTGCGAAGATACGCTGACAAGCAGAAGCGGTTCCTGCCGGGATTCTGCCTGGATGCTTGTTCAGTTTTTAAGGCATTTGGGAATTGCAGCACGGTTTGTGTCGGGTTATCTTGTTCAGCTTACTTCGGATATTAAATCACTGGACGGACCATCCGGCCCGGAAGAAGATTTTACGGATTTACATGCCTGGGCGGAGGCTTATGTGCCCGGCGCAGGATGGATCGGGCTCGATGCTACATCCGGCCTTCTGGCTGGTGAAGGACATATTCCGCTTTGCTGTACGCCGGATTATGCCAGTGCAGCTCCGGTTTCGGGTGCAACGGATATCTGTGAAGTATCCTTTGAATTTGATAACAGGGTTTTCCGTATTCATGAAGATCCCCGTGTTACGAAGCCTTATACCGAAGAACAGTGGGGCAAAATCATGCAGGTTGGGCATGACGTCGAAAAGGATTTACAAGAAGGAGACGTTCGCCTGACGATGGGCGGTGAACCTACTTTTATATCCATCGATGATTTTGAATCTCCTGAATGGAACACGGCAGCCGATGGTAAACTAAAAAGACAGCTGGCATATGACCTTGCACTTCGGCTGAAAAACCGTTTTGCCCATGGCGGACTTTTGCATTTCGGTCAGGGCAAATGGTATCCGGGTGAACCGTTCCCTCGCTGGCAATATGCGCTTTATTGGAGAAATGACGGCGTTCCGATGTGGAAAAATGACGATCTGGTAACGAAAGAAGGACAAACGAAGTATACATTCAGAGAAGCGGAGCAGTTTACGACGGAGCTGACTAAGTATCTGGGAATTGATACCAATAACATTACACCGGCCTACGAAGATCCTATTTACTGGGCGATGGAAGAGGGGAAACTGCCGGTTAACATTGATCCGTTGAAGGTCAATCTTAAAGATTCGATTGAAAGAAGAACACTGGCAAAGTTGCTGGAAAAGGGTTTAAATAATCCTGCCGGTTTTGTATTGCCGATAAAATGGAATGAAAAAGGTAAACACTGGTCGAGCAGCGCCTGGCAGTTCCGTCGGAATAATTGCTTCCTGATTCCGGGAAATTCAGCGATTGGCTTTCGTTTACCATTAAAATCACTTCCTGTAGTATCAAAAGAAAGAAGAGAACTGCCGGTTGAACGCAGTCCGTTTGAAGACTTACCGGCGTTGATTGATTATCGTCCGCTGGTTGAAACACGTTATGGTTCGGTTGCGCAGGCTTACCAGCCTCCTTTGAATGCTGAGGTTGAGGAAGACGATGATGATAAAAAGGTGAAAAAGGAAAAAGAACAGGAAGATCCTTTGCTTTTTGAAGTACCGATTATCAAAACGGCATTGTGCGTGGAGGAGCGTGACGGCATTATTTATGTTTACCTGCCGCCAACGGATTATCTGGAACAATATCTCGATCTGATGGCTTCGATTGAGGCAACGGCAGAGAAATTACAAATGCCTGTTCGCATTGAAGGTTATGCTGCTCCATCCGACAGCCGTGTTCAGAAACTGATCGTAACGCCTGACCCGGGTGTGATTGAAGTTAATATTCATCCTGCAAAAAACTGGCAGGAGCTGGTGGATAACATCAGTGCTTTGTACGAAGAGGCTTTCTTTTCAAGATTGGGTACGGATAAATTTATGGTCGATGGCCGGCACACGGGAACGGGAGGAGGAAACCATGTAACAATCGGCGGGGCAACACCTGCTGATAGCCCGATTCTTCGTCGTCCTGATTTGCTGAGGAGCTTACTTACTTACTGGCAGCATCATCCGGCGCTGAGTTATTTGTTTGCAGGTCCGTTTATCGGCCCTACCAGCCAGGCTCCGCGAATCGATGAAGGACGTGACGAACGTTTGTACGAAGTTGAACTTGCTTTTGAACAAATTCCGGAAGATAAAGAAGTTCCTTTCTGGATGGTCGACCGGATTTTCAGGAATCTTTTGGTTGATATCACCGGAAATACGCACCGTTCCGAATTTTGCATGGACAAGCTGTACTCACCGGATTCGGCAACGGGACAGCTTGGAATCCTGGAGTTCAGGGCGTTTGACATGCCGCCGCATAAACACATGAACCTGGTACAAACCTTACTGGTTCGTGCTTTGATTGCGAAATTCTGGAAAGAACCATACAAGCATAAACTCATCCGTTGGGGAACGGAATTGCATGACCGTTTCCTGCTGCCGCATTTTGCCTATCTGGACATGGTGGATGTGGTAAATGATCTCAAAGCCTCTGGCTATAACTTTGACATTTCCTGGTTTGATCCGTTCTTTGAATTCCGCTTTCCGCATTATGGAGGTATTACAGTTGATAACATTCAGCTTGATCTACGTTTAGGAATTGAGCCATGGCATGTGTTGGGTGAGGAGCTATCCAATTCAGGAACAGCCCGTTTTGTAGATTCTTCGCTGGAAAGATTGCAGGTGAAGATCAGCGGTTTTGTAGAAGGAAGGCATATTCTGGTTTGTAACGGCTGTCGTGTTCCTCTGCGCAGCTCAGGAATTAAAGGTGAATATGTTTCAGGAATTCGTTACAAAGCCTGGAATCCGCCGTCTGCGTTACATCCGACGATCGGGGCTGATGCACCGCTGGTTTTTGACATTGTCGATACCTGGAACAACCGTATCCTGGGTGGCTGTACCTATTTCGTTTCACATCCTGGCGGTCGTAGTTTTGATACTTATCCGGTAAATAGCTTTGAAGCAGAATCCCGTCGTATTAGTTTATTTCAGGGTTTTGGACATACGCCTTCTGCAAAACAGGAAGTACCGATTCTGGAAAAAAACACAGGAAGCGTTTCCCGTTTCGTTGCGGAGACGAAGAAGGAAGTAAGGGCTGATGCACCTGTGGAACTTATCAATCCAGAATATCCGAACACATTGGATTTAAGAAAGTTCTGGCATGCAAAAACTAATTGACCCTACTGTTTTCATACATTAATAGATTATGCTTACTGAGACTTCCCTGAATCTTTTACAATCCTATCAAAGCGGGATTGATTCCTATGATGAAATTCTGGGTGTAAATGGTCTTGTGAAGCCACACTGGCGGGCGCTTTTTTCAACCATGGAAAAGCTGGGCCTGGACGAACTGAAAATCAGAAATCAGGAAATTATAAGCAAGCTGCGTGAGAACGGTGTTACTTATAATGTCTATGAAACCCCGGACGGACTAAACCGGCCGTGGCAGCTCGATCCGATTCCGTTTCTTATTGAACAAAAGGAATGGAATGGAATTGCAAAAGGTTTACAGCAAAGGGCGTTACTGCTGGATCTGATCCTGAAGGACATATACGGGCCCCGCAATTTGGTTAAAGATGCGATTATACCGGCTGAACTTGTTTTTGATAATACCGGATTTTGCCGTCCATGCGCCGACATAAAACTACCGGCAAGCAGGCAGCTTATGCTTTATGCCGCAGATATGGCACGGGGGCCGGACGGACAGATGTGGATTCTTGACAGGCGTACACAAGCTCCTTCGGGTTCGGGTTATTGTCTTGAAAACCGTGTGGTAATGAGCAAGCTGATCCCGGAACTGGCCGATGGGATGTATGTCAGCAAGCTTTCTCCTTTTTTTAACAGTCTTCAGAATACCGTTTTAAGGTTGTCCAATAAAAGTAAGGACGCACCAAACATTGTTTACCTGACACCCGGGCCAAACAACGAAGCCTATTTTGAGCACGCGTATCTTGCTTCGTATCTGGGTTATACGCTGGCGCAGGGAGATGATCTGATGGTCCGGAACGGGTTTGTATGGCTGAAATCGATTGACGGGTTGCAAAAGGTTGATGTCATTATCCGCAGAATCGACGATGACTGGTGCGATCCGCTGGAACTTCGGGAAGATTCGCGGCTGGGTGTGCCTGGTTTGCTTCAGGCTATTCGCATGGGAAACGTACAGGTGTTGAATCCGCCGGGAAGCAGCGTACTGGAAAACCATGCATTCCTGGCGTTTATGGAAAACATCTGCCAGTATTTCCTTGGTGAAAAGCTCATCATGCCATCTGTAGCGACATGGTGGTGCGGACATAAAAAGGAATTGAATTATGTAGTTAGTCATATAGATGAGCTGATCATTAAAAAAGCAAACCGTAAATCCAGGTTCAGATCTATTTACGGAAGATTACTTACAAAAAGCGAAAAAGCGGAACTGATCTCCATGATCAGTGCAAATCCCCATGAATACATCGCACAGCAGGAGGTCAGTTTGTCTACAACGCCATCGCTGATTGACGGAAACATTGTTCCGCGTTACGCTGCACTTCGTGCATTTCTGGTGGCGGATGAAAACGGTTACCATGTGATGCAGGGCGGGCTTACACGGAGTTCTCCGGTTAAAGACCGGTTTGTTATTTCCAATCAGTATGGCGGTTTATCCAAAGACACCTGGATTGTTTCGGACAAAACCGATGAGTCGCAGGAAAAAATTATACTGCATGCACCTGCTTCCGTAAACAAACATATCTCGCTGCCAAGCCGCAGCGCAGAAAATCTTTTCTGGGTAGGCCGCTACTGCGAACGGACGATGGCGGTGATCAAGTTTATGAACATCACGATCAATGTACTTAATCTGGACAGGAATTTTGGCGGATCAGCCAAGCAGGAACACATCCGGTTCCTGCTTCAGTCGCTTACGCACCTTTCTTCAACCTATCCGGGTTTTATCAACGAAGAAGAATTACTTCTGGATCCTTATGCAGAGATTATAGATCTGATTTCAAACCATAACAGGCCGGGTACAATTGCAGCCAACATTGGTGCTTTCCTGAACGCGGTCAGCGCGGTCCGCAATCAGTGGGATCTGGAAATCTGGCGTATTGTGGATCATATTGATAAAGGTTATCAGGAGATCAAAAACGCATCGTCAATGAACAGCAACAACATTCAGAAAACGCTGGACGGACTTTATAACAACATGTTTATGTTTCTGGGTGTGATATCAGAAAGCATGCCGCGGGATAACAGTTTTTTGCTGCTGGAAACGGGCAAACTGATTGAGCGCATTTTGTCCAGAGTCAGCGTGATACAGTCCAATTTTGGGGTTAAAAACAGTCAGAGTGTTGAAAATGAACTGATTGAAGCGACGCTAATCAACCATCATTTACTGGTAAATTACCGACAAATATATAAATCCCAGCTAAGTGTGGAGGCCATGCTGGATATGGTTTTACTGGAAAAAACATTGCCTTTCTCCATCGTATATATGCTCGATGAGCTCAAAAAAAACCTGGGTAAATTGCCGTCTACTACGCGTGGAGAACGTTTGAATGAAGCGCAGAAAGCGGTTTTGGAAGCATCAACGCTGGTGAAGCTGGCCGGTATTTCAGATCTGAGCAAGTGTAACAGGAATTTTGAGAGGAAAAATCTTTTTCATCTTTTGTCAGAAATTTCACGGTTAATCTCATCTGTATCTTTCACGCTGACCAACATGTATTTCAGCCATACCATGATGCAGCATTCCTTTTTTACCCCGGTAGACAACGATAAGGATGAAATATAAACTGATCCATAAAACAGAATACAAGTATGCGGAGCCGGTAAATAATTACCATAGCTGGCTGTGCCTGACACCCCGAACTTTACCAAAACAAGTTTGTCAGGATTTTACGATCTCCGTATCACCTGAGCCATCACAAATCGTGGAACGGGTTGACTTTTACGGCAACACAACACATTACTTTTCACTTCATTCTCCGCATAAAACACTTACCGTACTGACGTCCAGTATTGTGGAATGTCTTACAGAAACAACCGGAGATCCGATAACAAAGTCAGCCATTACCTGTAAGGAAACCCGGTCCCGTTTTAAAGAGGAAAGGTCTCTCAAAATTTCTTTACTGGAATATATGCTTCCCAGTCCGCTGGTAAAATGGGATCAGGAAATATGTGATTTTGCAGCGGATTGTTTTCAGGATGATCTTCCGCTTTACAGCTGCGTACAGGCATTATGTGCTAAAATTTTTACCGAATTTGATTTTGTCCCTGACTTTTCGACAATTAATACACCAATTAAGGATGTGCTGGTTGCAAAAAAAGGAGTTTGTCAGGATTTTTCGCACTTGGCTATAGCCTGTATCCGTGGTTTTGGCTTTGCAGCGCGGTATGTAAGCGGTTATCTTGAAACATTGCCTCCCCCCGGCAAGCAAAAGCTGCAGGGATCAGATGCCTCGCATGCCTGGATATCAGTTTTTATACCAGATTATGGCTGGTGTGATTTTGATCCTACCAACAATGTGGTTCCGGGAGAGCGGCATATCGTTACAGCCTGGGGGCGTGATTACAGCGATGTACCTCCGTTAAAAGGAATTATCTTCAGCTACGGAAAACATGCTCTTAAAGTAGAAGTGGATGTAATTCCAATGTTGTAAATGGCGAAAGTCTGAAATCAATTCAACATTTAACAGAATGGTTGTTTGAAAGAATTTGAGAATTGACCTTGATTCTCTAATTTTACTGATCTTTTTGAAACCAGTATACAGAACCTTAGTTTGATGTGGCCGTTCAAAAAAGTTTATCATAGAAATGGTGACATATTGAAAGGTTTCGTCTTAGAATTAAATAATCATAAAATTACGGATGAAAGAATTAGCATTTAGAGATGCCATTCGCGACGCCATGTCGGAAGAGATGCGCCTGGACAAAAGTATATTCCTGATGGGCGAGGAAGTTGCAGAATACAATGGCGCCTATAAAGCCAGCCAGGGCATGCTGGACGAATTCGGACCGGAACGCGTGATTGACACGCCGATTGCTGAACTTGGATTTGCAGGTATCGCAGTAGGTGCAGCAGGAAACGGACTTCGCCCGATCGTTGAATTTATGACTTTCAACTTTTCCCTTGTTGCGATCGATCAGATCATCAACAGTGCGGCCAAGATACTTTCGATGTCAGGAGGTCAGTTTGGCTGTCCGATCGTTTTCCGTGGGCCAACAGGTAATGCGGGCCAGCTTGGTGCACAGCATTCGCAGAACTTTGAAAACTGGTTTGCCAATACACCTGGTTTAAAAGTGGTTGTTCCATCTAATCCGTATGATGCAAAAGGTCTTTTGAAATCTTCTATCCGTGATAATAACCCGGTTATTTTCATGGAATCGGAGGTGATGTACGGGGATAAAATGCAGGTTCCCGAGGAAGAATATCTTATTCCTCTTGGCAAAGCAGATGTAAAACGCACCGGAAAAGATGTTACCATTGTTTCTTTTGGTAAAATGATTCCCCGCGTTGTGATGCCGGCTGTTTTGCAGCTTGAAAAAGAAGGCATCGATGTGGAAGTGGTTGATTTAAGAACGGTTCGTCCTATCGATTACCCTGCTGTTATCGCATCTGTTAAGAAAACAAACCGTTGTGTAGTGGTTGAAGAAGCATGGCCTCTGGCATCTATTTCAACCGAAATTACTTATCATATCCAGCGTCATGCATTTGATTTTATGGATGCGCCGGTTATACGCGTAACCAACCGCGATGTACCGCTTCCTTATGCGCCTACACTGATTGAAGAGATTCTGCCAAGTGTAAAAAGGGTAGTGGAAGCTGTTAAATCGGTGATGTATAAATAGTTTTTACAGAGAAATCCAGACAAAGCCATTTCCTTTCAGGTCATGGCTTTGTCTTTTTAGGTAATTCCCAACAATTAACTGCTTAACGTGGTATGGATTTTGCCTTTTCATTAAAGATATAGTTCCGAAATAGAGAGAATACCACTACTTTTGTGTTTTGAAACCGCTCCTTAATTACAGATTCATTCAAATCAATTAGGATTATGCAAGAAGAGAAAACCAGATATTCATCAGAAGAATTAAAGGAATTTGAAGAACTCATTCGTGGCAAACTGGAAGCAACGATGAATGAGCTGAATTACATTAAAGGGGGCCTTAGTAAAAAAAATGACAGTGGTACCGACAACACAGCCAGTACGGCCAAATCCATAGAGGACGGGGCAGACGCAAGTGAACGCGAAAACCTGAGCCAGCTCGCAGCCCGTTTGCAGAAATACTCAATTCAGCTGGAAAATGCTTTGGTACGTATCAAAAACGGAACTTACGGGGTTTGTATCGATACAGGAAAACTTATTCCAAAGGAACGTCTCCGCATCGTGCCGCATACTCAGCAGACGATTGAAGCAAAATTGAAAAGAGCTAGCTAAATTTTACTGTTTTGTTAAGGGCTGATAGGGTCATGAATTGTCAGGATGTTGTCATTTGTGGTTAGGCTCTGAGAAAAGAAAATATTATTTATATGAGGCAGGCAAACGGGAAGTTTGTCTGCTTTTTTGTTTTGTACTTATTGAGCTGATTATTGTAAATTTACTTTTGGGTGCAATTAGATATTTGTATGGGAAAAAGGGAAAAACCGAATATACCGGCGAGACTTCTCTGGGAATTTAATTATGGGAATTTCAATTTTGACAAATCATATAAGATTGTCATTGAGCGGGTATTGGAACGTGGTAATATGGATCAGTGGCGTGAAATTGTGAGATATTATTCCAAAGAGCAGATTTTAGAAACGATTGACTGGTCCGCACAATTAGAAGAACGGGATAAAAAATTTTCCCGGTTTTTTCTTAACTCCGATTTTGTAAACTTATAATTTATTTAGTTAAGAAATCATAGAATGTTGGAAATAGGTCAGGTCAATGAAAGACAAATTTTTTACATCAAGGTAAGAACTGAAAGAAACTGGTTTGATGAGCTGCCATACGGCAACTGGATAGCGTTCACTGTAGCCGACCTTAATGATAAGGAACTTCTGGTTGCCGCAGTTCCTAGATGTATTGATAGACTTGTTGCATACACATGCAGTGCCGGACAACTGGCAGCTTATACGGAAGATTTGTTTGATGAAGAGATTAGCAACAGAGTGATTAAAGTGGAGTCCGAGATAGATAGTCTATGTAATTTTGAAACGTCTTCTATAACCACAATTCATCAAAATTTTAGTGAAGGGTTTTGGTTTGCATCAGTAGTAGCGTTTGCTGATCAAAAGGAAATTGACAAAGTCGTTTGTCTCGATTTTACAAATCAGGGTGTGAAAAAGCAACTATTGAATTTAATTCTGAAAATAAAACATGTCTGGCTTCCAAGTGAAGATGAAGTAGAACAGCCTTTATACGATTCTAACTGACGTTTATTAGTCCTCCTCACTCCCCAAAACCTCCCGAAAAACCTCCATCAGCCCTTCCGAAGGTTCCTGGCCTTTATTTTTGCTTTTGAAATATTCCCCAAACAATTTTTCCATACTTAGTGTCAGGTCGATTTCGGCGGTTTGCTCTGTTTCGTTAATCCGTCTGATCTGGGGAATGATCTGAATGATTCCGGAATGTGCTTCTGTTAACCTTTTTTTATCGGCAGCTTCGAGGTAATTGTCAGAAACAATGGTGAGCTCTATCAAATCATCCGCATGCTCATGAAGCCAACTGATGGCCTCATCGATACTTTCAAATTTTTTGCGGCTTAGCTTTTTACCTTGTTTCAGTTCTATTGGTGTGTAGCTTACCAGCTTACCCGCTTCTGCTTTTAGTAACACAACCTGTTTATTCTGGTTTGTTTCAGCAAAACTGTATGCGAGCGGACTGCCTGAATAAACGACCGGCGGGTTCTGACCGACGCTGTGGTATCGATGTAGGTGTCCAAGTGCTACATAGTGAGCCTGCTTTGGAAAATTTTCGGTATATATCGCCTGTGCGCCGCCAATGTGGAGGATTGGCCGCTCTTCGTCTGGTTCCTCTTCAGGCGACGGATCGCCTTTTTTCATCACATAAAGATGCGTGACCAACAGATTAAATCCGCGATCATCCAAATATAAATCAGATAGTTTCTGCCAGTGTTTTTGTAAATGTTCTCTTAAAGCGTTTTCTGAATCTTCTTCATTTAAAAAAGTCTTAAGACGCTGTTCATTAGCATATGGTGTATGTACAATACGGAGCGGAAAATTGCAATTGGGGAGACTGAGCTCAACAAAACCCTGATCGGAATGACTAACTTCAACCTGTGCCTGTGTATGAAACTTCCTGATTTCTGTATTGGGAAAGCCTACAAAGATAATCCCGCAGACTCTGGCAAGCGCATCCGGCACCTGAATCCGTTCAGGAGAATCATGGTTTCCGGCAATAGCGACAACTGCCCGGCTGCCGTTGGCGGATAGTCGGTGTAATGTGCTGTATAGTAATTCGGTAGCCTCAGAAGAAGGATTGAAGTTGTCAAAAAGATCTCCTGCCACAATTACCGCATCTACGTTCTCGCGTTCAGCAATTTCGCAGATCTCAGCCAATACAAGCCGCTGTTCTTCCAGCCGGGAATACTGATCGAGTTTTTTTCCGATGTGCCAGTCGGCAGTATGAAGGATTTTCATTTGCTGTGATTAATTTAGCAAAATTAACATTTTGATACTTTAAAAATTGAAACTTTCAGATTACAGATATACTTCGGAGCATATAAGCTTTGGATTCATAAAATACGCCCGGTTGTGTTTTGCTTTTATCATCATCTTAGTCATACTGCTATCCACAGGCTGTAGTAAGGACTCTGTCGACACGTCTAAAAGCGGAATTGCTATCTCCTTTGATGACCATTTTATCAATGAATGGTATGCGCTCCGCCCCCTGTTTCAGAAGTATAACGCAAAGGTTACTTTTTTTATCACCTGCGGAGACAGTCTTAAAACGAATGAAATAGAAAAATTAAGACAGTTGCAAAAGGACGGCCACGAAATAGGGTTTCATGGCACAGTTCATTCAAAATCAACAGAACTGATCAAGGTTGGCGTTGCGGAATACATCAAAACAGAATTGACTCCCGGATTGAAATACATGTCCGATGCCGGTTTCTTTCCCACTTCGTACGCCCATCCCGGCGGCAATCATAATGATCAGGTAGATTCGGTACTGTTGGCCAGTGGGTTTAAAATTTTAAGGGATGTTGCCATTTCAAGAAGAGTGTTGTTTGGCATTCCGCTCTATACGACATTACCCCGGGTTATGAGCTGGATCTATTATCCGTTTGATCAGGAAAAAATCGTGGATGCGTTGCTGATAGATCAGGATTCTGAGATAACGGATGAAGAAATAAAAGATGCAGTTACCAAAGCAAAAAAGACAAATACTGCATTGATGTTATTTGGCCATAAACCATTGTATGCAAAGCCTGTTAATGGTGAATATGGATTCAATGTATCTTTTCTGGAAACTATATTGAAAGAAGCAAAGCAGCAAAACCTGAAATTTTATACCATGACCGAGCTCGTTGAAGTTCGCTGATTAAGGTACAAGCCTCTGAGACATATTAAACATACAAGTTTAGCCTATCTAAGTTGACCTAATATGTCTAAGGTGTTATTAAATACCTTACAAGGTTACCGGCCAAAATGCTTGTCTTTGAATGCTAACAAAGGTTTTTCAAAATAAGAAAAAGAGATCGATGCCAGCAGGACTGAAAAAGCAAAAGAAGCCAGATAAATTAATACCTGATATGTATTTCCGTTCAGTTCAGGAAAATAGGTTTTAAACCAATTGATTAAAAAGACAATCACGAACACATGATATAGATAAAGCCCGTAGGAGATCTTTCCAAGATGGTTCATCACAGCGTTTTCCAGACTGATTATTGAATTGGGATTACTGGAAACGTTCAGCACAAATATGCCGAAGAAAACAGCATATACTTCTAAAAATCCGGTGAAGTGGAAACCTGAAAAGAACAGCACAGCCAGCAGGAAATAGGTAATCACCTGAACATCTTTACGGAAAATAATATTGAGAACCTTCACTTTATCATTGTAAACCAGCCACGCGCAGAATCCGCCCAGTGCCATGGTTTGTATCCTGAACTGCCCCAGAAATGTTGTGACTGCCTTTCTTTTAATCTCGCCGGATTCATCTAAAAAGTACAGTCCAAGAAATAGGAGGAGGGCCGTAACAGCTAAAAATGCCAGGGCTATTGCAATTCTTCTCTTAGGATATTTGATTAGCCAGGGCCATAGGTAATAAAATTGTTCTTCAACGCCAATAGACCAGGTTTGTGCACACCAATAAGGTAAATCATACAACACGAATGCGAAATTCGGAAATACCAGCAGGAGCAGAGTTAACCGCTCGATTACATGATATTCAAGTTTTGCATTTGTTCCGGGGAAATAAAACAACTCGATATGAGGAAAAACAAAAAAAGACAGGCCTATCAGCAAAAAGTAAATTGGCCAGATGCGAAAAACCCTCCTCAGATAAAACTTCTTAGCATCTACATCTCCAAAGCGTCCCCGTTCCTCCAGTAACAGATAAGTAATTAGAAAACCGCTTAATACAAAAAACAAGCCGACGCCAAGCCTGCCGGCATGCTGAATGGTATTCCATTCGTAAATATTGGGTATATCAAAAGAATGTTTAGCCTGTTCCAGATGATGAAAAATAACCAGTGATGCGGCAATACAGCGGCTGCCATTCAGGTTGGGAAAGTAACGCTTTTGTTTCACTTATTTCTTTCTGATTTCTCCCCTTATTTGACTTCTTCAAACCAGGCCATCCATTTGCCCTGTACTTTCATCACCTGCTCGATAAGATCGCGAACGGCACCATAACCTCCTTTTTTTTGCGAGATATAATCTGCAAGTGCCAGAATCTCTTCCGCAGAATCGGCAGGGCAGGCACCCATTACATTGGTTCGCATCACTTCGTAATCGGGCAGGTCGTCACCCATAAAAACGATTTCGTCTTCTGTCAGATTTGTTTCGGCGAGGTACTTTTTAAATATGGGTAATTTGCCATCCGGCGATGTTCCGATAAAAATATCTTTCACCCCCAGATATTCAAGACGCTTACGAACCCCGATCTGATTTTGAGCAGATAAAATAGCAACGCGATACCCCATTTTAATGGCGCGGTTAATTCCGTAACCGTCACGGACATTGAAAATCCGGGGTTGTTCACCACTTTCCAGGGCAATTACGCTGCCATCTGTCATGACACCGTCAATATCAAAGATGAATGTGGTTATACGCTTGAAGCGCTCATTCAGGGAAGAATCCATGTATTTTTGTCTGTTATGAATTTTGCAAATATAGCCTAACTTTTTTGCTATGTGATTTCGTTGGGTTATTTTGAAATATGGCGGCTGCGGATTTGTTCCGTTATTGTTCTGTAAAGATCCATCCATTCAGGATTTATTTCCTGCAGATATTCCATATGCCTGCCGGTTATTTCCAGGTCTCCGCGTTTGGCAGGTCCGGTTTGCCCGGATGCCGGATCGTTTGTTAAAAAAGCCTTATCTATGGTATTCTGGATTAGCGGTTTGAGCAAATCGAAATCCAGCTTTTCACGCAATAGAAGGTCGTTAGCAATCGTAAGCAGGTAATTGGTAAAGTTATTTGCGAAAACCGCTGCAACATGTAATGTAAAGCGCTCATCCGAATCCATGCGGGTTACATGGTCGCTGATGCTTTGAGCAAGCCCGATCAGTTTGTTTTCAATCAGTTCGTTTCTGGATTCAACACAGATGGGCAGTTGCCGGTAATCCATTTCAACACCCTTTGTAAACGACTGTAAGGGATAAAATATGCCTGTATGAACAAAAACGTCGCTGTAAATTTCAATCAGTTTTTGAAATTCGGCCAGTGATTTGGCGCCGGAAGTATGAACGACGATTACATTTTCGGGAAAGACGATCCGTTCTATTACTTCGTCAAGTGCATCGTCAGAAACAGCAATGATGATTACTTCTGCCTCGCTATCGGCAAAGTTCAGATCAGGCTGTACATTGGTATCATATAATTCCGTCGCAAGCGCGCGTGCATGCTGTGTATCGCGGCTGTAAACTTCACAAATCCAGTGCCCTGCCTCTTCGAGAGCCTGCGAAAGATGCCAGGCTACATTTCCTGTTCCGACAAAAGAAATTTTCATTTTGAAAAATATAGTAATCTATGGAAGATATATTTCAATCTGAAAGGCGCGAACTTATTTACTATGTAAGGCCTAATCATTTTTTACTATTTTAAAATTTTCTCCATTTATGAACTTAATTATATAAATACCAGGGGAGTATTTTTTAATGGAAACGGATTGATTTATGACTTTAAGTAATATACTGTCAAGCAGTTTTCCTTGAACATCGAACACCTCCACTTTTGTTTGTAGTAGGTTTGTATTTGGCAGGTTGATATTGAGGATATCAGCAGAAGGATTAGGACCAATTCGAACAGAAGGCTGCTTGTTAAGACCTTTGATATTAATAATAGAACTATATGCGAAGGTTGCATCCAAATCTATCATTTTGAGGCGATAGAAGTTATTATGCCGTGGGTTTGGGTCAATAAATTGATAAGAATATCCTTTGGAACTTGATGTATTCACCCGACTAATGCTTTCAAATGCCTTGGCATCGTGGCTTCGTTGAATTTCGAAAAATGAGGAATTAACCTCAGAGGCGGTTTTCCAGTTTAATTGAACTGCATGGTTTTCCTGCGAATGACCCGTAAAGCTTATTAAGGTAACCGGAAGTATAGATGATAGTCCTTCATATGGTCCAATATCAATAGTACCACCCTGTATACGTCCTGCTCCGGTAATGTCTGTAGTGATTGTGGTAAAACTATTGGTTCTGCCGGACGGGAAATCCAAATTGTTCCCTACATCAATACCAATACCACCTTTTCGCCAGTGTAGGCCGTCATCTGCGGTCATCCATAAGTTATCCGGTCCATGGGGCAAAGATAAATTTGCAAATGATCCGTTGTCTACTGTATTTCCAAAAAAATCGACATGACCGCGGTCTTCATAAACATTGCCTTCACCAGAATATAATTTGACATCACTGTAGCTATAATTAATTATCGCAGTACCATAAATATCGTTACGCGGAAAGACAATAGGGCTTGAACTGAAATTACTTTCCGTATTAGAAACAAAAACAACGTTGGTGACTACCGGAGAAGAGTTTCCTTCACTACCTATTGCACCACCGCAACCACAACCATCTCGAACAGAGCGTTTGTTTACGCCATTCCTAAAGAATATTGTATTAGTAATAGAAGGAGATGAATCATAATTGTAAATGGCTCCTCCCATACCTGTTGTACTATTGCCAGTAAAAATTGTATTGATAATTTTGGGTGAAGAGTTGCGATTGAATAAAGCCCCACTTTTAGTATTATTAATAAAAGCCATGTTTACTATTGTTGGGGAGGAATTGAAATTTTGCATTGCTGGCCAGCTGCTGTTTGTAAGTGTAAAGCCATCCAATAAAGCATTTTCATCAACATCCATGTTGATAAAAATGCTTTCAGCAGTTCCACCAGGTGTTGTAAGAATAGTTGTATTTAGCCCCCAGTTACGTTGATCTAGCGAAGTTTCCAAGCCGGAAAAGCCTCCATATATTTTCACTCCGTTTTTCATTGAAAATGATTTTTCATATCCGCCATTTTTATATGTGCCTTTGGCAACCCAAACTTGGTCATTGGCAGATGATGCATTAATCATACTCTGAAAGTCTCCGGAAGCATCTACCCAACTAGTTCCGTTCCCGATACCAGTTGTTTTTACATAACGAATTGTTTGCCCCTGCGCACAGATGGTCGCAGTTATAATTAAAAAAGTAAAGAAAATTACTTTCATGATATTAAATGATTAGTGTGATGCTGAATGGTAATATTAATAAAATTTATTAAATATTTTCGGTTCTCTTAATTATCAGGGAGATATGAACATAAAGCATTATGGAAATATTTTAATGGTATCCACAGGATAACTTGGTTGTATGTCATCCATTCGGTTTACCAAGTTTTGCTGATAATAAGATTATTAAATTTTGGATTGATTGGTCTGTTCAGGTGTAATAACTGGAAAATAAGCTCTTAATCTTATTTTACTGCCTAATCAACCAAAGGTGCAGTCTGAGCAGGCGATGTAATACCAGAAGGCAATTCCATAATCCGCATATTTCTGAAGTGAATCTCAGCACCTTCGGCTTCCAGGCATATATATCCTTTTTTACGTTCCGATTCTCTCAGGCCGTTCACAAATTTCCCGTTCACAGATAATTTTACGGTTCCATCCACGCATACCACTACGTACTTATTCCATTCACCTTTTCCCTTGCAGCGTTTTTCCAAAGATTTGCTCCGGGTTCCCCGTGGATTATCCGGAATTGCTTTCATGCCCATGGTTGGAAATAGTTCACCATGTACATAATCATCCGTTACATTTTTCTGAGTGGCATATTCAAGTTCCAGCATTTGAACTTCAATCGCTTTGGTCAGCGGGTCATTTTCCTGAGGCGTACCTTCACTCCAGATAAAAATACCTGAATTACCACCTGCTTCCATGTGTTTCCATTCTACTTCCAGGATGAAGTTTTCGTATTGCCGGTCCGAGCGCATCACACCAATGGGCTTGCCTGAGCATATCAGGGTTCCGTTTTTTACATTCCAGGTTTCTTTGGAAGTATTGACATCGATCCATCCGTTTAGATTTTTTCCATTGAATAATGGCCGGAAAGCCAGTTTGTCCAGTTCCTGCGCTTTGCCAGGGCTGGATAATAGCAGGAAATGAAATAACAAACCAATGATTTTAATTGCCGGCTTACCGTTTGGGATAGACATATATTGTTGGGTTAATTTATTAATGGCTGTAAGTGAGAATGTTAATTATTTTTTATGATCTATACAAGGCAATGCTATATCATGCGGATATTTAATAGTGGGTGCCGGATAATCCCTAAAATATTACTTTTGCTCATTAATCACACTAATTTAATTGAAATGAAAATTATTATACACACACTCGCATTTGCTCTGTTTTTAACACATTGGGCCTTTGGACAAAATAATGACCGGGTCGAGGCTGGTATTGATATCGGGACCGGCTTTAAAAATAGCAATTGGGCTCCGTCGGTTCTGTATCATGAAGATGCAACGTTGGGCAACCTATCCTGGCTGAGAGCAGGGTTAGGGATAAGAGCCTGGGGATATTATGGAGAGGCTACTAATCTCTTATCACAGGCTGGGGCTCCGGCTGCCAATACTTTACAGTTCCGCAAAGCGTCTGTGAACGGGGTCAGTTTTATAGCCTCGGTAAGTATAAAGGCAGGCAGGGTCGAAATCGGAGCTAATACCGACCTTATAGGTGCTGCATTTGGATCAAAAAGAAAGGCTTTTTATCCCGGAACCACAAATTCCCCGGGAGTAGGCAGCCCGAATTACGATCAGTGGATTGCTGCAAGACCGGTTGTCTTTAATACGCTTCCTTTATTTCTGAATAACTATAATGGGCAATCTGAAATTTATGCAAGAATATTGCTTACCCGCAGGGCTGGATTGAAAATCGGTTATTTATTTGGCCAGCTTGCTTATGTGACAAAAAGTCGTGACGATGGAAAAGTTTTGCTTGATGGTCGTGAGCGGCGCTTTTCTGACCGCTATCAGATGCCCTATGTGGCACTTACGTTTCCGATACTTCAATGATTTTTGGCGAGATGAATGGCTTTTATTCAATGATCTGAAAGCCCATATCAATGGCCCGCTGTAAGCTGTAAACTTAGTTTCAGCTGAAAATTGTCAAACATACTTGTAATTCAATTTGTTAAACTCTATATTTGCACTCCCATTTTGCGATGGGACTGTCTTAATACAGTGTAATTTATTGAAAATCAATTAAATCTTTTTGTTAATCGTGGATACGTTAAGCTACAAAACCATCTCGGCGAACAAAAACACAGTAAACAAGGAATGGGTTGTTGTGGATGCTAAAGATGCAATTCTTGGTCGTTTGGCCAGTGAGGTTGCTAAAATGATCAGAGGCAAACACAAAACAAGCTACACTCCTCATGTGGACTGTGGTGATAATGTTATCATTATCAACGCCGATAAAATCAAGTTGACAGGTAAGAAAATGACGGACAAAGTTTACGTTCGTCACACAGGTTACCCGGGAGGTCAGCGTTTTCAAACTCCCCGTGAGTTGCTCGAAAAACACCCAGAGCGTGTAATCGAGAAAGCCGTAAGAGGTATGCTTCCAAAAAATCGTTTGGGACGTCGTTTATTTACAAATCTGTTTGTTTACGCTGCCGCAGAACATCCGCACAGCGCTCAGCAACCTAAAGAAATCCAGTTGTAATTCATGGAAGTTATCAACACAATAGGTAGAAGAAAAACTGCTGTGGCTCGTATTTACATGACGCCAGGCAAAGGAGATATCAAGGTGAACGGCCGTGATTACAAAGAATACTTTCCTTTTGAAGTTCACCAGATTGTTCTTCAGCAGCCTTTTGCAACTGTTAGCGGTGGCAATGGTTATGACGTGAAGGTAAACGTAAGAGGCGGTGGTGTTACAGGACAGGCTGAAGCAATTCGCATGGCTGTTTCACGTGCTTTGGTTGAATACAACGGAGAATTCCGTGGTGCACTTAAAAAAGAAGGATTTCTTAGACGTGACCCTCGTATGGTTGAACGTAAGAAATACGGACGTGCTAAGGCCCGTAGAAAATTCCAGTTCTCGAAACGTTAATATTTTCTTTGTCAGGAATGGTCAGGAAGTGGTCATTTTTAGTCAAGTATGGTCAGGAAATAGTCAGGTATCGTTTCGGCTGAGAAGCACAACAATAAATGACAATCCCTGTCAACAAATGACAATCCTTGACAAATGGATGTCCAGACAGTACTTATCGTGCCCGATGTGCTGTGCTGCGTAACAAAAATTACTAAAATATTATAAATCAAATTTGGCAATGGCACAAATAGAATATAAAGAACTATTGGATGCAGGTGTTCATTTTGGTCACCTTACCCGCAAGTGGGATCCGCGTATGGCTCCATACATCTTCATGGAGAAGAACGGGATCCACATCATTGACCTGAACAAAACTTTGAGCTGTGTTGAAACAGCTGAGGCTGCTTTGAAGCAAATCGTTCGTTCAGGACGTAAGATCATGTTTGTTGCTACTAAAAAACAAGCGCAGGAAATCGTAACGGAAGAGGCAAAACGCCTTAAAATGCCTTACGTGACTGATCGTTGGTTGGGTGGTATGCTTACAAACTTCGGCACAATTCGCAAGTCTTTGAAAAAAATGCAGACTCTTGAGAAGATGCTTAAAGACGAAACCACGGTTAGCAATATAGCGAAGAGAGAACGCCTGATGCTTACACGTGAAAAGGATAAACTGGAAAGAGTGTTGGGTGGTGTAGCTGACCTGACGCGCCTTCCTGCTGCCCTTTTCATCGTTGATGTAAAACGCGAGCACATTGCGGTTGCAGAAGCAAAAAGATTGAACATTCCAATCTTTGCGATCTGTGATACAAACTCAAACCCTGAACTGGTTGACTTCCCTATTCCAAGTAATGATGATGCTTACAAAGCTATCTCATTGATCACTTTGGCAATTGGAAAAGCAATTGAAGAAGGTTTGATGGAACGCAAACAAGATAAAGACGATCAGCGCATGGTTGAGGAGGAAGAAGCAAAACGCCAGGTTGATAAAGGCAACGAAGCTACGGCTGCGGCTGCACCTGCTGTTGAAGTTGCTGCTGATAGTGACGAAGAGTAACAAGGGCGATATGGCTCTGGTCGCAGGATCTCTGTCATATCTGAATAGATAAAAATAGCCCATAGCCATTTGCTATGGGCTATCATTTTTTTAAGAACAAATTCATATTTAACCGAATCATGGCAATTACCGCACAAGATGTAAATAAACTCCGCCAAATGACTGGCGCGGGCATGATGGATTGTAAAAAAGCGCTTCAGGAAGCTGATGGCGATTTCGAACAAGCTGTTGATATTCTTCGTAAACAAGGACAGAAAGTAGCTGCCAAACGTGCAGACAACGCTGTTGCTGAAGGAACTGTACTGGTTAAGATCAGCGCGGACGGAACCAATGGTAAACTGATCGCTCTGGCTTGCGAAACTGAACCGGTTTCCAATGTAGAGGATTTCAAATTACTTGCACAAAGCATTTTGGATAAAGCTGTTGAAGCGGACATCCAGGATAAAGAAACTTTGCTGTCATCAACTTTATCTGATGGCCGTCCGGTAAGCGAACACATCGTTGACCTGGTTGGTAAACTGGGTGAAAAACTTGAGATCACTGCTTACGAAAACGTAACTGCTGATCAGGTTGTTCCTTACATCCATTCAAATGGTAAACTGGGTGTGTTGGTGGCATTTGCTGGCGTAAACGGAACAGATGTTACTGAACTTGGTAAGGATGTAGCGATGCAGATCGCAGCAATGAAGCCTGTGGCACTGGATAAAGACGGTGTAGATTCAGCTACTGTGGAGCGTGAAATCGAAGTAGGTAAAGAACAGGCAAGAGCTGAAGGTAAACCTGAAGCAATGCTGGAAAAAATTGCTCAGGGCAAATTGCAGAAATTCTACAAAGACAATACTTTGCTGAATCAGGAATTTGTGAAGGATTCTTCTTTGACAATACGTCAATTACTTGAAAAAACGGCTAAGGGACTTAGCGTTACATCATTTAAGCGCGTTGCAATCGGAGCTTAAACAGAAGTTATATTAAAATAAAATTAAACAAACGCCTGGTATCTACTTGTATACCAGGCGTTGTTTTTTAATATTTACAAAAAAATTACCCTCTTTACTTTTTACCACACACACACTTGTTACTTTTTGATAATATGGCAGTCAAAACCTCTATAAATGATTACGCCCGACATAATTTAACTGATGAAGAATTAGTTAAACTTTTTGTTGAAACCCAGGAAAACAGGCATTTTGAAAAACTTTACGAACGCTACTCAAATAAGGTCTATCACAAATGTTTATCTTTTGTTAAGGATACAGCCAAAGCAGAAGATCTGACGCATGATATCTTTTTAAAGCTGATCTTTAAGCTTGGTACTTTTAAAGAGGATGCCAAATTTTCGACATGGCTCTATTCCATTACGTATAACCATTGTATGGACCAGCTCCGCTCGAATAAAAAGCGAAGCGAAGTGCTCCAGGAGGAACCAATAGAAGTCCCGGATGACATTGACCTGAATAATATATTTGACGGAGAGGATATTCAGGCAAAAAATCTGAAAACCGCCTTAGATCAGTTAACGGTTGATGAGAAAGGGGTCCTTTTTATGAAATACATGGATGATCTCAGTATACGGGATATAGCTGAAATTTTTAATGTAACAGAAAGCGCCATAAAAATGCGCTTGTTAAGATCGAGAGAAAAGCTTCGTAAAAAGTATCTTGAAACAATTATTTTCGTAGGAATTCTGGCTGTAAAGATGATTGAGTTAATACGAGGTTTTATTTAAAACAGGCTTTATGTCAACAGGAAATTCAGTATTTAAAGAACTAGAACCCGATAGTCAGGTGCCTGATTATTTAAAACATGCCCTTGTTGCAGAAGTAGACACGATCCGCAATACCATGCAGATCGTTGCCCACTTTACAGAACATTTTCTGACGGCATTAACGGTTGGCCTGTCCTTTGCCGAAGATGAAGAAACAATTTGATCTACACACTTATATTTAACGAAAATGAACAACCTCCCCAATCTTTCAGAAATTTTAAGAAATACCTTCAATACACTTATCAGCCAATTTATTGATTTTGTACCCCGTGTAATTGGCTGCATGGTAATTCTTGCCATTGGTTATCTTGTAGCAAGGGGCGTCCGCATTGTTGTAAATCAGATCCTTAGTAAAGTCGGCTTTGATAGAATTGGAGATAAACTGAATGAAATCGGTATTATCAAACAGTTAAAAACGGAAATATCTTTAAGCGATATTGTTGCCAAAATATTTTATTACTATATCCTGCTGATATTCTTAACGTTTGCGGCAGATACGTTAGGCGTAAATACTATTACCGAAATGGTATTGTCATTAGTAAACTTTATCCCGAAACTGATAGCAGGCGCAGTAATGCTTCAGATCGGCATTATGTTTTCCGATGCCATTAAAACGGCTGTTACGGCTCTGTGCAAATCGTTCAATATTGCTGCGGCGAAACTGATTGGTAATATTTCATTTATCTTTTTTTTGATCATCACTTTTATTACAGCCTTAAAACAGATTGGAATGGAAACCGCCATGCTGGAATCAAGTTTCCTACTGATTATAGGAGGTGTGGTTGTTGCTTTTGCAATCGGATATGGTATTGCTTCACGGGATGTTTTGTCCAATATCATTTCTTCATTTTACAGCCGGAAAAATTATAAAGAAGGACAGGTAATTAAAATTGATGAGGTAAAAGGTATGATTACCAAAATAGACAGCACCTCCGTTACCATTGTGAATGAAACGATGACAACAATCATTCCCTTACAGCTTTTTCAAACACGCCGGGTTGAGATTTTTAATTAATATTTCGCATACATACGATCATAATTATAATGAGCAGGGTTAAGTGGATTTTTCTTTTTAGTACAATTCTATTTTTAGTACATCATAATCAAATTTTTGCACAGGACTGGAAGAAACAGGTCGATCTTAAAAATGCTTTAAATGAAGCGCGTTTAAAGACTCCCGGTGATACGGCATGGAGAAAAATAGAATTCGGTGCCAATCTTAATCAGGGTTCATTCAGTACAAACTGGACCGGCGGAGGTGTAAATTCAGTTGCCCTTGGCTTATTTTTCAATGCACTGTCGGAACAAAAAAAAGGTAAACACTCCTGGCGAAACGATTTTCAGTCTCAGTATGGCGTAGTCCGCAATAAAGGCCAAAAAAGCAGGAAAAATGTAGACAGGATATTTTTTGATTCCAAATACAACCGGGAACTTGGATCGAAATGGAGCCTGTTTGGTAACCTTAATTTTTTGTCACAATTTACTCCCGGATTCGACTTCGTTACCGATTCTACAGACGTTGTAATACGGAAAAAGCTATCGGGATTCTTTTCTCCGGCTTATCTGACAGAAGCAATTGGTATTGAATACAAGCCGGTTCCCTATTTCTTTGTTGATTTTGCTCCTGCGGCGCTTCGCCAAACAATTGTGATAGATAGAGATTTATACGTAAATACGCCCGATCAGAAGAACTATGGAGTGGAGATTGGAAAGAGGCTGCGTAATGAAGTAGGGATTATTCAGCTTGTGGCCAACTTTGATAAGGATATAGCTAAGGATATTAATTTGAAATTCAGATATCTTCTGTATACATCCTATGCTAAAAACCAACAGACACGGGATAGGGAATTTAATACTGACCATCGTCTGGACGCAATGATAACAGCTAAAATTGCAAAGTATTTTAATGTAAATTTAGGAGCAATAGTGGTTTATGATAAAGACCAAAGTAATGATATACAATTTGCCCAAGGGTTAAGTATCGGTTTTCTCTATTCTTTCAAATAAATTTATCACTTAACGTATCTGATTATGCTTCAGGAATTCAAAACATTTATCGCCAAGGGCAACGTGCTTGATTTGGCAGTGGGCGTGGTGATTGGTGCCTCATTTGGTAAGATTACTACTTCCCTGGTTGAAGATATTATTAATCCGATATTGGGTTTGCTGATTGGTGGCGTGGACTTTACACAATTAAAAATTGTGCTAAAAGAAGCAGTTGGTGAAACTCCTGAAGTTGCTGTTAAGTATGGAAATTTTATACAGGTGCTGATACAGTTCCTTATTATTGCCTGGGTGATTTTCCTGGTCATAAAACTTGCAAACAGGTTACGTCTGAGCGAGCCGGCAAAAAAAGAATAGGAAAAGGAAAATTATCTGAAATATGGAAAGGCATGGAAACATGCCTTTTTTTATGCGGACAAATTTTTAGGTTGACCTCTGACTAAGTTCCCTTGAAAAAGATTTACCTTCGTTGTTTATAGCTTACCACTTGTTAATATAGGATTGTGTCTGATAAATTAGTCGTATTAGGCGGAGGAGAAAGCGGTGTCGGAGCCGCAATACTGGGCAAATCTAAAGGGTTTGACGTTTTTTTGTCTGACCGTGGAAACCTGCATACCAGGTATAAGGAAGAATTAATCCGTAGAAATATTCCTTTTGAAGAAGGCCTGCATACCGAATCAACTGTGTTGGCTGCGGATCTGGTCATTAAAAGCCCGGGCATACCGGACAAGGTACCTTTGATCGTCGCACTTCAGGAAAAGGGTATACCTGTTGTGTCTGAAATCGAATTTGCATCAGGATATACCGACGCAAAAATAATTGCTATTACCGGAAGCAACGGAAAGACAACGACAACCCTGCTTACCTATCATTTACTAAAAAATGCGGGTTATAATGTTGGGCTGGCTGGCAATATAGGTGAGAGCTTTGCCTGGCAGGTTGCTGAAAAACAGTTTGACTATTACGTTCTAGAAATCAGTAGTTTTCAGCTGGATAATATTGTTAGCTTCCATCCTCAAGTTTGCGTTTTATTAAATATTACACCTGATCACCTGGATCGTTACGATTATTCGTTCAAAAAATATACGGATTCCAAATTCAACATTATTAAGAATCAGACTTCGGAAGATGATTTTATCTATTTCGATGATAGTGCTGTAATTCTTGAAACGTTCGCTAACAGGGAAATCATTCCAGCGAAACTTGGAATATCACTTCAGCATGAGATAAAGGAAGGTGCCTGGCTTAACGATGGTTACTTAATCGTTAACAATAAAAATCATTCGTTCAGGCAGAATTTTTCTGAATTGCCTATCAAAGGGCCACACAACGCCATTAATGCCATGGCTGCAATTCTGGCTGCACAAAGTGCAGGTGTTGAAACGGATCAGATAAAACAGGGACTTTTATCATTCGTAAACGCACCGCATCGCCTCGAACAGGTAGCTGTTATAGATGGCGTTAAATATATCAATGATTCCAAGGCAACAAATGTGGATTCTGTCTTTTATGCACTTGGAAGTTTCTCCCAGCCTGTGATATTAATTGCAGGTGGAGTTGATAAAGGCAATGATTATAGTGAAATTGAGGAATTGGTTCGGCAGAAGGTTAAAGGATTAATTATCCTTAGTGTTCAATTCGAAAAATTACGGGACTATTTTAAAGAAATCGTTCCGCAGCTTTACATTACGCAGGATATTCAGGATGCAGTTAATCAGGCAAAAAGCTGGGCTCATTCCGGTGATGTTGTACTACTGTCGCCTGCCTGTGCCAGTTTTGATCTTTTTAACAATTACGAAGACAGAGGAGATAAGTTTAAGGCAGCAGTCCGGAATCTGGAAATATCATGATGGAACAATTAACAGGAAGCAAAATGGACGTCTTGCAAAAATCAAAAGAGCAGACGCAGGCCTGGTTTACGCGAAACCTGAAAGGTGATCCATGGATTTGGGGCATTTGTATATTCATGCTGTTATGGAGTATCGTTGTAGTTTACAGCGCAAGTGTAAAAGATGCGTATAGCCAGAAAGACGGTAATACCGAATATTATCTTTACAAACATTCTTTGCTTTGTTTTTTGTCTTTGCTGGTGATGTTTTACATCCACCGGATACCTTATATCAAGTTTATTTATGTGACGAGACTTGCTGTGTGGAGTTCCATATTGCTGTTGATCTTCACCATGTTTTTTGGTACCTCTGTTAACGATGCGTCGAGGTGGATTGAGATACCTGTTATAGGGCAGCGTTTTCAGCCCTCGGAATGGGCAAAGGTTGCTTTAATTTCACATTTATCGCTTATTCTGGCACGTCATATCAAAGGCGGATGGAACACGAGGGAATTGTTTATGGAACCCCTTGCACTGGTAGGGCTGGTGTGCGGCCTAATCTTCACAAGCAATGTATCGACAGCTATGATGCTGGCCGGGATCTGTTTTTTACTGATGTACGTAGGAAAAGTACCTCTGCATTATCTGATTTTTACAGCACTTGGCCTGGTTTTTTTCGCGACTTTAGCGATACTTTTAAATTCGACGCAACGATCTGGAACGGCTCAAAACCGTATTACTGCTTTTTTTGATAAAGATGTAGTTGTTTATCAATCGCAGCAGTCTTATATGGCTATGGCACGTGGCGGCTTATATGGTGAAGGTGTTTCAAAAAGTCGTCAGAGACGCTTCCTGCCAGAACCTCAAAAGGATTTTATTTTTGCTGTTGCGGTAGAAGAATATGGCACTCTTGGCGGCGTATTACTGATCATTTTGTACCTGATACTTTTATATCGGGGATTAAAGGCCATTGAAGCAACCAAGCGTCCTTTCGGAGGATTATTATCTGCCGGACTTACATTTACCGTTGTAAGTCAGGCGTTTTCAGCCATGGCTGTGACAGTCGGGCTGGTTCCCGTTACGGGCCAAACGTTACCTTTCTTCAGCCAGGGAGGAACTTCCCTGCTGTTTACAGGTATTGCTATGGGTATGATTCTTAGCGTGAGCAGGGGAGAAAAAATGGATGAGCAAAGGATATAAGAGCCGGATGTCAAAACGAATAATCATAAGCGGAGGAGGTACCGGCGGGCATATTTATCCGGCTATCGCTATTGCCAGCGCAATACAAAAGATTGAGCCGGGCTCGAATATTTTATTTGTGGGCGCCCTGGGGAAAATGGAGATGGAAAAAGTCCCCAGAGCGGGATATGAGATCGTAGGTTTACCCATTGTGGGGATAAAACGGGAAATCACACTGGACAATCTGGCTTTTCCTTTCAAACTGGCCGGAAGTCTTTTCAAGGCACGAACAGTTTTAAATAAATTTAAGCCTGATGTTGCAGTGGGAGTGGGCGGATATGCCAGCGGACCTTTACTAATGATGGCATCACTTTCGGGAATCCCGATATTGATCCAGGAACAAAATTCTTACGCGGGTATTACCAACAAACTGCTTGCCAAACGGGCAGGCAAAATATGCGTAGCATATCCTGGAATGGAATCCTTTTTTCCAAAAGAAAAGCTGGTTATGCTTGGTAACCCAGTGAGAAGTGACATTATTGATGTTACATCAAAAAGAGACGAAGCTTTAAACCACTTTGGATTTTCGGATAAGCATAAGACTTTGTTTGTGATGGGTGGAAGTCTTGGGGCAAAATCTATTAACGATAGCCTGGACGAAGGTATTGATAAACTTATTCATGCAGGATATCAGATTTTATGGCAAACAGGAAAAGGTTTTATTGAAAAAGCGCAGGAGACCGTAGCAAGAATAGGTTCTTCAAAAGTGAAAGCATTTGAATTCATTTATGAAATGGACCTGGCTTATGCCATAGCAGATGTGGTTGTTTCGAGAGCAGGAGCGTTGTCTGTCTCAGAGCTTTGTCTGGCTGGGAAACCTTCAATTCTTGTTCCATATCCTGCCGCTTCGGAAGACCATCAAACCAAAAATGCATTAAATCTGACTGATCAGAATGCCGCAGTTTTGGTAAAGGATAATCAGGCAAGGCAGGATTTGGTAAATGCCGCGCTGGATCTTTTGGGTGATATGAGGAAGCAGGAAGAATTAAAAATGAATATTAAAAAATTAGCGAGACCGTCGGCTGCAAAAGATATTGCTGAAGAGGTACTGAAGTTGATCAAATTATAATACGGATTTTGAAATGACAACACCAATGACAAATTGGAAGTATATATATTTTGTTGGGATTGGCGGAATCGGAATGAGTGCACTTGCACGCTGGTTTAAAGCTAACGGGTTTCAGGTTGCGGGATATGACAAGACTTTAACGACACTGGTACAAACATTAATAGATGAGGATATAAATGTAAATCTTGAAGATGAAGTTTCAGTCATCCCTGCGGAATTTATCCAGAATCCCGATCATACTTTAATTATCTATACACCTGCTGTACCTGTTCAGCATAAGCAGATGCTTTATTTCAGAGATCATAATTTTCTGATCCTGAAAAGATCTCAGGTACTGGGTATGCTTACAAAAAACCTGAGGACTGTTGGTGTTGCAGGAACACACGGAAAGACGACGACTTCATCGATCATTGCACATATTTTACGTCATGCACAAGTAAACAGTACAGCTTTCCTTGGCGGGATTACGCAGAACTACGGAACAAATCTTTTGTTAAATGAGCCGACCGATCATCTCGAAAGTGTAATTTGTGTGGTAGAGGCAGACGAATTTGACCGGTCATTCCTGACTTTATATCCGGAAATTGCCATTGTTACTTCTACTGATGCTGATCATCTTGATATTTATGGCAAACATGAAGCGGTACTCGAATCGTTTAAGGAATTTGTAAGCCAGATTGATGAAGAGGGTGCTTTATTTATGAAGCATGGTCTAGAAATCGCATCTGCAACAAAGGCTGGTGTATTCACTTATTCGTTGTCGGATGGTGATTACAGGGCCGCAAATATCCGTATAGAAAATGCCCGTTTTTTGTTTGATATTATTCACCCTGAAGGTGTAATTAAAAGTGTAGCCATGATGATCCCTGGTTACCATAATATTGAAAATTCGATTGCCGCAGCAGCGGTTGCGCTCTATCTTGGTGTACCCGGTGAGAAAATTAAGCAGGCACTGGAAAGCTATCGCGGCGTAAAACGGCGGTTTGAGTATCAGGTTGAGTCAGAGAATAAAGTTTACATAGATGATTATGCACATCATCCCGCCGAAATAGAAGCATTTTTGAAATCCGTCAAGGCACTGTATCCTGATAAACATGTCACCGCAGTTTTTCAGCCGCATCTTTTTACACGCACCAGAGACTTTGCTGATGAGTTTGCGGAAAGTCTTTCTTTAGCAGACAGGCTTTTGTTACTTGAAATTTATCCTGCCAGAGAATTACCTATTGAAGGAGTGACGTCTCAAATGTTGTTGGATAAAATAAGTATTGCAGACAAAAGTATTGTTTCTAAACAGGAATTATTACAGCTTTTATTGACCCTGGATACGGAAGTGATTGTGACGATTGGGGCAGGAGACATAGATACTTTGGTACAACCTATAAAGAACTTATTCGTAGTCCCGGTAACTAATATTTAGTAGATGCATTTTTAATATTACTGAGATGTTACGTAAATTTGGTTATTCGTGGCAATTTTTTAAGCGCAGCTTGTGGCTTATTCTTCCTGTTGCGGGTATTGGGATGGCTGAAAATAGACTTGATAGTCAGCGCTGTAACAATTTGGTTATTAATATAGAGGGTGATTCCGGAGCATATTTTTTTAACCAGACGGATGTGCTTATGCTTTTAACGGAGAGCGGAGGGGATCCGCTGATGGGAAGCAAGCTGGATGATGTAAGGTTAAATGAGTTAGAAAACAGAGTAAGAAAAAATAAGTTAATAAAAAAATGCCAGGTATTTCGTGATCTGAAAGGCAATATAGTTGTGGATGTGGAACAGGAAAGACCGCTGGCCAGATGGATTAATACTTCGGCCGATGGAGAACTGCAAAGCACGGACGGATACTATATAAACGAAGAGGGCGTTTTTTTTCCGTTATCCGATAGTTTTTCGGCAAGAACGCTTATTGTGTCCGGCTCTTATTTTCGTGATTCGGGCAGGTTAAAGACAGAGAAAGGCAGGCCTATGATGGAACTTATTCATTTTTTGAATAAAGATCCGTTTTGGAAAGCACAAGTTGCGCAGTTGGATGCAGATAAATATGGTGATATTCATCTGATTACAGTAATGGGAGACCAGAGAATAGAATTTGGTTCAGCAGAAGAGTTTGAGTCCAAATTTAAGAAGTTACGCTTATTTTATGAAAGGGTTCTGAGCAAGGATTGGAGTAGATTTTCTAAAATAAGTATAAAGTTTCAAAATCAAATAGTTTGTGAATAACAGTTCACCATCAGCATGGCACACGATAAAATTGTAGTAGGAGTTGATATTGGAAGTACCAAAATTGCAGTCATAGCAGCCCAGGGCATTGCGTCCGGAGCGCGTCAGAGTAATATTGAAATTCTTGGATTTAGTGAGGTTCCGGTTCAGTTAGGAGCAGTAGTAAACGGTTCAGTAGAAAATATAAAACAGGTAGGCACTGCTATTCGCGAAGCACTGGCAGAAGCGTCTTCCCGTTCAGATCTGGATATTGGTGTTGTAAATGTAAGTTTCAGCGGTTCACATGTAAGGGTAACACCACAAAGTGATGGCGTAATAAGGCCATCAGCCTCTATGGGGGATGAAGTAACCCAGAGAGATGTTGATCAGCTTGTAGATGATATGTACCGGGCGAAAATACAGCCTAATTACGATGTCCTTCATGTACTACCCATCGACTTCGTTGTAGATAATTCAACCGGCGTACGTGAGCCTGTTGGACGGACAGGTATTAAGCTGGGGGCAAATTTTCTGATTGTATCAGCGGATAACCAATCCATTCAGCGGACAAAAAAGAGTTTGCTGGAAGCTGATCCGCATTTGAAATTTGATAAAATGGTGTATTCACCACTGGCTACCAGCCTTGCCGTACTGACAGATAATGAAATAAAAGCAGGTATTGCCATGGTGGATATTGGCGATCATATGACTGACCTGATTATTTATCAGGATCGTATTATCCGGCATATTGCATCATTTCCTATTGGCGGACGGCATATTACCAACGATCTGGCAACAGGATGCGGTATCCAGGTTGAAAATGCAGAACAGTTAAAGAAAGAATATGGTGTAGCTGTTTCCGGTGATGTACCATTAAATGTTGAAATTCTTGTTAACTTTCTTGCAGGAAGGCCGCCCAAGCAGGTCTTGAAGAGGAATGTTGCGCTGATCATAGAGGAACGCCTGAAAGAAATAGCGGCAATGGTTTATGCTGAAATACTTAAATCGGGGCATCATGAAAAGCTTATTGGCGGAATTGTTCTGAGTGGAGGAAGTGCAGACATTGAAGATATTGAAGTACTCTTTGAGCGTGTAACCGGGATGTCAGTAAGGGTTGGGTTTCCGGAAAACCTTGCCCGGACAGTAAAAGCGGATGCTGTAAGTAATTCCACTTTTGCCACTGCAATTGGTTTGGCCTGGGCGGGAATAAAATCAATAGATCCGAGGGTAAGATCAGTTTGTAAGCCTGATGCAGTTGTGAATCAGGTGGCTAGTAACAATTACCATCCTGAACCAAAGAAAAAAGAAGAAAAGGAAGAGCCTAAAAAATCATCCGGACGTTTCTTTTGGGATAACCTTCTTGGTAAAAAAGAAGGAAATGCAGACGAATATTAATTAGAACAAGACATTTATCAACCCCGGGAATATGAATACCAGTTTGTTGCAGGCATTAGACCAGGACTATATTGTGAACGAAATTATTAAAGATCCTCAGGGAGGTAGCCAGGCGGAGCCTGCTATAATTAAAGTAATTGGTGTGGGAGGCGGTGGGAGCAATGCAGTCAACTACATGTTTGAGAAAAAAATCAAAGATGTAGAATTTGCCGTTTGCAACACGGACCGCCAGGCACTTGCCAATAGTCCGGTTCCTGTCAAGATACAGCTGGGTGCAACGCTTACCCAAGGTCTGGGGGCTGGTACAGATGCTACAAAAGGGAAAGAAGCCGCTCTGGAAACGATTGAGGAGATTAAAAGTCTTCTTGGCGGATCAACGCAGATGGTATTCATTACAGCCGGTATGGGTGGTGGTACGGGTACAGGTGCCGCTCCGGTAATTGCCCAGCTTGCGAAAGAAATGGGTAAGCTCACCGTTGCAGTAGTAACAGCACCATATACCTGGGAAGGTCTTGATAAAAAGGAACAGGCACTTGAAGGTATCGAACAGCTTAAGGAATTCAGTGATACCGTTCTGGTTGTTTTGAATGATAAGCTGGAAGAACTTTATGAAGATATGACACTGACACAGGCTTTTGCCGAAGCAGATGGAATTCTTCTCAATGCAGTAAAAAGTATTTCCGAAATTATTACCACAAATGGTAATATCAATACGGATTTTAAGGACGTTGAAAAGGTACTTAAGGGGGCAGGGCAATCTGTAATGGGTACATCCGAAGCTACCGGTACCGATCGTGCACAGATAGCAATAAAAGAAGCACTTGATTCACCCTTACTGAACGACCGTGATATCAGGGGTGCGAAGCGTATTCTGGTTACTTTGGCTACCAGTAAGAAAAAAGAGGCTACCATGAAGGAGCAACGCGAGATATGGCAGTTTGTACTTTCGCAGGTAGGCGGAGAAGCACGTATGTTTAAGCTTGGTACAATTACGGATGATTCACTTGGTGAAAAATTACGGGTAACAATCGTTGCAGCCGGATTTGACAGTATTGATTCTCCTATTCCCGGTATGCAAACGAAAAGTATGCTAAGGGCAAGTGCAGAAGCAAAAGTAGTCGTGGTAGTGCCCGAAGAAAAGCCTCCTGTTCAGGAAATAGTTCTGACTGGTGATATTTACGAAAACAGCAATACAAGCTCAGTTGATCTGGTTATGGATGATATCGTATCATCTCCGCCCCGTGAAAATTACAGTGCTTCTATCATAGATTCTGATCACAATGAGGATTGGTCAAACGAAGAGGCAGAGAAGCTTGAAGCGATGGTAAAATCTTTTAAAGACGGCCTGGTTAAATACGCTGATCTGGAAGGACCTGCTTATCGTCGCAGCCGTATAGATCTCTGGAAACGTCCGGCAATACCGGCAAGTGAAATGGAGCAGCACTGGCTGAAATAATAAAAAGATATCATTAAAGAGAAAAAGGAGCGATAAGCTCCTTTTTTCGTTAAAATCTGATTATTTGTTCTGCCTGTATTTCGATCAGCTCTTTATAGAGTGCATTTGAAATAACCTGATCGTTGTAATGCGAACGAATTTGGGCCAGTTTTACACGTAATGCCAATGTATTCATGCCAAGATAGCTGAATACGTCATTCAGATGGCTCATGGCGATGGCAGCTCCCTGCATATTCGAAGATAGCCCTACCAAGGCAGCTTTTTTATTTGCGAAACTATTTGGATAGGGTAACCCGTCAATAAAAGCTTTTAGAACACCCGGATAAGAACCATTGTACTCCGGAACGATAAAAACAAATTTATCGGTTGTTTCAAGTAATGCTTTTAAGCCGTTAAACTGATCATTCTTGCCTGTATTTTCATAAAGTGCAGATACAGTGAAATCGTGAGGAAGTTCCACTAAATCCAGAATCAGACTTTCTGTGTTCCGTTGAGCAAGAATGTTTTGATAATATTCCGCGATTTTTCGCGACATGGAATTTGGCCGGTTGGTGCCAACAATTATCACAATAGGATTAATGGATGTAGTCATTGATCGGGCGACTTGGAATCGCAGTATTTCGGTCTGTATCAAATTCAGGTTACTTGTAAGGAACAATTTTTCCACAAATATGTTCAGTACAGGCATGCTGTTTACGGTAAAGGTATTGGTGTTTAAAATGCAATACTAACGTCCACTATCATTTTACCAAACATTTATTGCTATATTTGACCCCTTAATTCATCGTGAAAATAGTATAAGGGACTGGCTTACAGATTCTTATTAAAGGTGTTAACCCACATAATAATATGTCTTGGTTTATTCGGAAAGAAAAAGGTATTAATACCCCCACCGAAATGAAGCGTGAAGCTCCGGATGGTTTGTGGTATCAGTGTCCTCAATGCAAGAAAATCACTCCTACACGTGAGCACAAGCTTAGTGCTTACACCTGTCCACATTGTAATTATCATGACAAGGTAGGATCGGAAATATATTTTGAGCTTTTGTTCGACGATAATAAGTTTACAGAACTGGATGCTAATCTTACATCCGGCGACCCGCTGAAGTTTGTAGATACAAAGGCTTATCCTGACCGGGTAAAAGCAACGATTCAAAAAACTGGTTTGAAAGATGCGGTTCGTACGGGTTATGGAAAAATGAATGATCTGGAGATAGTAATCGCCTGTATGGATTTTAGTTTCATTGGCGGTTCGATGGGTTCTGTTGTAGGAGAAAAAATTGCCCGTGCCATCAACCATGCACTTAAAAACAAACTGCCGTTTTTAATGATTTCAAAATCGGGTGGTGCGCGTATGATGGAAGCTGGCTTTTCATTAATGCAAATGGCAAAAACATCTGCCCGGCTAGCTTTGCTTTCAGAAGCGAAACTTCCCTACATTTCCTTACTCACCGATCCGACCACAGGGGGCGTAACTGCTTCTTATGCCATGCTGGGTGATTTTAATATCTCTGAACCGGAAGCGTTAATCGGATTTGCAGGACCCCGTGTGATCCGTGAAACCATTGGTAAAGATCTGCCAAAAGGATTTCAAAGTGCAGAGTTCGTTCTGGAACACGGCTTTCTTGATTTCATTGTGGATCGAAAAGATTTAAAAGATAAACTTACAAGTCTGCTAACTATGCTGAGTTGATATGCGTTTGGTTTCTCATCCTGTTCTGTGCAATTATTATGTGACCTATCGCTGCAATGCTTCATGTAGTTTTTGTGACATCTGGGAGAAACCATCTCCGTATATTACTATTGAAAATCTTCGGGAAAATCTTCGGGACCTGAAACGTCTTGGTGTGAAGGTGATCGATTTCACTGGCGGTGAGCCTCTTCTGCATAGACAGCTCGATCTGATGCTTCGTGAGGCAAAAGACCAGGGCATGATTACTACAGTTACCAGTAATGGTTTGCTATATCCCAAATATGCGGAACGGCTGAGGGGACTAGTGGACATGCTTCATTTTTCACTGGATTCTCCGGACCGTGATGAACATGACAAATCACGAAATGTAAAGTGCTTTGACAAAGTGATGGAGTCGATCGAAATTGCCAGAAGCATGGGAGAGCGGCCGGATATTATTTTTACCGTTTTTGAAGATAATGTTCACAAAATACGCCAGCTTTGGGAGGAGGTATGTTTACCGAACAACCTGATCCTGATTCTTAATCCTGTATTTGAATACAACAACGTCGGCGGGAATTTATCCAAAGAAGCATTAAAAGAATTGGTTTGGTGGGGTAAGCAAAAGAATGTTTATCTTAACGAGGCCTTTGTACAGCTCCGGCTCGATGGAGGCAACCATGTCGAAGATCCGGTCTGTAAAGCTGCGAGCACTACACTTGTTATATCTCCTGAAAACAAACTTGTTCTGCCCTGTTATCATCTCGGGCTTAAAGATTTTCCGATAGATGGAAATCTGTTTGATTTGTATCATTCCGATGAAGTACAAAAGCTGGTAGCCCTGGAAGGAAAGCTTCCGGCATGTGAAGGCTGTGCGATCAACTGTTACATGCAGCCTTCTTTTGCAGTAGAAATGAACCGATACTGGTGGAAGGCGCTTCCAAGTACATTAAAATACAACAGGATAAAAGGCACCTGGAAACAGATGGTAGGGCTCTGATCAGCAAAACCTGTTTCTATGTCAGATATCTGCTGCATACTGCCTGAATTTCATGGTAGTCTTCATCCCTGGAAGTCCTTTAATATCGAACAGTCACAGGAGAAATCCAGAATCTTATAAGTTGGTATAATTTTATAAAGGGTTAATTTTATGACTCTTAATTAAAAGAATAGAATGTCTGAAAAATTAGTCAAGAAAGTAGATATCAAGAATAGAAGGGCATCCTTCGAATATTTTTTTATAGAAGAATTTACAGCCGGCCTGGCACTTACCGGTACGGAAATCAAATCCATACGTCAGGGAAAAGTAAATTTCCAGGATGCTTATTGTCTTTTTATGGACAATGAACTTTATGTAAGAAGTCTTCACATATCACCTTACACAGAAGGGACGCACTATAATCATGACCCGATGCGTGACCGGAAGCTGCTTATCACGAAAAGAGAAAGAAAGCGTTTGACGGAGAATTTAAAGGATCAGGGCCTGACGATCATTCCTGTGCGCATTTTTACCAGCGAACGTGGATTTGCAAAAATGCATATCGCACTGGCCAAAGGGAAGAAGCTATACGACAAGCGGGATACGATTAAAGAAAGGGATGTAAAACGCGAAACGGACCGTATTAATTACTAAGCATGTGCCTCAACAGTTAGTATTTCTATTATATGTATGAGCTCTGGTTGATTATCAGCAGTTTTGAAGTAAAATTTTAACAATATTTGAATTCCTCCGAACGTTTTTTTACGTAAAAATTCCTATATTGTCAGAATCAATTACCTCAAAGGCTCATGGGTAAAGTACTGGTTCTTAATCAAGATTACAGCGCATTAAGTGTTTGCACGGTTCCAAAGGCGTTTTTGTTAGTATACATGAACAAAGCCGAAATGCTCGCCGAATCTCCCAATGATTTTTTGCGGACGGTAAGCAGTGAATATCCGTCTCCTATTGTTATCCGTCTAAATCATTACATCAATCTTCCTTATCGCGGTGTGGTAATGAGCCGTCATAACATTTTCAAAAGAGATGGTAATCGATGTCAGTACTGCGGAACACACGATCATTTAACTTTAGATCACGTAATTCCTAAATCAAAAGGTGGGAAAACTACCTGGGATAACCTGACTACCGCCTGTAAGCGATGTAATTCCCGTAAAGGTGACCATACACCCGAAGAAGTGGATATGCCGCTGCGACAGCGTCCCTTTCGGCCGTCTTTTCTGATGTTTATCCGTGATTTCTCCGGTTTAGCCGATGAAACCTGGCTTCCGTACTTAGGTTCCAAAGAACGGAACCGCTGAATTTCGTACTTCAAATTTCTTCTTACCGGCATATTCTTCACAAAATTGCCAGGATCTTCTATTTTTTTTTATTAAAATCGTCTGTACCTCTGGATTTTAACAGAGGGAAATTGTACCTTTGCGCTCTGTTTTTTTTAAATATACCAACTTTCACCAATTTCAGCTATTTCGCTCGCGAGCTGATGTATTCCAGAGCAATAAGTCCTATTTATGTCTAAGGAAAAACAAACACAAGCACTTCCTGATTTCGATTGGGAAAAAGCAGAAGACAAAGGGTTTGGTACAGGTTATTCAACTGCTGACCGTACCCGCCTTGAAGCAATGTATGATACTACAATTTCTCCTGTTCAGGAAAAAGAAGTAGTAAAAGGAGTAGTAGTAGGTATTACTGATCGTGAAGTGATCCTTAACATCGGTTTCAAATCTGATGGTATCGTTTCATTCAATGAATTCCGTGACCTTCCTGGTTTGAAAATCGGGGATGAAGTGGAAGTGTATGTAGAGAATCAGGAAGATGCACAAGGTCAGCTTGTATTATCCCGCAAAAAAGCAAAAGTAATTACTGCATGGGATAACATCCAGAAATCTTTCGACGAAGATGTTGTTATTGACGCCAACGTTAAGAGAAGAACAAAGGGTGGTCTTATTGTAGATATATTTGGTATCGAGGCTTTCCTTCCGGGTTCACAAATCGATGTGAAGCCAATCCGTGATTTCGACATCTTTGTTGGAAAGCGTATGGAAGTGAAAGTGGTTAAGATCAATTACGCAAATGACAACGTAGTTGTATCTCACAAAATATTGATCGAAAAAGATCTTGAAGCACAGCGTCAGCAAATCCTGAACAACCTTGAAAAAGGTCAGGTACTTGAAGGTGTGATTAAGAACATGACAAACTTCGGTGTGTTCATCGATCTTGGTGGTGTTGATGGTCTTCTTCACATTACTGATATTTCCTGGGGTCGTATCAACCACCCATCTGACCTGCTTGCTTTGGATCAGAAATTGAACGTGGTTGTTCTTGACTTTGACGAAGAGAAAAAACGTATCTCTCTTGGCTTGAAACAACTTCAGTCTCACCCATGGGATTCTCTTGCAGAAGAAATCCAGGTTGGATCGAAAGTTACAGGCCGTATTGTGAATGTTGCTGATTACGGCGCATTCCTTGAGATCAAACCAGGTGTTGAAGGTTTGATCCACGTTTCTGAAATGTCATGGTCTCAGCACCTGCGCAATCCTCAGGAGTTTATGAACGTAAATGATGAGATCAGTGCAGTTGTATTGACTCTTGACCGTCAGGAGCGCAAAATGTCACTTGGTATCAAACAGCTTACCGAAGATCCATGGACACAAGGTTCACTGAAAGACAAGTATGCAATTGGTACACGTCACAAAGGTGTTGTTCGTAACCTTACCAACTTCGGTTTGTTTATCGAGCTTGAAGAAGGAATCGATGGACTTGTTCACGTTTCTGACTTGTCATGGACTAAAAAAATCAAACATCCTTCTGACTTCGTTAAGGTAAATGACGAACTTGAAGTTGTAGTTCTTGAACTTGACGCTGAAAACCGTCGTCTTGCTTTGGGTCACAAACAACTTGAAGAAAACCCATGGGATACATTTGAAACCATCTTTGCAGTTGGATCTGTTCACAAATCCACAATCGTTGCAAAAGGTGATAAATTTGCAACCCTTGAGCTCCCTTACGGAATCGAAGGTATTGCTGCAATCAAAAATCTTACAAAAGAAGATGGTTCAGTTGCCGAGGTTGGAGAGAGCCTGGACTTCACAGTTCTTGAATTCCTGAAAGACGAGAAGAAAATCGTTCTTACACATTCAGAAGTGAAGCCATCTGCTGCGCCTGCACCTGCTGAGAAAAAAGAGCCAAAAGCAAATTCTTCTTCTTCTGCTGCGAAATCTTCTTCTGCTGAATCTTCCACCAAAGAAGGCGAAAAGTCTACTTTTGGAGACTTAAGCGTACTTTCTGCATTGAAAGAACAGTTTGAAGAAAATGAAAAGAAAGAAAAAAAGTAATTAAAATTTAATAAGCGTGCGGAGTAGAGAAAATTTTTGATACTTTTGCACCCGGGTTGGACAACGCATCCTGCAATGTCCAGCCTGAATTTGGTTCCGTGGCCGAGTGGCTAGGCAGAGGTCTGCAAAACCTCGTACAGCGGTTCGAATCCGCTCGGAACCTCTCAAAATGGCATGGTTTTTATAATGCCGCAAGTGTCATTTTTTCGATAAAATACCATTTGAGATTTGCCGTATAATCCGGTAGTCACAGATGGTATTTTTTTGTTAAATAGTTGAAATTCAGAATGAAAAAACCAGGTTTTCTGTTTGAAACTGGCTATCTAAATTAGAAGAATTATAAATAAGATGTACTCCCAAAATATACCTGAAATACTTTTGTGGATAAAAAATCGTACACTAGTTTTGTCTGTTGAAGAATAATGAATAGTTGATTATGTATATACCATTCCCAAAAGACTCTAAGTTTTGTTCCTCCCTTAAATACTCTAAAGTATTTGTTGCCTTTCTTATGGCAATTTTGCTGAGTAGTCCATTTTTGGTGTCTGCTCAGGATAGTACAGCTTCTGTTGGCGGTGCAGCAGCAGCACCGGCCGCTCCGGCAGGTGGAGGAGACGCAGCAAAAGGTGAAGCATTGTTTAAGAACAATTGTGCACAATGCCACGCTGTAACGGATGAAAGAGTAGTTGGTCCCGGATTAAAGGGCGCTACTTCCAGAAATAATATGGATTGGTTGGTTAAATGGGTGAAAAATTCCCAGGCAGTCATTGCCTCCGGTGATCCATATGCTGTTAAGCTTTACAATGAATATGCGAAAGCGCAGATGACCAGCTTTCCTAACTTATCGGCAGATGATATCAAAGGTATATTCGCTTATGTAGATCAGGCGGGAGCTGCTCCGGCTGCGGCTGCTGCATCAGGTGATGGAGGGGCTGCCCCGGCCGCAGGAGCAACTCAGTCCAGCGGACCTTCCGATCTGTTTATGATCGTTGTGGTTGCACTGGTAGTTGTGATGCTGTTGGTACTGGGTGTATTGCTGGTAATCGTATCGTTGCTGTCCAAAGCTGTTTCAGGCCCAACTGATGAGATTAATAAGGTTGATTTCATGACGCGTCTGAGTAGGTCTTTGAAAGCGATTGCAACAGATCCTTCTATTCGCTCGGCTACAATATGGATATTTGTACTTCTTGTTTTGAAAGCAACTCTGGATGGTGCATATGGTGTTGGTATCCAGCAGGGATATGCTCCTAAGCAGCCTATTACATTCTCCCACAAGCTTCACGCAGGTGAGTACAAAATTGACTGTAACTACTGTCATACAGGCGTTAACAGAGGTAAATCCGCACATATTCCTTCGGCAAACATATGTATGAACTGCCACGGTGTAATTAAAAAGGAATCACCGGAAATTCAGAAAATTTATACTTCGATTGAAAATAATCAGCCGATTGAGTGGGTGCGTGTTCACAACCTTCCGGATCTGGCTTATTTCAATCATGCACAACACGTAAATGTGGGTGGCGTTGAGTGCGAAAATTGCCATGGTGATGTTGCTCAGATGGAAGTTATTCAGCAGCGTTCTTCTCTTACAATGGGATGGTGTATTGATTGCCACCGCAAGACTGAGGTTAACACAAAAGATAATAAGTACTATGACAAGCTGGTTCAGCTACATGGTTCTGAAAGCAAAGAGACTTTAAAGGTTGCTGATATAGGTGGTTTGGAATGTTCTAAATGTCACTATTAATCAAAAGAAATTAATACAGGAATACGACTCATTTGTATTGAATAGTTTTATGGAAAATACTAATAAAAGATACTGGCGGGGAATTGAAGAACTGCGTAACGATGAAAAATTTATCAAAGACGCAGCATCTGAATTTGCCGATGGACCAACTGAAAGCCAGTATGAGAGTTTGGTAGATGGTGCTGGTACACATCGCCGCGATTTCTTGAAAGTTTTGGGATTTGGTATGGCGGCTGTTTCATTGGCTGCCTGCGAAGCACCGGTAAAAAAAGCAATACCTTACGTTAATAAGCCAGAAGGAGAATTTCCGACAATTGCCAACTGGTATGCATCTACATACTCTGAAGGTGGAGATTACGCAAGTATTTTAGTAAAAACCCGTGAGGGAAGACCAGTTAAGATTGAGCCCAATACTGCATCAAAAATTTCAAATGGGGTAAGTGCCAGAGTTCAGGCATCGCTTCTTGAACTTTATGATAATGAAAAATTGAGAGGTCCTAAAAAAGGAGAGGATACGAAGGTTAGCTGGGATACAATAGATCAGGAGATTACAACGCAGCTTGCAAAGATTGCAGCTGGCAACGGTGGAATCCGTATTGTTTCTCCTACAATTTTAAGTCCGTCTACAAAGGCAGCAATTGCTGATTTTACTACGAAGTATCCTTCTACAAGACATATTATGTATGATGCCAATTCGGCATCTGCAATAACAAAGGCTAATGAGCTTTCATTTGGTAAAGCTGTTATCCCTTCATATAATTTTGCAAAAGCAAAGGTAATAGTAAGTATTGGAGCCGATTTTCTGGGTACCTGGATTTCACCTGATGCTTTCTCTGTTGATTACGCAGAAACACGTCGCGTTGGAAGTGCAGCAAATGGTAAAAAGGATATGTCCAGACACTATCAGTTTGAGTCTAACCTTTCCATGACCGGTTCCAATGCAGATTACCGCACTGCGGTTAAGCCATCGCAGATAGGACTGGTAGCATCCGGTCTTTACAGCAAAGTGGCAGCTAAACTGGGAGGTGCTTCTATTTCAGCTGCTTCTGGTGAAATTCCATTGCTGGACAAAGCAGCTGCAGAACTTGCAGCGGCCAAAGGTCAGGCCCTGGTAGTATGCGGAATTAATGATCCGTCTGTTCAGGTAGTAGTTAATGCCTTAAATAACCTGTTAGGCAGTTATGGCTCAACTATTGATCTGGATAGTCCCGTTTATTACCGTCAGGGAAATGACGTGGCAATGAATGAGTTTATTGATGAAGTAAAAGGAGGAAGAGTAGGAGCTGTTATCGTTTACGGAGCTAATCCGGTTTATGATCATCCACGCGGAACTGAACTGGCGGCAGCATTGCCTAAGGTTTCTTTAAGTGTTTCGTTTAATGATCGTCCAGATGAGACTTCTTCTCTTGTAAAATATATTTGCCCTGCGCCGCATTATCTGGAATCATGGAATGATGCAGAGCCAAGAGTAGGCGTATACAGTCTTACCCAGCCAACCATTGGTTTAATATTCAGTACGCGTCAGGCTCAGGCCAGCTTATTGAAATGGGCCGGACAGCCTTCTGATTTTCATGAATATATGAAGGCTTACTGGAGAAAAAATATTTTCATTCAGGGTGGTACAGGTGACTTTGAAAAATTCTGGATGACGTCTCTGCATGATGGCGTATTTCTGGCTAATCGTGTAGCTTCTGCTTCCGGTGCAACTTTTAGCGGCGATGTTGCTGCTGCTGCATCGGCAGTATCAAGAAAATATAAAGCTTCTTCCACAGGCATTGAGCTTACGTTGTTTGAAAACGTAGGTGTTGGTAATGGTGCTGCTGCAAACAATCCATGGTTGCAGGAATTACCTGATCCGGTAACAAAAGCTTGCTGGGACAATCACGCCGGTCTTTCTCAGAAAACAGCTACTGAATTAGGTGTTGTTCAGGGTGACGTGGTGAAAATCGAGCAGAAAGGTAAATCAATTGAGGTTCCGGTTATTATTCAGCCAGGACTTTCGAATGGTACTGTTGCTGTTGCGATTGGATATGGTCGTGAAAAAGCCGGAAAGTCTGCGAACGGAGTAGGTAAAAATGTTTATCCTTTTGCTTCTTTTTTAGAAGGTTTCCTTTCATTCGCACCAGGTGAAGTAACTGTTTCTAAAACAGGTGAAACACGTGAAATTGCACAAACACAAACACATAATACGGTGATGAACCGTAAGTCGGTTCTTCAGGAGACAGTTCTTGCTCATTTCCAGAAAGATCCGATGGCCGGCCGTTTTGTCCCAAAAATTCATACATCAGAAGGAGAAGTAGATGCTACTGACCTTTCTCTGTGGAACGGACACCAATATAAAAACCACTCCTGGGGAATGGTCATTGACCTGAACTCATGCTTTGGATGCGGATCCTGTGTAGTGAGCTGTCAGGCTGAAAATAATATTCCGGTTGTAGGACGTCAGGAAGTTATAAACAGCCGCGAAATGCACTGGTTGCGTATTGACAGATATTACAGCAGTGATGCAGATGTTGAAGATTTGCGCGGACTTGAGATTGCTTCTGATAATCCGGAAGTTACTTTCCAGCCGATGCTTTGCCAGCACTGTAACAATGCACCTTGCGAAACGGTTTGCCCGGTTCTTGCCACAACGCACAGCTCAGAAGGATTAAACCAGATGACATATAACCGTTGTGTAGGTACAAGATATTGCGCCAACAACTGTCCTTATAAAGTACGTCGTTTCAACTGGTTCAAATATTTTGATAACGATAACTTTGATTACCATTTCAACAATGACTTGGGTAAGATGGTAATCAATCCGGATGTGACCGTGAGATCACGCGGAGTTATTGAAAAATGTTCTTTCTGTGTTCAGCGTATTCAGGAAGGTAAATTAACAGCAAGGAAAGAAAGAAGACGTGTAGTTGACGGAGAAATTTCGACAGCCTGCGCTCAGTCCTGCCCAACCAATGCAATTACCTTCGGTGATATGAATGATCCTGAAAGCAGAATTTCACAGTTACTAACAGAAGAGCGTGAAGGCAGAGCTTTCCACATGCTGGAAGAAATTAACGTTCGTCCGCAGATTTCTTATCTGACCAAGGTTCGTAATAAAGATGCAGCAGCGAAGGCAGAGGTTAAAAAAGAGCACGCCTGATTTCAGAGATAAGTATTTATTTGAAGATTAAATCATTATAAATTAGAGTAGTATGCATGTTACTTCACCCGTGAGAGAACCCCTTATTCAAGGTGGGAAAACGTACGCAGACGTGACGGAAGATATATGCCGCCAGGTAGAAGGTGCTCCAACAAAAGAATGGAAGATAGCTTTTGGAATCTCCTTACTTGTGTTGGCTTATGGTTCTGTATGTCTGGCATGGACCTGGTGGGAAGGTTTGGGTGTTTGGGGTTTGAATAAAACAGTAGGCTGGGCCTGGGATATTACCAACTTCGTTTGGTGGGTAGGTATCGGTCATGCCGGAACACTTATCTCGGCAATCCTTTTGCTGTTCCGTCAGAAATGGAGAACATCCATTAACCGTGCGGCGGAAGCAATGACAATCTTTGCCGTAATCTGTGCAGCTTCCTTTATCCTGATGCACATGGGCCGTCCATGGATGGCATACTGGGCATTGCCTCTTCCGAACGTATTCGGTTCGCTTTGGGTAAACTTTAACTCTCCGCTGGTTTGGGACGTTTTTGCGATCAGTACTTATTTCTCTGTATCTCTGGTATTCTGGTATATCGGTCTTATTCCTGACTTGGCTACAATTCGTGATCGTGCAACAAGCAAAGTTTCCCGTTTTATGTACGGAACTTTTGCCATGGGGTGGGACGGATCTGCTAAAACATGGTCTCGTTATGAATATATCAGCTTAATTCTTGCAGGTTTATCTACACCACTTGTACTTTCTGTACATACAATCGTAAGTATGGACTTTGCAACTTCTGTGATTCCGGGATGGCACACAACAATTTTTCCTCCTTATTTCGTAGCGGGTGCGATTTTCTCAGGGTTTGCGATGGTACAAAACCTGATGCTTATTACACGTGTGGTTTACAGATTGGAAGACTATATTACTCTGGAGCATATTGAAACCATGAATAAGGTAATTACCCTTACAGGTTCTGTGGTGGGTGTAGCTTATATCACTGAGTTTTTTATTGCCTGGTATTCGGGTGTAGAATATGAATATTATGCATTCTTCAACCGTATGACTGGTCCTTATTGGTGGGCATACTGGGCGATGATGACTTGTAATGTAATTTCTCCTCAGTTGTTCTGGTCGAAAAAATTACGTCGCAGTATTGCCTTCACGTTCTTTATATCTGTTATTGTAAACATTGGAATGTGGTTCGAACGTTTTGTAATTATTGTTACTTCTCTTCACCGCGACTATATTCCTTCCAGCTGGGCGATGTTCTCACCAACACGTTATGACATTGGTGATTATATCTTCTCATTCGGATTGTTCTTTACATTGTTCCTTCTGTTCTCAAAATATTTGCCGGTTGTCAACATGGCTGAGGTAAAAGCAGTTATCCGTTCAACTTCTTCAAATCTACCTAAAAAGATTGCCGGAGTTGCAAAAGTAAGACATCAGGGAACAGCTGAACCTGCTTATAATAAGGACAGCGAGTAAAAATATTAATCGGATCGACGATAAGAGTTTAACATTAGTAAAGTATATGGCAGAGTTAACTGGTAAATATTTAGTCGGGGTTTATGACGATGACGATACTGTTCTACATGCAGTGCCACGCCTAAGAAAAGCAGGAGTGAAGATACAGGAAGTGTATTCTCCGTTCCCGATTCATGGTATGGATGATGCGTTAGGACATCCAAGAACCAGAATTGGTATTGCGGCCTTTATGTTTGGCGTAACCGGATGTTGCGTGGCATTAACACTCATGATCTGGACGATGGGTATCGACTGGCCAATGATTGTTGGTGGTAAGGATCCTATTTCTATTCCCAATTATATTCCTATCACTTTTGAGTTGACGGTATTATTTACTGCATTCGGAATGGTAATAACATTTTTTATATCGAATGGCCTAAGCCCTGCCGCACACAATCATCAGCGATTTGATGTGCGCTCAACGGACAACAAATTTGTTATGGCGATCGATTTAGGAAGAAATACAATGTCGGCAGAAGATATATCACGGGCATTGAGAGATAGTGGTGCTGAGGAAGTTAACATCAGACAATTTTAATGTTCGGACGATGAAATTAAGAAATTTATATAAATATTCAGGTTTATTAATGATTACGCTTTTGCTTACCAATGTAAGCTGTAACCGTGATCCTAACGATCCGGGAAAAGAGTACGCTCCCAATATGTATCTTCCCGTAGGCTATGAGCCTTACAAGCAGGAAAAACCAAATCCGGTTAATCCAATGGGTTTGACTATGCGTTTGCCTGTTGCAGGAACAGTTGCCCGTCGTAATTATCGAACCAGCTTTGGAGAAGGAGATTCAGCCAATGTTGATTTAATGGTTTATAACATTCCGGCAGACAGTATTTCCATTTCGGAACGTGTTCTTAAAAATCCGGTTCCGTTGAACGAACAGACACTTGCTGAAGGCAAAGTACTTTATGAGAGATATTGCCAGCATTGCCATGGTGCAGCTGGTGCCGGTGATGGTAAAGTAGGTGCTATGTATAAAGGAGTTCCCAACTATGCAAGTGATGCCTACAAGACGATGAACGAAGGACATATCTTTCATGTCATTACCCACGGTAAGGCCCGCATGTGGCCTCATGGTTCGCAGATTAATCCGGAAGAGCGGTGGAAAATTGTACATTATGTACAGAAACTGCAAAAAGGAGCTTAATACATTTTTGATAACTGAGTAATAATAATTTATAATGGCATCAGCACATTCGATTCCTTCTATTGAAGAACGGTTTGAATTTACATCAGGGGCTAAGAGAAACTTAATGATAGGCGGTGCCGTAGGCGTTGCCCTCATTCTGGTAGGAGCTTACCTGGCTGCAAACGGTGGAGGACATGAAGCAGCAGCACATGGAGCCGAACACGCGGCATCTGCAATCGGACACGCAACTCCTGAAAATGCTTCCAGAGCACATGAATCAGCTGCTGCGGCACATCATGAAATTTCCTGGGTAGCGCGTATCTGGGCTAATATCTGGGTTAACGCTGTTTACTTTACAGGTATTTCTGTTGTAGGAATGTTCTTTATTTCATACAACTATCTTGCTCAGGCGGGATGGTCTGCGGTTTTTAAAAGAATTCCGGAAGCGCTTCCTGCATTCTTGCCAATTACAGGTGTAATTATGTTGATTACCTTTTTCTTTGGCGGACATGATTTGTTTCACTGGACACACGAAGGACTTTATGAAGTTGGCGGACCGGAATATGATCCGATCATTGCAGGAAAACAGGGTTTTCTAAATACACCATTTTTTGTAGGGCGCCTTATATTTTACTTTGTTGCCTGGTATGGTATGTGGAGAGTTATCCGTAATTACTCCCTGCAGGAAGATGAAATCGGAGGAACTGAGCTCTATGAAAAATCAATACGTTTAGGTACTGCATTCCTTGTTGTTTTTGGTGTTACTTCTTCAACCTCGGCCTGGGATTTCGTGATGTCAATCGACACGCACTGGTTCAGTACTATGTTTGGATGGTATACATTGGCAAGCTGGCATGTAGCTGGTCTGGCGGTGATCACGCTTACCATTGTAATGCTTCGTGAAAGAGGTTATCTGCGTGCGGTAAATTTTAGCCACCTAAGAGATTTGGGTAAATTTGTTTTCGCTTTCAGCATTTTCTGGACCTATGTTTGGTTCGCACAGTTCCTGCTTATTTATTATGCCAATCAGCCAGAGGAAACAATTTACTTTATTGAGCGTTTTAGAGGATACGATGGTTTTTTCAAAGCACCTTTCTTTATAACATTGATTCTTAACTTCTTTCTGCCGTTCCTTATTTTAATGGCAAGAGATGCCAAGGGTACACATTCAATATTGAAAGTGGCTTGCTGGTCGGTAATTATTGGTCACTATATGGACTTCTATACCAACATAATGCCGGGTACGCTGGGGTCTAATGCAGGGTTTGGTCCATTGGAATGGGGTTTCTTCCTGTTGTTCCTTTGTGCATTTGCTTATTCTGTTGCATCTCAGTTAGGAAAAGCAAATCTGATACCAAGACATCATCCTATGTTGGAAGAGTCATTACATCACGATATCGCTTAATTGCATAACCAGTATATTATCATGAATTATATCATAGCAATAGTAGCTCTTGTTTTTGTGGTTCTCACAGGTATTGTGATTGCCAGATTGCAAGGCGTAATTAAAAGTATAAAGAGAACGGATTCTGAGGATGCAGAACCTTCGGGTAATAAAGTGAATGGCGCCATGTTCATTGTTGTTCTTGTTTTAGGAGCAATTGCCATCGCCTGGTCATACCTGCATGCAAGAGAATATTTTTTACCGGAAGCATCTTCGATTCACGGAAGAAGAACCGACGATCTGTTTTGGTTCTCGATGGGTGTCTTGACAATTCCATTTATAGCGGTAAATTTTCTTATTTTCTTCTTTTCCTGGAAATATCAGCATAAAAAAGATCACAGAGCATCTTTCTATCCTGATAATCACAGACTCGAATTGATCTGGACAATTGTCCCTGCTATCGTGATGGCATTGCTTGTATTTACAGGTTGGAAAGCATGGTCTGATATCACGTCCGAACCTCCCCGTGACGCCGAAGTTATTGAAATCACCGGTAAGCAGTTCAACTGGATCGTACGTTATGGAGGTGTGAATGACAACAAACTTGGAAATTACAATTACAAACTGATTGACGCACAGAATGAAGTAGGAATAGATCTTTCAGATGAGAATTCATTTGACGATTTTCAAAATCCGACAGAAATGCACATTCCGGTTGGAAGACCAGTTCTTTTGAAAATCCGTGCACGCGACGTTTTGCATAGCGTATTTATTCCTCACATGCGTGTGAAAATGGATGCGGTTCCGGGAATGCCAACTAAGTTTTGGTTTGTTCCGGACAAAACAACGAAGGATATGCAGGCAGCATTAAACGATCCGAATTTCAAGTATGAAATTGCTTGTACTGAGGTGTGTGGACAGGGGCATTTTTCCATGAAGATTAATTTGGTAGTGGAGGATGAGGCTTCTTACAAAAAATGGTGTTAAGAGCAGTCGACTTTCTTACAAACATATCCGGAGTATCTTGCAAAAGTTCCTGATAACCTGAAAGCGAAAGCGATGAAAGGATTACCTGCAGAGGCGGCACCGGCGGACAGCTCGGCTACTGCAAGTGCAGGAGTAAGTGCGGGTAGCAGTATCCGTTAATCATATTAAATTAAAATATATTATAGCATATGTCAGCTGTTGAAGGAATAGAAACCGCCCATGTGGATGCGCACGAACATCACCATGTGTCTCAAAACTTCTGGCAGAAGTATATCTTCTGTGAAGACCACAAAATTATAGCAAAGCAATATCTTATTACGGGGATTATCTGGGCGGTGATTGGAATATCTATGTCTGTAATTTTCCGTATTCAGCTTGGTTTGCCTGATTCCAATCTGTCCTGGTTAAAACCGGTTCTTGGTGGCTGGATCAGTGAAACAGGTAAGCTGGATCCTAACTTTTATCTGGCGCTTGTAACGATGCACGGTACCATCATGGTATTCTTCGTATTGACAGCCGGTTTGAGCGGTACCTTTAGTAACTTCCTGATTCCATTGCAGATTGGTGCAAGGGATATGGCATCCGGTTTTATGAACATGTTGTCTTACTGGTTCTTCTTTCTGGCCAGTATCATTATGTTTGCTTCACTGTTTTTACAAACAGGACCGGCAGCTGGTGGCTGGGTTATTTATCCGCCTCTAAGTGCGTTACCTCAGGCACATCCGGGCTCCGGCGCAGGTATGACGCTTTGGCTTGCAAGTATGGCATTTTTTATCGTGTCCCAGTTATTGGGTGGTATCAACTACATTACAACAGTTATTAACCTGAGAACCCGCGGAATGTCTTTTGACCGTCTACCGCTTACAATCTGGTCTTTCCTGATTACGGCAGTTTTAGGTCTTATTTCTTTCCCTGTTCTGCTTTCTTCAGTATTGTTGTTAATAATGGATCGTCATTTTGGTACAAGTTTCTATCTGTCGGATATTTATATCAATGGTGAAGCGTTACCAAACGTAGGTGGTAGTCCTATTTTGTTCCAGCATTTATTCTGGTTCCTGGGTCACCCTGAGGTATACATTGTTCTTTTGCCTGGTCTTGGAATTACATCAGAGGTTATTGCAACAAACTCAAGAAAGCCGATTTTCGGATATCGTGCGATGATCGCTTCCATGTTGGGTATTGCGTTCCTGGCCTTTATTGTTTGGGCTCACCATATGTTTGTGACAGGTATGAATCCTTTCCTTGGATCGGTATTTATGTTCCTGACCCTGATCATTGCGGTTCCTTCTGCGGTAAAAGGCTTTAACTACATTACAACACTCTGGAAAGGAAATATTGTTTTCACACCGGGTATGCTGTTCTCGATTGGTCTGGTTTCACTTTTTGTTTCCGGTGGTCTTACAGGTATTATTCTTGGTAATAGCGCGCTGGATATTCAGCTCCACGATACCTATTTCGTAGTAGCTCACTTTCACCTCGTAATGGGTGCTGCATCTGCCTTTGGATTGTTTGCCGGTGTTTATCACTGGTTCCCAAAAATGTTTGGCCGCATGATGAACCCTACATTGGGACAAATACATTTCTGGCTTACTTTCATTGGGATTTACCTGGTGTTTATTCCTATGCACTATGTAGGTATCGCTGGTTTCCCGCGTCGTTATTATCAGTTCACCAGCTACGATTTTACGCATAAGTTCATGGATATGAACATGTTTATTTCCGTTGCTGCCATATTTGCATTCCTTGCTCAGTTCATTTTTCTTTGGAACTTCTTTTACAGCATTTTCAAAGGTAAAAGAGCTCCTCAAAATCCATGGCGTTCAAATACCCTGGAATGGACAACGCCAGTTAATCCGGGACACGGAAACTGGGAAGGTGAATTACCTGCTGTTTACCGTTGGTCGTATGATTATAGCAAACCGGGTGCAAAGGAAGATTTTATTCCTCAGAACGTTCCTTACTCGCAGACACTTGAATCCAATTTCCCTCATGAAAATGAGCTGATTGCGACAGAAAAAGCGATAGAGGCACAAAACTTTAATGACCAGTTCAACTCCCATTAATGCTAAGGCAAGCCGTCGTTTCAGACGGCTTGCCTTAAATACTGTAATCACGCTCTACTGTCTTATTATTGCCGGTGGAGTTGTAAGAAGTACCGGAGCTGGAATGGGATGTCCCGACTGGCCCAAGTGCTTTGGCAGATGGATACCGCCCACGAAGCTTTCGGAATTGCCTGCGGATTATAAAGCCATTTATGGCGCCAAGCTGAAAGGTGAAATAGAATTCAATCCGGTAAAGACCTGGATAGAATATGGAAACCGGTTGATTGGAGCTTTTACAGGTGTCATGATATTTTTGACACTCCTTGCTTCCATTACCTATCTAAGATCCGGTCCTAAAAAGATTTTTTATTTCAGCCTTGCAGCATTTATCCTTGTCGGACTACAAGGTTGGCTTGGTTCGAAAGTAGTGTCAACAGAACTGATGCCGGTAATGATCACGCTGCACATGCTGTTGGCGATTGTGATTGTTTTTATTTTATTATACCTGTTCACCTGGTCTTCGTTTTCACAACGGGTATTGGAGTTCGGAATTGATAGAAAAATGTTAAATACATTAGGATGGGTTGTTTTGTCCTTTTCGTTAGTTCAGATCCTTTTAGGTACACAGGTAAGGGAAAACATAGATGAGGTAATCAAAGTATTTGGGTACGAAGCCAGAGCTTTATGGATTGATCAACTTGATTACCGGTTTTATATTCACCGTTCGTTTTCAATTTTGATATTGGCAGTTAACCTGTTTTGGTTCTATAAGGTTAGCAATAACGGATCTGATAGGTTACTTACGAAGCTTTCAAAACTTTGTATTGCCATATTAATGGTTGAACTGGCATCAGGAATATTAATGGCATATTTTGGTGTACCACCCTATGCACAGCCGGTGCACCTGACATTGGCAATATTACTTATTGGACTTCAATTTGTAGTTTGGCTATTGGTGAATAAGAATAAATATTTGGTTAAAGGACAGGAAGCAGGTGGAGTTGGTGTAGATGAAATTCTTTTAAAATAATGACGTCAGCAGTAGTAGATTTATCAGTAGGAGAAAGAATACGTGTTTTATTTGAATTATTAAAATTCAGATTGGCCTCGCTTATCGCATTTTCCGGAGCGATGGGATATTGTTTGGGAGCGAAGGAGGTTGTGTGGACGAAAATGGTGCTGTTTATACTAGCTTCCATTGGAATTACAGGATCAGCAAATATCATTAATCAGATCATTGAAAAGGATCTTGATAAACTGATGAAAAGAACTGCCGGAAGGCCATTGCCAAGCGGTCGGATTACGGTTAACCAGGCAATTGTATGGTGTGCAATTCTTGGAGTTTCTTCGCTAATCATATTTGTGTCGGTTTTTAATTTAACTACCGGACTTATTTCGTTGTTGTCGTTGGTACTTTACGGGTTTGTTTATACGCCCCTGAAGCGTGTTGGTCCGATAGCAGTATTTGTAGGTGCTTTTCCGGGCGCATTTCCTCCCATGATTGGATGGGTTGCCGCAACGAATCATTTTGGTGTTGAGCCGGGAATTCTCTTTGCTATTCAGTTTTTCTGGCAGTTCCCGCATTTCTGGGCCATTGCATGGGTATTGGATGATGACTACAAACGTGCAGGATTTAAGTTGCTGCCTGCAAATGGATTGAAAGATTCGGATACAACTCTGCAGATCATGATTTATACATTGTTTCTGCTTCCGATTGGCTGGTTGCCCTATGAATTGGGTATGACCGGCATCAATTCTGCTTTTATAGCAACTGTGTTTGGTGTTTTATTTTTAGCACAAACCTTTCATTTAATGAGAAAGTGCTCGGACAAAACGGCGCGCCAGCTGATGTTTGGTTCGTTTATATACCTGCCGATTGTTCAGATTGCATTTTTGTTGGATAAATTGTGATAACGGATTAAGAAAAGAGAAATGGAAAATATTCAGCAGTTAAGAAATATAGATAAGGGGCCGCAGGAAACTTTATCCATGGACCCCAAGAAGTTTATACTCTGGTTGTTCCTGGTTGCGATTATCATGGGATTTGCTTCCCAAACAAGTGCATATCTTGTTAGAAGGGCAGAAGGCAACTGGCTCGAATTTGAGATGCCGAAAATATTTTGGTACAGCACAGGACTTCTCCTGGTGAGTAGTCTTGTTATGCAGTATGCATATTTTGCCGCAAAAAAAGATCAGTTCAAACAATTGAAAATAGCAATTTCTATTACTTTTGCACTGGGTCTTGCATTTCTATGGATGCAGTTTGAAGGCTGGAAACAGCTTGTGGACATGAATGTCTATTTTGTGGGCAATCCTTCGGGCTCGTTTTTTTATGTATTTACAGGATTACACGGATTTCATATCATTACCGGTCTGATTGTGTTAATCACTGCGCTGACAGCAGCGTTCCGGTTGGATATTCATTCCCGTAATTTGAGAAGAATTCAGATCTGTACAACGTACTGGCATTTTTTAGATATTCTCTGGTTATACCTTTTTGTTTTTTTATTGACTTTTAATTGAAATTTTTTCACCAATGGCTGCACATGTAACAACACCTGGCACGGTAGAACCCAAAATGTGGATGGGGGGTATTGAGCCTATGAAAGCAAGTTATGGTAAACTGATGATGTGGTTTTTCCTCATCTCGGATACCTTTACTTTTTCTGCCTTGCTGGTGGCTTATGGAACAGCGCGTTTCAGTTTCCCTGCTTTTACGGGTGACAGAGCCGATTTTACGTTTTCTAATCTTTACTGGCCTATTCCTGAAAGGGTTTATGAAGCAGTTCCGTTTTTGCACGGTATGCAGTTACCTCTGGTTTTTGTAGGTATCATGACCTTCATTCTGATTGCCAGTAGTGTTACCATGGTATTGGCAGTAGAAGCCGGCCACCGGATGGATCGTGAAAGTGTTGAGAAATACATGCTTTGGACAATTCTTGGCGGTTTTACGTTTCTTGGATGCCAGGCTTGGGAATGGTCTCACTTTATCCACGGAACAGAATCAGGTTCGGTATTTAAAGTTTTTGAAAATGGTGCTGCGGTAAGCAAAACTATATTTGGAGCAAATCTTACAGAAAATCAGTATGGTCCTCCTGCGTTTGCTGATTTCTTTTTCTTTATCACCGGTTTTCACGGAACACACGTTTTCAGCGGGGTAATACTCAACATTCTTATATTCTTCCGTTCAGCGACAGGTTTTTATGACAAACGCGGAAGCTACGAAATGGTAGAAAAAGTAGGTCTTTACTGGCACTTTGTAGACTTGGTTTGGGTATTTGTATTTACGTTCTTTTATCTGGTTTAATCCTCACAATCCTTTTAAATTTTAAATCATATGTCAGAAGTTCATCATATACACAATCAGGATCCGAATGCCGGCGCTGAGCAGCGTAAAGCAATTTGGAAAACATTCTGGATACTTTTAATCCTGACTGCCCTTGAATTCGTCATTGCCTTTTTGGTACCTCATGGTGTTTTAAAGGTTGGTATTTTCATCGTCATGACAATTGTTAAGGCATTTTATATCGTTGGAGAATTTATGCACTTAAAGCATGAGACGAAAACACTGATCTGGTCAATTCTTGTTCCGATCATTTTTGTAGCATGGCTGATCCTGGCACTTCTTTTAGAAGGTAATGCAATCTTCGATTCCGTTTTCGGGTGAGTCTTAAAAATATGAATAAATACACCAAGGCCGGATTACTAGTCGTCACATTAGTAATTCCGGCTTTGATTTTTACGTTTCTGCGTTTCTTTGCTACCAATCATTATGGTGTGCCTTATTACCACCCACTTATTGATTCAGGCGGGAAAATTGTCATTAAGAACGGAGATACCCTTTTTTACCAGGTAAGTGGAATAAAAGGTATAAAATCAGATGGAACGAAAGTACCGGATGGTATTTTTAAAAATAAGCTGACCGTCGTTAACTATCTGCCTGAAAACTGTAACGATACCTGCCAGATCGCATTAGGTAACCTTGAAAGGGTATATCGGTTGCGAGAGTCAATTAAAAATCTGGAACTTTTTACCATTACTGACAGCAGCTATAATATTGAAGGTCATAAAGAAGTCAGGGAACAGGATGGGTGGTTATTTGTAAAAGTTCTAGGTTCGGGAGCAAAAGAAGTGTTGGATACAGTACTTAAATACCAGACAAAAGTCCCTGCAGCGAAAACCAATTCAACAGATAATAAATTAATACTTATTGATGAGGACGGGCATGTCAGAGGCTATTACAATGGATCCGAGCGGGAAGAAACCGACCGGTTAATGGCAGAGATTAAAATATTGGATTTTGAAAAGAAAGAAGCTTTAAAAAAATAATATGGCCACCTTGATTTTAGAGAAAAAACAAAAGTATCAAAGGATTATCAACATCCTGGCTATTGCAATTCCTTTGGCAGTTGCAGCAATATTGGGTATTCGTCAAAAAGTAGATTTAGGTACATGGACAAAAGTTTTGCCGCATGTAATTGGTGTAATTAATTCCCTGACAGCAGTATTTCTTCTTTTAGGATATTACTTTATCAGGAAAAATAACCGAACTGCACACCGGCAGATGATGACTGCTGCTTTTCTACTTGGCGCTGTTTTTCTGGTTTGCTACATATTGTATCATATTTCAAATGAGTCTACGCCATTTGGAGGCTCAGGTTCAGTACTTCGTTTTACTTACTACTTTCTTTTGATTTCTCATATTTTGCTTTCAATAGTTGTAGTCTGGTTCGTATTGCGTGCAGTATATTTTGGATATACCAACCAGCTGCCTGAACATCGGAAAGCTGTAAAGTATGCCCTGCCGATCTGGCTGTATGTTAGTATTTCAGGTGTTATCGTTTATTTAATGATCAGTCCATATTACGTATGAAAAAATTAGCAGTAATATTCGGCATGCTGATGATGTTTATATTGACATCAGCAGACACATTTGCACAATGTGCGATGTGCAGAGGATCGGTCGAAAGCTCAATGGGTAACGGCCGGAATAATGTGGGGGTAGGTTTAAATACCGGAATTGTGTACCTGTTTGTGATGCCCTATCTGATTGTGGTAGTGATGGGATATCTGTGGTATAGAAATAGTAAAAAAAATCAGCAGGAAAGAGCTTTTGTCAATTCGAGGATCAGACAGGCTTATCAGAATTAATAATTTTCACCATGAATAGTGCAGGCGGAATCCGGTTAACGGTTCCGCTTTTTTTATGTATGTTCTATTAATTTGGAGAAAAAATAATCAAATAAAAGGGTAATAATTTATTCTTACGCCTTTAATACGAAACCATTTTTTATGCGATCAATACTTCTGACTTTATCAATACTGCTTAGTTTGTCTGTAAATGCACAGGAAATTTCTACTTCTAAACCATGGACCTACTGGTGGTGGATGGGCAGTGCCGTTACAAAGCAGGATATTACGAAACAGCTTGAAATATTTCAAAAGTCTGGTTTGGGCGGTGTTCATATTATTCCGATTTACGGTGTGAAAGGAGCGGAGGCAAGTTTTATTCCCTTTTTAGGGACAACCTGGCTGGACGTGATGGGTCACACTGTAAAAGAAGGAAAGCGCCTGGGCATCGGTGTGGATTTGTCTACCGGCACAGGCTGGCCTTTCGGCGGACCGAATATACCCGTATCTCTCGGTGCAAAACAAATGGAAATAAAGGATGGAAAGCCTGTTGTTAAGAGTACAAAGCAGGCTGTAAAGCGAGCGGCGCCGGGTGGTGAAGGTTTGGTATTTGATCCGTTCCACAAAACGGCCATGTCACAATACCTGACTCGTTTTGATTCTGCTTTTGCAAAAACGAAGGATCTTCCGCGTTCTATGTACATGGATTCATACGAGGCTTACGGAGCAAACTGGACGGATGATTTCCCACAAGAATTTCAAAAACGCCGTGGCTATGATATTAAATCCCAGCTTGGGCTACTGAAAGATTCAACAGGCAGCGAAGATTCAAAGCTGGTAAAAATGGATTACCACCTGACGCTTGCTGAATTACTGTGCGAGCGGTATGCCCATCAGTGGACAGACTGGAGTACGAAACATAAGTTTCTCACCCGGTATCAGGCACATGGCTCTCCCGGAAATTTGCTGGATCTTTATGATGAAGCGGATATTCCGGAAACGGAGTCGTTCGGTACAAGCCGTTTTAACATTCCGGGTTTGCGTGTAGATCCGGATTATTCTATCAAACAGTTTGGAACGCCAAATCCGCTGGCCATGAAGTTTGCATCCTCCGCTGCACACTTTTCCGGGAAAAAATTGGTGAGTTCAGAAACCGGAACCTGGCTTGCCAATCATTTTAAAGTTTCCTTATCACAGGTAAAACCGCAACTGGATGAACTGTTCACCGCAGGTATTAACCATGTCTTTTACCATGGCACAACCTATTCGCCAATTAATGAAGTTTATCCGGGTTGGTTGTTTTATGCTTCAACCAATTTCGGCCCGAACTCGCACTTTGCAGAGCATTTTTCATTAATTAATAAATATGTGGAGCGTTGCCAGACGTTGTTGCAAAACAGCAAACCGGACAATGACGTGCTTGTTTATTTCCCAATTCATGATCTGTGGTCTACGCCAGCCAAATCCAGTGGAGGTATTCACTTGCTGGAAGTACATCATGTAGATAGATGGCTGCTGGATCTGCCTTTCGGAAAACTGACGCAGCAGTTATGGAAAACAGGATATGCATTTGATTATGTTTCGGATAGTCAGCTGAAAAGACTGGTTGTAAATAAAGAAGGCGATGTATCTTCAGGCGCTACATCTTACAAAACGATTCTGATCCCATCAGAAACTTATATGCCGGAAGAAACCATGGAGCAACTGATGAAACTGGCCAAAGCAGGCGCCAAGATTATCTTTGAAGGAAAAATGCCGGATTCGGTTACAGGTTATGCCAACCATGTCGAAAGGCAAAAGCGATTTACAGCAGAAATTGCAGAAATGCGGAAAATGAAATCTGTGCAGGTAGGTAATAATCTGGATCAGATGCTCTCAAAGAATGCCGTAATTAAAGAGGAAATAGCGGAAAAGGGATTAACCTTTATTCGTAAAAAGTCTGAATCCGGTAAAATATTCTATTTTATTGCCAATGTAAGTAATCAGTTTTCGGAAGATTGGGTCAGACTGGGTCTGGCTGGCAAAATCAGTAAATATGATCCTTTAAAAGGAGAATCCGTTTTACCCTCGCGTACGAAGAACGGCAGAACAGAAATATTGCTGTCGCTGCTTCCCGGTGAATCCTGTTTTTTGAGAATAGCTGAAAGTAATTTGCCGCTGGCTTTGGCAAATGCCGGTCATAAGGAACTTGGTCTTGATGGAGCATGGCAGATTGACTTTATCAAAGGAAAACCAACGCTTCCTGCATCTGCCAAAATAAACAATCTGAATTCCTGGACAGCGTTACCTGACTCAGCGGTGTATTTTTCAGGAACGGCAAAGTACAGTCTTACATTTGATGCAGCAGCAGATATAATCAAAAGTAAAAACGTATCTCTTCACCTGGGTGACGTCCGGGAAATAGCGGTTGTAAAAATAAACGGGAAGCCGGTCGGGACGGCCTGGTCAATTCCTTTTAATATGGATGTACCTCCCGGTATTTTAAAAGCCAAAAATAATACGCTGGAAATCGAGGTTACAAACCTTTCAGCCAATTACATGCGGCTGCGCGACAGGCAGTCACCGGACTGGAAAAAGTTTTATGACATCAATATTGTAGATATCACTTACAAAAAATTTGACGCCTCTTCATGGGAACCGATGCCGTCTGGCCTTTTGGGTCCGATTAAGTTGGTCTTTCAATAGATTATTCCCAAAGAGGATAATGTTCCAGCTGTATCTGCTTCCCAAAAAAGATATTGGTAGATTGCTCAAAAGAAAGGGTGTAGTCAGAGACATAAAATTGTCTTTTGCCTTCACCCTTTTCATTTAGAAGATAATGCTGTTCCAGAAGTGCGCGCAGAGAATTGGCGACGATTTCAGATGTATCCACAATTTCTACTGCTTCACCATAGAAAGCGGTAATCTGATTTTTGATTAACGGATAATGTGTACATCCGAGAATAAGTGCTTCAATATCATTGAGAGACTGGTCCGAAAGGTAACTGGCTATAATGCTTTCACTGATGTTATTATCAAAAAAGCCTTCCTCAATCATAGGTGCCAGCAACGGCGTTGCCAGCGATTTCAACTGAACATTTTTATTAAGTGCATCTACCTTTTTTTTGTAAACATTGGAAAGTACCGTTTGTTTCGTTCCGATGAGTCCTATTGTTTTATCTTCATAATGCTCTTTGATATAATCTACAACAGGATCAATCACATTAAGAACCTTTGCTTTGCTGCCAACATATTCCTTTACCAGCTCAAACGCAGCAGCAGAGGCAGAATTACATGCTATAAGGATCAGTTTACAGTTTTGTTGCAAAAGCATATTGCAGATCTTGATGGCATAAGCCTGGATGGCAGCAGTCGATTTGTCCCCATAAGGGAGATGTGCCGTGTCCCCGAAATAGATCGTGTTTTCCTGAGGAAGAAGTCGGGTGACTGCACTTGCTACGGTCATGCCACCAATGCCGCTATCAAAAATTCCTATCGGAGCAGAAGAATCAAACATGTAAAATTGATTGTAGTTGTTCTTTGAGGGATGCAAATAATGCTATTAATGCTGAACGATGAAATGAAAAATATTTTTTTATAAAATATGTCAGCCTTGCAAAAAAGGTTATACGAAGTTAGGAAGTTGAAAATCAAATAAATAACAGTTGATTTTTATAAACAGTACATTCATAAGATGTTTTCAGAAATAAAAATTAAAAAAAGTTAAATGCAGCATGCAACCTCTGGTATTGTAATTACCATCTTGTAACTGAAACCACCGCTTGGCATGAGTCGAATTTTATCTTTATTTAATCACGAAGCACAGCTTGTTAAATCGCTTAGGAAGCAAGATCCGAAAGCGCAGCGGCAACTGTTCGAAAAATATAGTCCGCGCATGCTGGGGCTATGTTTTAGATATGCTGGTGATGAAATGATTGCTGAGGATATTATGGTGGAAGGTTTTATGCGTGTATTTAGTAAAATCGATCAGTTTAGCGGTGATGGAAGTTTCGAAGGCTGGATGCGCCGGATTATGGTGAATGAAGCTCTTGGATTTTTGAGAAAGCAAAAGCGTATTTTGGAAGACACATTATCGGATGAAGCAGAGAATATTGCTGATTATGCGTATGCGGATCAGAATTTAAATACAGAAGAGTTGTTGGCTCTGATCAGTGAATTGCCTGCCGGATATCGTACCGTTTTTAACTTGTATGCCATTGAAGGGTATAGTCATATGGAAATTGCGGATATGCTGGGAATTAGTGAAAGTACTTCCAAATCACAGTTACACAGAGCAAGGGCGATGCTTCAGAAAATGGTTTTAGATTGGGAAAGCGGTTTAAAAAAAAAAGTAAATTATGAAAAAGCATCCTGTTGATGATCTTTTTAGAAATAAACTGAAAGACTTAGAGAGACAGCCATCTGACATGGCCTGGGCGCGCATTGCAGCCAGGCATCAGAAACCTGAGCGTCGCCTGGGAGGATGGGTGTGGTACGCAGCTGCCGGTATCGTTGTAGTATTATTAAGCGGATATCTGGTTTGGCAGCAGCAACAGGTTCCGGACAATGGAAACATGGCAGTGGTTACCGGAAAGGCGGAAAGTCCGGAAACAAAAACTGTTTCTCAGGATACGTTAAAACAGGCAGACCGGCCGGTTGATGAGGCTGCTTCAGACAGAAACATTGCTTCCTATGAGAAACCGTCAGCGAATGTTCAAAAAACCGCAGTTTTGCAGAAGGGTACAAGAATTCAAAAGGCTCCTTATCCTATTATAAAAGGCGCAGATCTTGGAACAGATCAGCCGCAAAGTTTCCGTACCGAAGAAATTGCAGTGAATACCATAAAATCTGATTTAAAGCCGGAGCCTGTAAAAACGAACATAACACAACCGCAGCTTGCTTTAAATGAAAGCAAGGAAGAAAACCGTACAATTGTTGTGAATGTTGAAGTTCCGGAAGAAGATAATGAAAAACCCAGACAGTCCCGGTTTACCAAAGTTTTTCGTCAGCTAAAAAATGTAAGAGCAGGAGATCCTGTTGATTGGCAGGATGTTGGCTTCAATCCAAAAATAATAGTTGCCAGGGTTGATGAAACCATTCGCGATAAAGAGGAGTCTATTTCGGAAAAATATCAGAACATAAAACAAAAAACAAAATTATAATTTTTATAGCCATGAAAAATAGACTATATCTCGGCATTATACTTCTTCTTGGTTTTGTAAGTGTCAACACTTTTGGAAAATCCGTATCCAATAACAGCAAAGCAGAGAAAGATTCTATTATTGTCACATTTGGGGACAAAACCCGTCTGATTATTTTCGGGGAGAACCGTGAGGAGTTACAAAAAATACTAAAATATGATTTGAATGCACTGTTGAAAGATTTGAAGGTTAGGCTGGAACGTTCAGATGCGGACACAACCTATCTGAAAGAGGAATTCAACGGTAATGATTATCTGAAAGATAAATCAGCCGAAAAGGAAGAAAAAGATTACGTACGTATCGGGATGCGTGGCATTCACATTAAGGATGGTGACACACGGGTTACGATAAACGGAAAAGGCGTCGAAGTCGATGATCAAGAGGCATCTGTCTCTACCGAAAGCGGTTATAAAAGAACCGGGAAAAGATTTTACCGGGCAAGTATTAATTCAAGTCCAAGAAAAGGATTTAATGTTTCGGTCGGTCTTAATGCTTACGGAACAAATGAAGCTACCGCAGGCTATAATAAAAATGACTACGATCTGCGTCCTTTCGGCTCTCGTTACGTTAGCTTGGGCTACATAACAGGTGCAACCATAGCAAGAGGAAAAAATGCAAAGTTTGGGTTGGATTTCGGAGTTGATTTTTCCTGGAATAACCTCATGTTTGATGGTAATAATACGGTTACTAAAACAGCTGACCGGGTTGAATTTCCATCTGTTTTAGGTGCTGATGGTAAGGAAGTTAATTTTAGTAAATCCAAGCTGGTACTTCCGTATGTCAATCTTTCATTTATGCCAACAGTTAGTTTTTCCAAATCTTTTATTTCTTATATCAGCGGTGGGGTTTATGGTGGTTACAGACTTGGCAGTTATACAAAAACAAGAGAAGAAGGCAGCAAGGATAAAGATCACGTCCGGACGAACTACTACATCAATGATCTGCGCTATGGACTTGCACTCGAACTGGGTATCCGTAGGTTTCCTGACTTGTTCGTAAATTATGATTTGAATAATGTATTTGAAGATAATCGCGGACCGTCAGTCAGGATGATCAATTTCGGAATAAGATTATTTTAAAATCAAAATGTGCTTTTATGGGCTGAAAACAGGCTTTTCTTTTTCAGTCCACATTTTTTTTAAATATTTTTTGAAAACAATTTGAGAATATCAGAAAAGGTTATAATTTTGCAGCTCCAAAAGTGAAACAAGCGGCTTTCACGGATGTGTTGAAATGTTGATAAGGGGGTGTACCAGAGTGGCCAAATGGGGCAGACTGTAAATCTGCTGGTGTACGCCTACGGTGGTTCGAATCCATCCGCCCCCACAGTTGATGCCAGAATTATTCTTTAATTACCAGTTCAAGGATAGGCAAAACAAAATGCGGAAGTAGCTCAGCTGGTAGAGCGATAGCCTTCCAAGCTATAGGTCGCGAGTTCGAACCTCGTCTTCCGCTCCATTTTTAAGACACCCGTAAGCGATTAGCGAAAACATTCATTTTGATAATTTTTCGCTGATCGCTTTTTGGCTGTTTAATAAAATAAGATTGCCGTTGTAGCTCAGGGGTAGAGCACTTCCTTGGTAAGGAAGAGGTCAGGGGTTCAAATCCCCTCAATGGCTCAGAAGTATTTGAAATATTGAGTAAAGCACTTCCTTGGTAAGGAAGAGGTCAGGGCCGGGCGGCCGGTGCCGTTCAAATCCCCTCAATGGCTCGAAAAGAAATTGAAATATTGAGTAAAGCACTTCCTTGGTAAGGAAGATGTCAT
>Ga0265797_10000296_pt1 | contig 92832 bp, 87 predicted proteins | sample P2T30metagenome_FD_192433 | JGI IMG/M metagenome (GOLD analysis project Ga0265797, IMG submission 192433) | Plant litter microbial communities from East Loma Ridge, Irvine, California - P2 T30 | ecosystem: Environmental > Terrestrial > Plant litter > Unclassified | place: USA: California... | reverse complement strand
CCTTCGGAAGAGTCAAAAGCAAGAGGCTCGAACCAGTGCTTGCGAAGATGAGATCTGCGTCGGTCTCCTCCACCAAACCACGCTAGGGATCTCCAGCCTTGATGGGTTTCGCTTCTTTCACCTGCAAGTCTGCAGAAATCCAGACCAGTGGTAGTACTACTGTACATGCAATGTTCAAAACATGGAGCGGGCCAGGAACCGGCTTGTGCTATTAGTCTGTCTATTCAGTGGGGTATCAAATGCTTTCAAACGCCGTTCTTGCTTCTTTTCCGATCATGTTTTGTGCAGCCTGTTTCGCAGCGATCAACCACTAGCCTGTGGAGCTCCAAGCTTGGATGACCGTTTCACCGTGAACATCTTCTTGAGCCTCTTCAACTTCGACTCCCTCTCTTTGTCCTGAAGCTCGATCTCCTCTCTGCTCGGCTTGGGCTTCTCCGCCAATGGGCTTCCTGGTACCTCCGACTCGCCGGACACGCCTCTTTGTTCATCGGACTTGCGTCGCTGCTCTCGCGCGTATGTTGAAACTACGCGATGTAGGATTTGACACGCGTTGAGTCCCGCCAGGCTGCCGGTCGCGTTTTGGGTAGTCGGGTTGCGCCATGGACAATGTTCTCGGTGCATCTCGACCAGGTCTATCACTGCGTTGCCGTCTTCGTCGTCATTCTCGTTAGGTTCGTCGGTTTGCTTGCCGGGTTTGTAGCCGGGCTGATACATCCAGAGACCTATCCGCTGGAAACAGGTCTCGCAGTGCAGAAGATCTGCGCGGAACTCGGATGAGCCGCGCCAGCCATGAAGAGCGATTTCCAGTGCTTTCGTCTTGATACTTATTTCTGTGTCGGTGTTGGGAATCACGTCTGTTGGCAGCTCTGTCAATAGCCTCTCACACGGCAAGAAGGTAGTGTCGGTACTGTTGGCCGATTTGACTGCGATGTCTTTGATCGACTTCGACATGCCGAGCAGTGATATGTAAGATTCCAGTAGCTGTGGCTTCCAGACTATCGGCCGTACCAAAGACAGCCGGTATATGTCGTCCTTGCATGCGGCTTTCCTCCATAAGCATGTCCCGGAGTGACCTTCCACAATCTCATTCTTATATCTCTTCGCCAGCGCTTGCTCAAGCTCCGCCTCATCGACCTCCTCTTCTTCATCGTCGTCAGCATCTTCCACATTGCCTGCAAGCGCTTTCTTCACGACTGTTCCCATTGTGTCTAGCTTGACCACAACTCTCCTCTCGCATCCTCCCTTGCACGCGACCGTATTAAGATCCACGCAACTCCATCCTCGTTTTGCCCAGTGTATCTCGCTGATGGGCTCTGGTTTAGGATGCCAATTGCTGACTTTACTGAATGTCTTTAAACGTGCCAGGAACGTCTCTTGTGACCAGGGCGCAAAGTTCGGGATGTGTCTGTCTGCGTTTGGGCTATCCGTGACTGTCTTGATGCCCGGGACGTTGTGTGGGAGGGACATGGTCGATGTGTTGGCGGTGCGAGTGAAGCTAGATCCTAGCGTTGCCGAAAGGGATGCTGTCGATGTGCTGGAGCGGAGTCGTTTTCGTGCCCGATCGCTGGCGAGGTCCATCTTCTCACGGGCGGTGAGGGCGGCATCTGCATTTGCGGCGCTAACATTGTCTCGTTGCTGGGACGAGGAAAGTGTGTTGGAGGCGGATGTGATGGAGTCGAGGAGTTTGTGGAATTTGCGCTTCGAGGTTGCAATCGCCTCGGGCATGTTCGCGACGAGTGTAGTGATGTATGGATTGTCCCTTTCGTCCAGAGGCCGGAATCGTGATTTGTATGGGAGAGCTGCTTTGTTCGTCGCGTGCGAGCAAGCAAGCTTACAGCAGAAGGTTTTGGGCTGCTGACGCGCTAGCACGTGAAACAGCGATTGGAAAGGCTCAAGGCTCAAGGCTGAAGGAAGAAACTCTCTCTCGCTTTCGCTCTCACTTGGCGCGAGAGAGCCCGATGACTACCAACAGTCGTTGACGTGCCTCTTTCACATCTCAAAGCATCACCCCTGGATCCTCAGAAGCATGCCAAACACGTGAATTACCGCGGCCAACCTTAAGGATAGAAGCAGACCGCGCAGGTACAAGTACAAGTACATGAATCCAAGATAGATACAGTACCTACATACCTACCTTGGCACAGAGGCTCCACAACTACCGTCACCACTCAAAGACACGTCTGAAGTAGGCTTTTGATACGACCATCGCCACTGTAACGATTCTTACGCCATCAGTGTTAACTACGGCCATGGATCACGGCACAGATGACAGTCACCCTACCGGCCGTCTAGCATGCCAAGCATGCCAACGGAAGAAGATTAAATGGTTAGTACTGTCGTGCCGTCTTTCGATACATAATGGCAAGCCGATGCTGACGGCTTTCTATCAAGCGACCGCACCTATCCATGCGGTCAATGTACGAGATCAAACCTGACATGCACAGCGAGTACGCGCAAGCAAAGGGCGCGGCACGCTGCTAGAAGAGGCGTTGATAGCGAGCTCAAGAATCGCATTTCCAAGCTGGAGAATCTGGTACTCAGTCTCAGTGGCGATGTGAACGCTGCCCAGTCTTCCGGCGATGTCGAGACAACACCACCAGATCTGACGCCGGAAAAGACCACCGACGGATCCATTGCTGTGCCTTCCATGCGAAGATATGTTGCCAGTCCTTTCTGGTCATCGCTGACCAGCGAGGTACAAGCTCTGAGGGAAGCGTTGGAAGAAGAAGACCCGGATGGAGACACACCCGAATCCGCGTTTTCCGACCCTACTCCTCCGCCTGCTCCAGAACAAGCAAATGTCGAGTACGACCTGATCGTCTGTCCACCAGGAAGAATCTACACAATGCCAGGCGCATTCCTGGAGCCTACCGACAGTGTCGCAAACCAGATCTTTGACGCTTACTTGGCGAATGTCGAGCCGCTTAACAGATTATTCCATACTCCGACTCTGATCTCTTTCATGCGTCATGGTTCTTCATATCTCGGAAAGCCGTGGGATGCCCCTGCGAATCAGGCGCTGAAACGTGCTTTGTGGATGTCAGGCATCAACTCGATGTCACAGCAGGAGATCCTCGAGATAACCGGCGAACAGCGCCCGGACGCTCTCAACCACTACAGGCGTCTTGTTGGTATCTCGTTGGCACAAGCAGACCTAGTGAACACGACTGAGCTTGCCACCGTGCAAGCTTTCATTACATACTTGACGGCGATACGGAACAATGACACCACCCGCCGAATGTGGACACTAACTTCAATTCTTGTACGCATAGCAACCGCCATGAATCTTCACCGGGAGCCGTCAAACTACTGCACATACTATTCACCTTACCAGCGCGAGCTACGCAGGCGTCTTTGGTGGCGGATTCGCTTTCTGGACGTCTTCAGCTCCATAGATCGTGGCTCCGAACTGCTCATTGCAGCAGAATCGTATTCAGTAGCCTTACCCACGCTCACAAACGACGACGCCTTCAACGAGTCTTCAACTACCATCCCAGCGCTGGAGGATTGCGATACCGACATGAGCTTCGTCAACGCGTGCCACGAGGCTTGTTCGGTCATCGAGGCCCTTTTCAAGCCCGAAATCAAACCAAGCGGGGACACCTGGGAAAAACGGCACCAGATTGCGCTGGACTTCAGCAAAAGAGTCGATGAAAAGTATCTGCAGTACTTCTGCAATGGCACCCCTTTCGACGAATTCCGGATTGCTGTCTGTAATTCTATGAAAGCATCCATGATCCTCCGCGCCGTCCGACCACTGCAACAATACGTATCGTCGATACCGCCACGTGTAGACTCTCCCTACGTCTTACGAATCGCAATGGAGTGCCTGCGCAATGGCGAGAATGTCAAGAACAAAGCACCAGAGCGCTGGAGATGGCAAGTTTGGGTACAGTGGCACGCGCTTGCCGTCGCATTGGCAGGCCTTTGCTCTATCCGCGACACACCCCTTGCTGAGGAGACATGGCATTACGTCGAGCTACTCTACGAACCCTCTGCTGGAGACGTCGCCGACAGCAAGAATGGAATGCTTTGGCGGCCCGTCGAAAGGCTGTATAAGAAAGCGACAGCTTTCAGAGACGCCTCACCAAACAAGCGCCAGGAGTTCACACCCAAAGTGCAACCACCCACCATTTTCGACTTCTCACTGCCCCAACCAACGACCGACGCATCTCTACCCAATACATCCGCCAACTCCTATTCGATGTCTCAGCCTTATCAAGCTCCCGTTGGAAACGCTTTCCCCAACCCTGGAATGGACACAACGGCTGCCAACAACCTCCCACTTGAAAACATGACCCTCGACCCTTCGCTGGGAATGCAGCAGCAGCAGCAAAACTACCCCAGCGACTTCGGGAACCTAGACCCTTTCGTCATCGACTCTTTTGCCGTGGACTCCAGCTGGGTGGATTGGGAGCAGATCATGAACGACTACAACGGCTCGAGCGATTTCCAGATGGGCGGGATCCAGGCGCCCTGGCCCTACGACGACAGGAACGGATCGGTCGGGAGTTTCTCCTAACCTGGTGGGAGGGAGAAAGAGAGAGGACGGGAAGACATCATTCGACCACACATTCCTACAAATCAACATCGGAAAGCAGAGTTCCTTTACTATATAGCTCAAGATGTACGAGAATCGGGCGATCGGTTGTTTCACACGCTGCTGGGGAAATGGTGCAGGACGAACGGACGGATATCAGCTCCACTCATCTATCTTCATTTTTTTTTCGCTTGCGTTGTCATTTTGATTCGCTAGCTGTAATGTATATATCACCATGTCGAATTTTTTTCCTTCACTCTCTCTTTCTCTCACACAAACAATGCTGCATTTCGAATGTCCGTAAAGAAGACGCCCTCTCCATCCCTACATATCCCAAAGCACACAGAAAGAACTGCTGTTGTGAAAACAAGGAGAGAAGACATGCTGAAGATTGGGATATTGCACATTCCATTCCATGAAAACGTTTTCTCTTAAAATATGGTAGATGCAGCGCACTTGTGTCATGTGGTTCTGTTAAGGTGAGGTTTGGAAATCTGGCATGCAATGAACGCAGGAAGAAGAAGAGAAGATGTGGGTGATGATTCGGCCGTTAGAAAACTAGCAAGAAGGAGGAAAGGGGGAACTGGCAAACCGCTCCAACGCTGCAAGGCAGAATACCGAACTGCAAAAAGAGATAAGATGCAGGGGGGATAATGAAAGTCGACAATGATGTTGTCGGGTGTGTCCTCCAGCGTTTCCTCAAATAAAGCTAATACATAGCACATAGTGGATGTGAAAGAAGAATGGCAGGCGAGCCGCGCCTAGATATTACCGATGACGACCATGAATCGGAGTCGGCCGTCGCCGGCTTTTGGCCTGGTTGTGCTGTTGCCGTCTCTGGCGGCGGAAGTAGGATGACCCGGGCCTGCAGAGTCCGAACCGTCTGGTGGCACGTCTATGATGCCGACCTGCTGGTCAACATCGTCGTCCGACATCATTCCGTCGTCAAGCATAAGGGTGCTACTCTTCCAGCCCCAGCTTTGGCTGAAGTTGAAACGGTCGGGTGCGGACTCGTAGACTGACAGCATGCGGCCGCCGCGTGAGGGAGAGTATATCTTGAAGTATGTTCTGATAGTTGGACGTGCGTCGACGTACGGTGGTAGAGCGGGCTTGGAAGCGGAGCGCTGGAGTGGTGGAGGATTGTTGTAACGCGGGCTTATCTCATCGTCCGTATAGTCGTCGGAGGATTCATCGGAGGCTGAGAGCAAGTTTGCTGGCGAGGCGAAACTTGCGTCTGTGGGTGAGGCGGAAGCAAGGACATCCGTTTGACCAGTTTTGCGGTGGCGACGGGTAGCAGTGCGGTCTGGCAGGGCGCCGTAGCGTGAAGATGAGCCTGCGTTGATATCGTGCTGCGGTCGGCCGCCCACTTCGCCTGCGGAGCCACTACTGTCATCACCTTCAAGCCGGACGTCTTCGTCGAGTGAAGCACGTTGCCTGTGTCTGCGGCTGCCAGCGACCATATCGCGCTCCAACATGCCGATGCGGCCTTCTACATTTCCACCGCTGCGAGGTGCTCCAGCAGCACCGAAGACTGCTTCCTCAGTCTCCTGCTCTTTAGCGCGGTGCAAGTAAACGCCGAGCTGTTTCGTGCTGCGTGCGGAACGAACTTTCTGTATGTAGATGTTCCAGAGCGAGCCAGCATAGAAGACTGTACGAGAGTACACACGTTTGCGCTCTTTGAGCAGGCGTGGGGCAGGGAAGTCTGCGCTGAAGCGGAATGGTGGAAGATGCGTGTAGCTGACCGCTGGTGGAGGAGCATCGCTGTCAGCAGTACCAGGCCTAGGCTGGGCGGCAGTAGTAGACGTGGCGAAATCAGCCGCCCAGGTCAGATCTTCAGGGTGGATTGAAGCGGAAAGACGAGCAGCCTGGCGTTGCATGTTGTTGCTGTTCGACGTAGCTGTGAAAGGCTCTGCATTGCCACCCATGACAATATTGCAGTCGCTGCTGGGTATCCAGAATTTGCGAGGCCGACCAGTTCCGTCCCAGGATTGGGAGTCGCAGTCATCTTCGTCTTGGTCGTAATCAAGACCGAAAACGGACGAGTCCGTAGCCCGGTTCTTGCCTTTGGCGCCCAAAGCCTGTCCTGTTTCAAGGGCAGATTCGTCCTCTGTAGCTTGAATAGACAGCCCAAGCTCCATGTCTGTCTCTTGTGCGTTCATCACGCGCTGTCGAAGTTCCATCTGTTGCCACAGAGCATTGCTCACGACCTTGTCGGGCATCACTGGTAGGCCAATGACGTCCTTGGTTCGGCGGAGGAACTGCAGCTGCTCAAAGTCTAGATGAATGTAGTGTATCCCTTCGTCCAGCAAGACCAGAAGCGGCTCTACTGTGGGGTGCGTGTACAGGCTGACATATTTGGCCAGGTTGTCAGGGACCCCATGACTGAAGGCAGCAGGCGATGCCCGGCGAGCTACTGCATCAAACCGAACAGCCATCATGCCCATTATAGGCGGCGCCTTTGCGATCTTTCTGCGAGTTCCAGGTTCAACCAACCCGGCCTCAATAGCACGGGCCTTGAGTCTGCGATCGAGGATGCGCTTGGCAAGAATCCATCGTTCCCATTCCCCTTCGACGAAGAAGCCATCGCCACCGACAATCTCCCGCACAACGTCCGCTGGTATGCCGTCCCACAATCTCAGCGGCATCCTCCACCCATCTCTGCACAACATGGCTTTGGCACTCGCGAGAATCTTGTCACCCGACCTCCCGTAGTAATTCTTAGTGACCAGATTGATCAGGGGTGCCAAAGTTTCCGGGCTCATCTGCCGTAGCATGCTCTCGACGCTCAAGTCCATAACATCGATCATCTCAAGCCAACAGCCAGTAGCGAAGAGACCGACAGCGTGTGTATCCTCTTCGGCTACAGCAGGACAGCCGTACAACCTTTTGAGAGCGAGTTCAAAAGAGTGCTGTGTGATGCTAGCATCGATTTCCTCCGGGCGGACTGTCATCTCTTTGGCGTTGGACTCAAGCCATGGCTCACTCAAGGCGGTTGCGAAGAAGGGTGCCCGGTCCAGGATAATGCGATGAAGCTTGTATTCTTTCCCGAAGGCATGGACGGTGATGTCGCTGTGTCGTCCTTCTAGCAGTCCCCTCCTGTACAGATGCTCGGGCAGTGCAGCCGTCTCTCCGTGCATTTGCCTGGTGTAAGCATTTTGCTTTGCATACTGCATGTAGGAAGAGGCTCGGCTGGCCTCTGGGCTCGTGGCGGCATGCACTGCAAAAAGTCTACTGAGAGTAGTGACGGTAGAGCTGCGTTGCCGCTCGTGGCCTGTGGATGCTGCAGGAACTGCGGTCGGGTCGTCGGCATCTTTCTCTACGGTGGGCATGCGTCGTCGGTCGACGGTGGCTCTGATTTCATCCTCATACCTACGCTCCCGCCTGGCCGCGCTGTTGGCGGTCGAGATGGCGGCGGAAGCAGACGACTGCGGTGCGGGATCCAGACTGGCTTCTTCACTGGGTGGTCGGATATTTAGAGTAGGTCGTTGACGCTGGCTGCCGCTTCCAGAGCCAAATATGGAACCAGTTCCCGAGGCCGGACGTGAGTGGGGCGTGGTGGGCTGTGAGTATGCTGCTGAGCGATCCCGTGGATGTGAATATTCGTTTGAAGGTGAGTGAATCCAAGAAGTTCTCTCCGGGTCGTTGGTGGGAGTGTGGTGGTCGTCATCTTCGTCGTCGGAAGCAGCAAAAAGACGGCCGTTCATGACGGAGTGGCAAAGCAAGGAAGGAAGGTCCCTTGGTCGGTCAGCGGGTGTAAGGTGGCAGCTGAGTTGGCCGGTGTGTGGTGGGGTGTGAGAGGGCGTGACTACTACTGTAGGCGAGTCGGGTGCACGCAAGAATCATGTAACGTTCGCAGACGGCAGAGTGTGAGCAGACAGAGGACTCGCAAGGCCTTGAGATGTAGGTATCAGCCTGTATGTCCAGCGCACAGGATGATGCGTGTGCTGATAATGCCTTCAGCGCACAGCGACACATGTGTCCGGGCAGTTACAAAAGTGAGTTGCTGCCTTTCGCTTCCTCTTTCTGCATGTGCTCTCGCGAGCTCTCGCCGATAGCAAGGGTTCAGGTGCAGGATTGGGGTTATGACGCGCCACCGTTGCTCTAGCTGTCTTTGGTGTTAGTGAATTACCTAAATTGGTAGTAAGGAAGTCCGCATATCGCCGCTTCCACGAGACAGAGAGTTCTGTGGTTGAAAGACCCTTATGATTTGGGGGAGAAGTCGTCTTAGTCAGCATGATATTACCATCGCGAGACTCTAGCAAGCCCTTTCTTCTCTTCAAGTGAGTTGAAGGAGGTGTGAAGTTGTTTCCCGAGTCCCAGTAACACGACCATCATGGCCACCTTATTGGCAATGTCTCCAGTACGTGCTCGTCTAGCCTTCCGGGCGAGTGCGATGCTGCAAGAAGCGGCAGTGTGCAAGAGATGCATCCACCAGCAATCAAACACCAAGCCCGCCCGCGACTCTCCCTTCCTCCAGGCCTTCCGCAAACCTGGTCACTATCGCATCACACCCACTCCCCGACACAGCTCTTCGGCAGCTTCGCCCTCAAATGCAAGCTCATCACCGCTCGGTGCATTGAGCCAGTCCGTCCAGCAGCCTGCCAGCCAGCAAGCCAAGTCCTCATCCTCATCCTTCCCCAAGACCAGCAGCAAGAGCGTCGCATACTGGTTACTCGGCTCCGCAGCCAGTGTCTTCGGCATTGTCGTCTTCGGCGGCCTCACTCGTCTCACCGAATCCGGTCTCAGCATCACAGAATGGCGCCCCGTCACCGGCTCGCTACCGCCTATGAACCAGGAGCATTGGGAATATGAATACACACGCTACAAGCTCAGTCCCGAGTTCAAGATGCTCAACTCCCACATGAACCTGGAAGACTTCAAGCAGATCTACTGGATGGAATGGGGACACCGTCTGTGGGGCAGAGTCGTCGGCATCACTTTCCTGCTGCCGACCATCTACTTCGTCGCGCGCCGGAAGGTTAGCAAGCCCATGGCCTGGCGTCTTGCTGGCATCTGCTCTCTCATTGGAATGCAAGGTGTCATCGGTTGGTGGATGGTCAAGTCTGGTCTGAAGGATGAGCTTCTCGAGACCGGCAACCAGCCTCGCGTCTCTCAGTACCGCCTCGCGACCCACCTGGGTACAGCTTTCATCGCCTACACCTACATGCTCTGGAACGGTCTTGCAATTCTGCGTCAGCACCGTCTTCTTGCCAACCCTGAACAAGGATTGAAGGCCCTGGAGGTCCTCCAGTCGCCTGCACTTCGATCCTTCCGCCGCCTCACAGCTGCTCTTAGTGCTCTTGTCTTCACCACTGCCATGTCTGGCGCCCTTGTCGCTGGTCTCGACGCTGGCATGATCTACAACGATTTCCCCTGGATGGGCCAAGGAATCCTCCCTCCCAAGCGCGAGATGCTCGATCCCTTCTACAGCCACGTCCCAGATCAGTCCGACCTGTGGTGGCGCAACATGCTCGAGAACCCGGTCCTCGTTCAGCTTGACCACCGCATTCTCGCCACCACAACCTTCACCGCCATCATAGCGCTCTGGGCATATAGTCGCTTCTCACCACGCGTGCGTGCCGTGCTGCCCAAGGACGCACAGAAGGGAATACTTGGTGTAGTCCACCTCGTCTCGCTGCAGGTCATCATGGGCATCACCACGCTCTGGTACCTGGTACCAACCCCCTTGGCTGCCGCCCACCAGGCCGGTGCTCTGGCTCTGCTGAGTGGTGTCTTCCTTCTCGGCAGCCGAGTATGGATCCCCACCCGCACGCTTCAGCTCGTCAAGCAAGCTGCTGCGCGTAACTCGAGCAACATCGGCAAGAGAGGACCCGATGCCATGCTTGCTGCAAGGCTGGGCAAGTGATCTTTTCATTGATTCTGCCGCCATCGCTTTTACGACCTAGCATCTCCAACAAATTTGTACCTGTAATTTATCACCGTTTGGTAGGGTAGCCCTCCTGCGGCTCACATAGATCTCTCTTTTCCTTAGCCGACCATAGCTCGAGCTCACTGTAAATAGCACGCATCTCACGTATCTTTCCCGCTCGCTCATCTCGGAATAACCCATCCATCCAAAAACACGTCGTTGACTTGTAGTGCCAACATGAAACGACCTCAAACTTATGCTTGGCATACGACAACTACCATACCCCCTATCTTTCTAAATACTGATCCCAGCCCTGTTCTTACTCGGCCAATAACAAGGGAGCTACCCAAATACGGTCTGTTCCTCTCCCGCCCGCACCAGAGCGGGCCTTCGGGCTGCAGCTTCCACCTCAAAGGTCATTCTTGAGCTCATACATTCTCCTCTGCTCTCAAGTATGTTCATCCCCAGTCTCCTTCCGTCTGTCTACTCATTACTAGTAGCAGTCTCACGGTGCTGGGGCTCCTATCTTTCCTCTCGAATGGAGGATTTCGCTCACCGCCCCGAGGAGATGATCGCGCATCCCAAAACCCACTACATCTCTTTTTCAAACACGACCCGTTGTGTCGGTCCTGGCATCTTTCACTCTCAACTCTTGATCGAGATTGAGAAGAGCGGATACCGCACTAGCGCCAGTTGCGGAGAGTTGGTGGCGGCAACGGCATTCTGTGCTAGAGAGTCGGAAATGGCTGCGTTGATAAAGAGGATGTGATGGCGCTGTTACCTGCGACTTTGGATAGAGCATTTGGCTTCGTACGAAGAAGAGACCGTGCAGCGTCCACTCGAAGAATCACTACATCCGGTTCCGCATTTGAACTCGGCTCATTATTAGAGCGACACCAGGCATTTCCACCGCCGAATGGAGTCCACCGACAACTCTATCACTATCATTCGAGCCCGCCTGTCGGTGAGCTGCGACCACTGCCCTGGGACTCTTTGCTTCCGCTATTGCCCTCATCAACATCGCCATTTTGTCCCAGCGCCCATAGGACTATCAGCTAACCGTGGATCTTAGTTCTCTGTCCAACGCACGCACAGGCACACCAACCGGGACGGTGTCTTCGTGACGGAATGCACGAAACCCCCTTCGAGAGTAATGCTCGACGATACAACACCACCACTGTCGTCCGCGCTCGATGACCCACGACCGGAAGTCATAGACTCCGACGAGTGCTACGGGCCGGAAGACGCTGGCTCAGAATTCGACGATGTTCAGATGCCGGACATCGACCGGGTCCCAAGTCATATAAGCGCGACTGGTCTGATACTATTGAGAAGTCTTGGCCGTCAAATAGAGCATGGCGGCGCTGCTACCTACAGCTAGGAATTGATCGTTTTGCGCTTTGTCGAGCTGTATAGCAAGTTCACGATCTTGATCTGTCGACCCGAACAGCCGCGTGCGATGTAATGGGTGCAGCCACTGATCCAGTGCTCTGGCTTGGACACGCTGGTTCTTGGAGATGTTGCTCTGCGTGTAGTTGGGCTCTGGTATTGCTTGAATCATAAGCTCGTGAGTTGTTAAAAAAATGGCACGTGATCAGGACGCACCATATGTTCTCGAGTCCCAGCGGCGAAGTTATGGTGATACTGCCAGAGCCTTCGGGCGGGGGGCACTGAATGGTATTAGTTCATCGTCGACCGCGGCTCGGTTTTGACTTTATTCTTGGCACATGATTGTCTGTGAGAAGTGGGCGAGGTTGGCAACCCTTTAACGCAATGGCTTTGATGGATTGAACGCAAGTGAGGACAATTGCGGTCTTTTTCTCAACGGGGGTATGTCATGGTGCCTGCCTTCACGCGCGTCTGCACGTGTCTGCCTGTGACTGAGCCCTTGTAAATACCCCCCGGATCCTCATAGACAGTGACCGGTCCAACCAACACAACACAACACTCACATCAACTCCCCGTCAATTTGGTAGCCGAGAGGAAGTTGACGGGAAGCAACGCTCTTGCAATGTATTTCTTCTTGTGGAGATACCATCGACGCCATCGGCAACCTTCTCCTTGTGCTTTAAAGAACATCATGACTGCTCTTCCGATGTCGTAGCGACTAGATGACAATGTTCCGTATCATGTAATGCACCCAACCGATCCTAAAAAGTGGTGCCCTTGGTCACGAGAAGTTCGAGATTTTGTTAACATGGGCGGCGTTCAACTCCTCGCAGTTTGGTAGATGATATCGGGATCTCTCAGGGGCAGGAGATGACCTCGCAGGAGACGATAGTGATTTGATTGACCAGGTGCTGTCTTCGGGACGCCACCAATTAGCGGGCATGCAGTATGCTGACGATTGCATATGTATCTGAATGCAAGCCGCGACTTACACTGTGTAACATCGGGTCCAGTTTCAGTTGATGCATTCCAACAAAGAATCCACATTTGTCGGTAAGATGGACGTGGCGTTTTTGATATATACGTGGAATAACGGATGGGTAGTCGTGTAGGCGAACGCGCCAACGTGCCGGCTGAGTCAGTGTTTACATATACACGTATGCACACATCGTCAGCATCACGCACTCCTGCTAGTATTCCATCTGCACTGGGTGCGCAAGTATATAACTCGGCGATGGCTGTTCGATACAATTAATCCGCGATCAAAAGATCCTACCTACTTCAAGACTCAGCAACAAGACGCCGACTATGTTGTCGATTACGCGCATTTTGTTTTTCTTTCTTGGCCTCACTCAATACGCCGTTGATGGGTTCGTTGTCGGCGAACGCAATGCCGATGCTCGTGTTAGCACCATCCACCACTTCCCTAACAATACCGTAGGTGTCGCATGCACTGGACCTCGTCTGTGGTTCGTCAGATCTTCTGCTGACGATATCATCTTCAGTGGGTCGAAAACATAGCGATCCGGTCCAATGGTAAGATCTTGGTCACTCTGATTAACAAATCTCAAGTCTGGCAAATCGATCCAACTACCTATTCCGTCGAGCTTGTGCACGAGTTCGATCGTGCGATCAGCGCGTTGGGGATTGCCGAATATGATTCCGACGTCTTTGCAGTGGTAAGTGTTATCTCTCAGGCGAGACCATATTTTAACACTGATACTGCGAACGTAGAATGTTGGCAACTTCAGCGACACCACCGGTCTTGCTACTATCGGCAGCTGGAGCACGTGGCGGCTCGACTTCAATAGTCACCGCAAGCACAGCGGTCTGGCTTCCGTCAAGAAAATCGTGGACATCCCATCCGCCGAGTTCCTCAATGGGATGACAGCCGTGCCAACTGCTCCGGGCATACTCCTCACGGCGGATTCGGGCAAAGGCCTCGTCTATCGGACCGACACATCCAAGAAATCGTGGTCCGTCTTCTTGGACGATCCCACGCTCAAGCCAAACTTGACTGCTCCCGTTAAGCTCGGCATAAATGGCTTGCACGTGCATCAAGACCAGCTGTATTTCGACAACACATTTCAGCAACCATTGCTAGCTCGCGTGCCCTATCATCCCGAGTCAGCCACAAGATCCGGTCCGGTGGAAGTCATCTTCAAGGCCGCGACATTCCCCTTGAATGAAGGGCGCGGGCAAGCCGACGACTTTAGTTTTGATAGTGAAGGCAACATTTGGCTCGCGTCGGCGTCGTCGAGTGTGGTGAAGTTGGACATTCGGAAGGAGACGCAGAAGCTCATCGCTGGAGGACCAGATGATCCCACCTTGATAGGCACGACGTCCACAGCTTTTGGTCGCACGAAGAAAGATAAAGATGTTCTTTACATCACGACGAACGGTGGTCTGAGCGACCCGAGTGTTGTTGGTATCATCGGCGGGAAGGTATTGGCTCTCAATACGAAAGGGCTCTGAGACGGCTGGCAGTGATGACCGATGGATTCGAAGTTTGCCATGAGGAGTAGCATACGCAATATGGAGGGTAGTTGATACTGGAATGAATCATATCACAGTTGCATCAACGGACCAAATTCTTGTCGGATAGGTAAGTTGTCGCGAAGTGGAGGATACCCGGTAAAGTAGATCGCTAGGCACGGACGCGGCCAATCCCGCTCTGGTGGGGTATAGCAGGGAAGGAGCCAAGTGCGTAACTTACAGATCGCCCTCTATTGACCGTCTTTCATACTTTGACATCTCCCACATACCACATTACTCCAAACACATACGCGTCATGTCGAGAAGACCTGTCGACCGTTCCGCACAAAATCAGGCCACGCTCAAGCAGCTGGTCAAACTCGAGCACAACAAGACATGCGCTGACTGCAAGCGCAACAAGCACCCGAGATGGGCATCCTGGAACATTGGTGTCTTTGTTTGCATTCGATGCTCGGGAATTCACCGTTCTATGGGTGTTCACATCTCCCGCGTCAAATCGGTCGACCTCGACAGCTGGACGGATGAACAACTGGCGTCAATGCTACGCTGGGGCAATGGACGGGCGAACAAGTACTGGGAGGACAAGCTGGCTCCAGGACATGTGCCCAACGAGGCAAAGATTGAGAACTTCATCCGGACCAAGTACGACAGCAAAAGATGGGTGATGGATGGACCGATGCCAGACCCGAGTACATTGAGCGACGCATCAGCCGACGATGACGTGCCATTGAATGTAGTACGGGAGAAGGCAAACTTGGAAAGATCGGGCAGTATCAGGAATGGATCTTCAGGTGTCGGTAATATGCCGCAGCCGCCCAGGAGACCACAAGTCGACCTATTTGGGGATATGGAGGAGGCTGCACCGGCAAGGCCTAGCACAACTGAGCCGGCTATTAGAGCCGGTGCCTCGAAGGCACCGGCGGCACCGCCGAAGCAGACCAGAGCTGGCGAGAGTCTACTCGGAATGGACTTCTTTGGCAGTAGCCAGTCTGCACCGCCGAGACCTTCGTCTGCAGCCTCAGGGATGACCACACCTGCTGCTAGCGGTAGAGCTGATCTCAAGAACTCGATTTTGTCACTCTATGCATCAGCTCCGAAGCCAGCGGCAACTGCACCGCCAGCCCAGCACAGACAGCAGCCGTCGACTTCCAATGTCGACTTCTTCGGAGGAATGCAATCGCCGACCGCGCCAGCACAGCCCGCAGTCAAAAGCGATCCGTTCGCTAGCATGTCTTCCGCAAGAGCTCCTCCTTCGAAACCGAAATCGTCGAACCTGGACCTTTTTGGCGGCATGCAGTCTCCACCTTTGACCTCACCCGTGCAACCGAAAGCGAACTATACCGACTTCAGTGCCATGCAATCCGCACCTCCCACGACAGCAGCACCGAAGCCACAGCTGAACGCCGACCTATTTGGAAGTATGCAGTCTCCACCTCTGCCCGCTGCATCATCTTTCTCCGGTCTCGCCTCACCCACTGGCCACGCACAACAGAAGAGCTCGCTTAGTGGTGGCAGTTTCTTTGACCCTAAGCCTGCACCACCGCCGAAAGACATCTCGCCACCTCGGCAACAACCCATGCCTGCTGCCGCGCCCGCACCAACACAGTCAAAGAGCAACACGTTTGGAATGGACTCACTTTCAATTTCTGGCGGCAACAGTAACCCATGGGGTAACGACAATGCATGGGCCCAGCCTGAGCCTGCGCCCGCACCGGCCAAGGCGCAACCCAAAGTCCAGCCAACCCAGGCGCCGCAACCCGTGCAAGACGACGATGACTTCGGAGGCTGGAGCCATGCCAGTCCTCTGCCCACGCCCACCGCTGCTCCGGCTCCGCAGCAACAAGAGGAGTTCGGTGGCTGGAGTCACGCCAGCCCAGTCAGAACTACTGCCGCACCGGCTGCTGCTCCCAAGCAAAACTTCGGTGGAGGACAGGATGACTTGTTTGGCAATGTGTGGGGTTGACCTCCTGTTTTCTGCATCTGGGCGGGATGGGTGTGCATTAGCGTATGATCATGGTTGGAAAAGCATGTAGTCTGGCTTGTGAGAAGAAAGTGTCAAATGCATTATGATCGTATATTCGATGATTGAGCTGCTCAGAAGATGGCTTCAACTTTATAAGTTGTCATATTCTCAGTCCTCGCTTGCTGTACATTCTGTACCCCTTGAGCTGCCTTGACGTTGTCAAGTACAACTGTCTGGAAATCAGACAGGCACATATCCACCCACGAGGCCTCCTGGTTTGTCCAAACCACCTTGGCCGTAACGAATCAAAACTCCATAGCGCCTTGCTGAAATTCACCCTTTGCCCGTAGTCAAACCTCCACAGGTACTTCAACCTCTCACCAGAACCAGCTCAATATCCACCAAAGCACCACCACTGTCGCAATTATGATGCCCGCCAGTTTGAACACGGCGACTTTGTTTCCCTGGCTCGCCATGACTCCCAGCCTTCGCGCGCTGCCTTTGATACTGGTCGTCATGTTGGAAAAGGACTCGGAGGTGTTGTCGATGACATGCTGGTCGCGCGCATTGTCGTAAATGTCGACGGTCACGGAGCGCAGCTGCGAGACTTTGGCTTGTAGGGAGGCGAGGGAGTCGTTGTTTTGCCTGGTGGATGGGTTCTTAGTTGGTGAGCTTGCAGTTTGTGAAAGGACGAGGAGTATACCTTTCACGTTCGTATGCCTCAGACATAGTTGTGGTGATCGTCTGTAGGTGTTGCGGATGGATGCGCTCGAAGATGGATGTCTGTCTGCCTGCAAGGGTCGGTTCAGGCGAGCTGGTAGGGCTGGCTTTGTTTCAAGTACGGTTATAGGGCGGCGACGACGACGACGACTTTGCTTGGAATACCGTGAATGTGAAAGGCGGTGTTATGTTTGTCCTTGACTCTGTCTCCCCTCGGGCAGCCGCTCGCCGCCGCCCAGATGCTAGTCCAAGGCAAGCGCATCGGCGTTTGGCTTGGGTGCCATTTGACTTAAACTTGCCCTGCTTACGTCGCTGACGACACACTTGAACTGCTTCGCCTCGGGCTGCGCAACCTTCGTCCTATTACACACTTAAGTACTACACACTTCCTCCTTGGCGCATTGCTACCTTTTGCTCGATCATCCTCCCTCAGTGTCATAAACTCGACACACATACGCGCGCGCGCGCTCGGAACCCGATCAAAATGCCGCCTTTCCTCAACAACCCGTTGCCGTCGTCGATGCGAAGTGAGTACTTGGACCGACCCGATTCCTACACATACCAACCAAAGTACTTGGCGCAAGAGTCAGCAACGTATTTGATACGTGGCACTTGAGCGCTTCAAGAACATCCGTCAAGGCATACCAATATGTTGCACGCTTGTTTGCTGCCCGCGATCAGAGACTCCGAAACACCCCGCTATGTGCCGGGGTCGTACTGTCACAAGGCAACAGGCTTGGACATTGCGTGCGACGAGTGAAATATCCAGCATCGCGGATGGCTGACTTTCCTTCTCAGGTGAATGTAAGAAATGCGGTCGTATCCTCGCCTCGTTCGTCGACCCCAAGCAATCCTTCGGACCCGACAAAGTCATCCCACCTCAAATTCTCGCAAACGCCAAAGGTCTGGCCATTCTCACCGTTTTCAAAGCTGGTTTCCTAGGAAGTGGTCGCTTCGGTAGTGGTGTCGTTGTCGCAAGATTGGCAGACGGATCCTGGTCGGCGCCCTCCGCTATCGGAACTGTTGGAGGTGGATTCGGCGGACAGATCGGCTTCGAGCTCACAGACTTTGTCTTCATTCTCAACGATGCCAGCGCCGTGAAGACGTTCGCTCAGGTCGGCTCGCTTACTCTCGGTGGTAATGTCTCTATCGCGGCAGGTCCTGTTGGTCGCAACGCCGAGGCCGCCGGTGCTGCGTCGCTCAAGTCCGTGTCAGGGATCTTCGCATACTCGAAAACCAAGGGTCTCTTTGCTGGTGTATCGCTGGAAGGAAGTGTGTTGATCGAGAGAAGAGATGCAAACGAGAAGATGTACAACCGCCGAGTTACTGCTCGTGCCTGTCTGGAGGGCTCAGTCCCCGTACCTCCCGCGGCAGAGCCTTTGACCCGCGTGCTCAACTCTCGTGTCTTCGCAGGTCGTGGTGTCACAGCGACTGGTATGGACGGTGCTATGTACAACGACATCCCGGTCTACAACGACACTCAGGATGATGTGGTTTGGCAAGGCCGCACAGGAAGCGCATACGGAGAAGGTGTTCGCACAGATCGCACTGGCACAGGAACAATGGCAGTCGCCCCAACTGGCGCCCGAGGCAACGACTCAGACTACAACTTCGCCGACCGCGCGCCACAACGAGCCTCGACATGGCAGGACAGCTCCTACGACCAAGCCAGCAACCGCTTCTCCCGCGCAAACCCTAGCGAGACCTTCGATCGTCTAGAATCCGGCCGCGGTCGCTCTTCCACATTTGGCGACCAAAGCGACTACGTATACTCCGACAGCAAAGGCCCAGCCCCAAGCCGGCCAAGCGCGCCCAAACCTACCTTCAGCTTCAAAGGCGGCAGCGCAGGACCCGGCCAGGCGATCGCGAAGTTCACATTCGACGCAGACCAGCCGGGCGATCTTGGGTTCAAGAAGGGCGAAGTCATTACAATCGTCAAGCGCACAGAGAGCGAAGCCGATTGGTGGACGGGCAGGATAGGCGACAGGGAGGGAATCTTCCCGTCGAACTATGTCGAGACTGTTTAGGATGAGAAGCTTGAGCGAGCGAATTGGCATACACCTTGTTAGCATGGCGTTGAGCTGAAATTTGGGACTCGAACGCTTGATGTTACGCCGAGATTGGTTGCAGGTGGCATGCACTCCGGTTGATGAATTCTTGTGGATACTGTAATCGTTATAGCAATCGATACCTGTGATTCGGAGCTTTACGTATGACCTGTCGTGTTGAACCCGCCTTGTGTAAACATGACAAGCGTGTACTATTTTCTCATTCCATGTTTGCATATCAGGAAAGGTGACAATGGGTCACGGCATAAGTCAACTTAATGGTGATGTCCAATACTTGCTGCTTTCGGCTAGCGCGTGTTTGAACTTCACTCCTTTGCACATGCATCACGATGCACAGCCGGGTAGCCTTACGCGCCATCGTATCTGTCTTGTGCAAAATCTACACGGCTCCATCTGACGTGGCGTTGTTCTGACGTCGACCTTGCGGATGCAATGGCGAGCGTACTTCAGACACTTCGCCTACTCGACTTTACCAGCCTTCACTCCGCAGCCTAAGTGGCGATTGCCACTCCTACGCCGAGCCTTCCACACGTTACCCGACACAGTAGCCGTCCCGAGTCAAGAAGTTCGAGTAAGCTTGGTCTGCAGCGATCAAGTCGACCAAGTCGAAGAAACCGATACTATGCCGCAGCAGGAAATCACCCATCTCCAGGAACTCCTCGGCTTGATCGAGTCTAAGCATCCCGTTAAGGATGTCTTCTTCGTGTGCATTGATTGTGAAGCGTTTGAGCATGACCAGACGAAAATCACAGAAATTGGTATCTTGAGTCCACTCCAAGCTTCTCTGATTCAGACTAATTCTGTAGGTATCTCCGTTCTCGACTCCCGCTCCATCAAAGCTGTCGATCCTGGGAACGACGGCAAGCCATGGTTCGACTTGATGAAACACGTACACCTACGCCCGATCGAGTACAAGAAGTATGTCAACAGGAACTTCATCAAAGGCTGTCCGGATGCTTTCAATTTCGGCACGTCCGACATGATCAAGCTCGAGGATGCAGGCCGTATCATGACACGCATCTTCAGTGATCCAACACGCATTCACGAGGCTTGCGATTTGAACAATGAGATTACAGACGTGGAACCGACAATTATGCTCATTGGACATGCTCTCAGCAACGACACGGAATACATGAGGCGCTTGAACTTCTCTCCCAAACATGTTTCCGGACACATAGACACGCAGAAGCTGGCCAGGATCTCCAAGAAACAGCCGCCGGGATTGACCAAGTTGCTTGCTGCGTTGTCCATCGACGCTAAGAATCTTCACAACGCCGGCAACGATGCAGCGTATACGCTTCAGGCACTCGTAGGCGTGGCGGTGCAAGAGCATCATCAGCCTGGAGGTGTTGTCGAGACATTGAAGGCTGAGAAGGTGATCAGAGATGCTGCAAAAGCAGCCCAAAAGGCTAAGACCACGGAAAACGCTGCGAAGGCGAAAGCTATGAAGAAGAACTACAAGGGAAACCCCGCGCAAGGGGCACCAACTGCGAGATTCTCTGCTCTTCTCGCTACTTCAACGGCACAGCGCACTGTGGATGAATCTGCTAGCAATGGATCGACTCCAGTGATCATACCTGGAGGAAGCCAGGTCGGAACTCAACAGCAACAGAAGCTGCGTGGCGAGCTACTCAATCTGGGGAACCATGTCACCAGTCGAGCGGATGAGTCGCGTCGCGAACACAAGACTCGGGTGCGGCAAGAGCACTCGAAGGAAGGCGATTGAGACCACGGAGGACCAGCAATCGACATGTCCGCACGTCAACGTCAATCAGTGGTGTTTGCACACGGTACAAGTAATAACTGATCGAATATGATCGTTGTCCTCTCAGGGGTAATCTCAATAGCTGATGTGAGTTTGGAGCAGAACCTTCGGGCTAACCAGGCCTACAGACGTCTTCCATGACTAATGATGCCACAGCCCTGCGCAATATTATACAAGCTCGACACGACTATAGATAATACACTCCCCGTTCTAACAAACACTCTCAATAACCTCCTTGAGTCACTGCGCTTTCATATGTCTTTATGCGGCCTTTCTACCCTGTTGACCCCTTTTTCACTCAACAACATCGGAACTTGCCGAAGGCAGCGAACGGGAACTACCCGCCTTTCTACGTCAGTCCAATGTTTACCTTGATCAACCTCACATCATTCGTCCACGGAGCACTTATAAATTCGCTTCCCCGAGGTTTTTGTCGCTCCCCCTTCCACCGATATTGCCGTGCCAGCTGCCCACACATTCGTCGTTCGCAATCACAACCAAAGGCACTACAACACTGACAACACACTCTGCAGAGCAAGAACATCCTCATCACGCTGCTCTCGTTACAGAGGATTGCCGTCGCCATAAGAGCGACCCGCACCGCGCCGCGCCACACACGGTCGGCATTGCCATAAGAGCGAAAAGCAACACCACACCATCGCCATAAGAGCGACACATCACATCACCACCATCGCCATAAGAGCGACCGACAGCACGACCAACATCGCCATAGGAGCGATCCACGCCACGAACACCACTCGTCGCCATAAGAGCGACTCTCGAACCCCGCCGTCGCCATAAGAGCGACTCCACAGCACCACCACCACCCACGACCACCACGAAGCGACATGGCTCGCGCCGGTAGAGTCGTGCGCCTCCGCGATGCGAAGGGGCGTTTCAGGAAGGGCGGCCCGTATGTTATACAGCATACCCTTACCCACTGTCATATCATCAGCACTAACATAAATTTTCAGGTTCCGCTTCCTGAATCTTTCCAGCGAGCTCAGGTAACCTCCGCCCCTGCCACTCTTCAAGCCCCTTCAGACTGCTAACTCGCTTCCAGGAACCGCGTGTACCAGCACGCCGTCCGCCACCCTCGCCCTGCTGCCGAGCGCCAGCCGGGAAGGGTGCACGACGAGGGCTGCGGCCCGAAGTGCGACTGCGACATCATGTCGCAGGTAGAACACCACGAGTGCGCCAACGCGACCAGCGCGGGCGGTGACGACGAGGTGTTCCACGTCCACCAGATCCTCCCTGGCCCAGGGAGCCTTTTCTTCCTCAAGGGCGACGACTGCTGCACCAACGTCACCACTGGCGACAGCAACCCCGGCATCCTGGAAGCCAGCCGCCAGACCCGCACCGAGGCTCTGGGCCTCTTCTACAGCAAGAACACCTTCGTCGTCGACGACGCCGATTACTTCGTCCTCAAGGACTGGCTATTTGGCGTGGTTGGCTGGGCCAACATGAAGAACGTGCGCCGCATGTTCTCCGAGTTCGAGGACTGCGCGCCGAGCGACCAGGTCGTGGTCGACTACGCCGTCCTCATCCTGCTCATGGAGCTTGGCTTGCTGAAGTGCCAGCTCCGTGTCACCTTCACCCTCTTCCGCGGCGACCACATCGGCTGCAAGCTGAGAGAGAAGGTCCGCGAGCTTATCGCCGCCAAGCCGATCGTCAAGGCTGACGTGGAGGGCAAGGACGTTGCTATTGTGGAGGCTTTGGTGGCGCCCACTGCGGTGGGTTGGAAGACTCTGTGGCAGGACGACGAGGACTCGCTGGGACTCGGAGACGCAAACGAGGAGGGGACGGCTTACTGCACCGTCTGCGAGCTGGAGGAGGACGGAACCCGCCCGCATGAGCCGCTGTTCGAGTCGCTCTAGACTCAGAGACAACGATGAAGACTTGAGATACCGAGCTTGTTCATGCTCCGTACTATGAATGACAACCCTTGAAAGCCTATTTCTCTCTTTCCTCCTGTGATTTAATGCTTGACATGTTGAATATCCGAGTGACATAGTGATGCATCTCAATGATTCAAGTGGTACGAGTGGGAGCGAGAGCCGATGGTATTAGCATCCTGGTACACCGCCGTCGTGTATCACACAAAGCTGTCGGGCGGTATCTCAATGGCGTACAGGCTTAGGATCAGGAATAGAGCCGATGGTAAGAGCATGCTTTGCGGGCATCATAACTAGCTGCCGAAGAGCGTCTCAATGGCTCAACAGGGGTAAATACGGGGATGCGGTCAATGGTGTGAGCGTACAGCGATATCGCTTTGCGGGCGTTATGTAAAGCTGCCGAATGGTATTTCGGTGGCTCACAATGGAGGTTTTCGAGAAGAGAGTTGATGATATGAGCACATGATGGATCCGTTTCTCGGGCATTACAGCGAGCTATTGAACGACACCTCGATGGCTGACGATGATGATTCAATGGAGAGAACTGACAGAATGAGCTCATCAGAACACCGGCATCATGGCAAGCTATCTGAGGGTGTCTTCAAGCCGTGAAGAGCTGGGATTTGGGATAGAGCTGATGATATATGCTCGAGAACGATATATGCCAACGGAATTGCGGTATCACAAAAATCGATCGAAGGTCACTCGATCATGTCTCAAGGACTCGGGGATCAAAGACTTGAGTTAAAGCTGATGTTGTGTCCCTATGAAGACATTGCTTCAGACAACGAGGCAATTACCGATGTTTCAAGGGGTCAAAAAGTAGGAATGGTGAGTAGAGCAGATAGTGTTTCGCTACAAGAACACAACTCTATCAAACGGGAAAATAACTTCTTTGATAGCGTCTTGACGGGTTGAACACGTAGAATTGGGGGGGTAATTGATGGCTTTGCTTAGAAGAATGTCACTTGTTCAATGTTGTACATCGACAGCAAATCGTTCGACGGTTTCCCCATCTCTGGAAAGTACGTAAGACATCGAGCAAGCTGTACTAGAATCTAAGGCAACGTTCACGTTGTTTGGTGGTAATGTTTGATGACGGGCAAATCGACTACAAGTGCAAGCCGATTGGTCAAAGATAAGCAAAAGGTAAGTTATGAGTGAGTCCAAAGTCGCGCGCCATAAATGTGTTCTCTCTCCCACAACGAGCTACTCGTCAAGCAGATCGAACATGAAAGCCTCTGGTCCTGCCATGGCAGAGTCTCCGGCGCGCCCAGATGTGCATGGTAAAGAGTAAGTGATTTCCTGCACGTCCACTTTTCTGCCTTTGACTGACACCGCGAAGGGAATGCTTGCTATTCAGACTGCCTCCAGAGCCCAGAGATATCATCTGGAAATACTCCGTCGCTGTTCGAGCTCCCACTGACCCACCAAAGTGTGAGGCACACTTTCGAAAACTACCAGAGCGCAAAGCCGCGAAGGGACCATCCAAGTCGAGATCATCGAAGGCACTGAGGTCCAAGATCAAGGAAGACCAACATCCTTTCGAATGCACCTGTCCAGCTGCAGAACTTCCACAATTTTATTCATGCGATTCCCTGAGCTCTAACTTCGACGAGTTTGAAGAGCAAGATCAGGAGAATCTGAGTTCCGACGAAAGGCCATTCAATGCCTTTTACGAAAAGTCAGAGTATCCAGGCATCCTCACCGCGTGCAAACTTATACGTAAAGAGTCGTTGGCGTTCTTCTACAACGTGAACAAGTTTTTGTTCCCCGGGAGCCACAACCGGTACCAGGACCGTGAAGTCATGCAATGGCTATTGGCAAGGAGGGAGCACTTGAAGCATTTCCACTACATCGAGTGGCACGCTCCTACGGATGAGATCGGTCTCCGTTCATTCGCCGTAATCATCATGCTTGTCGAGCTCGGCATCTTGAGAGGCGTAGTGGTCCGTCGAAGCAGAGCTCTCATCGACCGGTATCCGATGGCCTCGGATGGGGTTCATTATGGTTCGGCAACTCTTCGTCCTGGCGCTCGGAGGTTTACTTACAGCCCTGTGGTGTATCCTGTTGCTGAATCGTTGGATTCCCACCGTCACATATTGTGTGAGCTTCGCTTGGCCGTTCGAGAGCGCATCCAGCAGAAACACATCTGCATGACCGCAGTGTTGCACGAAGATGTTGAAGAACTCGAGGAAATGATGAGTGCGGTCGCCGCAAAATTCTGGCGCGGATGCTCGAGGGACTGGTGCGTTACACCTTGCTAAGTGTGTTCCAGTAAGGGGCAAATTCTGGCAAGAGAGCCAGTACTCAGAGGCATACCTGGTCGCGAGGAAAACAAGGTACCGGGCAAGAGTCAGACAAGCGCTGAGGACCAAGGATTACCGATCTTGTAGACGTGAGCGCGCACAATGCAATTCGCGTCATTGTTTCGATGAGGAGGCATTTCGTGGAACGCATTCAGAAAGTATGCAAAGGCTTGTGGTTTAGAAGCCTTCACACACTCGAGGCGGATTCCTTCTCTCTCTGAGTAGCTGAGACTGGAAAGCACTTGAAGCGAACCCATGTATTCTCCTCTTATCTCACTCGTGCGATGTGCCGCCATTGTTGCGTGTCCCTGGGTGATGGGCACAAAAGTACAGATTATGATGTTGTCGTAACCAATTCCATTGCCAGATCGGGGGCACCCAATCTACGTAAGCCTTGTTGGACGATGTTCCAGTCGGCTTAATCCCATACGTTCCACATTCGTTAGGTCGATACAACCCCCTATAGGAGGTGAGGTTCTTGTCAGCATATCACCCACAGGCTGAGATGTTCTTGCCGCAGTATCCGTCAAGCTTTTGCTACTCAGAGCTCTGTGGAGCTCTCGTTGATCAACACTGGCCGATCCGTATGAGACGCCGACAGCAGACATTAGACGTGAGCCCTACAAAAGTGCAATTCTCCGTGGATAGCCTTTCGCTATCTTTCTGTCTGAGCCTGGAGGAGGGGCGCCATAGTCCCTGTGACGAAGATAGGAAAGTCCATGTCGTAAGTAATGACTGCGCAACCCAGCGGATGGGGTATTGGCCTCAAGTCAAGAGCAAGAACGAGTTGGGCAGGTATAAACAAGGAGTGGAGCTTTCTTATCACGCGTAGTGGTAGTCTAGACTCCGAAACTCCGAAACCGCGAACGCCCAATCAATGTCGATCTTGTCGATCCTTGCGGGCAACCCTGCACGTCTGCATATGGGTTCTTGATGTCCAGGGTCTATGAAACCTAGATCCCAACGAGTGGAGCTGATAGATTAAGCAGAATGGTCGCCAGGAACTCACTCACTGCCTCCTTCCTCTTCCTTCATAGACTGAACAACAGCCCTCAACGTCTTCTCTTCGCAAATCCGCCAATCTTGCACAATCAGAGCTCAGTTATTCTTGTTGTCTCAAGATGTCCGGACGTCCGTCCAGCCAAAGATAATCCATCGTTCGATCATTGGGCAAATGCTGACTGACATCCACCAGAAGACCACAAGAAAGATGGCCCCATGGACAAGATGTTCCAGCACCTCAGAGAAGAAGAATTTCGGCCGATCGCAGCCAAAGAGAGCGAAGACAAATCTAGCCTGGGACAAAGACTGAAAGCCGAGGAGAAAAAGGAAGCAGGGAAATTCCACAACTACATAAAGCATGATCAGCAGATGCAAGCTGAGGGGAAGGAGTATGGAGGCCTCATGTGAATTCCAGACTGAGGATACCAAAGGCGTGAACGAACAAATCAATGGCGCGTGCAAGGGTGGCACAGCTGCCTAAGGGATAGGACCTCAACAATGGCATTTGTGGTATCAAAAACTAATAAAACTCGTCTAAAAAACGCTATTCAGCTCGATTAAGCATGCTCCCTCCAAACAGTACTCGTACACCTTTTGCGTGAACTCCGTTTATCAAGACTAGCCTCCACTCCTGCGGACGTTCCTCAGAACGATGCCGACGTAGTCTTTGAGCGTTTTGTTGTGGCTTAGTGCGTCGAACAAGCCACGCCTGACATCCTCGTTGAAAAACAGACCGATCATGCCAGTATCTTCTGGGCCATCTGCGGGCTTCTCGGTCTCTCCAGTCATGGCTGCGCGCACGCTGTCTGCTGAGTTGGAGAGAGACTTGGGCATGAAGCGAGCGATGTTTCGCAGCACCAGCGCCGCTCCCAACGGGAGTCCAGCAGCGTCGCCAGTCTCGTCCTGAAGCGTTGAGAACATCTGTCTCTTTCCTGAAAGTGGCTGACTACTCTGTTCTGAAGGCTTTTCGTGGTCGTTCGCAGAGTCCACCGGAATGTGGGTGTGGATATGGCGCACAAGGAGTGCGGTTGCCGGGCCGTGGCCATCGATGCGGAAGTCCTCGGACGATCGTTTGCAGCCTGCCCAGTGGCATCGGTGGGTCTGTTGGTCGCCAGCCGCAAAATCGAAGCCGCTCGTGAGAGCCGTGTCGCCATTTGTACCATTGGGAAGGCCGTTCATCATAGGCTTTGAGTCAATGTCCATATCATCTGCGTCTGGAGCAGGCGTAGGCGAGACCTTCTTCGGTTGAAGGCGCAAGTGGTTGGCACAGATGTGTTTGAGCATATCCACAGAATTGCGGAACCACTCACCGCAAGCAGTCTCTCGTGTGGTAGCCGCAGTAACGGCGCCTGTGATGGGGTCTCGCTGTGCCTCGACAGGGATCGTCACCTTCCAACAGCAACGGATCATCTCTTTGCCCTTGTCTGTTGCCTTGCTACCAGGGCTCATGCCAGTCTCCACTGGAATTTTGCGGGCTCTTATCCCTCTGATGACATACTTGTTTCCGTGAGCAACTTGAGCGGTCGCACCCGTAAACACTGCGGAGACGTTCTTGATGAACTCGCCAGCAATGAGGTGTGGGTGTGTTGCAGAGAATGGCGCGAAGGTTCCCTGATATGCTTGCCAAAGGTTGATCTGAGTCATTTCAGACTTGACATCTGGCATAAAGCACATTCTCAGCCATTCCGAAGAACGCTCCGGCTCATCGAGCTTCAACAAGGGCTCGACGATACTTCGCGATAGACGGGGCACGGGCGGAATAGTTGCGTCTGCATCTTTCGATTCTGGCTTCGTTCCTTGCTTCTGCTCCTTGGCGTCGAAAAGAAGTAAGCGAGTGAGCTGCTTTGCAAGGTTATCAGAATCAACGTGTTGCAGGAGATTGTCGACATTGTCGGCGATAGATGTGTACTGCATGAGGAAGTCCAAGCAGGCTCCGCGCAGCTCTTCGTCTTCGACCAGGAGCCATGATTGAATGTCGCGTAGCGTTGCTGGAGGAATCTCCTCGAGTCGTTTTGGGGGAGGGAGTGACATGCCGAGGCGGGCAACGGTCTTCAGAGTGGTGACGAGAGTGCCGCGATCGGAACTTCTAAGCTGGCACACGAGGCTCTGGTAGAGGTCATCTTGCGTGCTCACGTCGCAGTGGCGTAGTACTTGTTCAGCAATCTCGAGGGCGTAATGACGAAGTTCTATTGTGCAGGCCCGGTCTGGTAGGTTGAGAATCACGGTGATCATGTCTTGAATCAAGGGCATTGTCGCAATGTATTTGGCGTTGTCTTCCAGCATGCACATGTTTCTGATCGCAAGTGCTGCTTCAAGAATGCGATTGAGCTCGCTCAAGAAATGCGCGTCTTCGACACTGTCGTCCGTTATGTGGCAAGAGCGGGATTTGAGTTTAGCGATGATGTTCGGCGTTCCTGTGAGTCCATTGAGCGTTTCCTCGTCGGGTTGGAATGTTTCGTCGTCATAGTTGACGTCCCAGTTGATGTCGTAGAACAGACTGCTCACTTGCAGTACTTTCCTTACGAGCGCATCTGCAAGACCGGGAAACTGAACAAATTTGTACTTATCGCCTCGTTCGTGGCTGATCTTGACTAAGTGATGCAGGGCGTACTCCTCTTCCTCGGAGATTCCGGACTGCAAGGCCATCTGCGCGCGGACGTATATGTTGGGGCCAATAAACCCAGTGCCCGGCAGCATGATTTGCCTGTACTTCCGCGCCAGAGGTCCAGCGTTGGCCTCCGCCTTGCGTTTTCTTTCGTTGCGATAATGCTCGGCGTTGTTTGAGGGTGTGGGCAGAGGCTTCAGAGTGAGCGGATAGGAGACTGTGGGTTCGTAGGAGGCAAGCGTGGATGTCGCGCCGTTGGTCAGTGCTGAGGCGTTCATGATTCCGTTCGTCATCGCGCCGGGAGTCGGTGAGGCATTAACAGCACTCGACTGACCGCGCGTCTGACGTGAGGCTGTGTCCGGCTGGAAGAGCACTCTCTGGGGAGGTTGTTGTCGCAAACCGCGGCTCGAGCGCCCAGCAGCACTGCCGGGGTCCTCGACCAATTCTGTCTTCTCTTCTTTGGGCGTGATCTGGCCCGGACTGGTATCACTCGCTTCAGCAGCCTCAGCTAACTTTTCCTCTCGTGTTTGTGGTTTGGCGAAATTCTCGAGAGTCCGGCCCATAACGTTTCCTCCTTTCGCAGTGACGTCCTCCAAGATCTCCTTGGGTGGCGGCTCTTGGTTCCAGTGATTGGTGATCTCGTAGGCGACCAGGTTCTTGTAGTAGACAAGCTTCACTTGGAAAGCTTGCGCCGTTGTGTACTGATTCTTCCCAATGAATTCTTCGGCAAACCTCCTCCACATCAAAGGTTTCGCTTTGGTGTCGGAACACAAGTCATATCCTCCCTCACTGACGACGCGCTGGTAGAGTTTGTGAAGGTTGACGTGCCTGACGCCGATTTTGGGTTCGGTCTCGAGACGGGTGCTGTGATTGCTGGGTCAGTATCACGGTCACTGATCTTGATACGAACGTATCAGGTGACGTACCCGCGCTTTTCGTGGAATGCGGCCAGATCTTTCATGAAATCCTCATACTCGGTCGTTCGCTCGATGGAGAGCCCGCGTTTGGGCGCCATGGTGAATGGGCTGCGCGCGGCGGCAGATTGCAGCTACCGCACACGTCGCACAAGAGCTCCACACTTCAGATGGCAACTGATGGTAGAGACGACGGGCGCATCACGTGCGCACTCACACTTCACTCTTGGGACGACTTGCGACTGGATTGGATTGGATTGGATTGGGCGACGCGACGGATGACTTGCTGGCTGTAAGTGAATGCGGAGAGTGCCTTTCTTCGCGCGTCCCTCGCAAGCCGCCCTCGCTGGCTGAGGCTCTGCGGACCGGCCGAGCTTATTCTGTGGGGCTGCCTCTGCGTCTAAACAGCTCCGACTTCCATACACAGATCGGACTTGAGACCCGACCTCACCTCTCTCTCCGCTATACCACCACTTGCAATCCATCAGTCAACATCTCAACGACGTCGACTACCCTCATATGTACCGACCGGATTCAACATCCTGTCAAGCATCGCCTCCATCGGACCGTCGCTCATTAGAAAGAGGGACTCCAAACCTGACTATAGCCTTTCGACATTGCAGCCATGGCGGCTGACATATGTGTCACTCTCGCCAAGTACTCCCATGCAATTGGTGAGAACCCAAATGGCAGCATCTCGTGGAGTCATCATACGGCCCATCACACGGAATCGAACATGTTCTTTGTGCTCAAAGGCGAAGATTCTCACATGCCTAGCGGCCGGATGTGTATGCAAATAGTACAAGGAAATGCGGCGCTCGTACGATATCCAATCATCTCCACCCTTATGTGCCCCCTAACGCGCTTGTATAGGAGACTGTCAATGTCGGAGATCTCATCGACATGTCGATTGAAGCGCGGAATCGCTCTCAGCTTGCGGGGATTTCACCGCAAGTCGAGCAGCTGCCCATCTTTGGCATTAACAAGGACAAATATCTAGCGTTTCGCTATCGTCGTTCTGACAACCAGGTCTCGTTCCACATCTACACAAATGTCTACTCCCAACTGACTTCAGGAACAGAATCGACGAGTGCAGCTGAAACTGGAGTCTGCTCGTGACGCCGCCTCCATTATCGAAGTCCTCAAGCGACGCGGCATGGAGTTCCAACAACAGCGCCCAAGTACTGCGAGGCTCAATACTGCCCGATTGGGCACATCTAGCTCTCAGGAAAGACCGTTGACCGTTCAGGCCTCTCACTCGGAGAATCGCGCTTTTGTAGCGCATCCAGAGCCAACCAAAACAAGCGCGATACGACTGCCAGTACTCGAAGCGGGTGGACTTTCGTATCAGCATTCTGGAAACATGGGCGGCTCATTTGCCTTCCAAAGACCACAGAAGCAGTCTTTACTACAGTTCCCCGCTCACCCCACCCCATTGGAAGGACCTTTTCGTTCCAACGCCACTGCGACGTACGAAACAGACTCGCTCGCCACACAAAATGTTCCCCGCTCGCACACGACTTCTCTTCAGAGATCCCTGGGTGCTGCTGCGACAAACAATATCGACACGCTGAACCACATGCATGTGACTGCGAATTCAAATGACAGACTTGACAAGCCAGTGAATGAGCATCGCAGCAACACTTCAGCATTGCTATCAGAACCAAGTATTGCGCAATTGGGAACGCGTGACATCACCTCTCCCTCCACAGACAATCGCACCAGCCTCTACCGACCTTCGCTACCCCCTTCACTAAGGATGCCGGAGACTTTGGAGCACGAAATGCCACCTCGACGAGAACTCCCGTTCAAGCGACCGGGGAGTCACCAAAGTTCAAGCTCACGCCCGAGCACGACACCGAAATCTGTGTATTACAATGCCACCGGTGGCAGCTCGGACCCTCCGATGACCTTGTCGATGTCGTCCCCAGCAAGGAAGTCCGGCGTGAACTGGCCAGTCACCGCTGCTTCAGCCAAAAGTGATGCAGCCCCGAAAGTCACTCAGCCGGTCGAGAAAGCGCAGGCGATTCACGCTCGACCTCAGTCTCACGCATCTACGTTGCGCAAAACGTCATCTGGAAAGACAAATGCAAAGATTGCAAAACCAGATGTTCGACAAAGCACATTCAGACGCCCGAGCGATTTGAATGAGTTCATGCGCATTAACAAGCCTCTCGCAGAACGTTCACCCAACAGCAACAAGGTCTCCCGCATGGACAGCACTGCAGATGCTGCCTACGAACTTGAAACCCCGCCAGGAACGGCTTCATCGCCATCCAAGACCAATCCTCACGAGGCAGCAGGCGTAGGCCGCATGAGCGATTCTTCCACAACTCAACGCGGTATCCCGGAAGCTGCTTCACTTGCCGGCTACGCCTCTCAAAGCCAAGAAGACCGCCAGGCTGTCCTGGACGAATTCATGATTTCAAAGCTGGAAGACCCAAACTTCACTATGCTTTGCGAAGACGTCGACACGTGCTGGAGGAAATTCGCGTTGGGCTTGTGAGTCGTCCGGCCTTGTTATTTCTTTTCTCGATGTCGCGGTGGTGTAAGTTTAACACTCTTTGTTTCACTCGAGGCCAATGTCGGAAGATGGTGTCTATTCCAAGGTGAATCATTCGTGTATGTGCTCAGCCGTCGCCATCATCCACGTGCATTTCTTTCTACTCGTCATAATAAAAAACATAAGACAATGGAAAACCAAATCTTCATCATGCAAAACGAGCCAAATCAGGGCCAGACCGAACCAAAAAGAATTGATCATACGTCGTTAGCAGAGATGCTCGGACTAGGCAACTCGAGCACTTCGACTTTGACCTCAGCCTTCTTGACAATTTCCAACTCCCGCTGACTCATCCCAATCGCCCCGCCAGGATGATTGCGCTTAAACTGTTCGCGCTTGCACCCGCCACGACTGCGGTGCAAGCGTTCGGCAACCGTCAGTGCCAACATGTCTGACACTGCGAGCGCAACGGTCGTCGAAGTCGTCGGGGCGCTGACGCCGAAACTCTCCTCTTCGCTCACAGGGATGGGAGCGGGAAGCAGGATTCCGAGTTCGGGCTTGCGGGTTTGGATCAGGGGGCAGGCTGAGCGGGTGGTTTGCGATGACATTGCTAGGATCGGGGTTGTGGCGGGGATGTGTGGGAGCAGGTTGAGGAGTTCGGGGGTTTTGCCGCTGTGGGATATGAAGAGTATTGTGTCATTCTTATGGAAATTGTTAGCCGGGCGTTCAGTAATGAGGGTTGTTTTTGTTTTGTTTAGTTCAAACAAGGGGGAGGGCTTTCGAACTTACATCTCGAATGTCTCCCAAGTCTCCATGCGCGGCTTCGCAGGCGTGCATGAAACTCGTCGCCACGCCCATCGACTTGCACGTCGCGACGAGTTTCTGGGCGATGTAGGCGGATTTGCCCACGCCGGAGACGATGAGTTTGCCGCGGGATTGCTGGCTTTGCAGGATGGTTTCGACAGCTGATTTCAGATTCTTTTTGGCCGTTGAGCTGGTGCGGTAGAGGGCTGTTATTGAGGCCAGGGCTGCGGCTTCTGTGGCGAGCACGTGTGCAGCGTGGCTGAAGAGGTCTTCGTCGGCATCGTCGTCGTCGTTGTCGGATTGTGAGACGGCGGGGGACCTTGAGGACAGAGGGTCTTCTTCGTCTAGTAGAGGAGGGGTCAAGAGGTCGGCTTCTAAGCTGGCTGTGCGTCGTCTCTTCGGTGGCGGTGGTGAGGTTGCGGTCGTTGGCATGGGTGTTTTACTGCGAGTGATGGTGCCACGTGTGGGCGTCAAGCCCGGGCGCTTAGATATTCTTGCTGACATATGGGCTGTTCTCTGCTTTGTGAAATTCCAGTTTTGTTGAGACGTGTGGTTGATGCTGAGCCAGGAGATTATAGGACGAGTATCACAGTGGTATTGTAGGCAGCAGTCGTTGTAGTGATTCCAACAGGCTCACAGATAAAATGGAGATGACGACAACAAACCATCCAGAAAGACAGAGGCACCGGTTAGGGCGTTCACCGAGGACGCGACATGCATGCGATTATCTGGCCAGACGCTATCATAGACTGGGCGGGCCGGATGGCGCCATCTTTAATGGACTAATAGTAAGAGATCCCAGTCCTTGTCTCGTCGCCAAATCGCGATCGCGGCGGTTACCGGGTTAGCTAGTAAGAGGGCGGCGAAGAGTTACTCAGGTGAATATTAATCAAGACTGGGTGCCTGACAGTCAGGCGTTGTTCACGCTGTTGCATGGCAGTTGCGATTTGCGTGAGCTAATCGAGTCGTCATACATTTTTGACAGGCGAAACTGCATTCCAGTCTTGCGCCAGATGGGGATGGTGAAAGTCAGGAACCGCGGTGCTTAGATCAGAGAGGATTCCATGCAGACAAGTGCTTGTCCTTGCACAGTTAGATCGCAGTCTGGTTGAGGTTGGCTTCTCTGGGGATTGACATTTAGACTTCGCTGGCGTGATCGCACTCGCATTGAGATCTCTCTACCGCCTGTGATTGGTTCGATCGGCCTTCCGCACGTATAGAGTGGATGGCACACATTTTAGACATGCAGAACTGCAACACCGGGGTTAACAACACCATTGTTGTAGATCAACATTGCCATGTACATCGTACTGGCTGCTTTTTCGTAGCATTTATCTCATGTTCTATCGTTTCAAGGCCTTCAAGCTGTCCAGCCCGCCCTCGAATTCCGTCACATCATACTCATTGGGATATCTCTCGATGATATCGCTCAGCTTTGCCGACTGCTCGCGCTGCTCATCGGTCAGTTCTTCATAAATGTCCTCCATCATTGAGCTGAGCGGAGGCCTCTTCTCTTTCTCGGCTTTCCGGTACGCGTCCAGTACACTCTTGCGAGCACCGCTGCGCAGATCCTTCTCCTTGACCTCATCCCAGATCCCCTTGCCTTCCATCCACTTGCGAAGACGTGTGATAGGATTGTCCCGACGCTTCCAGTCCTCGACCTCTACTTTGGCTCGGTACGCGAAGCTGTCGTCCGAGGTGCTGTGATGTGAGACGCGGTATGACATGGCCTCGATCAGCACTGGTTTGCCGCCGTCTGACAGCGCGATCTCTCTCGCACGCTTGGTAGCTTCGCGGACGGCGAGGATGTCGTTGCCGTCAACACGGATGGTGTCGATGCCATATCCAACTCCCCTACTTGCAATACCGTCTCCACGATATTGTTCGAGAGTGGGTGTACTGATCGCATATCCGTTGTTCCTGCAGATGAACAGGATTGGGCAGTTCCTTGTCGCGGCGATGTTCAACCCAGCGTGGAAATCACCTTCACTTGCTGCACCTTCGCCGAAATAGCATGCCACGACTCTTGGCTTGGTCGTCGGGTTCAGACGATCCTGCGTCCTTACCGCGTACGCTGCTCCGCTCGCTTGCGGTATCTGTGTCGCCAGAGGCGATGAGATGGTGTGTACTTTGTACTTCGTCGAGCCATAGTGCACTGGCATGTTCCTCCCCTTGCCCGGGTCATTCTTGGTAGCAAACAGCTGCGCCATGAAATCGTCCATGGTGAACCCGCGGTGTTGGAAGATGCCAGTTTCGCGGTATTGGGCGAAGATCGGGTCTTCAGGGCTCAGCGCGGACGCAGAGCCCACTGCTATGCCCTCCTCTCCTGCGCTGACCATGTAGAAGCTGACGCGGCCCTGTCGCTGCGCGTCGAACATGATGATGTCCATGACGGACACGGTCACCATGTCTTTGTACAGTCTGATCGCATCTTCGTCCGAGATGTCGGGGCTGCGGGCTTCCTTGTCGACAACCACGCCGTCCTGGTCGAGGACGCGGTATGTAGGCATGGCATCGTCTTCGGTCGCGCGGTTGAAGGAGAGCTTCGTGGTGAATTTACTGTTGACTGCACCGGGGAAGTGGACGCTGTGCTGGTATCAGCTTGGTGAACATCGCAACGCATTGCTCATGGCTTGAGTACATACCGGTCTGAACCAGGCCGCTGCGAAACCTTGGACTGCCATCTTCGCTGGCGTTGAACGCATATGCTGTTGTTTGGGCGAACCCTTTGCAGAACCGCTCGACGCAATGGTGAGAGTAGTTGTTTGGACGCCATTTTGGCTGTCCGGCGGGTTGCAGAGATCACATTCCTAGCAACAATGGGTGCAAGTCGTGTGTTGTTAAGGTGTTTCAATGGTTCGCGGTAATCCGCCTGTAGCCGATGTTGATGGTAGCCCGACGTAAAGCGAGGCGGCTCATGGAGCCGAGGTACTGTACCTGAGAGCACACTGGCAAACAGCAGTCGACAACAAGTTACATGTAGGCATATGCAATAATTGTTGGTGTTCCCTGCTGCAGAACGATCGTCAAGGGGTATCTATTCGATCAATCGATCGCGATACGACAAAATATAAATGCAATGATTAATTTGGCAACTACACATCGTCTCATCAAAGACGACCCTTCCGTTCGACATTGCGTGATGCTGTCGAATGGCTTGTAGGACCTACAGACTACGCGTTCGAGCAGATTATACGATGGAAAGTACATATAGGGGATATCATAACCATGGGAAATGAGCTTCACAACAAAAAGATATCGACGCTCCTCTAAGGCAGATGATAGCTCTTCAGAGTGAGCATACTCAACCCCAACCCTAACCCTGAGTCATAGACCCGACACGACAACAACATAAGCGAGTCCTGAAGGTGTGAATGTAGTTCATCGTTACCAGTTCGATTTGATCAGAGAAAGGTTGGATACTGCTAGCTACCTCAGTCAGAATGAATATCAACACATCGTTGCTCGAGCAATGAGTGATAGTTGTAGAAAGCAAGGGCATGCTTGACATTTACAGTCAAAACGTACACAGTGTCATGTGCTTGAGTTAGGAGAATGGACGAATCGACAAAAGAACTCTGCATGTACTGTGTCTAGAGATCGTGCATAAAAAGATGGGATTCGTGTTCGACTGAAGATTGCCATGCACTGGAAGTGGCGGAGCAGACCACACGTCACCCGACGTCGTCTCCAATCGTCGTCACGCACTCACAAGGCTGCAGGCTAGGTACATACCTACCTCGAAACACTCCTTGTCTTGGTCTTCTTCAACACACCCTCTAAGCAAACCTCACATCCTCATATTGCTGCCTCGAGACAATATGTTTCGCACTCAGCAGAACCCCATGGAGGAAGCTGTCGGTATGCTCAATCCCCGACGTCAGGCAGCAGACAAACATCCCAGCTAACACGCTTGAACTACAGTCAAGGCTACCGCCGACGACCTCGTGAACGAAGACTGGTCTCTCATTCTGGACGTATGCGATCGGGTCGCCGCCTCACCATCTGGCCCAGCTCAGGCTGTCTCGTCGTTAATCAAGCGTCTCGCCCACCGCAATGCGAACGTCCAACTGTACGCGCTGGAGCTTGCGAATGCGCTGAGCCAAAACTGCGGCCCTGAGCTGCACCGCGAGCTCGCCTCGAAAGCATTCACCGATGCGCTGCTGCGACTAGCGGCAGACCGCAACACCCATGGACAAGTCAAGCAAAAAGTGCTGGAGAGGATGGGATCCTGGTCGGAGATGTTCAAGGGCAGCCACGAGCTAGGGATCATGGACCAGGCATACCACAAGCTGCGTCAGACCCAGCCTGGTCTCATGCCACCGAGCAAGCCGAGCAAAAGTGCGATCAGTTCGGAGGATCGCAGGAAAGAGGACGACGAGCTACAAATGGCCCTTGCGTTAAGTGTGCAGGACTCCAGCAAGTCTAACGCGGCACCTACGCAGACAAACGGATCTGTTGGAGACGACAGCCAGTCACAGCCAGCACAGGCGATACCCGGCGCACAAGGATCAGCACCCGGGACCACAGCCGCAACAGTGAGTCGCGTGCGTGCACTCTACGACTTTACGCCCTCGGAACCGGGTGAACTTGCCTTTAAGAAGAACGACATCATTGCGGTGTTGGAGAGTGTATACAAAGACTGGTGGAAAGGAAGTTTGCGAGGACAGACTGGCATTTTCCCGTTGAACTACGTTGAGAAACTGCAAGATGCGACGAAGGAAGAGCTTGAGCGCGACGCTCAAATGGAATCGGAGGTCTTTGGTGAGGTGCGCAGTGTCGAAAAACTACTCGCGCTGCTCAGTGTTGAGGGTGGCAGCGGACGGCGAGGCGAGCGTGAGGAAGACGAGATCGCGGATTTGTACCAGCGGACGTTGAGCATTCGACCGAAGTTGGTGGAGCTTATTGGGAAGTACTCACAGAAGAAGGGTGAGTCCAAATGCCAGAACCTCGCATTCAAAATATCATGCTGACAACGCAACAGACGATTTCACCCAGCTGAACGAGAAGTTCATCAAAGCCAGGCGAGACTATGAGGCGCTTCTTGAGTCTTCCATGTCTCAACCGCAACATTACCACCAGCCTCAATACCCGATGCGTCACCATCAATCATCATATCAACTTCCCCAACAACAGCAGCAGCAACAACAACCTCCTTACGGTGGTCAGATGCCGCCATCAGGATACCCACCTCAAGGACCACCTCAAGGACCTCCATCCGCGGGTTACCAGCCTTACACGGCGCCCAACATGCCTCAACAGCAAGATCCGCAGCGTTACTTCTCTCCTGGGCCATCATCCGAGCAACCACCCCAGTCTGGGCCTGGATATGGCGGCCAGTACCCACCATCAGCACCACCCAACGGACCTGCACCATTTCACTTCATCCCCGGAGGCGTCCAAGACCAATCACAAGGCCCACAACAATCCGTTGTTGGACGCAAGCCAACACCACAGCAAGCCGCCGCAGACCAATACTCCGGCGGTCCCAGCGCACCTCCACCCTCCGGCGGCTTCCAAGGACAAGTCCGCCCTCACAGCATCCACACACTGAACTCGGGCAACCCGCAAGAACTCGGCACAGGCGGCTACGAGTCGCCCGCAGACAACCGCCACTCCACAGGTATGCCCGCTGCCGTTGGCGGTTACGACCCGTACGCGCCGCAGCCACCGCAACAGCAGCCACAACAGCAAAGGCCTGACCTGAGCTCTCAAGTACAACAAATGTCTTTGGAGAGCCCGACAAGCGTCTACTCACCACAACAGCCACCGATGCCCGAACATAGCGCTCCACCGCCTCCGCAGCAGCAAGCGCCGCAGCCGCCTCAGGGTGGTTACCAGGCGTATCAGGCCTACCAGCCACCGCAGCAGCAGACACAGCCTGCCGGTGGAGATCCGGGTGATTTCTACAGATAGGTAATTCCGGCGTTTTGTTAGATTGTAGTCTTATCTGCAGGCATGGCGTCTTTCTGTTGGAGGAGCGTTTGACAAGTGTATATAAGCATGTATACCCACCAAGGCATTTAGTGTTGATCCAAGCACCTTCAGTAGTCTCGATGTAGGCAGCGATGTGTGTCTGTTGGAATACGTCGTAGAGAGAAAATAATGAATAACATAAAATTGGCCTGCGGGCACCTCTAGACGCAACGCAGCCAGGACGCATCGCCCCAATAATAACGAAAAATCCGTAACTTCTTCGTATAGATTCGCGATCGCCTGATTCGCACATGCAACCACCCAAGCACTCCATGCCCGCTTACCTTGAAGTAGTAAGCCACTTCGCAACGCTCTTCCTCTCTCTCTCCCAACAAGCGTGTCCTCTGTGCAACGCTTCTACCCAATCTCCCGAGGGAGACATGGAAAAAAAAATGCTTCATCCTTCTTCTTTGCTCTATGCTTCTGCTCGCATGCTTTCTGTAATTTTTTTTGCAGGACCAATGGGATCTTGTATCCTCTATGCCTTCTGCTGGCTCTGCTGCATGTACTGGTAGCCGAAGAAGGCCAGGGCGCCACCGATCAGGATGATGGCGTAGAGGCCGACACCCATGTTGGCCTGGCCGGCGCTGCCGGTGCCGGTCTGCGAGGAGGTGGTGGTCTGCTGGGCTTTGGCGGGAGGGTCGTTGGGCTGTTCGAGAAGGTTAGCCAAAGAATGCTTGCTGTGCGCGCTGAGGGAAGGGTGTTTTAAACATACGCCGCGCTTGACGGTTCCGACAAGAAGGCCCTCGAGGATCTCGCGGGCCTCGTCGCTGTGGCCGACGTCTTCGAATGCCTCGGTCGAGTCCTGGCCGCCGACGTCGAGCATGACTTCCTCACCACCGGGGTGCTCGTCTACGAAGCCTGTGGTGCGGGGGAGTGGTTAGTTGGGTTTGGTGGAAGTTTGTCTTGCGGTGAGATTGTGAAAGATGTCCTTTTCTTTTGGGTTGGCGGCGGGAGCGATGGGAAGAGGCGGAGACGTACTGGTGCAGTCGTAGACCTTGTCGTGGATGACCATGTAGAGATCTTTCTTTAGAGGAGTCAGCGCCCATTGCCGTGTTGTGGTCTCGTTACGGTTGTTTGGTGAGATTTACTTTCGAGGTGTGCTCGGACACATCGCTGAAGGTGAATTCCTTGGACATTTTGGCGGGGTATGGATTTGTTGGGGGTGAGTTGTTTTGAGGGATGTGGTGAGGTTGATTGGTTGATTTGTGTTGTCGTAGCCGGGTGATTGTGTTTGGTGAGGATTGAGGATCGAAGTGTTCTGAGGAGTTGCTGGCGATATGGAACGATTGCACCTCGCAGGGCTTCAGCGCCAGGCTCGGTCAAGTTAGGCAATCGGCCTGTCGGTCAACTTTACCTTTGGTGGGGTTCGCGCCGGTAATGCACACGGCTGCTGTATGATTCGCTCGGCGTCGAGACGCTGCTTTGGGCAACGAAACGCGTGAGAGAGCCCGCTGTGTGCTGGGGAGAGAGAGAGCGCGCCTGTCTTCCGCCCCAGTCAACCCAACCTCAGCCCTGCCTCTCTGTATCACTCTGTACAGTACTACCTAATCATCCACACCGGAAAGGCAGTTGCGCGTCGCTTCCGTCTGCTCTGACTGTGCCTGCGCGAACTATCACCGAATTCCTCATTATCCGATTTTCCTGTCCGTCCGTCAACGCAGCTTGCCGCTTTTCATTGCCCGCCTGCCAACTGTCTCTACCCACCTAGACTACTGCCATGCACCCTGTCCCCGCCGTGCCATAATCCGGGCGAGATGGAGGCGGATTGGAACGAGGTATGATCCGATCCACTCGCTTGGCCACTCCTGTCTTTGTCCTTGGTGCTGACATCGGCATCGTTTCGCTGTAGGCCGCGAGGATCCCTCTGCCTGGTCCCTCGCCTAATGCACCCTCAACACCAGTGACCACCTTCGCCTTCGATCCACAAGAAGAACTCTTGTGGGCCGGAAACGAGTATGTAAGTCATGGTCTTGTTTACTTCATTTCATATCCCTTGCATCCTGCGTGGTCTTCTGCATCGTAATGGCAATCCTCTCTATTACGCTTTCTCATACGACTCCAGGGTCGAGTCACATCCTTCTATGGCACCGAGTTGCAGAAGTATACTTCCTACCGAGGCCACGTGAGTCGAGATCAAAGGAATGCCTCGAACAATGCACCGGTCAAGCAATTGCTCTTCTGCGACCGTGGCGTCATTTCCGTCTCCCACGAGAGTGTCCATCTTTCCTCCCGGAGAGGCCTTACACAATGGCACATCAGTCTGCCGGATATGGAGAACCTCCGCTGCATGAGCTTCACAGGCAAAGGAACCGATGAAATCGTTGTGGCAGGATGCCAAAAGCAGCTCTACCGAATCGATATCGAGAAGGGTACAGTCACAGAAACGCTCACACCAGCCACACCAGTTCCATACACTATGATGAAACGCGCTGGCAATTGTATCTGTGCAGCTGCACATGATGGATCGATTTACCTGCTCGACCTGCGGACGCTAGTCGTGCAACACCACTGGAAGGCGTATGCAGGCTCAATAAACGACATGGATGCCAGAGGTGACTATCTTCTCACAACTGGTTGGGCGCCGAGGCACTACCAGGGTCTGGCGCTCGAGCAACTCGTACGAGTATTTGATCTCAAGATCCAGAAACCCGCTCCTCCAATATCTTTCCCACCCGGAGCGGCTTTCGTCAGATTGCACCCAAAGCTTTCGACAACATGCACGGTGCTTTCACAGGCAGGAGCAATTTACTCCATCGACATCCTCAATCCAGACGTACCCATTATGCGCTTTGCGAATACCTACGATGCCCAACTGCGCGGTTTGGATGTCATGCCGTCTGGCAAAGGGTTCGCAATGGCTGATAGCCACTGCCAGCTCACTCTCTGGGGATCCACGTCAAAGATGCAGTTTCTCGAATATGCTCGACCGACCGAGTTTGCTGATCACCAGTTGCCTGCAAGACAGCTCGACTGGTCGCCAGACACCGCCCTTAACTTGATAGGTATGCCGTACTACCGGGATATGCTCCTCTCTGTGTGGTCTAGCACCATGGTTCACGAAGTCGGCGCACCTCCCGCGAAGATCGATCCGGCTGTACTTGCGTCTCTCCAGAAGTTCCAGACTGGTGTCGTGAGTGGCGAGGTGGGTGTGTTCCCACGGAAGCATAGACGATATCAGAAAGAAGATACTCGCGCCAGTCAAAAGTCACGACGACCACTGGCGCCGCCTAAATTCCTGAGCGAAAAGCCTCGCGATGAGATGCCCGAACAAGATTCGCAGAGGCGGATGAGCGAGGATGTCGCAAAGACGTTTGCCGATCTTACCGTAAGCAGCGGCAATTCATCACATATACCAGTATGGTATCAGGCTGTCGAGATCAAATACAGTAAGTTCGGCGTCGAGGACTTCGACTTCGGATACTACAACTATACGAAATACTCAGGTCTGGAGACGCACATCGTCAACTCATATGCGAATGCTCTTCTGCAGCTTTATCGTTTTACCCCAGTCGTCCGCAACTTGGCACTGCATCATACTGCGAGAGATTGCGAATACGAAAACTGTATGCTCTGCGAGCTTGGCTTTCTGATCGACATGCTCGAAAAGGCAAAAGGCAAGAGCTGTCAAGCGTCCAACTACCTCAAGACTTTGAGCAAGCTGGGCAGCGCATCTGTACTCGCAGTCTTGGAGGAGCACACAGTCAATACTCCGCTCACGACAATGATCCAGAATCTCAACCGCTTCCTCCTCAACACGATGGAAGAAAACAACCGTGTTGTCTCTGGCAGTTCAGAGCAAATGCAATTCGCCTTTGGAACTACTGGATACAACCTCAGCCAGTGTGGACACTGCAACTATGAAGCATCGCAGCCGAAGATATCGTATTGCCATGATTTGGTCTATCCGCCCAAGCTGCCAAAGCAGTCCCCACGACCGATGCGGCAGTACTTCTCGCAAGTGCTGAAGGCATCCATTGAGCGATGCGACATACAGCGCGGCTGGTGTTCAAGGTGTCAGGGCTACAAGCCTATAACCTCGCGTCGAGTCGTACATTCAGTCCCAGCAGTATTGACACTCAACACTGCGATACACACTGCTGAAGTGAAGCAGCTCTGGGCGATGAAAGGCTTCTTACCTAAGGAGGTAGGCATAATCGTTAAGGACGGCTTGCTCTACTGCTACGAAGGCCAGGATTTGCGCACGCATCTGCAGCGACGAGCTTTTGACATCACAGTGTACGAACTTGTCGGCACTGTCGATGATATCACTTCTGGAGACTCGAAGAAGTCGCATATTGTATCCACCATTGACACTGCTCTGTCTGAGCCGGACGTCCAAGCGAAAGACGATTGGCATCTGTTCAACGACTTCATGGTGCGCAAGATCGGACCAGAAGACGGACTCGGCTTTGACGCACGCTGGAAACTCCCTGCAGTGGTCACATACCAGGTCAAGTCCATGTCACACGCAATCGACAACAGCTGGAAATCCCAGATCGACACACGCGTGCTGTACCGCAGTGTTGCTCAGCCAGGCCTCGTAACACCGATAGACTTCCGCGCGTTCAACGCAAACGACTCTCTGCCTAGCGTTGGCACGCACTGTGCGATTGATGCAGAATTTGTCCGCCTGTTACGCGAAGAGATTGACGTTGGCGCCGACGGCTCACGCACCATTACCCGCCCCCACAGGTCCGGCCTTGCTCGTGTTTCAGTCCTTCGCGGCGACGAGCCCGAACGTGGCGTGCCGTTTATCGACGACTACATATCCATCGACGATCCCATCGAAGACTATCTGACCGAGTATTCGGGACTGAGACCTGGCGACTTGACGCTTGGCTCGAGTCGCTATGTCCTCGTAAGCCTCAAAGCAGTCTACAAGAAGCTGTGGGTGTTGCTCAATCTGGGCTGCAAGTTCATCGGACATGGCTTGAAGAGCGACTTCCGTACAATCAACATTCACATACCAGAATCGCAAGTCATTGATACGCAGGAGTTGTTCTCTTTAGGAACACGCGCTCGACGCAAACTCTCATTGCGTTTCCTGGCTTGGCTCCTACTGCGCGAAGACATCCAATCCTCAGGCCCGGAGGCAGGACACAACTCGATCGAAGATGCAGCCACGGCGTTGAAGCTATGGCGGAAGTATCTTGAGTTCGTCGACGCTGGCATCCTGGAAAGCATGATTGATGAGATTTGGGTCAAGGGCAAGGCATGCGATTTCAGAGTGCCGGCTGAGCGATTTGGAAAGGCTGGTGGAGGACCCGACAGCTTGCCAGGCACCCCGAGGAGGAAAATGAGTGGAGGCTCTCGGGTAGGAACACCTGGTGGTAGCAGCGGCGTCGTTCTCAACGGTGGAAGAGAGGTCTTTGGAAGTCCGCTGAGGTGAGGTGAACCAATGCTCCAAGTTCCCAACTGTACCATCAACTCGCATAGCGTGTCAGATGATAGTAGGATGAAGACACCAATCAACGTTACATCTGTGTTCAAGTACATCAAGCTTTCATTTCCTATGCAAGGTGACGTCCATCCTTAACCAACCAACCTCCCCCGCCAGCCCGGTGCATCGACCTCTCGCCAACTTCCTAGCGCGCCGCAAGTGCAGACGATCTGCCACTACTGGCGTTTCCTCGCTTCACTCCTTTGCCCTTAATTTATCTGGCCTCCAAGTCAACACAACCGCACCATTGGGACCTTATGCACCGCGCGACAGAGACATGGATAGCCGGAAGCAGCAGCAGGCTGCTCTAGCTGAGCGCCTCAGCGCGCCGAGACGTCAATCGTCTCGTCCATCCATCTCGCCAACTCCAAGCTCCACCAGCATCCCTGGAGCTGCCAGGCCAAGCACGCCCTCGACCGCAAGGACTCCGACTACGACGCCTGCTAAATCTGGCGGTGCGCCCGGAAAATCGGCCACCGCCGCGTCTGGAAGGCGGACTAGCACTCTGCCTGTTCGACCTAGCACGCCCGCGAAATCGTCGACTCCCAACCCCGCTAAACGCAATAGCATAGCACCTGGCGGACAGTCCACTACACCGCTCACTAAGTCGCCCACGAAGCCGACTCAAACCGAGACGCCTGTTAGACCCACCAGCTCAGGTACCCCTGCACGGCCTTCCAGCGCCGTATCGTCAGTCAAATCGGCCAATTCGCCATCGAAAACCTCAGCAAGCCCCGTTTCGTCTCTCAGAGCATCTCACCAAGTTGAAATCACCGAGCTCCAGGCGGCACACGACGCCGAGATCGAGAGAGTACGCGCCGAGGCACGGGGCCACCAGAGGCGCACCTCGCAGCTGGACACTGTCGAGGAAAAGATCGCAACTGTGCAGGCTGCGCTGGAAGCAAGTCGCGACGAGTACTCGACCAACGAGGAGCAGATGCGAGCGACGATCGAGGAAAAAGAAGCCGACAGGCTTGAGCTGGGCAGGGTCGTACAAGAGCTCCAGGTGGAAATTGACAGGTGTCAGCTGAAGCTGGACAAGGAAGCGAAGGTTCAGGCGAGAGAAAAGAAAATTGCCCAAGAAGCGGCTGCGCGCTTGGAAACACAACTTGAGGAGCTGAGAGCCGAGGCCTTGGCAAAAGAGCAGGAGTTGGATAAGCTGAAGCAGAGCAAATCTGCGGATGCGAACACGGCGTTGGAGGAGGCAGAACAATTGCGACAGGAGCTCGAGGCGCTCAAGACGGAAGCTTTAGCTAAGGATGAAGAGATTGCAAGGCTCGAAGCCGCTAGCGCTGCTGCAGCCGAGACCGCCTCAGAACAGCTGCAATTGCAGGAAGAGCGAGAGAAACTGAAGCGAGTCGCGCAGACGAGGTACGACGAGCTGCGAATCATCAAAGACGCCAACCACGTGCTGCAAAAGGAGCTGAAGGAGGTGAGAGCCGCCAACGGTATTCCGGAAATTGAAACGCCCATGACAGAGGCTTCTGATCGCGAGCTTGGAAATGGTGGCCCGGCCATTGAACCGCAAGCGGATGCTTTGAAACTTCTTGGCCTTCAGCTGGAGCACCAGAAGCGCGAGGCGGACGGTCTGCGCGATGTTGTAGCCGAGCTGCAAGATTTGGCAAAGGATTTTGAGCACAAGCTTCGGGACGAACAAGGCCGAACAGCTGAGAAGGCTGAGGAGCTCGAGCATTTGAAGATTGAGCACGAGAAACAGCAAATAGCTCACGACCGTGCTGAGAAGGATCGCACCGACATGCAGAAGAAGATCGAAGACTTGCAACAGGAACTCCAACAAGCGACCGAGGAGAAGTCACAGAATAACGACGATCAAAGAACCCGCATCGAGAAGTTGTCGCAAGAAAATTCCGAGCTAAGTGCAAAAATCAGCAATCTGGAGGTCAACCTCAAGGACGTTGAAGACAAGAGATCTGCGCTTGAAGAGGAGCTTACTTCAAGGCTCGATGTTATCAAAAACGAACACCACCTTGCTCTAGCAACCAAGGATACCGAGGCTGAGCAAAAGGCAAACGAAGCGACCCGCGAACTTTCACAGAAACTCAGCAGTGCAAATGAGGATCATCAAGCAGCGTTGGAACAAGTGAAGAAAGACCACGCCGCGAAGATCGAGGAGCTTAGCCAGGGCCAGGAGGCAGCCGAGGAACTCAAGAAAGATCACGCCCAGCAAATCAGCGAGCTCAAGATTGAGCACGAGACCGCGTTGGAAGACATCAAGAAAGAGCTTTCGCAGGCTACCAGCGAGCTTGGCGAGGCTAAGGAGTCTTCCGATTCTCTGAGAGAACAACTTACCAGCCAGCTTGATCAACTGAAGGTGGACATGGAGAACGTCAAGGCCGATCATGCCAAGACGACCGAAGAGCTCACCACCGCGAGAGACGGAGTCGAGGCACTCAAGAGCCAGCACGCCGAGAAGCTTGCAGGACTTGAAAGCGAACACTCCGACGCCCTGGAAAGCCTGAAGACCGCCCACGCCGAGAAGATAAGCGAGCTCGCGAATGATCAACAATCCAGCGATACGCTTAAGCGGGAGCATGACCGTAGCCTCGATGAGCTCAAGGAAGAGCACGCTCGCAATCTTGAAGCAGTCAAGACCCAACACGATGGCGCACTGCAAAGTCTCAAAGATGAGCTAGAGGCGAAGGCTCGCGAGGTCACCGACGAACACTCCGCAGCTGAAGCTCTTAAGCAGGAACATGCCAGCAAATTTGAGGAATTGGAGCGTAGCCACAACGATGCTACTGAGGCCCTCAAGCGCGAGCACGCCGAAAGAATCAGCGAGCTCACTCAAGGCAACGAAGAGACTGGTGCGCTCCGGGGACAGCATGCTGAAGAGATCGAAGAATTGGCTTCCAAGCATGCTACTGACCTGGAAGCCGTCAAGAGCGAGCATGCCAGAAGCCTCAGCGAACTAAGCGAGGACAAGAAGAAAGCTGACACTCTTCGCGAAAAGCGTACAAAGGAGTTTGGCGAACTTGCCTCCAAGTACGCCACGGATATGGAAGCCCTCAAGGCAGAACTCTCCAGCAAGATCGAAGAGCTCACTAAAGGCAAGGAAGAAGTCGGCTCGGTCCGCGCACAGCACTCCAAGGAAATCGACACCCTCACATCCAAACATGGCACTGACATGGAAACACTCAAATCTGAGCTCTCCAGCAAGATCGACGAGCTTGCCAAAGCCAATGAGACTCTCAAGCAAAATCACGATCAGACGCTCGACGAATTGAAAGCAGAACATGCTGCCGCACTCGTGAGACTTGACGGCGACAAGGCTGGCCAGCTCGATGGAACACGCCAAGAGCTCGAGTCGCTCAGACAGGAACACGCCCGGGTCCTTGACGAACTAAAGAGCGAGCATGCCAGTGCCATGGAGAAACTCACTATGGACAAAGCTGGTGAGCTTGACGTCAGCCGTGGAGCGGTCGAAACTTTGAAGATTGAACACGCCCAAGTTCTTGAAGTCCTCAAGAACGAGCACGCCAGTGCGATTGAGAAGCTTGACGGCGAGAAATCCGGAGAGCTTGATGGTACTAGAGAAGAGGTCGAGACTTTGAAGAAGGAGCACGCCCATGTCCTCGAAGAACTCAAGATTGAGCACGAGAGTGCAATGGAGAAGCTCAACAACGATATGATCGGCGAGCTCGAGAGTACCCGCGAGGATATCACGTCGCTGGAGAAGGAGCACAATCGTGTTCTCAAGGAGCTCAAGAGTGGACACAAAAGTGCGATGCAGGAACTCAAGAGCGAGCACGAGAGAGCAATGGAGAAACTCAACAGCGACATGATCGGAGAGCTCGAGCGTACCCGCGAAGATATCGCTTCGCTCGAGAAGGAACACAACCGTGTCCTCAAGGAGCATAAGGGCGAGCACAAACGCACGCTCGAGGAAGCGAAGAGCGGTCTGACTGGCGAGCTTGAGAGTAGCCGACAAGAGGTCGAGTCGCTGAAGAATGAGCATGCCCGGGTTCTCGAAGAGCTCAAGAGCGAACATGCCAGTGCAATGGAACGACTCAACGCCGAAGCCGAGCAAAGAACAACCGAGCTTGCTGAACAGAAGAAGCAAGTCGAGGCTGCTCAGCAGGAACACTCCGAGAAGATCAATACACTCACGAGTGAGCACGGCACAGCGTTACAATCGTTGAAGGAGCAGCATGCCAACCAGATCACCGAACTTGGACGAGGCGAGGTTGATGTTGAAGAGCTCAAGAAGACTCACGCCGCGATGATCGACACTCTTCGCCAGGAGCACACCGAGGCGCTCGAGAAGCTGGAAAGCGAATCTCAAGCCAAGACTGACGAACTCAGCAAAGCGCAGGAATCGAACATCGAGAGCCAGAAGGAGTTCGAGGAAAAGACCGAACAATTGACCCAAGCTCACGAGCATGCCCTCGAGGAGCTTAAGAAGCAGCACGCAATTCAGCTTAGCGCGAGCGAGGAAGCTGCCCAGCAGTTGCGACGGGAGCATGAAGATGCGACTAACAAGATGACTACCGAACACACCCAAGCTCTGGAGCAAGCCAAGAACGACCATGCGGAAGCCTTTGACAAGTCCAACATCGACCACAGCCAAGCTCTCGAGCAACTCAAGGAGCAGCAGGCCGAAAGGTTCAGTCAAATGGCAGAGGACCACAAGCGCTCCATTGAAGAGCTGGAGTCGGCTCACACCGAGAAGATTTCAGAGCTCGGTAAAGGCAGCTCGGAAGTCGAGACTATTAAGCAAGAGCACCAAGATCATATGGCCGAACTCTCTCGCGAGCACATGGAGGCTTTGGAGCAGGCCCAGCAGGACAGTCAAGGCAAGCTAGACCAGTTGGCTGGTGCCCACGAGACTGCTCTGTCCGATCTAAAGAACCAACATACAGAGTCTTTGAAGAAGCTGCAGGTGGATATCGAGACTCTGCATGAGAAGCACGGCAGCAAGGTCGCTGAGCTTCAGAACTCGCTCGAGAGCGCAAGTGGGGAGCTTGCACAGCTGAAAGGAAAGCATGACGGTGAGGTTGCTGAGCTGCAGAAGTCACTTGAAGCCGCGCATGGCGACGCAGAACAGCAGAAGCAGAAGTACGCTGCTGAAGTCGCTGAGCTTCAAAAGTCGATTGACAAAGCGAATAGCGACATGGAACAGACGAAGGAGAAGCATGCCGGTGAGATTGCTGAGCTTCGGGAGTCATTTGAAGGTGCAAACGGCGACGTGCAACAGCTCAGAGAGAAGCACGCTGCTGAAGTTGCTGAGCTCCAGAAGTCGCTCGATGACTTCGAGCAGCTGAAGGAGACTCACGCAGGCGAGATTGCTCAGCTTCAGGAGTCAGTCGAACGTGCAAATGGCGAGAGTGAGCAGCTTAGGGAGAAGCACACTGGTGAAATCCACGAGCTCTGTCGATCGCTCGATGACGTCGATCAACTGAAGGAGACTCATGCAGGCGAAACTGCTGAGCTTCGTCAATCGCTCGAAGATGCTCAGACCGGTCTTGAGAACTTGAAGGAAAAGCACGCTGGTGAAGTCGCTGAGCTTCAAAGCATGATCGACGCTGCTAATGGAGACTTGACTTCGGAGCTGCAGGTACAACATAACCGTGAACTCGAAGAACAGGCTCGCCACCACGCGGTTGCGTTGAAGGAGGCCCAAGAACTGTACATCCAGAGATACGAAACGTTCGACAAGCAGACGGAGAATGCACTTGCACGACAACGTGAGGAGTTCGAAACGAAGCACAGAAACCTTCTCAACGCCGAAGAGGAGGCACAAGAACTCGCGCAGCAGCTGTCCGCGGCGACTGAACGCGAAGCTGCACTTTACAAGCAGGTCGAAGAATTGACTGCTAGCAAAGATGCCACCGAACAAGGACAGCTCGAGGAGTTGATGCAGGCACAGCGCGAGCTTTCTGAGAGTGATGCTGAACATGAGAAGGCATTGCATGCTGCGATCGAGGCACAGCATGAACAGTACAAGTCGAGTATGCAGAAGCTGCAGGGTCAAGTCGATGCACTGAAGAGTGGTCAACATGAAGTTTTGAAGATGGCCAGGGATGAAGTGGCGGAGAGCCACGACGCAGAGAGAAAGGCGCTAGAAGAGGCACTCTCACACCAGACAGCCGAGCAAGAGGACGTGTTGCAACAGGCGCTCCAAGAGCTTGTCGGCCAGCACAAGTCGGAGAAGCAAGTTTTGGAAGATGCGCTTTCACAACTGAAAGAATCTCACGAAAAGCAACTGCAAAGCAGTCTGAAAGAAGCCTCTGACAGACACGCTGCTGAAAGGCAATTCCTTGAGAAAGCGCTGTCCGAGCGCGAGACTGAACACGTAGAGGCACTTCAGGCCGCACTGGATCGTCAACGCGCCGAACTTGTCGAGAAACACCGCGCCTCCACTTCCCGGCGTGGTGAAATAGACACTGGAGACGTGCAATCTGCCTCTGTAGTTGAGACCGGTTCTCCGACCACCTCTACTCACCGCCCACTCAGCTCATCCGCCACTTTCACCCGACCTAAGCGCCTCTCCATGAGCCGTGGCTCATCCTCCACTGGTCTGACCCTGGAAGGCACGCTTGAAAGCATCCGACTGCAGACCGAGCAGCTGCTTGAATTGAACGACGACTTCATCGCCGAACGCAGACGCTGGTCAAGCAGGCTGAGCGGCCCAAGGAGCAGCAGCGGCACTGTCGAAGGTGCAACCCGACCGAATGGAGTTGACGCCCAGGAAAATCCCAGTGCTTTGCGAGCGGCATCCTAGGGGGGTGTTGTCGCGAGACAATTGGTGTGCTATTTCCTGACGGCTCGCAGACGACGTGAACGCGAGTGTTGTGAAATTGGAAGCGCGTGATCTATACATACCCTTTTGACAGCGTTCTAGCGCGCGTGCTGTATTTGTACTGTCCTGTACTACGATCAGAAAAGGCGTGGGCGTCCACAAACTTGGATAGCTTGAAGAGATGGAGAGCAGTGTGTCTTTGTTATTATTACAATTTTGGTCAGGATTTGCATCAGTACATATCGAATATTATTCTTTAATTGCATTTATAACTACTCGCAAGCATCAGTACAGACGAAGCCAGTGTACTCGACAGTCTTGGCGCGGAGACATTGGCCGGCCGAATTGAGTCCCCTTGGTCCTTATCAGTAACCTAATACGATCCTTGCTCGCCTTGCAGGTTACTACGTATCTCAACTATCTCAGACTTCCAGCCCACCAGGATCGGCACCGTCGGCATGCTGATCAACACAGGTGTACGACGCCTGGTCTGTACAAGAAAGCTTCGTGAGGGATTACTTCCATAATTGCGTCCAAAGCACGCATGCTCGATGTGGACCTGGCATCAAGTACAACATACGGCATGTCAAACCTCCTCCGACGGCGTCATGCACGTTCTAAAGAAAGTGTACGCATGCGTGTTTGATGCCCATGTTCTGCGTTGCATGCCCGGCATGCATGGTGAAGATAACTGACGACGATAGGGCGAATGGATCGGGAAGGTACACTCAAGACGTACCTTTTATCTAAAGGGCTACTTGCAAGTATAGAAGAATGCCACATGAAGTGCTCTAACTTACTCCCTATCCTCTTCAATCCAGCACATCTGATCATCCGCAAGTTTCTGCACCTTCCCAACCATGGCAGAACGATACTCGGACCCAGCCTGGCCTCCTGGAACCGTCAGATTGCAGCAGATCTTTGACAAAGGCAACTCTCACAAGGATGCCAACATCATCCTCCAGCCTCGACCAACAGCCGACCCGAATGATCCTTTGAATTGGACGAAAAAGCAGAAGATCCTGAATTACACCTTGGCCTGCTACTACGCCGTGATGGTCTTCGCCTTTGTCAACGCCACTTCACCAACTTGGGGTCCCATGGGCGACGAGCTAGGTTTCAGCAGCCAGACGTTGACTAACACATATGCTATTGGCTGCGCGACTCTCGCGCTTGGAGCTCCTATGCTCATCCCGTTTGCTCTCAAGTACGGCTCGCGGCCTGTGTACGTTCTCAGCAGCGTGGCACAGTTCGCTATCTCTATCTGGGCTGCCAGGGTGTTTACAGCAGGCGGCTGGTGGGGTGTCAACGCTCTACAGTGCTGGATCGGAGCCTTGGCTGAGGTTCTCGTCCAGATGACGGTGGCGGATCTGTTCTTTGTTCACCAGCGTGGGTTGATGAACACGATATACATCTGGTGCTACAATGTTGGGAGCAATCTTGCTGTGACGGCCGCGGGGTTCATCACCGATGGCCTTGGTTGGCGATTCGTGTGGTACATTTGCGGAATCTTCTTCGGGGTACAGTGTCTTATGTTCTTCTTTGGCTTTGAAGAGACCAAGTACTCTGTGGTGCCAACGCTTTTAGGCCGCCGCGGTAGCGCTGTCTCGGCACCGACAGAGACCACGAATGTCAGGAACAAGAACGAGAAAGAGATGTTGGCGAAATCAACAACACCAACATCCGATGTTGAAGCCGGCGTGACCAACGACGACGATGCAGCTCGAAACCTCAGCGTCGTCCAGCTCGACCCCAACATGCCAAGGAAAACTTATTGGCAAAGAATGTCACTCCTGAAGACCACTCCCGGCCCATGGTCCCACTTCCTTCGCCATTCCTACCAGCCCTTCATGATCCTCGTCTCGATCCCTGGCGTGGCGTTTAGCTCGATAACTTACGGCATCCTGGTAGCCTTCGGCACCGTTATGACCACCGCTTTGAGTTTGTACATGCTGGAGCCGCCGTACTTGTTCTCCGCCTCGCAGATCGGCCTCATGAGTCTGGCGCCCTTCATCGGCAGCACGCTGGGCTCGCTTGTCGTCGGCCCACTGAGCGATTATGTCGCTCTGCGATTATCGAAGCGCAACGGCGGAATTTACGAGCCTGAGTTCCGCTTCTACTGCTTCCTGCCCTTCATCCCGTTCCAGTGCGGCGGGGCGTGGTATTTTGCGAATGCGCTGGCGGATGGTAGGCACTGGTCGCACATTGCTGTCGCGTATGGTATTTGCAATTTCGGCACTGCACCGTTGCAGAGTCTGGCGTTGACTTATATGCTCGATGCTTATAACGGTGAGTCTTCTCTTTCATCGCTCCAATTTTGCCGGTTCTTTGGCTGATCATGATCTTCAGAAATCGTCGGCGACTCGCTGACTGCTCTCACTTTCCTGCGAAACGTGTTCAGTACCATCTTTGTCTTCGCGATGCCGGCTTGGGTGGACGCTGTTGGTATTCCGAACGTCTTCAACGCCATCTGCGCCATTGGGCTGTTTATCCTATCTTGGGCGGGCTTGTTCATCTGGAAGGGAAAGATGTTAAGGTATCGGACTGCGAAGGTTTACATGTACTATGCTTCGAGGCAGTTCGAAGCAAGGCCATTGAACTAGCGAGTCTTGGTGTGGTTATGAACTGTTTAGGTATACATGTAACGGCTGAGTGCGATTTTTGACTGTAAGCCCATGCCTGGTCAGATGTACAAGTCCTGCTCTTGTGGCACTGATTTTGTGATCGCTCAAGATCTTTCTTCAATCACTGCTTTGGTGTAAATCCCGGCGGCATGGTCTACATCATCCCAGTCAGCCGGCCAGACGCTCAGGATCTCAAGCCTCCAGCTCCCGCCATCACGCTTCATCTTCGCAATCATGCGGCACATCATGCCAGAATCTGATGCGTCAAGGAAAGGTCTGCTGTCGTCGTCCCATAACGTGCTTTGATCCCAGAGCTCGAAGGTGCCATTGATGAAGGGCGGCTTGTCGTGGTAGAGATCGTGAATGACAAAATGCTGCTTTCGGCTGGGCTTTTCGTCTCGCCACGAGCCGGTGATGCGGGCGTAGAGCTCTAAGATCAGGTTCCGATTGTTGCGTACAGCATGGCAGCCGGTGTTGAGAGCTTCGCCGACCCGGAAGCAAGTGCGCAGAGCGCCTGTGTTGGAAACACCGGATAGGGATGTACGATCCATAATTGGCAACGGAAATTTGCTGCGAACAATGGGTCGCCGAGCACTTTGCGGGAGTTTGATCGAGTCTGTTTGGCGTTAGTTGATGCTGCAAATTCACTGCAACAGGGAGACGTACCAAGAAGCTCTCGCTCCTCTTCAGTAAAGAGTGCGCCTCCGTAGTCGTCGTACTCGTGCGTCTCCCGAATGTTGAATTTACGAGCACGTGCTGGTGGAGATGTTTCTTTTGACCCTGCCGACTTCTCGATGCGTTTTGCCAGCTCGACCATCTCATCGTCATCGTCATCTCCATCATCATCTCCATCATCATCTTCATCATCATCTTGAACGGGATCTTCAAGAGCTTCAAGATCTGCCTGGGATGTCTTGATCTTGGATCGGTGTGAGCTGCGTTTGGCAACCTCCAGAGGCGTGTCCGAGTTTACTGGAGTCGGGAGTTGCGTCTGTGGGGGATCCGATGTTGTGACCGCACTCCTACTGGACACTGGCAAAGGCGTTGATCTCGTGAACGTTGGCGTGGATAGTACGCTATACTCAGTGGTGGGACATCCGGTGGAACTTGAGTAGAGTGTTGAACCGCCTGCCTGTGAGCTCTGTATTGCCTGCATCGTCGTTTGAGGCTGCGCTTGGCTGATCTGGAAGACCCTCATATCAGCTCAGAGAAACGCATCAACGTCAATCATCTTGCTTTTCGTGAAGCCATTCGTCATGCACGACCTTGCTGTTCATCACTCACACTGTCCATGGAAGTCTGGGGCATATAGACATGGTGAGATGCGGTCGATTTCGATCCATGAGCGCTGACTACCGCCACTGTGTTGTTACTGTAACGGAAGCCATCGAGCTTGGATTTCGAGGCCAGTGATATCGTCTCAGCATCTGTTGAAGAAGTGCCGACGATATTGCTGTCCGTGATATCTCTCGGGTACTTCGCCTCGCTTGCTTTGACACCGGTCTTGGTGATGGGCATGCTCAGTTCGACACTACCACTTTTACGGCGCTTTGAACCAGGCTCTTCGGCTGGATCATTGGTACGCTTCCTACCTTTGCCACTGATGCGTTTTGGGGCAGGTTCCGGGATTGTTGCTTGGCTCTCGGTGTCTGGTGGTGCGGCCTTCTTACGAACTGGCTGTCGGCATCTAGTCGTCTTTGGCCGGCCAGTATCAGCCTTGCTCTCCTTGGAAGTGTCATTAGCGATCGGAGCCGGTGCAGAGATCGCACGCGCGTTGATGGGCGTGAAGCCTGTCATGTCGATGGAATGAATTGAGATGGCCAAGGCAACGTTCGTGGCCACGGCGGCGCTCTCCAAGTTGCGCTACGCCGGTACTGCCTGATGATTGGTAGTTATGGGTTGAGTGCGAATACCTGGTGCTTCATACTGGCGTTAGATGATGTTGTGGTGGCCAGTATAGAACGATGGCATCAAGTGAAGTCGGGATGTCTCGGCACGTCTGCCTAAAGTTGTCCAGCCCATGATGGAGGCAGGAGCGACTGGCAGACCTCGTGTGTCCACCACAGTGGGAAACTTAATGCCTCATCGCTTCGAGATAGCAATCCCATTCACAAACACAAACACGTGCTTGCTCTTATCGCGAGCATTCTCCGTGCCCGCCAAGACGCCATTAGCAACGACTTCCAACCACTTACAGCAGGTTGGTCCGAACACCGCGGTCACTGACCCCGCCACGTCATCGCCCACGCGACTTGTCAAGCAAAACAACTCCATGCCCCTCACCCCGATCATCAGCATACACGAATAGTCACCTGCAAGTCGCCGTCGCCTTATAGTTGACTCCCGTATACCTGATCTTCTACCGCTTGAACGTTCTTCCTCGTAAACCCGCTTCTCGTTGGACCGGAATCCTGATCCTAGCCACGGCCCGAACCTCGTGTCATCTTTCGCCTACCACCTACGCAGTCAGGAAACCAACCGGACAACATCGCTACAGGGCTCAGGGCAGGTCTATCTGCTGGCTTCTGATATCTCGAAACGACACATTGAAACAGACTTGGAGAAAACCACCATCATGTTCAGTAGCTCAGTAAGTACTAACTGTTGCGGCTTTGATCCAAGCAACCAAGCAAAGACCACTTTCTAGCAATCAAGTGACAAATGTTGTGTTCTGGAGACTAACGAGCCTTTTAGAGAAAACCATACTCGGCCATAACTGTCCAAGTTGACAGATTAACAAGTGAGCAATTCGAGGAAGACGATTTGAGCGGGATCATCGATTTGGTAGAAGTCATTCGCATCCAATCCTCTGGGCCAACCGAAGCAGCAAGAGCTATTCGAAAAAAGCTGTACGTTTTCTAGACGCACTAAAGGTCGCAGAACTGACGACGTACCAGCAAGTACGGCAATCCTCATCGTCAGATCCGCGCCCTAGTCATCCTGGATGGTCTTATCCAAAACGCTGGATCCCGCTTTCAACGTGCTTTTGCCGATGAACCACTCCTTGAGCGACTGCGCATTCTTGCCCGTGACGATGTCGCCGATGCCCAAGTTCGCCAGAAGTGCAAAGTAATGTTCATCCAATGGGCAAATGCGTACAAAAATACCCCCGGCCTTGAGCGTATCGCTGCTTTGTACAAGGAGTTGCCCAAGTCTTCGCGCCCAGTGGCTGCGAGACAAAAGGTCTTGCAAGATGATACAACCCACGATTCCGACGACGGCGCCGCATCGCCCTCACACGGACGCTCTCGTGCTTCATCCAGTGTGAATCCGACAAACCCGCCGCACCGCCCTGTGACTCTCACTCCAACCTCGTCCACCTTTGCGTCCAAGCTCTCCAAGAGCAGGAATAAGGACCGAAGCAGCACACCCTTCAACCTCAACAAAGAAAGAGACAACATGACGAAGGCCATTGCTAATTCGTCCATGGCATCCATCAACCTGCTGAACGGTCTCCAGCTTGTCAACCGTGAGAATGAGCGAGTGTCGGAGAACCAGGAAGTCTCACGCCGCTTCCAACTGTGCAAGAAACTGCGTAAGGAGATCTTGCGTTACATCCAGCACGTGGAATCAGACGAATGGATCGGTAGCTTGGTTAACGCCAACGACGAGCTTGTCAAGGCTCTCACCGCATACGAAATCATGGACCGCAGCGTCGACGATGACAGTGACAGCGATGCTTGGGAGCACGCGCCCGCCGAGGCTATGCGCCCACAACCAGCTTCTGGATCCGGCGGTGCATCTGACGCAGCTGAAGACCTTCGCGGTCTGTCTTTGCATGAAGATGCTCCTCCTAAGCCGCCCCGTCCTGGAAATCTTTCTATGCCCTCCCCACCTGCCTTCATCAACAAGCCAAGTGCACTCACGCCTGCCGAAGAGGAAGAAGACGAAGATGATCCGTTCGGAGATAGCAATGCAGCGCCCACGCCTGGCCACGAGCGACCTGGCATGACGTGGAGGGAAGTATGAAGGCCGGTCTTGTATCGACATGGCTATGACCATGAGCTTTGTTTATTTTCCAGTAACAAAGTCCACGAGGCACTATCGTGGTCACGCACCATATACCTATTATGTAGTTTCGAGTATGACAGCGAACGAGCTCATCACCATCTTCATCGTCATCAATCTATACCAGAACTGATGCATGAAGCAACTTCAGGGAAGGAAGTCACCAAGCGTCACTAATGAGAGCTATTAGTGTGCGAGAGAACTCGGCAACCAATACTTGGCCACTATGGTACTTTTACAGATAACTTCACTATCACCAGTACGCTGGCACGCATCCCAAGTCATCCCCTTTATGACCTTTTGGCAGAGCCGGTCGCCTTCTACGAATATGATTCGGACGGCCACCCAAAAACAATGCCTCCAATCTCGCGTCCCAAGGTTTGGTGGCAGTAATCACCTCTTGACCATCCCAGTCATCCTGTTCGCTCTGGAACGGTATGAGCCAGGGGTCTTCCTCCTCGTCGATATTGGGGATATCATGCAACTCGGTCAATCGGAGCTTGGTAACCTCGACCCCGGTGAGATGTGACTTGATCGCGATGGAAGACGCGAGAGTGTTAAGATCCTGGTCGCGCTCGTCTTCGCCGCCACTGATGAGAACGAGGTTGATGAGGTGTAGGTTGCGGAGTGTGGAGGCGTGCGCTAGCAGCATTTCGCGAAAATCCGATATCGGCATGCACCAGCCTTCGAGCTCGAGGGATTTCAAGCGTGGGAAGCGCAGAGGCGAGATCATCGAGAAAGGTCGGAGTACTTGCGGACTCGCTTGCTCGAGGAGTGAGAAGGCTTCGATGGGACCTTTGGCGCTTAGCGCTAGGTGTTCGATGGTGTCTGGGAGGGCTTTCAAGAGAGTCTCGGCGGGTGCGGCTGGGTAAGTGGCTTCTGTGAATAGGAAGGGCAGGCGGATAGATCGGAGGCCCTCGAATAATTTCATCCAGAGGTCGCGCTGCGATTGGTCCTCCTCGATGCCCATGTCCTCAATGGACAAGTAGTGGGGTTCTTTGTAGTTGATTAGCGGTTCCTCAGGGAAAGAGACCATCTCGTAGAAATGAGGGCCGAAGGACACTGATTGCAATCCTCCTTTGACTTCAGCGATCGCTTTGAGCGCAGTGATGGCTTCTGGAGTGCACGATCCTTGGTCTAATTCCCAGTTCCAACGCTCTGGTTCGAGCATGTTGCCAAACATCCTGGAGCATAGATTCCGGTATGTCTCGCCCTTCCGAGCGAGGCCTCGGTAATCTGTGAAGGTTACTGCTCGCAGTTTGGGCAGCTTCGTCAAGATGGGCTTCAGGATGTTGAGGTATTCCCCTTTGGCGGCGATGCGTTCGTGGAAGTGGGCATTGCGTTTGTATTGAGGAAAACTTTGATAGCAACCCATCCGGAACGCCTCGCCACCAGCTTCATTGAGATCATTGAGTGCTGTGTTTTGGCTTTGGACGATGTCGGCAGCCGTTGCCGTCTTTTGGTTGTAAAGGAATGTCTTTGCCTGCTCTGCCGAAGGTTCGCCTCGATTTTGAGATAAACTGCGGTAGAATTCACTTTCTTCTTGCACTCGATGCGCCCACTCCTCGTCCAGGAATTGCCGAATCTCAAAATCTTCGGCTTCTTCGCAGGCTGTGATGTATTCCATCATCTCGGTCGGATCGTTCATCTCCAGCTCGTTGAACTTCCACCAGCTGAGATCGTAGACCAGGTGTGTGACATAGCGGCTGAAGTAGGGGTGGCATGCCACCTCGTGGAGCTTCGCGATCTCTGGTAATCTCTTTGCGAAGATGACCTCTGTGATCAGGAAGGGCGAACTAGCTGCTTTGAAAGCGTTGTTGACAAGCCGACTCGAGGATATATCACGGCGGTCTTCCGCCAGATATTCGAAAATTCTTGACAGCAACTCGGGTGGTAGAGAGAAGATGGAGTTTGGCATTGTGGAAGCAAACAATGTTCTTCACGATATGGGATCTCGGCTATCGTATTAGTTCGCCTTATTGCAGGCTGGTGCAATTGCCCAATCTTTCCAGTATCTTGTCGGGTTCGATCCTGCTATTGGCTCCGTTTGAAACAGTGTAGATGTATCGACGTCGTGACCAATGCAGCCAATTCCAACCCAATGACGGATAGCGCAAGAAAAGTAACGTGTTAAACGAGGCTGAGCAGACAACCAATGGATGGACGCAAAAGAACTTGAGCAAGGCTTAGTGGCGCATCGTCGTTTGTTGCATTGAGGATGTCAACAATTTGCAAGGACGTCTCAAGTCTGCGCCATTCGCGTGACGTAAGCGCCGACATGAAACAGGCTGGGGAATCCAGCCGCGCATGCACTTACTTACGATATAAATCTCCATTACCCAGGTGTCTATATCTCTACGAATCCATCAGTTCATAATCTTTAAACCTTAGTCTCACAACCTCAAATCTCGAAAAGCCGATCACCAAGCCACCACTCCTCAGCTCAGCTCCGCCCATCAACTCGTCGATCCCGCTTCAACTACGAACATGCCGCCATCCACGAGCTCCACCTCCTCCTCCAAGGGCCCCAAGATCCCCATCAAGCAAGCCTGCTGGTGCGGCGACGACTGCAGCTGCTGCTGTCTTCCGATTCCCTGCACAGTCATGTGAAAAGGTTCAAAGGCACCGCAAACCGTACAGCACACAGCGCAGCACAGCACGCACAGCACAGCGCACACAAACCCATGAGGTGGAGCCACGAGTTGCCGAGCACTACGAGCATGGCAGAAGGGAATGATTGAAGAAGTCGGGTGATTGCTTTCGGCGTTACAAGGAGTTGGGTTTTCATGGGAAGATTGATGGTACCCAAGACGACAGTGTTTATGGTCACGCTGCCATAGGGAGACTGGATCCTGGAGGGTGGATTACCAGTCGCGAAGGGGAGCATATTGTACCTAGAGTCTTGACTTGAACTGTCTATGCCCCTCTTTGGCTTGATTCGAGAACTCTCAACACTGCGCATGGCAATCGCGCTATACCAAGGCCATCCGGTACAAATTCATGATTTGTTGCGAACCATGCGGTCCATGTACTTCATTAAAACACACCTGAGGATGTTTGAGGGTCTGGACGCTGTGTTTGGCGAGACGGCAATGGCTCCGAGTTTCCGATCCTCTTTCGTACTGTACCTTAATCCACTCTTTGTCCGGATTCGGCGTTTCGCTCCCCCTTCACGTATCTCTTTTCTTTGACGTACTACCGAGGACTTCCGGGTTTATTCGATGCTCACTCCACCGATTCTTTTGTTCCTCGAGATCATTGACTCTAGAAGGTTGTTCTCTCCTGATGCTTTGAGTGGGCGTTGGTTACGTGAGTTTAACCAGATACCTAGCAAATGGATCACAGTTGAGATCTACTGAGCATGCTGATGCTGAGACCTCGAGGCGGGCTCTTACCGAGTCTCATGGAGACTGTGGTCTCGCTATTGGGTGCGGACTCGTACAAGTTAATAGAATGACATTCGGCGATCTTCGAGAGGAATTCGGACTGTTCATTTCCAAGACTGACATGTAACCAGTCCCAAAGCAAGAGATCGAGGGTAAAGGTAACATTTAAGAAGAACCCGAGTTTTGCGTGATCGTGTGGACGATGTGTGATATCAATACCGATACGACTAGGTAGAACACAGATGAACAGAGGGGCTGAGTGGCGCGCAGTGTAGTGTAGCTAAGTCTGAGATGAATCGTTGAAATGACAGGAATACTAAACAGATAGATGAGTAAATAACACGAAGTATGCAAAAATCGTAAACCCAAAAAACCGTATTCAACAACACTTGTTCTTTCCACCTGTGTTTCTCCCTCAATATGATTGCCGTGTGCACATCGTTGCCGTTGTTTTGAGATGTTCCAGATGAGAGAGGAAGTATTGCCAAGCCCTCATTGGCTCGTGCCATCTTCTCGCATCTCAACTTCACCATCCACGCACAAGCGATACAAATCCATCAAATCCCGTTCACTCAAATATCAGCTCATCTGCTTCTGCATCTGGGAACAAACCCTGCTCCCGAAGATTGTAGCCTTCCGTCAAAAGGGCATCGATCCTGTTCCGGTACCTAGAGCCCGGCTCAGCGACATGTGAAGAGTCCTCTCCCAAACGAGGTGACAGAAGCCTCCTGAGACTTCTATCCAACTCTTTGGGAGTCAGTGGTGCCTCTTGAGGAATCAGGTGTAAGCCATCCCAGTCCAGAGGAACACGGGCTTTGCCACTCACGATTATCTGGTCCCACACCGGTTCGGCATGCCCGTCACTCTCACGGTCGGTGAAGTAAGCCGTCTTCTCACCCCCTTCCGTGAGTCCAGCTTTTCGCGCTTGCTCGTAGGTTTCCTTATACGCCCGGATAGCATCTGTCAGGGCGCGAGTCCGCCGTATGAGCTTCTGAGCTGCAGCAAGGCCTTTGGCATCTTCGGTGACTGGCCGTGGTAGATGACGAGTGTCTGACTGGGTGAGAAATCGAGCATCTTCAAATTCGCCTCTTGCTCTCCGAAGGTCACTCCTAGCCAGATCGAACCTCTTGCGCATAGACCGTTCAGCAGGCGGTGAATCCATCACCCAACGCCGCCCATACCTATCGATATAATCTCCATTACGGGCATGCCCGCGCTGGTGCCCACCAGTGGCATATGAACCGGGAGCCCATTTGCCAGGCGTGAGACTGGTGGGGGCATACCTGTACCTCTCCGGATCGTGCCCGTCATAATCTTCAGCGCGCTCCGATGAACCATCCTTCTCAACACGCCCATTCCTAACACGCCCGTACCGTTCAGTAATGTACACACCATCGACCTTCCTATCGGGCGCGTACCGATCCCATTGTTCAGCTCTTGCATTCCGGAGTCGATCTGCACCATGGAAGGCCTGTGTGGCCATGTAGCGCCACTGAGACTGATATAAGTCGTCGTCTCCCGACTCATATTCAGGCAGCACCGGTTCACGCCAAGTCTCTCGCACAGGCCAGTCCTCTTGCCCATCCAGACCTACTTGTTCGGAATCATCCCAGTTGTACAGGATGTTCTCATGCACGAGGACTCCTGACCTGACAAAGACAAATTCCGCAGACCACAAGACATTTTGCGCCAAAGTCTTGAGAGCTTCTTCGAACTCCGTGACTCTCTCTTCCGAAGTCTCGAGTCTCGCCATCACATCCGGCAAATCATCCAGGTCTTCAAATGCGTTCGCTTCTACTATGGCTGGGATTGGGGCATGATCACCATACTCGAATATTCGCCCGTAAAGCTGTTTCGTCATGTTGTCCAGGTCCGTCAGGTCTTGCTTCTTCTCTTGAAGCATTTCCCGAAAGCGACCGAAACAACGCCAGAAGTCATCACAATCAGCGAAAAACTCCAAGCCATCGTCTTCTCGAGACACGTGAGGGAAGTTTCGAAGCTCATCGACGCAGAACTTGAGTTGGCGATCCATGTATTTCACTTTGCAATCGGCCGTGTCTTGGTCACTTCTCAGTGCCCGAGTCCTACTCGTGTCACGCCCTGCGATCCACGCACGAGGGTTCAATCTGGGGTTTGCCGCAATTCTATCTTCGTCGTCCTTCAGTAAGCGGCAACACGCCTCATATTGTTCCCGCCTCTCACGCAGCGCCCGATCCGTAACGACAGCTCGGAGTAGGAGGTCGTTGAACCTTTGTCCGAGGCTCGGCTCTGGAGGCGGCGTGTTGTGTCCAGGGTCCTCAGAGGGTGGGTTGCTCGGGGCACCGGTTCCTTCTCTTGGGAACGGAAGTTCATTGGATTTCCGTGTCCTCTTGCCTGTCAAGGGTGGTGGATCATCGTTCCGGGCGTCCTGGGACCTTCTCTTCTTGCCTCTCGACCCTCCTGTTTTCGAACCATGCTCGACCGGAGACGCCGAGGCCCTGTCTTCAGGTCGTGCTCGATCAGCAGCATCGAGATTCTCATCTGGAACGGGATCATCATAATCAACAATCCGGCGTCGGTCGCTTGCTGCGGGCTGCGAGTTGTCGCCCCCGTCATCTCGCGGGTCTCTCCCTGCGTCGTTGGCTGCTCTTACGACAGACATCGCTCCAGACCTAGCCTCGGTCGTTGGTCTTGGTGTTTCTCCCGTGCTGATCCTGGGATTTTTGGGTGCATGAGATGCGTCTTTTGCTGAATCTATACTGGTATTTTGCTTTGTCTGGGGCGGTCTGACCCTGCTGACTGACAGAATCTCCTGGTCTCGTGCTTGATCTGCGACATTCTTGCCACTCCGGGGAGTCTTTGCTTGATTGCGACTCTGGGTTTTGGCGGCTTCCCTTTTCGCGGCTGCCCTCACGATGCGATGCGAGTCTGTGCCAACAGCGGCAACACGTTTGGATCTACGCGTCGTTACATTAGCCGTGGGCTCGTTCTTGCGCTCGTCGACTGATTTGCGGGGTGCCATAGTGGTAAGTGAATTGCTGCGCCGTACAGTGTCTAGTTGAGTATCAAGTCAGGAAATGGTGTGGCTAACCTTTAACGTGAGTCGAAGACGGGATCCGATAGGGTTTTATTAGTGACAGGATGTTTAATTTGCTTTGTTTGCGTTTCTATTCTTGTTGTACAGTTCGCTAGTTTATGCTTCTTTGTTGACAATAGCAAATTACACTGATCGGTTTCGCAGACTTTATCTGCGCTCACTTACAATTTGTGGGGCAGAGCTACGCGCTAAGGACATCAGGCTTCACTGTTCAGACTTCGACATGGTCTCACTCACTGAAAGGCGGAGTCAAGCGCCAAGGCAACGAGTACGTCGCGGACGCACGTCGCGCGGCGCCATGAACATGGATCATTGACATGCGCGACTTTATGCCACACCAAGATTTGGAACTCGCAACCAGATATCGCACTCAAGACAGCGAGGGCAAGTCGTCTGCGGGCGCCTTCACAAACTCGCCCGCTCTCTGTATCAGCAGCCTTGCATACAGCTGCAGAATAATTACGGACATACTAGTCTTCGCATCCTGTGGGCCTGTGGGCCTCCTCGATCATCGAGTGGTCACACCCCGCTATTTGAACTATCCTGCTGTGTTCCAGCAACAGTCTGTATAGCCGCACAGAAATGCGTGACCAATTACTATTGGTTACTGACCTGTTAAAGAGTTCTTGCTACAACTTTTTGCTATGGCCGCTTCAAGGCGTCACGTTCAAGGCGAGCAGCGCACACCCCAAAGTCGTGACCGCCACGATGGGCGGGAATCCACAAGTCACTATACATCCACCGCACCGGCTCGCAGTGGAAGGCCACCGACCACAAGTCAAACTCATAGTCACTACCACCGCGCTGCTCCGTCTTTTGCTGGCCCTGAAGTCAATCGTCCGCGCAAGAGACCGGCATACGAGAGCGATAATGTTGAAGATCCTCGCCCTGTCAAGAAGGGCAAACCCACGGAAGCAGAAAGCAGGAGAGTGTATAACGGCAATTGCAATCGAGGCATAGACAACTCGGCGATGGTCCCGCCGCCCAAACCGGACGTCGCATTCGCCCAGCATCCGGATTCCGCGGACGACTTGTTCCATCCTCCAGATCATCCTAACCCAGCCAAGGTTTCTGATTTACTCAAGCCACTTCAACCTTTCCGGAACGAGAAACTTGTCAACGACCTGATCAACCGGGCTCGTGGCCCTACTCTCGACGTAGCGAACCTCCTTTATCGGCGTCATCATGATGAGGAGGACCGCAGGGCAAAGGAAGATGGCCAACACTGGAGGGTGAGTTCACATGGGCAAAGGGGTGATGTCGATGTGGTAATCCACACTGGTGTCCTTGGTGACCAGAGCAGGCCTCCCAAAGGCAACAAAAACATCCGTCCTGGCCCTCGACACACAAATATTATCGAAAAGCTGTCTCCAGCGGTGCTCATAAGCAACAGAAAGGGACATCACTCAATGATCTACAGGATACTCACCACGTTCACCAACACCGAGCTCGACACCAGAGAAAAGCGTCAGGCAGTACAGGACAATTACGCAAACTTCCACCGAACGGGGTATGACGACCGCACGAAATTGATGCGTTGCTTCAGGTCGCTGGACTTCACTAGCGCTCAGAAGACCTATGCCTTCATGACGCCGTGCTACATGCCAACTGAGGGTCTGGTATTGATTCCAAAGAGTTCTAAGCGGCTACATCTCGGTCACCTGACTGAGTCCCGCAATTTTGAGGCGTTGGATGAGGTTTTGGAAGAGGAGTTTCGCAGAAATACCCCCAACGGCGTCAGACGCCGCGTCCCCGCTGACTCTACTAATCCAAATGTGTCCGCTTCGCCGAGGCATCAAACCCAAAATACCCTGCCGAGCTCACCGAAGTTCTCTCCCCAGTCAAAGGAGGTCGTCGGTCCCAGGATGCCTGTCAAGGCTGATACTGCCGACATTCTCGAATACATCAAACAAAATGGGCTTCCTGCGGAGTGTGTGAAGGGAATTGAGCTCGTGGCCATGAAGCGTGGCGAACGTGAGAGAAGCGAGAAGAGCAACAAGGACGAAACGACTGGGGGAAGCGAGGAGGGCGAGATCCTCGAGTGAAGCCTGGATACCTGATTTCCTGTCGAAACAGCTATTAAACAGTGCACCGTCTGTTGCAGCATGGCCTCAGCAGCAATGCAGAGTTGGATCGATCCGAACGCATAAGGTCCCTCGTCTAATGGTACGCAATACCTCGGAGAAGTGCAATGCATGTTTTAGCACCCGCGGTGGCAAACGATGATTTGATCAGCTAGAGGCCTTTAGGTACCACATCGATAACGTACGAAAGGCAGGAGGTTAACCTCGTTACTTGTCTCTCTATCAATCGGTCTTTAGGGTTTGATGGACTCTGATATCTTAGGCTCTACTTCAGAGCCTTGCCAACATGCTCGAGATATAGCCCGCTACTTACAGCTCCCTCGGTTGGACCCAACTGTCGGATCGCCTCGGATTAGCTAGATACTACGTGGAAGGCTCATAGGCAAGGTAGAAAACCGCCTCCATGCTATAGTCGCTCTCGATGGTACTTGGGAATCGGGTCGATTCGGAAATTGAGTATACCACGCTGGCGATTGACTAAAACCGCCCAGATATGGCGGATTCAACTCAGCAATCTCAGCGGCACTCAAGCATTGAATGGAGTCGAAGATCGAAGATACTGTACTGATGATCTACGATTATACCGTGAATGCACCTTGCGAACCCTGCCACGCTCAGTGGTATCATAGGATATGCTCTGGTCTCGGCAAGTTCGTCGAGATGTACCAGCAGCTAAGATCTCTCGACACCGACACTACCAGATTAACGACAAATGAGTGCAGATGTATCCCAAGTCTCCTGCAGCTCACAGCTCGGCTGGCGGTGTGACGAAACTAGAGTCTAAAAAGCGGTGTGCATCATCGATTTGATCGGCTGATTGCATTTCCTCTATTTGGTCTGGTACGATGGCTTGAGCGCTCCATTCCAAATATGTCGAATTGTAACTTCTTGAATACCTATAGCTGAGGTAAGCTGCGTTTCAATCTCGACTCGACCTTGATTCCCCATTACCCTGAATCTACAACAATCACAAGCAGCCGTCCGTTTCGAGGTGGGAGTTAACTACGATAGAACGACTGTGATAATAAATAGCACTATTAACTCTGGAACGCTTTTGTTTAGACAACCCACGCCTATTTGCAACCGATCCAGATCTCGAATATGCAGCTTCTGGTAATCCTTTCTAGCCTTTTCGCAACTTGGGCGCTAGCTACAGGTCCTTGCCAATCGGCATGCGATGCTGATTATCATAAATGTGTCTCCCCTCCAACGACGTGGTAAGTCTACCAGCCCAACTCGAACTTCCAACGAGGCTAATGTATCGCAGCGATGCCCAGTATAAGACGTGCACAGCTTTGTGCTCGTGATGGGGTTCAGCTAGTGATTGCGGACAGGGTCTCCAGCTGTTTGCTTGTTCTCGTTTGACTCACTCAGGCTATTCGCATGGCCGTATAAGCCGTACCTCTCGTTACCTGGCCTTTGTCCCCTCTGAGCCTGCTATATTCCATGTTCAGCCGTAACGTTCCTTTTGCTAATCTCGTATCTTTCGATCTACATCGATCTAAATCTCTCAACTATCGCATTATCCTTTGCTCTCCTCACATTCGCCAGCTTCTCCTTAATCATCGCTGGCGTAAGAGTAGGGCCAAACCTTGGCTATTTCCAATTTTCCATGTTGGACACTCAGAATTATCTCTCTGAGAACAATTCCTAGCGTTGCACGCGTTGAAACACATGTTATATTCAAATGATCAATCGATGCGTGTGAAAGATAGCACTTTCAAACCACGAATCTTTCGATCAAATGTGAGTCGCCGATTTCGCCCTAGGAGCGCATCCGCTTGCAATGATGGCTGTTTACAGCGGCGGCGCAGGAAGTCGGATGCGTCGCCACACGAGGTAGCGTATTCTCACTCGTCGCTCTACCAATGTAATCACTGTCGCTTCAAGTTGTGTCTACTAGATGGTAGATTGCAGCCCAAATGCAAGAGGTTATTGAACATATGGGAGGACAGACGATTGTATGTGACGCTCATCAATGGAATGGCACCATCAACATCTATGGTCCTATCTACAGATTACATCCAATCAATCCTTCGAGTTTCAACGATGACTGATGTGCGAGTGCCACTCGAGCGTCGCCTTCTAGGTTGTATAGAGATGTCCACGGTGAAGTTATATATACCCCTACGGAGAAACAAATTCGCCGCAGCATCCCTCGCTGTAGTTATTTGTAGTTTGTGGCAGGACCAGTTGGGTTGTACTTGCGGCCGGGGAAGGAATCAAAGACGCCCTGCACCAGGTTGAAATGTAAGTGAACATTGTTCTCACATTGCAAGAGCGCGAGAGTACGCTGCTGAACTTACGTTGTCGAACTGTCCGAGCTGAGGGCACGAAAGGCCTCCCAAGACAGGGCCCACATATTTGTTGACGAGGCTGGTAACTGGATCCAAAGCATTTAGGATCCTGGTGGCAAAGTCGGGAATGCCTTGCTCTAGGAGCTGGAATGCGAAGCAAGCGAAGTTGTTGCCGGAGAAGACTGAGAGACGGAATGGTTAGCATGGTAGGGGTTAAGGTCAGGATAGCTTGCTTGACTTACGATTCTCGGCGCTCAACACGCCGCCGGTGAGGTTGGCCACGTTCACGCCAGTAAAGGTGTTTACTTTCCCGAGATTTCCGCCAATCTTGAGGGTACGAGGATACGCGAGATAGCCGAGGGCGACGTCTCCAAGAACGTCTGTGGCTTCGTATGGCGCGTACGATGGGCGGCGGTACTGGACGAGAGTCAGCTTGCTCGTGGAATTGAAGGGAGTGTGTTTGTACCCAGTTTTCAGGCACGCGCTCTTGTCCGGGCAGCCAGGTCAAGCCCTCTGGCCCCTCTTCGACACCAAAGAAAGTACGGAAGTTGTACTGGAATCCGCGCGTTAGCTTGAGCTCTCGTAAGGTAATGTTGGAGTCGTAGGTCACTTGCTTTGTCCAAGTACCCACTGGGCTCACTCTTGCTGTGGTTGCTCATAAGCTGTAGCGAAATGATAGTCAGCACGTTGAGTTTAGGAAAATGCTTCCAGTGAGGATCTTGCGTACGTTGATGACGAAGTCTGCAGCGAAGTAATGGTCAGCAGGTCAAGTGTATGAGAATGCTTTAAGCCAGGGGTTTGCGCACTGTATGCTGCGGGAACCACGACCACGGTGGAGAAAGCTCCGGTAAAATAGTAAGGGTTGTTTGCGATTGATTCGTCTTGAGCCTGAAGGGTTGAGGGTAGAGTTAGCAAAAAGTCCTAAAAGTCGGGATCATTCTATTCCCGACGACCCAGAGCTCTACTAACCTCCTCAAACTTCGCCCTGAATTTGTCGAGGGTGTAGCGGTCAGATCCGTCGACTACAGCGATGTTGTAGACGTCCCTGAAGCGGGTGATGTTAAGCTGAACCGAGGAGTCGTTAAATTAGCGAGTCTTCGATTGACGAAGTCGATTGCGACCAGGAATAGCCGCTGGTGACCGGACGAGTCGATATACTAACCGAGTGGGCATCGCCGTTGTTAAGGTAGGCGTCGCCACGACCGATCGACGAGTCACCTTCATAAGTATTGTGGGAGTACGAGAGTCTGTTTAATCGTTAGCATAAAGGAAAGCTGAACTTGTGTTCAAAATGTATACCCTTGACCGGTGCCCAACAGAGGCGCTGTCAGTTCATCTGTTGGCAAAGGGCCTCCGATCGACCATACCCCTTCGAGTGGATTGCCCTCGGTGATCACCGCGTACGCGGCGAGGACAGCGGTGATCCTGGGCCCGAGGTTATACAACTTCCCCAACCCGCTGACGGTCTGCTCGATGGAAGCGATGCCGTTGCGTGGGAGGTAGCCGTGGTTGGCAGCGGCGTTCAACTTTGTGGTTACGATCAGTTGTTGCCACCGGCCATGACTTGTTTCAATGGAATGCACTTACACCCGGGCAAGGTCCGCGGATGTCGCTTTGGCTTGGCCCAACGTACTGATGCTCGCCACTGACGCTGACCTCCTCGTCTCGGGCACAAGCGAGTGCCGCAGTTGCTCTCCATTTTGGAGGTACCGAGGGCGTCTTGCTGACGCTTCTCCAAGTCTTGGTTATGGGGATTGTCCAAGAGAGAGCGGATCCCGAGTGGCACTCCGCCGGTCTTGAGACCGGGGAATGCAGCGGCACCCAGGGCACTCGCGAGGATGAGGAAGAACTTCATGGTAATGTAAATAGAACGATTGGTGCTGGATGCTGGACGGTGATGATGTCTGCAGATGGTGACGATGGTTCCAAGAGAGGATATCTTCTCTGACTTATATAGCTTGATGCCCAATGCCTGCACGAGATCTGTGCCATACGGTTGGACGTGCTCCGGGCGCCAACGAAGCACCTTTGTGTAGGATATGGGACAGATCTGCGTTCGATCAGCAGTTGAGAACTATCCTCGCCCTGAAGTGAACGTCTCTCATGCTGGAAAAAAGTGTAGTCGTCCGAGCAGCCAGTGAGCGCCGACATAGATCGCATCAATCAAGCCAGCCAAAGTAAAAGACGCTGCGTCACATCCGTAGTGTCGGAAGAGGTGGTAGTATCGTTGAAGGTCTGGTGTAGGTTGTTAAGAACAGCCAGTGGGAAGCCGTATAGATCGCATCACCCGGTCCAAATGAGCAATCGCGGCTTGACGTTGGAATTAGGCATGAAGATTGTAGATCATCTCAGTATCGAAGGTGCTTGTGGATCTGTCTTGGTTGCTGGCGATAGTATACACAGGGCCGTTCTGAATCGTGCTACTATTCTTAGCACGCCATCGTAGCTCGAAGCACGTCTTGTTGAGCAACATGATGTGGTAGCGAAATCTTGGAACAAGGTTTGTAGATGGGTGAGTGAGTTATTGGCGGCGCGATGGTGTGATTAGCTGTCGTTATAGTGACATGAGCACATAGTCTACCTGAATCCGTCGCTTGAGTAGCTACAACAAAATGCTTCACAATTGACAGCATCTCCTCGGGAGGATCTGTCAACTGCAAATATTCACCTGGATATGCAGATGCACTCACGTTCACTCGGTACTAATCTGGCAATTATTCTCGTGTCACTGCGAGGAAGAGTTGGAATGGCCAAGCTTGGATCGGATGCCGGAATTGAATGGGATCGGATTGCGGGCAGGTGATACGCGATTGTTGCTTGGTGAAATATCGAGCTGTTCAAGAGCTTGCGCCGGAGTTGCGTCAGTGTGCCGGAAAAGGCTCTGAGCAGTTGGGCCACTCGGAATGTTGAATAAATATGCTGCTTGTTTTGGTATTAATGTCGAGAATTGCGCTATGTGCACTCTTTTGGTCGATCGCTCCTTCTCTCTTGGAGTCTCTATCTGGCGTGCTATCTTCGGCGTGCTCTCTATTTTGCCTCTCCCTCTCTGTGTCGTGCTCTCGTGATGCGTCTATCAATCGCTGTACAGTTAGTAAACGTTAGTCCCGCCATCAACACAATTACTCGAAGTAACCAGGGAAAAGCCAGCCGAGCTTCTCCTTGGCCTCCTGGCTCCTGCCAGCGGGAGCAGTGATGCCACCAGCGAACTTCATGGCTCCCTCAAGGTGCTTAGCCGCCACAAGGTCCTTGTACTCCTCCTTGCTCAGCTCATCGAGCACAGCACCAACGAAACGCCTGGCGTTCTCAGCATTGGCCTTCATGTTGCCCATCACCATCTCAACAGTCACACTCTCCTCCGATGAGTGCCAGCAGTCGTAGTCGGTGCTCATGCAAATCATCTGGTACGCAATCTCCGCCTCCTTCGCAAGCTTCGCCTCAGGCAGAGCGCTCATGTTGATCACACTGCCTCCCCAAGCGCGGTACATGTTGCTCTCAGCGCGGGTAGAGAACTGAGGGCCCTCCATGCACACGATGGTGCCCTTGTCGTGCAAGCGCACGCCGTCACCCTCCAAGCTATGGCCGCACTGGCGCACGATCTTGGCAATTCCCTCGTCAAAGGGGTCCGCGAAGCCGACGTGGCCGACCATGCCGCCCTCGAAGAAGGTGAAAGGGCGGATGCCCTTGGTGCGGTCGATGATCTGGTCGGGGATGACGAAGTCTCGGGGCTTGATGGCTTCTTGCAGAGAACCAACGGCGCTGAAGGCGATGATGGTGCGGACGCCCAGACTGCGCAGGGCGGCGATGTTGGCGCGGGCAGGAACCTCGTGGGGTGCGATCTCGTGGTGCAGGCCGTGACGCGAAAGGAAGGCGACGGGGATAGGCTTGCCGGCGCCGGAGGTGTGGTGCAGGACGGTGATGGGCGAGGAGGGAGTGCCCCAGGGAGTGGTCGGGTTGAGCGAGGCGACGGGAGTGAAGCCTGGGAGGGACTGCAGGCCGGTTCCACCGATCACTGCGATGGGGATGGGACCATCGTATGAGCTTGCAATGTTGGCCATTTTGCGGAAACCGATGTGTATCTGACGTCTGGCGGTAGGTGAGGTGTGGAAGAGTCGCAACATCAACAAACAGGTCGATCGATTGTTTCTCGAGTCAACTTTTTTTGGGCTGCCCCGCAACACGTGCCTGCCCAAAGTGACGCGATTCGATTTGCGGTGGAGGTTGGCGGGGCTGGTCTTCGAGTCTGTCTTGGTCTTGGACAGATTGAATTCATTGACATCAATCAATGTTCCAATACATCAAACAATTTCTGAAATATATCCATCAGTTCCACTAGGGGCAGCCGTCGAAGAGTCTCATCTCACTAAATTTCGTTGATCTTTGAGAGCAAGCTGGTCTTGATCACGAAGAGCATAGCCATCAATTCTTCTTTTCTCTCTATGAAGCACTCGGTCGACAGGGACGGAACCTGAGAATGAAAGCCGGTGATACGACAAGAACCCGACAATGCGGTTGTGATACGGATCATTATCGGTACTGGATAGTTGAATGGACTGCAGTACTCGAAACAACGCGAAAACGAGGTCTCCAATCCGCTCGAGACTCCAATCAACAGCGAGGGCAGGTTCAATGCAATCCTACAGGATCCGGGGCCGGAGGTAAAATGAAAGCCCGTTCCGCTTTGTCTTGGGTCAGCTCAGGTGTTGTCTTCCTTTCACCACCAACATGGAATGCTTTGTAATGTACCTATAGCCTCCAGGCAGCATCATTCAATCGACTCTTTTCAAAGCGCTGGGTAAGCTTTCATTATTTTGTACCAATTTCTCTTGCGACACTGCTCCGGCAAAGTCATCGAACGGACATGGCCAACACTCAGCCCCCGACCGCCGCTGTTGTCGGCCAAAACGCCAGGCCCGCCGCGCATAACTCGCCTGCTCGTAGCTGCATAACTTGTGCAAAGGCAAAGGCCAAATGCGTGCGACAGCCCGGAGAGCAGGTCTGCGAGAGGTAAGGCCGAGGGTGCTAATTATGTGACCTTTGATGCATTGCTAATGGCCGCTTAGATGCTCGAGGCTGCACAAAGAGTGCCAAATCAAGGAGCCTGTACAGCGAAGGAGGAAGACGACGAAGCTCACGTATGCCGCCCTGACTTTCGTTCTACCATGACTGAACAGTCGTCCTGACATGATTGTAGACGCACAGCACAGCTCGAGAATCTGGAAAATAAGCTTCACAATCTCGTCCATGCCTTGTCTGCACAGCAAACACAACCGTCATTCCAATCACAAACAACATCACAATCCACCGACGACCATGGACACCCATCGCCATCAACGTCACATAACACGAGCGAAAGAGGGCCCGAGAGAGGACTCGAAAGGGAACCTTCGCGTGTCAGTCAGCCAGATCCGATAAGGCGCGAAGAATGTTACGACGAGCGAGAGTCGTGCCCTACTGCATCAAAGCCTTCGACAATGGCTGGTATGACTACCGCATCAAGCTCGACCCTCGATCCATCGATATCCGTCAACGAAGCTGCCGTCTTGCTGGCCAGATACAATCGTCTTATGGCGGCGAGCATGCCCTTTGTAGTCATTCCTGATGGCACCGACGCCTGGGAGCTGGCCCATCGAAAGCCGTTCCTCATGCAAGTCATCGCCACCGTGGCATTCTTCCACGATCTCCCGAAGCAGCAAGTCATGGTCAAGGACCTTATGCGCCAGATCAGCGAGAAGATGATTTTGCGTAATGATAAATCCTTGGAGCTACTGCAAGGAATACTGATACTAATTGCATGGTGAGTTGACTATTAATCTGCAGACGCTACGCTAGGATATGCTGACATCACAGGTACCATCCACACATCATCTGGGCACAGCAGTCCGTTCTGCTTCTCCATCTTGCCATGTCATTGACCGCTGACCTGAACATTGATCGCTCGCCGGAATCTTGCGAAAAGTTCAAGCTCAAGATGCCTCAAAGTGGTGCTGGAAAGCCACCACCGGTACTTGCTTTCACCAACGACGAGCGTAGAGCATTCCTGGGGACGTACTTCTACACCTCCATGATGTCGACATCGTTCAAGAAGCTCAGTGCCCTCAAATGGTCACCTTGGATGATAGAGTGTACGACCACCCTCGAGAGTGAAGCTGAATACGGGACAGACGCATTCCTCATTGCCTCCGTGCGAATCCAGCATTTGACCGAAGAAGTTGCCAACATCGACACGTTCGATGCTCCCGTGCGCTTTCTTGCGAATTCTTTCCAAGCGGATCTGGACGCCATCCCGACGCCTCCATTGTCTGGCACGCCCAAAGTCCTGGCTTCATTGCAGAAAGCAAACGCCCACATCGCCATCTGGACACATGCTCTCACCGGCCTTTCCGAAAAGAAACCGAAAGAAAGCAGCGAACTGCGGCAGCGAATCGACGCCGTCTGGCGCTGCGTCGAAGCAGTCCGCAACTACTTTGAGATATACTTCGCGACGCCCCCACAAGATTTCCTCATCTACCCCTTCCAAGTCCTGGGTCAATCGGTCCAAGCATCAGTCACACTTCTCCGCCTCGCCACCCTCGAAGTCGACGGCTGGGATCTCGCCGCTCTGCGCGAAGAGCTGAGCTACTCCGTGATCATCGGCGAACTCACCCGCCGTTTTGAGCTCGTCGAAACTCTGCCCATCGACGGCATCACCATCAACAATGACTCTTTCACCAAATTCGCAGCGAAGACTCGCTGGATGAAGAACCTCTACGACGCCAAATACCCCGGCACCAATGGCAGCAGCCCTGCGCAACCTGTCACATCGATGAATGTCATGGACGGAGGCAGACGCTGGCCGGATGGCTTGCAAGAGCAGCAAGAACAGCAACAAGTCCAGTCCGGCGCTACGGCTGCTGGATCTGTCATTCCGCAGCAACCGACTCCTTCGGATGAGTGGACGGCCACGTTGACGGATCCGCAGAACTTGTTCACCTACTTCGACGACAGCTTTATGAACTCGTTTAATTTCGACAATTTCGACTACGGGGCTTTGCCGGATGTTCAGATGACTTGATCCGCAGGGCGAAGACATTGGAAGACGCGATGCATGCTCAGAGCATCGGTTGTGGTCGTTTTAATTTCTTTTTTCATGGATCGGGTTGGCTTGCCAGGAATACAGCCAGGACACAGGATGGCACCTAGATGGATTTGGGGCAGCAGATTATGTCAACTCTCGACTCCATAAATTGTGGGTTTAATGGAGCAGCAATGCAGAACAACACAAGAGTCCTGTATCTTTTTTACCAAACAAAAACACAAATGTCACCTGATCAAAGGAACCTCATCTTGAGTTCGGAAAAGTCTCTCGGAAGTCATGCAAGTGACTGGACCACTTTGATTTCCTAGATGTATAAGAAGAAAAAAACAACTGATAAACCCAAAGCATACTCACAACATCCCAGAACCCTTGCACTCATTCCACCCCTCAGCCAGCTGGGAAGCGAAACCCAAAAATTCCTCAACTCAACTCATTCTCATTCTTTCAGCGCCCAATACCTCCAAGCCCCTTAAGGGCAGAAAGCCCACCCGCACCTCCACCCAAGCTCGACAGCCCTCCAAGTCCTCCCTTGCTCGCGCCTCCGCCAAGGCTAGACAAACCTCCGAGACCTACGCAAAAGAAAAAGAAAAAGAAGCCCGTCAGCTTTGTGTGGGAAACGGTGGGGAGCTGCCGAGTGGTTCTATTTACCGCCGCCGCCCAGGGAAGAGAGGCCGCTGAGTCCGCTGCCGCCTCCGAGAGAAGAGAGGCCGCTGCCGCCGCCGAGAGAGCTCAGGCCGCTTGAACCTCCGCCGAGAGAAGAAAGCCCGCTGCCACCTCCGAGAGAAGAGAGACCACTCAGTCCGCTAGAGCCGGAACCGCCGCCAAGAGAAGAGAGGCCGCCTAGTCCTGAGAGGCCGCTGGAACCGCTGCTGCTGCTTCCGCTGGAGCCTCCGAGGCCACTCAAGCCGCTGAGTCCACTGAGTCCGCCGAGGCCGCCTGTAATAAATTCATGTTAGTTTGGGGATGATGATCGGTTTTGACTATGTGAGTGTTGATGTTGTCAGGATGGCAATAGTCTCAAGGTTGAAAGAACTCACCACTGGAGGAGCCGCTGCCCGACGAGCTGCTGTCGGTGCTAGAAGAGCCGCTGGCAGAAGTCTCGCCGGATGCCGAACCTGATGCTGCGCCGGATGCAGAAGCACTGCTCTCGCCAGAGGCACTGCCGCTCGTTTCGGCGGAGCCGCTGGAAGAGGTGGCGGAGCCACCTTGGGTCTTGGAGACGATGAAGGCCGCGCCCTCTTGGGTGTCGCCGTTGCTGTTTCGATCGAGAGTCAGCGAAGAGCTGTTGTGAGAAGGGAGGAAACACAACAACATCAACTCACCTAGTGTAAGCCAAGTGCGCCGCCGTGATGGCAAACGTGCCAGAGCAAACGCCATCGCCACTGACGCAGTAGCTCTTGACCTTGCTCTCGTCCAAGCCGCCGGCAGCCTGACGCGAAGGGTCGCCGTAAACGACCGCAGCCGCGATGTCGTCCGGGTTGACGCCCTGCTTGGCAATGGCGTTGGAAACGACGAATCCACCCTGCGAGTAGCCGCTGAGGGCGATCTTGGTGTCCGGGCAGTTGGCTTTGGCCTGCTTGACGAGCTCCGCCATAACGGGGCCACCGCCGCTACCCATTTGGGCGTTGCTGGCGATCGAGGCCGTGTAGTCGACACCTTGAACTGCGACACCATCGGCTCCGAGGGATTTCTCGAGGGCGGAGGCGAGGGAGGGACCGACAGAGCTGCCGAAGTTCTGGGAAATATTAGTATCTCAAGATGCTCGATGATGGTGAGCTGTTGGAAACTTACGCCGGGCTCGGTCGAACCGCGGGCGAAGATCAGAGTGACCGGCGCGCACTTGCCGTCTTTGATGTCGTTGCGAGTGCTTCCGCCGCCACCGAGACCGAACTGACGCTTGTCGACGGGCGCGGCCACGACGATGGAGGCTGCGTAGAGCAGGTAGGAGAGGGTGGAAGTGAGCTGCATGATTGTAGCGGTTTAGATGTAGTTAGTTAGAAGAAGATCTTAGATGCGCGAGAGTTAAGTGAACGAATGTAACAAAGACACCAGGTCTTGTTTGTCAGAAAGAGCAGAAGATGCGAGAACGAGAGTGTTGATGGAAGAAGGAGCTGATGGAGTTGGAAGGTTGCTGCTGTCGTGGAGGTGAAACGGTGTACTTATAGGTGACTTGACTCGGTTTGACTTGCTATTCTTTTTTGTTACTCGTAGCCTGGAGACTTGCAAGCACTGCAACGAGCGTTGACCTTGCTGGTCGATAGGGTTTGGCTGTAGCATAGCGTGAACTGGCCCGCCACCACTCCGCGACGCCATTCCAGACGGGTCATAGACGTTGTCGAAAGGGCAAGAGCACGATATGAGTTTGGCTGGCAAAAAGGCGTGATGTCGGGACAGTCCTGCACCAGGCCGCTCTGAGTAGCGCTTTTCCCGCCGACCCTGAAACACCGATGTGGTCTTTTCGGATCATGTGAAGCGTGTGCCGCTGCGTTGGCAACTTGGGATAGTATGCATTCACATAGTCGGGGCTTGGTGCTAGCGTTTGATGTCGTTGTCGTGGGAGGATGGAGTAGGGTTGTTCGGACGGCAAGCCCTGTTCAGATGAAAGGGCTGTAGATCACTTGGCGGCCTGTAACCACTATCTCTGAAACACGACTCGTGAGTCCGATTTCTCTATGCGACTTTTGACATAGGGCTGTTCAACCATGACGCGATGCGGGACTTGTGATGTTCTGGATTCGAGAGTCTCCAGGTCCAGACTCGTAGATTTGGTGTTGAACAATTAAGTTGGCGACCGAATCGTCAAGTTCAGCGGTAACGAATGACCGTGTGGCAGAGCAGAAGGTGCAATTAAACGGTAGTGCTGCTAGAGTGAGCATCTACTGCAATTGGACTTATACGCACACGCTTGGACACTAACATATCTGATAGCAAGATGGCCAGAATGATCGCCCATGATCTACGATTAGGTAGGATCTGGACAGGCGCAGAGAGCCGAACATTCCTGCGCAACAATATCAAAAGACCTTTCCCACACCCCTTTACCTCACATCTCTTTCGTCCATGACTGAGGAAAAATCCTGGAGCTGAGGCCAACGGATCCCACGCAGTAGGCTTGTGAGTAGTAAAACACGGAGTAACGGCGATCTCCATGTCGGAGGGCATCATGTCCGACTGTCACGCTTCGACTGTGCCGTTTGCCCTAGATCGTTATAGGGTGTAATCCGCCTGTCGAAAGAAGAGGCCGTAGTCGACATGCAAGTGGAAGGCGAAGCGATTTTGATGATCTGCATTCCCAAAAGTGACCAATCACAGTGCACACCTCCCTATTAGGATATTGGAAGTATCAGATAGAGTGCTTGTGTAACTTTTGCGATGACAGACTTTGCTGGATGGCTTGGATGGCGACCATTGCACACGACATTCTGACGGAATTCTGAAGCACGTGGAGTGAAGAGTTTTGTCATTCAGAAGGCTAAGAGGGAAAAGTCACACTGCCTCCTGGCCTGACTACTGCTGGCGGCGGTCATTTTGCCCAGACGGGATCAAGTGTCAGCGGAACGGTGCCGTTCATGGAGATGATCCATCGGCCCAAATTAATCCCCACCACCAAGTCATGCACCATCTTCTACAAACGGACGTGACGAGCGGTTCTGGCGTGCCTCTTACCGTGAGAGGTCTTGTTAAATCGAACGATTGTTTGCCCTCATCGATTTTGCAGATACTGATTTGTTCCAACCCGGAAACCCTCAACAACTCCTTTCTTTTCCGCCAGTCCGTAGTGGCCACGAGTCAAGCCACATCCTCGGAAACGGTCGTGAGTCCGTCGTAAGAAGGAACCGCACTTGGACTACTAGATGCACGGCACGTTTCATATCAGCAGGATCTCGCCCCTCACGTGGCGTTTCACCATCTTCTGTTCTTCTGGACATCTAATGCTGTCACCCGCGACCGCCTGAGAGTGATTTGCTACCGGACACCTGATCTCACCATCATACTCACATCTGTTCTGTCTCTATACACCGAGCCGATCTAGGCTGTCACATACCACGAGGATGACTTTTAATCGTAGATCAGAGGACGCTGGCGACGATGCTGCCCAGCCATTGTACAGAGATAGCAACGAGCACACGGAGAAGCCAACTCAAACACAAGATGAAGACCACAGCAGAGCCTTACAAGCATCAATCCGACGTCTGAGAAGATGGCTCATAGCAGTGAGCGTTCTTCTCGGAGTCGCAATCGCATACATTTTATTCTCGAACAGAAATGTCATCCGCGACCACCAGACATACAAGTCCAAGTCCTTCGCTCCAGAAAGTATGTCCACCCCATCGAAGCAAACCAACCTCACCACCTCCATCCATCCACTAACCCAAACCGCCCAGTCCCAACCCACCCCATAAAATTCGAACGCACCCTCTTCGCCTCCGGCTCAACCCCCGAAGCCGACCAAGCCTGGGGCAACGACCTCACGCCCCCAGGCGACGGCTTCGTCCTAATCCCCAACCCGCAAGACTACGCCCTGCCTCCCGGCCAACCACCCGCCGAAACCGACAACGTAAAAGGCGAAATCTACGACATTTCCGTCTTCCACCAACTGCACTGCCTCAACCACGTGCGGACCTTCCTCTTCACCCTGAAAGCCGGCATGGACTACGGCACCATCAACGAGACTTACGACAACATGTTGAAGCCTCAGGAGGACCATGTTTATCATTGCTTTGATTACATCAGGCAGGCGTTGATGTGCAATGCGGATTTGACGGTTGAGTGGCCGCGGACAGAGGAGAGTGGCGAGAGGGTTGCGGTTGATGGGTGGGGGGTTACGCATCAGTGTAAAAACTGGGTGAGTTGATTCTGTGTTTCTTTCCGCTATCTTCGGATTGTTGAATGATGTCTTTGACGCTAACGTGGTTTGACAATAGGACACCGTGCTGGACTTCATGGGCAAATACAAAATCCCCAATGCGTGGGGTTAAGCGGTAGCATTTGAATCGAAATTCCTCAGAACGAGGGCTATGAATAAGACTGACTACAACGAAGGCTTCTTCGACAAAGTCTTCTCCATGGTTCTTTGGGCAGAGGCTTGCAGTCTGCGACGGATCACAACCCATCCATCTTCTTCCTCGTCCCCTTGCTTTCCAGTGTTCTTGGAAACACTCGACTTTGCTTCAGATACCACCTCATCCGCCTTTGCCTTCTTGATCTCGAAGTTTTCAAGCCTCACTCCTCCCTCCTCCGACGACGCGTCGTCGCGCTGGGGAACAGTTCGTTCATCTGGTTCGCTGCTGCGACGCTGGTCACCCTCGCTATCCTTTGCAGGTGCAGCACGCCATGGTGACGTCGCGATAGCGTTTTCTTTAGCAGCCTGCCGTTCCTGAAGCTAGTGACCATTTCGTTTTTGGTCCGCATTCCAGGGAACGGGTCTTGCTTGTCCTCGACCTGCGCGAGCGAGATCCAATCGCTCCGTCTCGCGGACAAGATTGGAGAGATCTGGATCTGTCTCGACATGGCGCTGGGGGCTTTTGGAATTCGACTTGGAGGCAGAGGGACTGGGAAGAGCGTTGTATGCTTCCACGGGACTGTCTGTCCGCTGTTCCATCTTTGCTTTGCTGCCTACCAGGATTGAGCTGTCGGAGTATGTGCGAGGGTCGTTGTCTCGCACTTGTACCGCTGACCGTGTTCCGGCTGGTGGGGCATCGCCTTGGTCTACGGCCGGTGAGAGTTGTCTCTGCTGCTGCGGAAACTCCAGTAATAGCTGGGCTCTAGGACCTTGTAGGGTGGTCTGTTCTGCGAACCAACGATTCAAGAGTGGGTTCCGATTCCCATCACTCTGAATGTCAGACTCAATCTGGAGGCCTTGTAAAACGGCCTGTTGTGGAATTTCAGACTCAATCGGGAGGCCTTGTAAACCGGCCTGTTGTGCGAACCAGCGATTCAAAAGCGGATTTAGGCTCCCAGCACTCGGGATCTCAGACGCAATCTGAACGCTTTGGCTGCTTCTCACGCCATCACCAGACCCACGATCGAAGAAAACTTCTCCTCTCAGCGCATACCAAGCCGCCAGCGCGCTCCCAAGCTCAATAGCAGCATCCTCAGTCTTCTCCGCCCTTGAGTTCAAAGCATGGATCGTGCGAGTAAGCGCAGTATGTCTGTCCTGCCAAACTTCATCCCGCTCGTGAAGTCTGCCCGGAACCGCCAGCTTCAATTTCGCTTTGTCAAACCCACACACCAGCAGAACCTCGATCCTCTTCATCAAGCGAGCCGTATGCGTGGTGGCGCGATACGGGACAGATTGGACATGGCGGTCGGGAGCTCGTCTGAAGTCACAGTGAAGGATGACCAAGAAGCGGTTGAGCAGCAGCCAGCTGATGCCGCCGCTGCCACTTTGGAGGGCTGCCATTGAGAGGATGTCGATGAGCGTGTCGTCTGGTACGATTTCTTGGGCTGTTACTTCTGTCCACATGCTTTGCAAGCGGGCGAGTTCGGTTGCTGAAGAGGGGTCCAGAGCTGCGGCTTCGATCGCTCGCGCGAGCCTGTGTTGGCGGATGATGTTGCGTTGCTGGGCGGCGAAGAGGGCGCCGGTGGTGAGATTTTCGAGGTAGGCGAGTCTTTTGGGGTCTGTTATCTGGTTGGAAGAATGGGGAGTTTGGTTGTGCAACGGGCATTGGGGTGTAAATGTAAGTTTGTCCGCCATAGCGATGTTAGATGAAGCTGAAGTGAATGCTAGACGCGTGAGACGCTTCGAGAGTAATTGATACACGAGTGAGCAGATTCCGTTAGGCAAGTCGATGTTGTTGTGTCAAGAGGCCTTCGAGAGAAGGCACTCGTAGCTAAGTTTTACTTGGGCGTGGTGGGCAAGGACTGCCGCGTGAAAGGTCACTGCCTACATGTACACATGAATGTTCAGCGGTACGCCTTTCCTAGCTCGAACTTCTCCCAAAGATAGGACAGTATGCGAAAAAACATGACGCCAAAATCGTGTGGTAGTGAAATTGCATAAAGCAAACAGACTTGTTGGGGGTATAATACCTAGCGGAAAGAACCGCTGGTTCCAATGATGGTACAAAAACTAGAACAGCAACAAGCAAGGTGTAGTGAGAATTGTCTTCCCAACACCATATAACAAGACAGTCCGACGTCGGCGGGGTGCCGTCCCCTCTTCTCCAACCCACTTAGCCCCGAGCAAACCCTAATTTCAAAACAAAACACTCCAATATCTCATATACCCAACAATGAGAGTAAGAAAAGGAAATTCGACGGCGTCAGTCGTCTGCCGGTGTTATTACACGCGCAATTCAGTTGCCCAATCCAAGAGCCTTCTTGTTCCTCCTCATGGCCTTCTTCAAGTTCGTCTCCTTCTCGTCGCTCGCCTTTCTCGCCTCCTGCAACTGGCGCTCAGCCTGCTCCACAGTAGGCGGCGGTACGATCTCCGTCTGCATGGCAGGGACCTGCTGCTGCTGTTGTTGCGAGCCGTTCTGCTGCTGGCGACCCGAGTTGGAGCCACCGCCAACGCTAGGCGGGGGAGTGGCGGGCGGCATGACAAATTCATTGATGTAGCGGCTGGCCTCGTCGACAAGGAAAGCTCCTTTCTTCATGCTGCTGCCGTCCTGCACCATGGCCTCCATGACGCTGACGCCGCGGGCATTGGCGTTTTCGTAGTCGCGCTTCAGAGCCTCCAAGTCGAAAGAAGGGAAGCGTGTTTCGTTCTGGGGTTTGGTTGGGCGCCATTTGAGCTCCTCGGGCATGCTCTGCAACGCACCTTCCAAGTCCAGGAAGCGGCGCTCGAGCTCTTGGTTGAGGGCACGAATGTGGGCACCACTGGAGGTCACCATGCCTCGGTCCCAGATACGTCCCTCCTCGCCGCCGTACTGGATGGCAGGCACGGCGTGTTTGAGCAGAGCGTCTACTTCATCTTTGGTGAGCTTGATGTTAAAGTCAGTCTTCCAGGAAGCCGGGTTGGAGAGGTCCTTTGGGATTATGTTCTGACCCGACTTGAGGGAAGCGGCACCGGAGGTTCGAAAAAGAGAGTCCAGGGCTTTCTGGATCTCAGGCTTGGCAGCACGGAGTTCCGCGACGATTTGAGCCGGACTCAGAGTGGGTGTCGGTGGGGGCGAAGGCTCGTGGGGCGACTGCAATGGCATCGAGGGCGTTCTGATAGGCGCTGGCGTGGGCGTCTCGACCTTGACTGGAGTTTCTTTCTCTTGCGGTCCGGGAGACACCGGGCGACTGACGGTGGGCGTAGTGTCGGTCGTGACGGGCTCAGACTTCTCTACAATCTCCTTGGCTTTGACTGGCTTCAGTGCCTTTTCCTTCTTCTCCTTCTTCTTGCGGCTGACGATAGCTTCCTGGGCAGGTTCTTCGGCAATCGCATCGCCCTTCAACAACCTGGCCTTCTCCTCCTCTTCCTTGGCCTTGGCACGCTCTTGACGGTCCTTCTTCTGCTGACTCTTCGTCTTCTCACGAATAGGTGCAGATCCAACTCTGCTCACGCCAGGTACTGGAGGAGAGTTCGCGCGAGACTGCGATGCGGACGTCATCGACATGTTGTCCGACATTGAAACGTGTTCACTCGACGGCGTTCCTGGTACGTTCATCGATGCCACGCTTGGCTTACGAGATGGCAGCTTGCCAGCAGCTGCGGCAGATGGCGTAGAAGCAGACGGAACAGCAGGCGGTGTCTCGGTCTTCGGTGTTGCTGTCTGAACAACGCGCAGTGTACGAGGAAGAGTCTTGATCACAGGAGACGAGACGCCGACGCTGGGACTTGCCGGGATCGATGGTGCAGAAGGCGGCTGTGAGATCGTACGTTGCTGTTTGTTGGGCGTTCCGATCTCTGCAGGGGCAGTGCTAGTTGTCTGACTCTGCTTTTCTACTGCAGCAGCGATATCGAGTTTGCCAAGGTTTTTGCGCTTTGTAGCATCGGCCTTGATTTCTGTCTTTGCAGGGGTGGCGGGTACAGCTTTTGGCTCTTCCTTTTGGGTCTGCAGAGGCTCTTTGATAGGCTGCGAGGCCGACGGGATGACCGATTTCTTCTCTTCGGCAGCCTTGCCCTTCTTAGACTTCAAAGGGAGTGCTTGCTCGATAGCGTCGGCAACAGCAGCTTTCGATTCCCCGATGACTTCTTTATCTTCTTTCTTCGATTTCACCACATCTGCTACACTACGTGGAGCCTTGATAGGCCCTAGTTTGGCCGCGGGCTTTTCGTTCTCTTTTGGGATCGGCTTCGAAGCTTCGGCATCGATTTCAGCGTCCTTCGAGATCTTGGCCTGGTCAAGGACCCTCGAAGCAGCAACCCTAGACTTCTTAGTCGGGGTTTCGTGAACGATGTCATCATCACCCTTCTTGGATGGTGAGGCTGCCCTGGATGTCGTCGCCGTCGCAGTCGCACCCGGGGTACCAGGACGCAGAGGAATCGCAGGCACAATATGCCCAGATGCAGCACGTCTCATGCTAGCTCTGCTGGAAGGCCGGGATCCTGTGCCTTCGAGGTCTGGCAAAGCGGTCGGGGGCTTGGAGAAGCCAGGCGGGATCGTAGGCGTGCCACGACGAGACGCTACTTCACTTTCGAGGCCGGGCGGGATGGCTGGCGTTGACCGGCGAGACTCTTGGAACTGTGGAAGAGAGGAAAAGCTAGGTCTCCGTGAGGGGGTGCTGAATTCTGCGAGTGGAGGAAAGTCGGCATCATCTTCTAATATCAATGTTAGCTTGTGTTCAACAGATGTATAGTATTTTCCATCCAGAAAGTTTGGCGAGCGGCAGACTGGAGGTGGCGGCGGCGGCGAGTATAAGGCGATAAGCGGCTTTGGGCAAGACAGCGACAGCGACAGCAACAGCAACAGCAACAGCAAGAACAGGCCGAACAGAAAAGAGAGCTCTAAATACATCCATGTCTCTCGCCAAATCACAATTGAAATGATGTATAGAAGCGTAATGACAGCCAGACTAGTCTTTCGTCAATCTATCAGCCACTAGGGTGGAGAAGCTGTGATATACGTACAAGGATGTACCCATGACGAGAGACAGGATCGGAAATAGGAAACCCTCGCTTGCATCTTGCTCAACGCAATGGCACTCGCTCGCACCGTGTAAGCATCCCTAGCTGTCGATGGGAGCTGTGTTGACCTGAACGCCTTGCCAAAACCGGCTAGCAACCAACACTTGGTGCTGAAGCCGAGATCGAATGCCCGAGACACCTCGCGAAATAAAAGGCCAAAGGTCTCGAAGACCGGCCGGTCCCAAAGAAAACAGTAAAACAAATAAAAGCAGATCATAGCCACATGTTGCAAGCCGGGATTAAAACGCTTGCTGTCGCTGCCGTAGATGCCATTTCAAGTCCAGCGCCCGCCGTAGCCGCCGCCGTGGATGGAAGGGTTGTACATGCCACCTGCTGGTGCTGGTGGAGTGTTCATGAAAGGTCCTCCGCTAAGTGCGCTGTGCTGCAAACGAGATTGAAGTAAGTGACCGTCCGCGGCATCGACTAGGCCAGCTCCCCCAGAAGAGGAGCCAGTGTTAGCGTGCCTGTGCTTCTTGCCCTTCTTCTTACTGCGCTGCTTCTCGCCCTCGCCGCCAAAGGACGACATCGAGGATGCATACTGCGCAGATGTGGAGCTAGGATACGGGGACGTCGAGTATCCTGCACCAGCAGAGGAAGGGTTTTGGTAGGGAAAGGGGTGTAACTCACGCTTTGCTGCATCGGAACCTGTGACGCTCGCGTTCCGGCCGCGCAGAAGGTCGCGCATCATCTCCTCGTTCACATTTCGTCCTCCAACGTTGCTGCCGTATTGGATGCCACCGGTGGTGAAGCCATGACCCTGACCGAAAGTCATGCCGCCACTGACAGGCGGTGTACCGCTAGCTTTGAGCCCAGGAGGCGGCCCTTGCACATTGCTTGTAAAGAATTGACCGCCTTGGGCGTGCTGCTGTCCACCAAAGTGGTTGATTCCGTTTGGTGGCATCATGGCCGATTGCTGGCTCATCAACTTTTGGTTGGCGACAGGCTTCACAGCGGTCGAGGCGGAAGAGTCGTTCGCAAAACTAAACCTGGAGACGTTGCGTTGATGTCCAGGAGCATGACCGGTTTGTTGGAACGCTCCATTAGCTTGGTTCATGTATGTGCCTTGGGATCCTGGAGATGGGGACTTCATGGTCTGCAGCAGCAATTGCTGGTGTTGCTGAGGGGTCAGGCCACGCTCGCTGATGCCGGCGGGGCTGGAAACGCCACCAAATTGGAAACGCTGATCGAGCGCCATGTCTTGTCCAGAGGTAGTCGCTGTATCGCGGGTGGATTCGACGTCGTCCTTCTCCTCGGGTTCGCCACCGAGTTGCATGCTGCCACTCATTTCCGGATCGTCGTCTGTTTCGACATTCGGTACTGCAGCCGCAGCCTGCTCTAGCTCGATACGCCGTTGCTCCTCTTCCTTTTGCCTACGCAGTCTACGCTTGGCACCACCGTCAGAATCAAAAAGCGCCGGGTAGCTGGTTAGAATGTCGATCTCGCTTTGCGGCATATTTGCTGTTGAGAACTCCAGGCAAAGGTCCTGAGGGTTGAAAAGTCGGACCAGGTCACGGATAGGGCTGGGTGCGCGCGGCTTGCGGACCTTCGCGGGCTGTGGTGCAGGCTGTGGTTCAGGTTCGGGTTCAGGCTCTTGTACGGGCTCAGCCACTGGTGTGGGCGGCGAAGGTTCCGGCTGGGGCAGAGCAGGTGTTGCTGCAGGGAGTGCAGGACTGTCCATGGATCCACTGGCGTTTCGGCTTTCCGTTCTACTGGGCTGCATTTGCGGTGGTCTCGATGCCCAGCTTGCGGTAGACGGGAGAGCTGGACGGTCGGCGGTCGGGCTTTGGGGTTGGTCGCTTGCGGTCCGCACCATTTGTGTTGCAGCAGACATTGGTTGCTGCGACTGCGGAGGTGGCGGTCGACTGGAGCCTTGCTGCGTCGATCCAGCGTTCATCGAGGAGAGGTCGGCGCGAGAGTAGCTCTCCCCAGCCTCGCCAGCTTCGTGCAGGAACATGCAATTCCTGTTCATGCATGCGTCTCCTCTGAGATATGCTGAGCAGTATTTTGTCGTCCCAAACTGCGCTCGCAGCGTACGATCGCCATTAGGGGAGCCATCAACTGCAGCAATACAAGATGCTGCATCCTCCTTCTTTTCGTAGGTGACGTAGACGCCAACCGAATCCAGCCTGTCCCTGGCCTTGCTGACGACGATTTTGATAATCTTTCCGTACTGGCCGAAGTAAGTATCGCCTCGCAGGGTATGGAGAAGCTCCTCTTCTTGTAGTTTGGGTGAGAGTCCGGTCACGTAGACAAGGTTCTTCTGCACGACCCGGAGGCCAGCGAGATGCTTGCGACTGAGGCTGTCCGCTTCTGCCTTTTGCTTCTCCTTCAGTTGAGCCTGCAGGTTCTTCTTTTGCTTTTGTACCTGTCTCGCGCGATGTATGGCCGTCTCTTCGGGCGTGATGACCTTGTATTCGATGTCCTTGTCGTTGTAGGGCCGCCTGCACGCCGGGCACAGGCCGTTCATGTTGTTCTTGACATTATTATAGCAGAACTGACAGATCTAAGGCTACTCGTTAGTACCGTCGCACAAGATCGCAGTGGGCTGCGCGGGGAGCGAACCTGGTAGCCACAAGGACAAGGCTTGAAGCCCTTGTCGGTGAGGTCAAACTCTTCGACGCAAAGCGGGCAGGTCTCTTCCTCGTCATCGTCGAATATGAGCGAGTCTTGTTGTACGCCTTTTGACATGGTGGATGTGTAGTGACGCGCGTGGAGTTTAGGTGTCGGGAGTGGATCGCAACCGGGAGAGAGCTGCAGCGCGGCGGGCTGTAGGTGGTGGGAGGTGTCGGGCGAGGTACAGTAATTAGAATGAAAGGTGGCACAAGAAAAGCAGAAACGCCGGCCGGTGAATGTTAGCGGAAGAGGTCAGGTGATGGGCGAACGCGACTAAGGGATGGAGATGGAGGTTGAAGGTGAGGTTGCAGTTGGTTTCCACTGAACGGACGGGCGTGCTGGGAGCGGCGAAGACAGAACAGACACAGAGATGCCGGGGGGCGGCGCCAAGCTTCTGGAAGGCTGCACCCGCTGGGAGGCAAGCTCGCGAAGCCAGTGCAATGGCCATGACCACTGCGTTGGACGACGAGGGACTACTACGAGTGAGGCGGCGACGACGACAGCAACACTGAACCTTCACTTACACCACACACACACACACACACACACACACACCCCCCTCTTCGCCATGGCCTCGAAACACGTAATGGCGCTCGGCAAGCCCCTCAACACTGTCCTGCGCGCATCCAGGACCGGCACCGTCTCCCGCAACGCCCTTAGGACCTTCGCGACCACCACATCACGACCCAAGGAGCTCGCGGCCGACGTGAGCGACCTGCCCAACCTCCGCCACGCACAGAGAGGTCCCCAGGGCAAGCTCGAGCATGCGCCCGTCATCAACAACGCCGACAGGACTGCCGACCGCGCCACCGAGCAGCACCGCTACGGCCAGTACCTGCTCTCATGTCTGCCCAAATACATCCAGCAGTATGCCTACCCGCCTGTCTTGAACTGCCGCTCCAGCGAACATAAGCTCACATACATTGCAGGTTCTCTGTCTGGAAGGATGAGCTGACCGTACGTGTGCTTCCAGCATCATTGAAGCAGCGACACCCTCATACTGACAATCCCTCCAGATCTACGTCTCGCCCGACGGCATCATCCCCGTCTTCTCCTTCCTCAAATACCACACCGCCGCCGAATTCACACAGATTAGCGACATCACCGCCGTCGACTACCCGACCCGCGACCAGCGCTTCGAGGTCGTCTACAACATGCTCTCCGTCCGTCACAACTCGCGCATTCGCGTCAAGACCTACGCCGACGAGGCCTCTCCTGTACCCTCCATCACATGCCTCTACGACGGCGCCAACTGGTACGAGCGTGAGGTCTACGACATGTTCGGTGTCTTCTTCGTCGGTCACCCCGATCTGAGGCGCATCATGACCGATTACGGCTTCGACGGACACCCATTGAGGAAGGACTTCCCATTGACCGGTTACACCGAGCTCAGATTCGACGAAGAGAAGAAGCGCATCGTGGTCGAGCCGCTTGAGTTGACGCAGGCCTTCAGGAACTTTGAGGGTGGCAGTGCGGCGTGGGAGCAGGTCGGACCAGGTCACGACCGCAAGCCTGAGGAGGTAAGTCTTGGATCTGTTGTTCAACATTCTTCTGACCACTCGCTAATGCCCTTCTTCAGTTCAAGCTTCCTACCCCGAAGCCCGAGCCCCAGGAGGAGAAGAAGTAGTCTCTTTGAATATCCAAATTGTATAGACTACATGTACATACATATCAATACGTTCTGCATTTCACACCCATCTGTCATCTTGCAAACGAATGGACTTTTTTAGAAGGTGCTATTACCTCAATGCTTTGGACGTTGCAGAGTGGAGATACGATTCGATTACCACTACTTATTTCGCCGCCCCTCATTGGTCACCAACCCCAGCTCTAACCCTACTGTCAGCAAACATTGTCTCCACCAAGAGGGTGACCGTGGCCCTAGCATCCGTTTGTCATTGCGGACAACATCGTACCTGCATATCTGTTTGTGCAAGTAAGTCTAAAGGTCTGATAACCTCGATGCAGGTACTTATACCTGATTTCTGAATTAAATGACTGACTCTTCAGGAAGCTGACCTTACGACAACTGATCTTGCCATCAACAACCAGCACTTCGACACACTTGATCCGCTCCAAAACATCAAGTACCGACTTTCTCATCAACCAACCTCCAGAACAACATGTCCGACCGCGATGGCCTTACTGCCCGGACTATACCGGTCATGGAACTCTCCGACGGTTCAGCAACATCGCTGACTGCACCGCCCGCGCCTCTACCTCACTACCTCAGCGCGGAGGGGAGAGCAATTGCGAGGTTCTCCGTTGAGGGAAACGTTGTTGGTAAGTGTCCTCGGTGTACTCTCACAGCTCATGATGTACCGTCATCGGCATTGCATCGTCTCAGCGACTTGCAGTGTCCAGGTGGGTGTCGTTTGTCAGCTTGTAGCACTGTGCCGGCAAGAACAGCTATATCACAGGAAAGAAGTACAGTCAACAAGACATCGAATCAACCACTAACTCCCACCTCCCAGTAACGGGTGGCGCCGGGACCCTTGGTCTCTCCTGCGCCCGCGCCATGCTCGAACACGGCGCCTCCGGGATCTGCCTCTGGGACCTCGAAAGCACTCTCCGCTCTTCCCTCACAACAATCACAGCCCTCGCCAAAGACTTCCCCTCCACCCGCGTCTTGAGCATAGCCGTGGACGTGACCTCCGGCGAGAGCGTGCAAGAAGGTCTCGACTCCACCGTCTCGGCTCTCGGCTCCGTGGACCACCTCTTCTGTTTCGCCGGGATTGTGGGCTGCGAGCCCGCCCTCGACATGGCCGAGGCCGCGTGGCGCAAGACGCTCGAAGTGAACACGACTGGATCCTTCATCTGCGCGCAAGCTGTCGCTCGCCACATGGCTGCTAACCCCAACCCGAACCGCAGCATCACGCTCACGGCTTCGATTTCGGCGCACAGGGTCAACTTCCCGCAGCCGCAGGTTGCGTACAACGTCAGCAAGGCGGCGCTGCTGGCTTTAAAGTCTTCGCTTGCTGCTGAGTGGGCGAGCAAAGGCATTCGGGTCAATTCGATTTCTCCTGGGTACATGGATACGATTTTGAATGCTGGGGATGGCCTGAAGGAAGTGAGGGAAAGCTGGGCGTCTCGCAACCCAAGCGGGAGAATGGGTAGCGTCGGTGAGTTGGATGGTGTCTGTGTTTTGTTGGCTAGCCGTGCTGGTAGCTACATCAATGGGGCGGACTTTGTTGTGGACGGTGGCGGCATCGTGTTCTGAATGGGGACGGATGGACGGACGCAACTACTCTCCCACATCTAGGGCAGACTCAGTGGGTATCTTGGCAGGCAAGCAACTTCTGCTAGAGTATCCGAACAACTCGATCGGAGGGAAGTTTCCATTTCACTTGACAAGCATTTGGCTCTGAATTTTTTTTACCAACGGCCTATGTTGAGTATCTTATGGGGACGGTTTCGATATGTGGGAGTTGCTGACATTACCACGGACGTCGTAGGTACGTGAGATCAGGTTGTCATCGAATCGATTGAGCACTGCTCTGTGAATCCACCCGATCTTTTGTGCAAAGCATCAGGTATTCGACAGCGTCACTTCTTTCGAATACACCAGACGACAACTCACAACAACTCCGGCTCCTCGGCCCCCAACCTCTCCAAAATCATCCCATAATGCTCCAACCGCCTATGCTTCTCAAACGCAAAAGTCTTCCCCTTCCCCCTCCTGCAATCCGCCAAATCCACCTCCGCCACAACCAACTCATCCCCCTTCGTCTTCGCGACTTTGACAAAATGCCCGTTCGGATGCACAATACTCGTGCCCCCGACCAGCGGATTCCCATCCTCGCTCCCAGTCTTCGCAACGTTGACACTGAAACAAGCGTTGAAATAGCTGTTGCCCTGCACGCTCAGGTTATGGTGCAGCAAGACTTCCTCCTCGGCTTCCTCAAGCGACATGTTGTCGACAATCTCCCCCGTGGGCTTCGTGGCGAAGGCGGTGGTGTTGTAGCCGCAGCAGACGACCTCGACGCCTTGCAAGCCGTAGACGCGCCAAGCCTCGGGCCAGCGGCGGTCGTTGCAAATTAGCATGCCGATGATGGGGTCGCCTTTTCCATCTGTGGCGGAGGACTCAGCCGAGCTCTGGGTTTCTTTGCGAAGAGCGTCTTTGACCAGTCCGGGAGCCCTGAAAGCTTTGAACCCGAGATCTCCGGGCCTGAAATAGCGTTTCTCGAGTTGTTGGAAGGCTCCTGGCGCGGTGTATGGTTCGACGGCACCGGGAAGGTGGACTTTGCGGTACTTGCCCACGATGCCATCGTTCTCGGCCGAGTAGTACACGTTCGAATTGTAGTCGACGTGCGAACCATCGGGCTGAACACTCCGCTCGGCGTACCCGACACTGACATCGATCGCGAGTTCGTGGGCGAGATCGAAAAGGCGTTTGACGCCCGGTGAATTGCGGATGCCTCCTTTGGCCGGGTCGTCGATTTCAAAATACTTTGTGAGCTCGGTTTCGGATAGTAGGTAGCGGGGGAAGAAGGTGTTGAAGGCGAGTTCGGGGTAGACGATGAGATTTGCTTTTTGGGACGAGGCTTGTTGGAGGAGGGCGCACATGCGGTCGAGGATCGAGTCGCGGGT
>Ga0265797_10000295_pt1 | contig 92863 bp, 99 predicted proteins | sample P2T30metagenome_FD_192433 | JGI IMG/M metagenome (GOLD analysis project Ga0265797, IMG submission 192433) | Plant litter microbial communities from East Loma Ridge, Irvine, California - P2 T30 | ecosystem: Environmental > Terrestrial > Plant litter > Unclassified | place: USA: California... | reverse complement strand
TGAGGTCAAAAGCTGCAACCGGCTGTCGCCGGTGCTTCAACCGGGCGCGCTGCGCCCTTTAAGGGCGTCACGCCGTTCCGTCGTGACGACTGTGTTCATGCTCATCCCTGTGCTGTCACCCTTTTCCGGCTGGTACGGAGCGGAGGGCTTTTCGTAGCACAGTCATCCGTTCGCCCACTAGGGGTACGCTTCGCCGTTCCTCGCCCGTTCGCACTCGCCACAAAGACGGCTCGCTTGCGCTGCGGCCTGCGGTGACGCCCCGTGTTCGCCCGTCTGCCGGTGCTACTTATGCCCTTCGCCGCTCCATACCAACCGAAACAGGGTTTTAGTAACCATCAGAGGAGAACCAGCATGAACACACAGAACGTCAAAACCGCCGCAACCAAAACCACCGAAACCGGGGCTGAAGGGCAAAACATCAACGGCCTTGATCCGGCACTGGCTCAGAGCCTGGATTATCTCAGATTATTGAAGTCGGAGAGCATGACCAAGGAAGAACGTTTTGAACTTCTCACAGGCACGCTGAGGAATATGGCTGAAGAGGTCTGCAACACGGTTACTGACTGGTCGCGCCCGCGCCCGATGATCCCGCTGGCGTCATTTAAAGCGTGGATTGAGGCGGCACACATTGCGCACGGCTATCCAGACGGAATAGGCGATGCAGCATGGGGATACGCAAGCAATGAACTGGCTTTGATTCTCAAGGCCGGATACGCCATGCATAAAGCGGATATTGCCTGATGAGCGAAGTGCAGATGTAAAAAAAGCAGAGTTTCCTCTGCTTTCTTCACCGCCGGTATTTACGAGATACCGGCAACATCAAAACCAGAATCTGGAGAGATATATGATTTTTGACATGCAAATCGTCGCACATGCCATCGCGATTGTAAACGCCATGCGCAGCGGCCAGCTGGCACATTTAACAGCAATGGTGTTTTCACAGTGGATGCAGGTAGCGCGTCAGGTGGAGAAGCAGCCATGAGCCAGATTATTGAGCATCCACATTCCACAGCATTCACCAGCCCGATCCAGCAGGACGACATCACCAGAGTGATGGGAAAATACTGCCTTATTCGCCTGGATAATGGTGCAGAGTCCTTCTGGCACAATGGCCATTATGTCTGCGAGGCAAACGGTGCATATGGTGAAACGGGTGTGTCAGACATTGCCAGGCTGACCGCACGGGCCGGTAGTCATTCGTTACGGTGCATCGAGCTGCCGGTGCCTGATGGTGAGTGGTGCTGGGGTGATATAGCGGAAACACTGGCTCGCAGTGCCCTGAGTGAAACGGTACGGGCCTCCTGTATCGTGACGGGCTGCATAACAGCGCAGGGCAGGGGGGTTCACTTCTGCAATCATCCGCTGCTGAGCGGTGACAACTCGAATCTATGGTTTCCGATTGGCGACAAGGAAGACTGGTTTGCGGCTGTGGAACGGATTCTGATCATGAACGGTTTAGCCGAAAATCTCACCAGTCTTTCACCGCTTCGTGACGGACCAGAATACATGGACTGGAAAGCGACCTATAACAGGAAGGTCATAATCTAGGGAGCTAAGGCCGGTTTACACCGGCCATTCTGGCCATGAGCGGGGTGCAGAACCGCGAAAAAACCAAGCAGGCCTTACAGGCCAGGCAAAACCCGGTGCTGACGCACCGGCTCTCCCCTTCCGCGTTCTCTGTAGTCTGCCAGTGATGCCGGGTGTCTCACTGCTGTCCGGATGGCGTTGCCGGTTATGCCGGTTCAAGTGGGATGGCTGCCTTTACTGACTAAACATCAACTTCGGGGGCCGGGACATGGCCACCTTCGGCTCCCCGGCGTTGCCGGGTCGTCAGTCCTACTGCGCTAACCGGCTTTGCCGGTAAGCTCCGCCGAACCCCTTCGGGTTTCGGACATAGGGCCTGATGGCTGAGGTCAAGGGCTGCAACCGGCTGTCGCCGGTGCGTTCACTGGCCCCGAAATCGGGGCCGCTGAAGACCGGACCGGCAAAGGGCCGCGGTCCGGTGCTGTGCCCTGTTCATCTCCCGCGTTTTGTTTCGTTTCCTGAATCCCTCGCCGTGCAGAAATCTGGCACACGGGCGCCTTCGCGCAAGGGACGCAAGCTAAACGGCTGCACCCGGTCCCTTCGGGCTGCGGCTTTGCCGTTTCCCTCTGCGCTCAGCCTGATCCCCGTGCGCCCGTTCTGCCCTCACGGCGAGGAACTCAGAGAAACATCGAATAAACCACACGGGAGACACAACATGTCAAAGCTGAACGTCCACACCCCGGCTTCAGAATCTAAAGAATCATCTTCTTTAACGGCAAAACCATCAGAAGAAATCAGCTATGAAGCTATCCGCCGTGCCTTACGTCGCAGTCTATTTTTCAAGGATCATCCGCAGTTCAATGTGAATACCGCGGCGCTGCGTAGCGATTTTGCTATGAATCTGGAGTATCTGACGGCGGCAACCTTTACGCGCGAAGAGGCAGATTTTAATACGGGAAAATTCCGCTCAGGAATCGAGATGTTGCTGATTAACGCGCATGAAAAACTGCAGATCACGGTTTTTGTTTATGCTCCAGCGGCAGGCTCTACACCGGAAACCTATGAAACCCGGATCGTGCATTCAGCTAATCCGATTGGTGAAGAAGAGTATGCGGAAAATACCGAATACCAGACTACTAACGTTTACAAAGCCGCAGGTGAACTGAATGTTGCGGCGCTTGATCTGTTCTGGTCTGAGCATGAAGGGCTGATTAAATATGCGAAGCAAAACCTGCCCCGGGCTAACGAATACAGCCCATTCTGCCACTGGCAATTTTCGCACCTGAGAGGATGAAAACACACTCCCCTGCAGCGCTCTGCAGGGGAAATAAGATATCTGATATTCAGAAAATCTCTGGCCGCTATATAAGTTTTTTATTTGACAGCTGAAACTATTTCTTTATGAGGTAATTAATTATGGTCCGTTTTTCTTCCCGCTATGCAGCCCCGACTGCTATCCGTAAAAACAGCCCGCTGAATAATGATGAGCTGATGCGCATTGTTCCGAGCGCATTTTCAGCCGAAAAGCATGATTCACGCTCTGAGCGTTATACCTATATTCCGACCATTACACTGCTGGATAAACTGCGTGAAGAAGGGTTCGAACCTTTTTATGCCAGCCAGTCGCGCGTCCGCGATCCGGAAAGACGCGAATTTACCAAACACATGATCCGCCTGCGCCGGGGAAATAAGAGCAGCGGCGAAGAGGTTCCGGAAATCGTATTACTGAACAGCCATGACGGCTCCAGCAGTTATAAAATGATACCCGGTATTTTTCGGCAGGTCTGCACGAATGGCCTGGTGTGCTGGAAATCGTTTGGTGAAATCAGCGTGCCACACAAGGGGGATATTGTATCGCAGGTTATTGAAGGTGCTTATGAGGTGCTGGGCGTGTTCGATAAGGTGGAAAATAATATCGGCATGATGAAATCCATTCAGGTTAACAGTGAAGAACGCCGCCTGCTGGGCCAGCTGGCGCTGGAATATAAATATGACGGCAAAGAGCCGCCGGTGTCAGCTGAGCGTATTATTAAGCCGCGCGCCTGGTATGACAAAGGCACCGACCTGTGGACCGCGTTTAATATCGTGCAGGAGAACCTGATCAAGGGGGGTGTGCCCGGCAGAACGGCGAAGGGAAAAAGAACCACGACCCGAGCGGTAACGGGCATCGACGGCGATATAAAGCTGAATCAGGCGCTGTGGAAGATGGCGGAGGAGTTCGCAAAACTCAAATCATGAAAATAACCCCGGCATGCCGGGGTTATTTTTTGTCAGGCATTACGTCCGCAGTTAAGAAATTTTCAGGCGCGGGCGTTTTCTTATTCTGCTTCGCCATTGCAGTGTAAACCTCATCCCGTGCTATGAGCACGCGGTAAATACTCTTGATGATTGCAGCATATTCACGACGCTGTTTGATAAGCTTCGGGCTCGGGCCGGTGTTGTACATCCCGACGCTATCCCAGTTTCTGCCATACTGTCTGAAATTTCGCGCCTCGATCCACGCACCGGTATAAATGCAGATGCACGGATCTTTCAGCAGCCTTTCCCGCGTAATATCAAACTTTTTCAGCTGATTAAAGTGAGAACTGTTTATCTGCATATTGCAGACATCATGCGTGCCGCCGCTACTTTTCGTATTCAGCGCATTATTACGCATGCGTGATTCCTGAATGGAATGTGCCATCAGGAGACGCGGATCAATACCGAAATCCTGACCGGCTTTTGTGAAACACATTTCCGGCGCAGCCTGCGCGCTGAATACAGCGGCAAGCGCGAGAGCAGCAAATATTTTCATTCTGATAATCTCACGTACGTGCGCGTAATGCGCCAGGCGGGTTCGTGTGGAAAATACTCGCTCAGATCATCGCTTGCAAGATAATTCGTTACAGACGCGCACGTTGCGCTGGCGGGCTGGAGATAAGCCCTGTTAGGGATATAAAGAATTCAGCAGGATAGCGTTATTTACCAAGCCGCTCTTCGGGGGTAAGTTTTCATCACACCCCACGCAAGATTTTATCTTGCTGTTTTTTTATTTAAAATCAGAGCGTTACTGGAAATGTGTTATTGGGTTTAGCTCGTATGTCCCTGTTTTATCGTAGGTTACTACGACAAGATAGTGTCATGTCCTACGACATGATATCGTAGGTTTCTACTACCTGTTGTCATAGCTTGCTACGATGTTATATCGTAGGAGTGTTGATAATTAGTTTAATCATAGTGTTGCATATCGTACAGTGTCACACCCTACGACATGATGGTGTCGCTTACGACTACCTGTATAAGACTTAAATTGCATGCACATTAGTGCTTCATAGAGCTGAAAGCGATGAAGGGTCGGACAGGAGAGCATGACACAAATTGGTAAAGTTATTATAAAAACCTAAATAATACGTTCAGGAGAAGAATTAATGGGAAGAATGGGTATCTACGTCAAAGATAAAATTGAAAAGGAAATTAGGGATATTTATCTTCTGGACATACAGAATGGAGCAAGTCCTGCTGAGGTCAGTCTTTCCTCCACATGTAATGAACTTCTCAGGTTAGGCCTGATTATGCACAAAGCTAAAAACACAGAAGATACGTTTAATCAGCGTGAGTTTAATCGTGAGCTGCTTCGTAAAGTCAGCGGCAGTAAAGAAGGCATAATGATATTACTGACGATGATGACTGAGCTTTATGTCAACTCAACGGGAGGCGGGGGGACGGAGCGTATTGATTCCCTGTTGAGCCAGTACCTTACTGAAATAGACAACTCAGAAAGCGATGCAGATAACAGGCACTTCGTTAAAACAGACGAGAGCGAGTAATGGAAAAGAAGTCCGGGCACGGCGGACTTCTTTCAGGATAATTAAGACTCTTTATCAATTACAGTTACCGGTACTCTGATCATAAAGGTTGAGCCTTCATTGATTTTCGAACGTGCACTGATATTCCCCTTCATTGTTTTGAGATAACTTTTAACAATTGACAGTCCCAGGCCCAGACCTTGTCGGGTTTGACTCTCAGCGCCCTGATTGAATGGTTGGAAAAGTAGATTGAGTTTTTTAGTATCAAACCCGCATCCTGTGTCACTGACTCTTAAAAATAAGTACGACTTAGCCACTCTAAGTCGCACTTTAATCAACCCGGAATGAGTGTTTTTATTCGCGTTGTCAATAATGTTATGGATTATTGATATGATTTTTTGTTTATCAGCATTGATGAGAATGTTCTGCGGATATATGTTACATTCTATTTTATTGGCATTGCTTTCATTGTAGAGAGATAAGCCAGCATTTAAAGCATCTTCAATATAAAAGCTTAGGTTATTAACACCAACATTACCGATCTCGATTTTAGAAAACTCAAGTATTTCTTTTGTCTGCTGATAAAGCTTATTAGAATGATAAGTGATTTTAGCAAGGTATTTTTCAGAATTTAAAACATCCCCCCTCACATTGATCATATCAGATGATAACTGGATTTTCTGAATAGAGCCTGATAGCTCATGATATATGGCTGAGATGAAGATATTTTTTCCTTTAATCGCTGAGTTTAGTTTTACGATATGCACCCAGAGTAAAATGATTAAAGTAAAAAGAAGGAAAATGCAAAAAAGTGCTGCAAGCTCTGTGTACGAGGAGTTATCCAGTATCAATGACTTTATTGTGTTGAAGTTTCTGATTTGGATTTTATAAATAATTTCTTGCAGGTTAATGAGCGTAGGCTGCATCTTATTCATTTGCTCTAAGAGTACATCCTTCCTTTTTGAGGGCGGTGTGGATTCATTAAGCCTGCTTAGTTCAGCGCTTTGCTTCTCAAGGAGGTTAAGTGCACTAAGGAAATCCGGCTCATAATAAAATGAGTTTATGCGTAATGATTTGTTTTTAAGAATTCTGACTTTAGAGTCAAAAACGGACTTCTTTGTTTTGAAATTGTCCGGGGTTTCTGTCTGGTAAACAGATGTTCGGGTTCTTTCAAATGCCAGGAAGAGGATTTCAGCCGTCGAGTAGTTATCAAGGTTTGGCTCAATACTTTTATACTGATTTTTAATTTCGTTGAATTTCTGAACAGTAAAAAAAACTGAACCTGAAAAAAAAAGTGTCAGTACTAAGCCAAGTACGACGGGAACAACCCTGCGTTTCATTTGATAACCTCAATCCTGTTTATCTGCCAGACAGTTTTGGCATTCACTTCCAGTTTGTTCAGTTCTGGATGCTCATCTCTGGGGTAGATTATGGCAAAAGGCCCCAGATCAGAAACCGGGATCAGTTGGCCATTTTTCCGGTATGCCAGGATAACGTGATATTTTATAAGCTCTTCCACTGGCAGGGTGTAGCTGTAGTCATCAAGTGCATAGACTCTCAGAGATGATGCCTTAATCGAGTACTTTGATAGCAGCTCTGTGAAGGCCACGCCCTCGAAAGTAGCTTTGGGCGTGAAATTCGTAGCTGTAGTTATTGAAGTGACTGGTAGCTTGACCAGATCCTCAGTAGAGACGGTAATTTCTTTACTGCCGTCTGCCAGAACAAAGGAGTCAGCATACGCTGCTTTGGCCGAGATCGCAGAGAACAGAAGAGCTGTGAGTAACTTCATTTGGTCATTTTCCTTTTCTTCATAATCAACTGTCCATATTCATCGTGACCGCAACTATGCCAGCCTCTCGCTTGATAGAAGCGAGCAGCTGATGAGTGTTCATCAGTGGTCAGTTCAATCTCAGTGTCTCCCTGTTCAAAAAACCACTCAGTGATTTTTTCCAGTATCGCTCCCCCAACTCCCTGCCCCTGGTACTCTGGCCGTACAAACAGACCACCTATCAGTGCATGTGGTATATGAATGCCGAGGCCATAACCCACATAGCTACCGTCAATCTTGCAGATCCATCCACCACCCTGAGCAACGTCAGCCAGAATTACTTCTCTCTGCAGATACTCAATCTGATGGGCATGGACAAAGTTTTCGGTAACAGAAAACCTTATGTCGTACATTTCTTTTATATGTTCAGCTGTTAATTTAATTAATTCCATTTCAGTGCCATTTAAAAAAAGAGGTTTGCTAGTAATATGGAGGAAAGTATAAAAACACGAGTTGGCTTTTCAACCAGTTCAACTCCGTATTCCATAATGATTTCTCCTATCTCTCGCTCATGCTGATTCAGTTGTCCGGTGAGCAGGATTATCGGCACTGTCTCGCTTTTAGAGCGGATCTTCTTGATGACTGCCTCAGAGTTTTCGCTGTAGTCCAGTAACCAGTCAACAACATATCCATCATAATCTTCACTGTCGACCGCCTGCATCATTTCTTGTGCAGTCTCGTAAACCGACGCATCAATACCGTATCTGTTAGATACTGACTTTAATAGTTCGAGTAGTTCTTTATCATTATCGAGTATTGCCAGTTTCGGCGCAGGTAAAAAATCCATTCTTATTACCTGCTTCATGTCTTTACTGAATTTCACGCTTGTTGGATTTACTACATAATAATTCTTATGAAAGTATGCATAGTTAATGCCTGGCTCTTTAATATCAACCTTTTCCTCACTGACAACAATATTACATCTAACATGCATATCATTAACAATGAATATACCGTTATATGGTTTTGCTTCATCAAGGGATTCGTGGAAATAATCATAAACCGATTTTAGCTCGCTATAGAAAACTCCTCTTTTACCATCGAGTTTTTGTTTGGCGCTCTGATATTTAATACCGAGGATATCAGCCATTGTTGACGCCTGTTTCCTCTTATCGATTCCTTTCCGCTCAAAAAGTTCTAATACCTTTTTGAGGTTTTTATTAGATGTGTCCAAAGTCTACTCCCGTCCATCGGTTACGTTTTACCCAGCTAACGCCGTGACTCAAGAATTTGGGTTAAACAAAAGATGATACACGAATGAGTATCTTTTGAAGGGTTTTTTGATCCGGTAACGTTCTGTTTATTAAGGGTTTTCTTAATAAACTCAGTTTCTATATAGTAAAATACTCAAAAACCACTCGAAATACTTTTCAATACATGCATAATTCTTTACAGAAACACATCACTACTGAGTATCTTTTGAGTTGTTTAGTTAACTTTCTTCATCAGTAAACGAGATGTTTTGAAGTTGGCGTGATTAGATAAGTTATTGATTAAAATGTTTTTATCCACATAAGAGACGCCTTATGGCCAATGAAAAATCTATCAGGGGAGGTTCAGTTTTAGTCCACCTGTCAGAGGAGACTAACCAGCTCCTGGTGGAATCATCGAAGCGTTCAGGAAGAAGTAAAACACGAGAGGCAAAAATCAGACTTGAAGACTCACTCAGATCATTTTCCGACTTAGCCGCCACCGGTCGGAGATTCGAATCTGCCACTGACTGTGAGTAGTTTTTGAGTCTTTTTCGCCGCCCATGCCTCTCATATAAATTTTTTTATATAACGCTACTGTTAATTTTATGCATATTAGGAGGTGGATATACATAGCCCATTCTGAAACAGAAAACTCATATTCGCTAAAATGTTTTCCCAAACTGCATCAGAAACTGCTGATGCAGGACGCTACTCACCATTATAAAAATGGTGAGTCCTTTTTTTTAGAACCTGATTCTGATTAAGGATTGAATAATGCAAACTTCGATTTTCGCTTCCGGTAAAACGGATAGCGTGGCGGTAGCATTGTCTGATGGCTACCAGAAACCTATCTCTGGTAAATGTTTCTCCATTAAACAAATGCTGAAAGGTCTTACCCATACTGCCTGTAAAAAAGTTTATCGGCATCGAGCAAACGTAACCCTGATTGCCCTTGCAATGCTGTTCTTTGCATTGCCACACTTTGCCGGAGCTACAGACCTGCTGGCCAGCCAGAAGCAGGATGCTAAGGATACATTTGGTCATGGCAGCACCGTCGAATGGGGGCTGTATATCGGCGAAGTCATTCTGTCCGTCGCGGCCTACATCAAGGTGCGCAACCCGATGATTCTGGTCGGCGGCATCCCGTTCCTCATCGTTATCACCAAAGTGTTCTTCAGCCTCGCCGGCTGACCCCGTCATGGACAGGGAATCGCTTCAGTATCAGTTCCCGGAAACCCTCAATCAGCAGAAACGCCTTGCCGGACTCCCCACTGAGGAGGCCGTACTCATCATTGCGTGCGGCGTCATCGGTTTTTTCTGCGACATGTTCATTGTGATGCTGATTGTGGCTGGCGCGCTCTGGCTGTTAGTCCGCCATCTGAAGAAGGGGCAGGGCACCTGGTGGCTCCTGAACCTTCTTTACTGGTACCTGCCGACCACGCTGCTCCGGCTGCAGTTCCGCCGCGTGCCCGACTCGGGCAACCGGCACTGGATGCAGTAACTCGCGCGCCATCTTCGGATGGCGCTTATTAAAAGGATAACACTATGAAGTATCAGGTCCGGGAGGGGCGCAACCGGGTAATCATTCTGGCCCTGTGCGCACTTTCGCTGCTCGTGTTTATTCTCGCCGTCAGCACCGTCGTGACCGGCGCGCTGGCGTGGCATTTTGCAAAAACGCAGAGGACCCTGACCACCCCCATGATGTTTGACCGCCCGTTCCTCTCCGATTCCGCCTCCGGAGACGCGGCCTTAAACGGCATGCTGGTACGCTCTTTCGTCAACCTCCGCCTTTCCGTCACGCCCGAAACCGTGGACAGCCAGCACGCCGCCCTGCTGCGCTTCGTTCCCGCTGAGTACCGTGACGACATGAAAAAGCAGCTCGCCGCCGAAGCTGAATACATCAAAAACAACGGCGTCTCTTCCGTGTTCCGCATCGATGACGAAATCACCGACTCCACCACTGGTGACATCACCGTGCAGGGCACGCTGAGCGCAAGCACCACTAACGGCAACCTGAACATTTCGCTTCCGGATGCCAGTAAAGCCTACCGGCTCAGCGTGCACTACGTGGATGGCCTTATCCGCCTGACGGCCTTCCCCGAGGTGCCCTGGACTCAACCTGAACGCCGCCCGCAACAGGACTGAACCGATGAAAAAGACCCTTTCCGCCCTGGCCGTTGCCGGCGCGCTGGCGTTGCTGCCTGTCGCCGGGCTGGCCGCCGTACCCGGCCCGGCCGGGACCCCGTTTGAAAATAATGCGCACCTTAAGGCGCAGATGAGTAATACCAGTCCTAACAAAATCATTATCGACGGCGAGTTGATTACCGGCATCACCGGTCCGGACAATGCCTACCTCAAAAGCAACACCGCCGACGGCGCGCTGCTGATTACGCCACAGACCGGTCAGGACTTCACCATCTTCCTGGAAACGGCTGGCGGCGTGGGCGTTTCGATCGACGTGTCACCCAAACCCGGCAACGGCCGCACGCTACACCTGATACCGGCAGATGTGCCACTCAAGCCTAATCCGGACGCGAAGGTATGGGAGGAGAGTCAGCCCTTCCAGAAAACGCTGGTAAGTGTTGCGCGCAGCGTGGTCAGCGGCGACGTTCCGGACAGTTATACCGAGGTAAAGGCCTCGCGCGGTCCCGCGTATAACCCGCCTGTGGGCGTGCTGCTGGTACCTGAACGCCAGCTTGCCGGCTCTCACCTGCGGGTTATGCGCTATCGCATGAAAAACACCGGCTACGTAACGCGGCCGCTGAACGAAAAGCAGTTCTGGCAGAAGGGAGTGCGCGCGGTGATGCTCTCAACCCGCACGCTCTACGCTAACGGTGAAGGCTTCGTGTGGGTGATTTTCTCGACTGACGCGGAGGGCGGGGCATGAGCAACATCAATACCGCCACGCGCCGCCGCCAGTGGGTGATTGCCGGCGTTGCCGCCGCGGTCATGCTGGCGGTGGGCGGCGGCATCTGGGCTTACTCGCATCATCAGGCGGAGCTGAACCAGCCTGCACCGAAGGCGGCACCGAACCTGACAGGCAGCCTGGTGAACACATCCTTTACCGAAGGCGTGGCCACCGCGGCGCTGCAGCAGCAGCAGAACAAGACAGCCGGGCTTGAGCGCGACCTCGGTACGCTGACCGGCACGCTGAAAAGCCAGAATGAGGAGCTGAAGAAGCAGCTGACCACGATGGCAGAGGCTATCAGCCAGTTGCAGACGCAGCAGGTACAGGGAGGCAGGACTCCGAATGGTCCTGCAGCAAGTACACCGGCGGCAGGCTCGCCACCTGCCAGTGCCCCGGTCTCCTCCGGGCAGTCCGGCCCGGCGCAGTGGAGTATTAACAATCCCGGCAGCGGACCGGCTGCGGGTCAGGGCGGCCAGTTTTATCCGTCGCAGGGGCAGGGTTTTTATCCTGGCACCGGCACTGTGCGGCCGGGCGGCCTGAGCCGCGATACCTTCACCTACGCTGCGCTCACTGACAAAAAGATGAAGCTTCCCTGGATACCTTCCGGGTCATTCTCCGAGGCGGTCATGATTGAGGGCGCTGACGCCAACGCCAGCGTAACCGGTCAGCAGAATACCTCTCCGGTGGTCATCACCCTGCTGGGCGATGTCTCCATGCCAAACGGGAAGACCTGGAACATGGACCAGTGCCGCGTGACCGGGGAGATGTACGGTGATATCTCCAGCGAGCGCGGCGAAGTCCGCACCAAAAACATCAGCTGTATCCTGAAAAACGGCAAACACATCGACATGCCGTTCGACGGGCACGTGTCCTTCCAGGGCAAGGTGGGTATCCGCGGCAAGCCGGTCATGCGTAACGGCGCCATCATTGCCAATGCCGGGGCTGCCGGGCTGCTGTCCGGCTTCGGTGAGGGCATACAGTCTGCCGCGACACCTACGGTCGGACTCGGTGGCAGCGCCTCTGTGGGTGCCGGCGATATCTTCAAGCAGGGCCTCGGTGGCGGTGCCAGCAAGGCTGCGGACACGCTGAGCCAGTACTGGATTAAGCGTGCCGAGCAGTATCACCCGGTCATTGATATCGGCGCCGGCAACGCTGTGACGGTGGTCTTCCAGCAGGGTTTCCGCCTGGAAACCATTGAGGACGCTGAAGCAGAAAAGGCGAAGCAGGAGGCCCCGCAGGCAGCTGTGCAGCAGGCGGCAGCGATTGCACCGACAGTCAGCAGCAGTAACGGCAGTGCGCCTGTTCTGAACCCTGACGAAGTTCTGCGTCAGGCCAGCCAGCTGCGCCTCGGCGACACCATTAATTAATGAGATGACAGATGAAACAGTGGTATGTAATCAAGTCGTTATTTAATCAGGAAAAGCGCGCTGAGGCCCATCTGCTCAACCAGGGTGTGGAATGTTACCTTCCGCTTTTCACCTGTCAGCTTGTTGCAGGGGGAAGCGTTAAACCGGTTAAACCCCAGCCACTTTTTCCTGGCTATCTGTTTGCGCGATTCGACCCTGAAGAAATTCATACGACGACAATTAAAGCAACTCGCGGAGTCTCAACCATAGTCAGTTTTGGCAACCGCATCGCAATTATGGGGGATGCGGAAATGGAGCGCATGAAGCGGGGAGCTGAATCGGCCGCGCAGGCAGACATGCAGGCACCTGAGCATGGCGATACAGTTCTGATAACAAACGGCACGTTTGAAAACATGCAAGCTATCTGGCATGAGCCGCAGGGCGCAAAGCGTGCAATGCTTCTCCTGAACCTTATGGGAAGACTGGTCGAGCTTGATCTTAAAAAGGTCAGGTCTCAGAACATTCAGTTCCGCAGGACGTCAACTCACGGGCAGGAGGCGGCATGAAAGCGATGATTCAACGCTGGCATCATGCGGATAACAGGGATCACCTTTACCTGGTTCTGATTGCTGTCATGCTGGCGGCTAACTTCACCCTGTCCGGTCTGACGATGCGTGAGGGGCTGCCCGGTTTCCCGGGCTTTCCGGGCTGGCAGGTCTGGCGGCTGGCCCTGTTAACGTCTCCCGTTATTGTTCTGCTGGCGTACCTGTGCAGGAACATGGCGGTCTTGACCTTCGGGGCGATGGTGCTGTTCTGGCTGATCTTGGCGGCATATTATTTTGTCAAGAGTGTGTGGTTCTGGATGGTACCGGTACCCCATCCCATAGATATTTTATTTATGGCGGCCTTTACTACCGGTATCGCATATTTTTTAACGCTGTTCTACTTCCTGCTTAACCTCAGATAACGACATCAGGCTGCGGAGGCAATCATGGATAAACACAACCAGCGTGAACTGCATATCCGGCTCTGTGCGCTGCGGCTTCGTTACCGGCAAGCCTGGCAGGCACAGGCGAGCAGCTGCCAGCTGGCCGCCATGCTGACCGAGATCGAGGCGCTCCGTCAGCGTCTGGCTTCTGGCAGTCCCCAGCCTGATGCCCTATATAGCTGAGATTTTAGCTTCGGCCGTAGCGACCTGCAGGGCAGATGGATGGGTAGATCTGCGCCTGCTGGCCGTCAATCAGACGAGTGTGGCAACCCGGTGAATTGGATTCTCCGCACCCTGCAGACTGTCCCCCTTTAAAAAGACTGCTTTGTTTCTTTATCTGACAGCCGTGACAGGTATCACATAACTCGATGAACAATACTTCAGCCTTCACCAGGGCACCCTTCGCATCTTCCTCAACAGAACCTGACCTTAAACGAGGCGAAAAATGGTCCACGATGAAACCACACCTGTGCCGGACTCGCTGCTGATCCGGATTACTGGCGGACGGCATCCCAGCGATAATATGCTGTTCCGGCTTGAAAGACTTAACACCCGTCCGTTCCCGGATGCAGCGATACGCCCAATGGCAGAGAATTCCAGGCATGTCCCCGCACTCGCAGACATCACAATTGAGCGGCTGGCGATGTACATCGCTGACGTCATCCGCCAGGTCTCACCGGACATGCCGTGTGCTGATGTCTGGCTTCGAACAAAAGAGCCGGTAAAAAATAAACCAGTCGCCTGCCGACATCACGTCATGAGCGACGATGAATTTAAGGACTGGCAGATGGTCAACACCTTTATGAAAGAAAAACATACCGGCTGAACCACCTTTTTACGTGCCTTCACCAGGGCAACCCGCACCACCTGACTAACCTGCACTTTTATATCTCCCTGACCCATTGCGGCACAGCCGCCACTGAGGACTCCACCATGCAGAAACTCTTTGCGTGCGCACTGCTGTGCGCTGCGCTGTCCGGCTGCGCCGGCATGAACTCTGATTTTGACTGTAATAAAACCGCTACCGACCAGTGCCTGTCTATGTCCGATGCCAGCAAGCTGGCATCCAAGCATCAGAGCCTGGATGACCTGACGGCAGAAAAGGAGGCCGGCCCAAAGCCTGCCGCTGAGGCGCTGGCGACGCCCGGCAACGTGAAGCCCGCCGTCAGCCCTTACCGACCGGTAAGCATGGCAACGCCTGCACTGCGCCCGGTTAAAGGACAGGGCATGACCGCAGACAGCCTGCGCGCGTCCACGGTGCCGGTTCGTACTGCCGCCACCGGCCCTGTTGTCCCGGGTGACTACAGCGGACCGGGGCAGGTGGACGCCCGCCGCATTCCTGACGCGACGCAGCGCCTGTGGATTGCGCCCTGGGTGGACGAGCAGGACAGCTTTCATCAGCCCGCCGTGGTGGAGTTCGTGAAGCAGAAGTCCCGCTGGGACGAAGATTTCCGCGTAATCAGCGAGGGGGAGTAATGAAAAAGCGTTTTTCATTCAGCAGTGCCTGTGAACAGCGGGCGCCCGCATCGTCTGCAGCTGCGCTGCATCACCGGGTCAGGCCCGGACTGATGTTCGTGGATATGCCCCCTTATGGACACGTCTTTACGCACAGTACGCCCGGAGCCGGAAAATCCGCGCACTTCCATACCCTGATAAAGGCCGCGCTGAAAACAGAGCGCGCCGGAGGTCAGCATGATTAGTAACGTTATCGATCACCTCACCGGCATCTTCAGCAGCAGCCGTGATGAGGGCGGTGCCAGGATGGCGCGCCAGAGGCTGGAGGAGAGCTTCAGCTACCCGTCGCTGACCAGCCTGCTGCCGTGGCGTGAGTTTGATGAAAAGTCCGAACTCTTCATTAACAGCCGCTCGGTCGGCTTTATTCTGGAGGTGGCACCGCTCGCCGGCGCCAATCAGCAGGTGGTACAGGCACTCGACGACCTGCTGCGTAAAAAGCTGCCCCGTAAAACGCCGGTCACGGTGCTGATGGTGGCCAGCAAGTGCGTGGGCGACATGCTGGAAAACGGGCTGAGCCGGGACATGTGGAAGGGCGACATGGCGCCGCGCCTGAACGCCATCACCAAAGCCTTCTGGGAGCGCTCGGCGCTGAAGGGGCTGGCCAATGAGCGCGAGTACCCGCTGTACCTGCGTAACTACCGCGTTTTCCTGGTGTATGCACACCCCGGCACCGGCGGCATCAAGTCGCTGGACGCGGTGGCGCAGGTGCGCGAAACGCTCCGTGTCTCGATGCTGGCCGCGCACATGGACACCCGTCGCGTGGGACCGAATGAGTTTTTATCCGTCATCCGCGAGCAGCTGAACTACCGGCCGGGGCAGGTCAGTGCGGGCAGTGAGCACTGGAACCCGGAGCAGGAGTTGCACCGCCAGTGCGTGGACACCAGTACCGAAATGGAGGTTCATCCGGATCACCTGAAGCTGACCACTGCACGCCAGCACCTCGATCGTGCGGTCAGCGACAGCAGCGACAGCGCGGTGGTCAGCACGCGCATCGTGAACATGCAGCTGACAAAGGTTCCGAAGCAGTTCGCGCTCTGGCAGGCGGCGGACAACCTGCAGAACATGCGGTTTCCTGATCTGGGCATTCCCTGTCCGTTCCTGCTGAGCTGGACCATCTGCGTGGAGGAGCAGGTGAGCAGCCAGAACGAGGCGTTCCGTAAGGAGCAGGACATGGGCAAGAAGGCCAACTCCTCCTACGGCAAGCTGTTCCCCAACACACAGCGCACCTATGAAGAGTGGCGCGACCTGCGCATGGGGCTTGCCAGCAACGAAATTGCAATGTGTAGCTTTAACCTTAACCTGACGCTGTTCACGCCCGACAGCGACAGCGAACAACAGCGCTGTGAACTCTCCGCTATCAACGTGTTCCGCAAAAATGACCTTGAAATGTCCGCGCCGCGCTACCAGCAGCTGCGCAACTGGCTGACCTCAATGCCGTTCCTGATGCAGGAGGGACTGTGGGACGACATGAAGCACATGAACGCTACCCTGCGCTGCAAGAGCTTTAACGCCGTTAACCTCATGCCGGTGGTAGCCGAGCGGCAGATGGCGGCATCGGGCAGCCCGTTGCCGACCTACCGCAACGCGCTGGCCTTCTTTGACATGTTCAGCGAAAGCAACGGGGCAACTAACTTTAACATCGCGGTGACCGGCACCACCGGCGCAGGTAAAAGCTTCTTCATACAGGAAATCCTGCGACAGGTGCTGAACGCCGGCGGCTTCGGGTGGGTTATCGACATGGGGGGCAGCTACAAAAACTTCTGCCGGCAGGCGGGCGGGGCCTACCTGGACGGTGCGACGCTGCGCTTTAACCCGTTCGCTAACGTGCGGGACATTAAAGCGTCTGCCGAAGGCATACAAGGACTGCTCACCGTACTGGCCAGCCCCAACGAACCGCTGGATAAGGTCAGCGAAACCATCCTGCTCAAAGGGGTGGTGGCGGCCTACGAGGCGAAACAGAACACCGCGCGTATAGACGACGTGGTGCTGTACATGAAGTCTGCGGCGGTCAGGGAAGAATATGGCCAGCAGCCGACCATCATGAACCGCATCAACGAGCTGGTGCTGCTACTGGACCGCTGGTGCACGTGGGGAGCCAACGGCGACTACTTCAACTCGGACAAGCCGACACTCGACGGCGACACGCGCTTTGCCGTACTGGAACTGCTGAGTCTGGAAAATCAGCCGCACCTGCTCTCCGCCATCCTGTACTCGCTGATTCTGGCCATTCAGGAAAAGATGTACCACTCGCCGCGCAGCCTGAAGAAGGTCGCCATTATTGACGAGGCCTGGCGCCTGTTCAGCGGCTCTAACCCGCACGCGGCCCGCTTTATCGAAACCGGCTACCGTACGGTGCGCCGCCACCGCGGGGCGTTCATCACCATCACGCAGGGTATCAAGGACTTTACCGGCACCAAGGACCAGGCCGCACCGCCAGCCGCGGCAGCCGCATGGGACTGTTCGGGCACTAAAGTGACCCTGCTGCAGGATGCAAAAGCGTTCAAAACCTACCTCAATTCCAACCCGGATCAGTTCAGTGAGGTTGAAACGCAGGTTATCCGCGGCTTCCAGCCCGCGCGCGATACCGGCTTCAGCTCGGTGATGATCTCAACGGGTGAAAACAGTTCGTTCCATCGCGTCTTTGTTGACCCGGTCACGCGCGCCATGTTCAGCACCCGCGGCGAAGACTACCAGTACATGACGGAGGCGCAGAAGGCCGGGGCGACCAGCGAAGAGGCTGCATACCTGCTGGCCTGCGAGCCTCACATGTACCAGGCCGAGATGCAGGAACTGGAGCGCTGGGCAGGCCTGACCACTGCTTAAAAGAGGATTAAACGATGCAGGAAGAAAGACAGCCGTCTCAGCAGGTGGCCATAGAAAACGAGGATAACGCAGGGATGAGTGACGGCGCTCGCGTGACCGCGTCAGCGCGGCTGATGCGCAGCCGAGGTGCCCGGCTGGCGGCGTTCGCCGCGCTGGTCATTGCGCTCAGTGCTGGCGTCAGTGCGCTGGTTGCTAAGGCCGTACAGCCCGATTACGTGGTGTTTGATATGAAAGGTACTATCGATACGTTTCGGCAGCAGACGGCGCAGCAGCCGGTGGAAAAGGGGGCGCTGGAGACACTGACAAAGCGGTTTGGCGCCGCGCTGGACGCCAGCCTCTCTGACTGGCAGGCCGCACACGGTGGCGTCATCCTGGTGAAGGGGGCGGTGGTTGCCGGCGTCACCGACATTACCCCGGTCATTCAGGCTGACATTGCCCGTCAGATGCAGGGGGCGCAATGAGGCTGCTCGCCACAGTGGTTGTTCTGCTCGCCACAGTGGTTTCCGGTTCTGCGCGGGCTAAAGATCTCGGCACCATCGGGCATCTGTTTCCCATCGCCGAGCCGGACCTGCTGACCTTTATCGGGCAGCGCCTTAAGGGCATGGAGGACAGCGGCGAGATGGACCGCCTGCAGCGTGAGGCCGAAGCCCGTGTGAAAGCCCACGCCGTTCGTCCGGCACCTGTTGCCGGGCTGACGCCGGCGAAAACGGACCGCGCATTCCTGTATGACCCGACCTTTACGGTGCGGGAAACCATCCGCGATATGCGTGGCAACGTCATTGCCCGGGCGGGCGATAAGGTTAATCCGCTGGATAAGGTCGCCTTCAGCGAGACGCTCTACTTCGTTGACGGTGACAATCCGCAGCAGATGGCGTGGCTGAAGCTGCAGATCACGGGCCAGCAGAACTTTAAGGTCATCCTGGTTAAGGGCAACGTGCACGACAGCAGCATCGCGCTGGATGAGCCGGTGTACTTCGACCAGTACGGCACGTTAACAACGAAATTCGGCTTTGAGCATACGCCGGTGCGCATCACGCGCGCGGACAGGATGCTCCGGGTAGAGGAGGTGGCACTGAAATGAGTGATAACACGCCGTATGATCTTGTGCAGAGACTGGTAAATGACTGGCAGCATTCTGCGTCGTCATCCGAGGCCGCACCCGTTCAGCTGCACGCGGAGCCGGTGATGCAACCGGTATGGACTGATCCTGTCCCGCCTGCCTGTCGTGCCGAAATTTCACTGGCACCCGAGAGCATAAGCGCGTTTACGGCAGGCTTGCCGGCCGTGGGTGGTTTCATTGTTCTCATAGCGCTGGCCATCGTTATGGTCAGGGCTGGCAGGAGAATGACTCCCGAGAGTCCGGACCCGATGCACGTGGCTTTCGGCTTATCATCTCCGGCACCGTTTGGCAGTCGCGAGATGGCCGAACTTGCAGCTGCTGAGGCGAACTGCCATTACTGGCAGTTCATGCTGGCGGCATTTGGCGGCGCGCTGGAGGCTGAAGGGTTTGCGCTTCGTGCTGAGCCGCAGTCAAAGGTTCTGCTGCCCTATGCAGTCCGGACCCGCGTGGGTATCGCCATCGTAAAAGCGCGTTCCCGCTACCTGAACCCGCGCCAGAGCGACGAAGCTGCAGAGGCGATGCTGCGGGATGCCGAAGAGGATGACTACACCGGCAGCTGGACAGATTGCTGTCAGCGGGGAGCCGAGGCAGCTGGCTGGTACGTTGTCAGGCGTGGCGGTCATACCGCGGATAATGGTACGGATCTGTAGCTGACAGCGGCTGGTCTATAATTCTGCGCGTGAATAATCACTTTAAGGGACACAGGCAATGAGAACGCTGACGTTAGGATTTCTGCTGCTGGCTGCCGGCCATGCCACAGCCGCTTCGTCATTTACGCAGGAGTGGCCGTCATGCGATATAAAGGCTCAGCATGACGTGAAGGGGGAAACCGGCGGCAGTATTAAAGACCCGCTTCAGGCGCACATATCGGTACGCATTAACGTGCTGCAGGCCGATATCGGTAATGCCCGCAAAGCGCGTCACCTTACGGAAGCGCAGTCTGAACAGCTATGGCAACAGGCTGGCCGCGTCAGAAAAGATGCTGACGGCTACGTAAAGCAGCAGGGCTTTCTGAGTGCGGCTGAGCGTGCCAGTTATGACCGCGAACTCGACGATGTTGCCGGCAGACTGTGCCGCGCGGTGAAGTAAATCCTCCCCGGGTGGCTGCGGCCACCTGAATGCCTTTTCTGCCCGCAGTGCGCAGGCTGTTCGTTCCTCGCGCTGCTGCGGTACGCCTCAGCCTGCACCCCGCAGGCAGGCCCGTTTAACGTCTGACCCCGGCAGTTCCGCTGCCGTCTTTACGGAATCTCACCCTATGACACACCCTGCTGAAATATCGGCTCAGCCGGTCGTGCGCGATCGCTGGGGCGGCTGGACGCATCCTGAATTTTTTGTGCCCGCTGACGGCAATGAATATCCGCAGCCCGGCGAGTTTGAGGCCTGGCTTTCCGCACATAATCTCGCTGCCTCCTTCATCTGGATGGAAAACGACGTTCCTGGCTGGTTGATGAAGACATTCTGGAAAACAGGTAATTGCAGCCAGTGGCAGCCGTCCGGGCCCACAGGCGGGGGGTGGTTTGTTGGCAGCATCCACGACACAGATGACGGTCCGGTGTGCGTCTGGCTCCGTAACAAAATGCAGGTCAAAGATTAATGAAACGTTTCCTTCTCATAATGTGCCTGCTCACGGCAGCGGTCATGGCGAAGCCTGTCATGGCAGCGACCAGTAACGCCGGCGACGGGCGCTGGGTGAACCCGATCAGCGACGTCTGCTGGAAGTGTCTGTTCCCGATGTCGCTGGGCAGCATCCAGCTTGCATCAGGCGCGCACCCGGATACGCCAAATCCTGCCTCGCCGATTCAGATGTGCCCGTACGGTATTTTTTACCGGCTGGGTCTGGCCATTGGCTTCTGGGAGCCGCTGGCGCTGACCGACGTGACGCGCGAGCCCGGCGTCATGGTGAACATGGGCGGCTTCAAAATTAACCTCGGCCGCACCGGTGCCGGACGCGGCGGGCAGAGCGACTCACCCACACCCGGCAGCTTCTATCACGTGCACTGGTACAAATATCCGCTGATTTACTGGCTCAACATCATCACCAGTACGGGTTGCATGCAGACCGGTGACATGGACATCGCGTATCTGTCTGAGGTCGACCCGCTGTGGAACGACAGCACGCTGGCCATGATCCTGAATCCGGAAGTGGCGCTTTTCAACAACCTGCTGGCGCAGGGCGCCTGTGCGGCTGACTCGATTGCCTCCACGGCGGGCGTGCCGCTGGACCCGCTGTTCTGGTGCGCCGGCGCACAGGGGTCGATGTATCCGTTTACGGGCTTTACCAGTAATGAGTTTTCGCCGCTTGAGGCCTCCCTGCTGGTCAGCGAGCGCATGGCCTTCAAGCTGCACCGGGAGGGACTGGTGATGGAGACGGTCGGGGCGGACGTGGCGGTCTGCTATCAGTATCCGTCCCCGATCATCCCGAAATCACGCTGGCGTTATCAGATGGTGAATATGTACCCCGAACCAAACGACTGTCATCCGTTCGGCACAACGACCCAGCTCTGGGGCTCTGTACACAACTCACCGGCTACGAAAAAGAACTTCGGCTACCTCATGTGGCGAAAGCGTAACTGCGTTTATCTGTAAGGACTCACCATGAAACAACCTCTGATTACGGCGCTGCTCGCGGGCGCCGCGCTGCTGTGCACAGAAATGGCGAATGCCGCTGAGCAGCCGGTCGTGTCAGGCAATGACATGGCGTACATGAAACAGCAGCAGCGCGACCTGGAACTGTTCAAAAGCCAGCTGAAGGGCATGAGTATCACGCTGCCGGATGCGCAGCAGGGACGGGTCTCGCAGCTGCAGAACGAAATTGCCGCCGCGCAAGCGGATCAGAACAGCGCTGCGCGCCCCACGCCGCGTGCCGTTTACTTCGTCAGTCTGGGTATCCCGGAGGAGGGGCTGCTGCCGATGCTTGCGGACGCACGCCGCTTCGGCATACCGGCCACGCTGCGCGGCCTGCTGAACAACGACTTCCGTCAGACGGCTGAGACGATGTTTGAACTGTCCAAAAAAGATAAGCAGGCAGGGGTGCAGATCGACCCAACCCTGTACGAGAAGTACAACATAAAGGCCGTGCCGGCGCTGGTCGTCACCTGTGGCAGTCAGTCTGATGTGATCTACGGCAGCCTGCCTGTGAAGCAGGCGCTCGAAGAAATTAAGCAGCGCGGCGACTGTGGCAGTACGGCTGCGCAGCTGCTCCAGGACGCGGAGGGTGCGAAATGAAGCGTGCCCTGCTGCTTTCTTTATGTCTGATGGCGTCCGGCGCATTCGCAGATGCGGTAAGCGACGCTTACAACGCGGGTGCAGGGTATGCGGGATCGAATAAGGGACAGGGGAGCTCTGCTGCTAAAGGGACTGACCCGGCGTCAGTCATTCCGGGCTACACAGCCAATCCCCCACAGGGCGGCTATTACGGCGGCGTGCAGGGTGGTGACGGTGGCATTGGGGATAAAGGGCAGACACAAATCGGAAGTAATGAAGCGGGACAGGCAGTCACGGATTCTTCAACGAAGAACCCGCCTGTAACCATCGATCCCAACGCTGACTTTATCCAGAACGGCAAGAATGCAGAAGCCAACAGCGGCTCTATCGTGGACGGTACCAACAGCCAGTGCACCACGAAAGTTGTTTCAAAGTCGGTATTCGAAAACTTCACGTGCGACAGGGATGTGGCGCAGATCCAGACCTGTGCCCGCACCGGCAGCGTTATCGTCACGGGCTCAAGCCATACGGAAACCCGGACAATGAATATGCTGCTTAAAAACGCGCGCCGAACGGGCAACCAGGTAATAGTGGATTTCACATTTCCTGAAACGGCCACGCTCATCAGCGGCAGCACGCAACTGGTTTATACCCCGGCCCCGTCCTACAACTCGGGAGCCGATTACGTCACCTCGATACTGAACAACAGCGTCACGCTCCGGTACGGCAAGGGAGCCGACAGCCTGGGTATCGCGGGGCTGCAGGTTAACGCGGGTCAGGTTTACTCTGCGGTGATTACACCTAAAGGGTCACGTCTCGATGCCACCATTAATACGCTTATTAAATACATCAACGATGGCACCACGCTGTTCCACCTCGACGTAACATTTAACGTAACCGTATCGGATAAAAAGGCCGACACGATCTGGTCCGAAAGCTGCAGCTTTGATAAATCACAGGCCACCGCCAGCACCGGCAGCGTCTGCACCGACCCGGGCGGCTCCCGCTCGGTTACCTCTGACGGCCAGACCTTTACCCAGACGCAGGGCTGCTGGCAGTACCAGGACAGCTACATCGTGCCGGTTAATTCCACCGGTAACTGTGCCCAGTTGATGTCTGACAGAAACTGCACTATCGCTGCCCGCGGCTGTACAGAGGCTGAAGGCGGAACGTGCATGCATGAGCAGGATACATACCAGTGTCAGACAACCTACAGCTCTCAGGGGCTGCTGTGCGGCGGACAGTATCTGTGTCAGACCGGCGACTGCAACGGTACTGACGGAGCCGGCGACAGCGGCTTTGACACGGCAGTGGCCAAACTGGCCGGTCTTGCCTCCGCCGGCGATGACGTCAAGAACGGTGATCAGATCGATATCAAAGCCTTTACCGGACAGGCGCTCTACTGCCGTAAAGCGATGGCGGGCTTTTCAAACTGCTGCGTCGATACCGGCTGGGGGAACAGTTCGGGGCTGGCTAACTGCAACAGTGATGAAATGGCCATCGGTAAGGCGAAGGCAAAAAAAGTCACCGTACTCGTCGGCGAAGCCTGCAATAAGGCCGTGCTCGGGGTGTGCGTACAGAAGAAGCAGGCTTACTGCGTGTTCGGCGGGAAGCTCGCCCGCATCATTCAGGAGCAGGGCCGACGCGATCAGCTGCACGTCAGCTTTGGCAGCGGAGACTCACCGAACTGTCGTGGCATCACCGTTCCTGAACTGCAGGCCATAAATTTTGATCTGATTAACTTCCAGGATTTCTACAGCGACCTGATGGCCAACCAGAAAATCCCTGACTCAGCGACGATGGTTCAGCAGGCTAAGGACCGCATTGCCGCGCAGGTTAACGCGCAGACAGGAGGTAAAAAATGAAACCACTGCTGATTGCCCTGTTGATGGTGGCGTGCACGGGCCAGGCCGTGGCGGACGATGCGCCGCCCGCTGACGCGGTGGTGACGCCGGCCGACCCGTTTACCGGCTGGCACTGGTACAACGAGCCGAAGAAAAAGCCGGACCCGCCCGCGCCGAAACCGCAGCCTGCGCCGCAGGTCCCGGACTTCAGCAGATTGTCACCGTCAGAGCAGGCGGACGTTCTGAAAGGATATACAAAGGAGGCGCTGAATAACGCCATCCTTCATCCGTCAGCCGAGAACACCGCCACCTTTCTGCGCTGGCAGAAGTTCTGGACCGACCGCGCCTCGATGTTCAGCCAGTCGTTCGCCGTTGCGCAGCTCGATCATCCGGACCTCGACTACAACCTTGATCACCCGCACTACAACAGCACTGCGCCGCTGCAGCAGGCCCGGGATCAGGCCGAGCAGACCGCGGCGATAAGTAAGCTCTCAGGTGAGTACGGCCTTTTCTACTTCTACCGTGGCAGCGACCCGATTGATGCTCAGATGGCCGGCGTGGTGGCGGACTTTGCCCGCCTGCGTCACATCTCGCTTATCCCGGTGAGCGTGGACGGCACGGTGTCGCCGCAGGTGCCCGACAGTCGGCCGGACGCCGGTCAGAGCGCGCGCATGGGGATCAGCCATTATCCGGCGCTGTTCCTGGTTGACCCGAAGTCAAAAAGCTTCCGGCCGCTTGCCTATGGCTTCATGACCCAGGACGACCTGGCGAAGCGCTTTCTTAACGTGGCCACCGGCTTTAAACCTAACTTCTGAGGACATGTGTATGCTGACTCTCTCTCCGGTCTGGTACGGGCGGCTGCGCGATGCGCGCCGGGTACAAAACTTCCTGCTGCAGACGCTGGTTATCCATCCGGCGCTGCTGTTCTTTCTGCTGTTCCTGCTCTGCGCGCACAGCGCCGGTGGTGCCGGGCATTTATTGATTAGTGAGGCCGAAAGGCTGATACGCGATGCGCCGGCAGGGCAGGTGTGGAGTTGCGCATCGCAGGCCACGCGCGTAGAGACCTGGCCGGCCGTTCCTGAAACATCACGAGATAAGACCGTACCGGTCAGCAGAGATATTAAGCCTGCACCCTCGCCTGCCATTTGCGTAAAAGCGGCGGTGAGCCGCGAGGCATGGGCAGCCGACACCAATAACATGCTGCGCAGCCTCTACCTCACCGGCGTACTGTTTTCCATTATTGCCGGCCTGGCGGTGCGAATCCTGCGCCGCCGCGCTCAGGGAGTCCGTACATGAACCGATTACCTCTTATCATCTTACTGTTTATGGCGGGCATTATTTTTAACTGCCTGCGCCAGCTGCTGACATGGTCAGTCAGCTTAACGTACGACGTGCTTGCCGGGTGCTCATTGGCCTGTCTGGTTCTGGTTGCGCTGGGCTTCATTATGGAAATGATTGCATATCGCCGAATGCTGCGCCGCCGCCGGGGAGGCCATCATGAGGCTTAACGTACTGCTGACAGCGCTGCTTCTGCAACTGCCTGCATTAGCTCAGGCGTCAGTGGCCTCTGACATTGCTGCGCTTGAGCAGGCAAAGGCACAGCGGGGCGCGCAGCTGCCGGACTTCGGATTACCCGGGGCGAGCCTGGTGCGGGCGGCGCCCGTAAAACCGCCCCGGATGATGACCCTTACGGACGGGCGGCAGGTGAACCTGAACGACTATGCGGTGGTGGTTTTTATGCAGCGCGGCTGTCAGTACAGCGCGAAGTTCGATCCGCTGCTGAAATCCTGGGCTGATGAGGAAGGGATAAAGGTGTACCCCTATAGCCTTGACGGCTACGGGGACGCGGCCTTTCCGGTGGCGCTTATCCCGCGTAAAGCGGGACCGAACGAGCCGATTGCCGGTGAAATTCTGACGTTCTTCGGTAATGGCCTGCCCATCGCCACGCCGACCACGTTTATGGTCAACGTTAACACCAACGTGGCCTACCCGCTTTTTCAGGGAGAGACGGATATGGGAACGATGAGCCAGCGCCTGGCGCAGATGATCGAAGCCGATATCGACAACCTCCCGCCGGATACGCTGGGTCCGGTACCCAGCAGTGCCTCACTGACCCCACAGTAATACAGGCGGCTGTGCCGCTCACGGAATACCCATGACTGAAAAACCTTTAACGCTCTCGCGACTTGAGACGGCGCTGCTGCTTGTCTGCGCCTCGCTGCTGGCTGCTGCCGGAATTTATGCCTGGCTCGCCTGCGACCTTGCTGGCCCGATAATCGGCATGACTTACGGTTCTGATGCGCTGGTCCTCAGCGGTCTTCAGCTTTATCCGCTGCTGTTCCTGCTTTCCCTTGCCGGTGGCTTCGGTTGCGGCGTACTGACCAGCATCACACTGCGCCGGCACGGATTTACGGCTGACCGGAGTTTTCAATGACAGAACGTACACATTTACAGACGGGGAAAACACCATGAATCTGCGTCAGTTCCTCACAGGCGCTCTGGCTGCCCTTACACTGAACGTGCCGGCTTTTGCCGATGTGCAGGGTGACCTGAACGGCTACTTTGGCAGCCTCGGCTTTGACGGCAACGTCTCAAAGGCGCAGGCATGGCAGGGGCAGGCTGCAGGCTATGTTACCGGCGGCTCCATCTATCTGCGTAACCCGGTGAAACAGGTTCAGCTCATCTCGATGCAGGTGCCGTCACTCAACGCCGGCTGCGGCGGCATTGACTCCTATCTGGGCGCCTTTTCTTACATCAATGGCGCAGAACTGCAGCGATTTGTTAAGCAGATCATGAGTAATGCGGCGGGCTATGCATTTGATCTGGCGCTGCAGACGATGGTGCCGGAGCTCAAGCAGGCTAAGGATTTCCTGCAGAAGCTGGCCTCTGATGTGAACTCAGCCAACATGAGTTCATGCCAGGCCGCGCAGGGCATCATCGGCGGTCTGTGGCCTGTATCGCAGGTGTCGAATCAGAAGATCTGTCAGGACATTGCCGGCGAGAGCAACATTTTCTCCGACTGGGCGGCGTCGCGTCAGGGCTGCACAGTGGGCGGGCAGGGTGACAGCGTCACAGGAAGAGCCTCTGACAACATGAAGGACCAGGTGCTGAAGAACAAAAACCTCATCTGGGATGCGCTGGGCCGCAACCACCTGTTTGACGGTAACCGCCAGCTGAAGGAACTGGTGATGAGCGTGGTGGGTTCAATCATTTTCAATAAAGCCGGGCAAGTCACTGTCCTGACGCCTCTGGTTGATAACCGCGACATCATTACCGTGCTGATGCGCGGCGGCACCGCGAAGATGTACGGCTGCGACGAGCCGGATCTGTGCCTCGGCCCTACAGTGGCCAGTGTCACGGTAAGTAGCGACATCGCCCTGGTGACCCAAGTGCGCAACCTGATGATTTCCATCGACAGCAAGCTCACGGCCGATACCGGCCTGTCGGACAGAGAGAAAGGCTTCATCAACACCACCTCGGTGCCGGTACTGAAATACCTGACCAACTCGCGCAGCATGGGCATGAGCCCGACCTACCTGATACAGGTCGCCGACTTTATCGCGCAGGACATGATGATCCAGTACCTGCAAGAGTTGGTAAAGCAGGCAAGTCAGTCACTTGCCGGTAAAAACTTCCCCGAGCAGGCGGCCGGCGAGCTTCGTAACAACGTGCTGGCTGCAACCTCGCTGCTGGCACAGATGAAGCTGCAGAGTACAGCTGATCAGAACGCGCTGGACGGCATCGATCGCAACATGCAGTACCTGCAGCAGCAGGTATCAACCATTATCTCGACGTCCTATCAGGGCAACTATCAGTGGGGAACGGGCAATGACTGAGGTCTGGACCATCTACGGCGGTGACATGTGGCGTCAGGTGTTTAACGGCGTCGTCACCGTCATCGGCAGCGACACCTATGACACGTTAAAACGTATCGCCGGGCTGTTTGGCGTGCTGGGCGTGATCGTCAGCTTCATCAAATCACGCAATCCGATGGTGTTTGCCAGCTGGCTGGCCATCTTTTTTGTCATCACCTCGGTGCTGCTCGTTCCGAAGCGCAGCGTACAGATACTTGATGTCACAGATCCGGCGGCGGTTTATCAGGTCGATAACGTGCCGGCCGGCCTGGCCTTCATCGCCGGCCTGACCACGTCCGTGCAGTTCGGTGTGGCGCGGCTTTATGAGTACAGCTTTTCGCGGCCGGATTCGCTGACCTATACCAAGACCGGCATGCTGTTTGGTTCGCAGATTGTTGCGCAGACTACGGACTTCCGATCACAGAATCCACAGCTGGCCGGAATGCTTACCGACTACGTGGAGAACTGCGTGGTGGGCGATATTCTGCTGAATAATAAATACACCGTGTCACAGCTGCTGAACAGCACCGATCCGCTTACGCTGATTACGAATAACCCGAGCCCGCTGCGCGGTCTGTATCAGGATACGGGCAGCGGCCGGCAGTTCATCACCTGCCAGCAGGCGGCTGCGGTCATTAAAAACCTGATTGGGGCGGACGTGCGCATTGGCGGCACAACCTGGCATGCACTGGCCACGCGCGTGTTCGGCAGCCGCGTCAGCGGGGACACGCTGCTCGGCAACGCGATGGATGAGAGCTACAACTTCTTCTATGCAGGCGGCCTGAGCGCAGCGCAGATTATGCGTAATAACATCACCAATGCGGCCATCCGTGACGGCTGGAAAGGCTTTGCGGCGCGCTCTTCGGACACGGCCAACCTGCTGAATCTGGCCACCGAGTCCAGCATGACCAAACAGCGCATCAGCTGGGGCGCGGGTGGCGTGATAGCTGCGCGTACGCTGCCGATGTTCCAGTCGCTGATGATGCTGGTCCTGATTGCGCTGTTCCCGCTGGTGATCGCGCTGGCACTGGTGAACCACGACATCTTCGGGCTTAAAACGCTGAAGCTGTACGCTGGCGGTTTCGTTTACTTCACCATGTGGCCGGTTATGTTCGCCATTCTTAACTCGCTGGCCAACTTCTATCTGCAGACGAAGACCGGTGCCACGCCGCTGGTGCTGGCCAATCAGGATCAGGTCGCCCTGCAGCACTCAGACGCGGCCAACATCGCGGGCTATCTGAGCATGTCGATACCAGTGCTGGCCTTTTTCCTGACCAAAGGCGCGGCATCAGTGGCCTCACAGGCCGTCGGCGGGGTAATGAGTTCGGCGGCATTTGCGACCGGCGGACAGGCCTCTACGACGGCGGACGGCAACTGGTCGTTTAACAACATGTCGATGGATAACGTCAGCGCCAACAAGTTTGACACCAACATGCTGCGCCGCTCGGGGTCTCAGGGCTTCCAGACCGGTAATAACGCGATGATGACGCAGACGGCGGACGGCCATACCGTAGTGGATACCAGCCAGGCGATATCTAACCTGCCGGTCAGCATGCGCCTCAGCTCCCTTGCCAGCAGCGGGTTCTCCGAGCAGGCGCGGCAGGCACAGCAGCAGGCGCAGAGCTCTCTTGATGGCTATAACCATAGCGTGACCAGTGGTTTCCAGCAGATGAACCAGCTGACGCAGCAGAGTGGCAACAGCGACAGCGTGACGCAGGGCAGCGACAACAGCGTGGCAACGAACGTCTCCAGAGGCGCGAGCAAAATGCAGTCGGCTGTTGAGAGCTATGCGAAGTCGCATAATGTTTCTGAACAGCAGGCGTATAACCAGCTAATGGACATTACCAATCAGGGTGGTGTGGGTGCGGGTGCCAGAGGCTATGTGAAATTTGACTCTGGTGACCAACTTGCCGGCAAGCTGGGCAAGTGGGCGACCGGCCTCAGTGCCGGGGGCGAAGCAAACGTCAATACGGACTGGCGCCATACGTCTGGCAGCTCGCACGGGACGCAGGACAGCCACGCTGAGGGCCGCGATAACCGTAAGGATCAGAGCAGTCAGGAAGCCCGTGACTTCCGCGAGGGTGTGGACATGGTCACCTCAACCCGCCTGAGCGATTCGGGGAGTCATACTGATAATCAGTCCAGCTCGAATGCTCAGCAGTTCGCAGCGACGCTTAATGATGCGAAGAGTCAGTACCATCAGTACACCGAGAGCAGCACGCGCAGTCAGGAGTTCAGCCGCATGGCCACGCTGTCACAGACGCAGAGCGCCAGCCTGGATGCTAACTACAATCAGGAGTTTGTGGACTGGACGACGGCGAAATATGGCAGTGATGCGCAGAACATCCTGACCAACGTCAGAAGCGCTCAGGGTGCGGCCACCGAATTTATGCACGAGCGGCTTGAGCCGGAAATCATGCGTAACTATGGCGCAAGGACAGATCAGGTTAACAGCGAGCCGCTGCAGCCTGCCCGTTCGCTGGATGCCGCCGGGACATCTTCGGGCGGGGGAGCACCGCTTCTGGCCGGGACGCAGTCGTCCGGAGACGCTCTGTCGGGTTCACCTTCGGCTCATGGCCATGAACGAGTCCGCGGAGCGTCGCCGGAATCTGTCGTCACAAATGGCCGCACAACTGAAGTCAGCGCGCATCAGGGAGAACGAAACCTCAGCGCTCAGGCCGGTGCACCTTCACAGGAAATGAGAGATGATTTCCGCAGCGGGTCCAGACGTGTGAGCGAGCAGGCCGCAGGGGCCGGCATCCAGAGTAACGTTGCTAATCAGGTCGCAGCACAAAGATCTGGCCTTATGGAAACTCTCAGGGAAAATGACGGGAAAATCGCCGAAAACAAAACCACTGTTCAGACGTCCAGTGATATACTCAGAAATGAGCATCAGGGTGCGGTCAGGAGTCAGCAGATAGGCCGTACTGAAGAGGATATTAGGCAAACTAAACCAGGCTTTGATCATGCGGAAACCGACGCCTTTGAGAAGAAATTAAAAGAGCTTAGGGAGCAGCAGAAAAAAGCCTCTTGATGAATGTGAAGGGAGAACGCAGATGGCAAACTTAACTGCAGCACAAGTTGAAGCGGACGTCGATCTTTTGATGGGCTGCTTAGGGGCTAATCATAGAGAAATTCCTTCGGCGGCTTCCTTGTCGAAAAGAAGTTCAATATTGCCACTTTTTGCTGCTGTGTTAAGCGTCTTAAGTACCATTATCTTTTATGTTTCTTATTATAAAGATGATGCATCTATTGCAGGCTTTTTGAACTTTTTTGCTTCAGAAGGTTGGTACTTAGTGGCCATTACTGCAGGTATAGGATTGTTTGTTTTTCTTATGACATATAACAACCAACTCACCTACCTATCTTTACCATCAAACCTTAGAAATGAGTCGTTGATAATTAGTCATATCGGCAAGATAGTAAGAAAATCGGTCATAATTTTTTGTTCACTAATGATTTTGAGTAGCTTACTTTCCGGGGTTTCTGTTTGGTTTGCCTTAGCAGTTCCAGCTTTATTATTAATGTTGTTTGTGATTACAAGCATATTAGTATCCGCTGAAATTAACCGACTCGGAGCCGGTCTGGCTCTTGAGAAAATCAGCAATCTTATCAAAAAGATTTAAGTTCTCACGGCGTCTGCCGATACCCCTTCCGGCACTCTTACGGAAGGGGTTTTCTTAATAACCCCCCTTATTAATACAGCGTGCCCCGGGGCGCGCCAGTCCCGTTTTTTCCGTTTAACAAGGATACGTCAATGAAAAACCGCAATGCCTTCGTGGCAGCGATTGCTGCTGCCTCTCTGATGCTTTCCGGCTGTAGTGCCATGAGCACTGCCATCAAAAAACGCAATCTCGACGTCAAAACGCAGATGAGCCAGACAGTGTGGCTGGAGCCTTCCAGCCAGAAAACCGTGTACCTGCAGGTGCGTAACACATCTGACAAGGACATGAGCGATCTGGAGCCGATGCTGGCACAGGACCTGCGGGCCAAAGGCTACACCGTGACTTCAAATCCTGACTCTGCCTACTACTGGATTCAGGCCAACGTTCTGAAAGCAGAAAAGATGGACTTACGTCAGGCACAGGGATTTCTGTCGACCGGATATGAAGGTGCCGCTACCGGCGCCGCGCTGGGTGCAGGCATTACTGCCTATAACAGCACATCCGGCGGGGCAATCCTTGGGGTAGGTCTGGCGGCGGGCCTTGCCGGAATGGCGGCGGATGCTCTGGTTGAAGACACAAACTATACGATGGTGACCGATCTGCAAATTTCTGAGCGCAGCAAGGCGTCAGTGACAACTGACAACGTAGCAGCACTGCGTCAGGGCTCCTCGGGCATCAAGCTGCAGACCAGCAGCGAAGAGGGCAATCGTATGAAGTACCAGACCCGCGTTGTCTCAAATGCCAACAAAGTAAACCTGAAGTTCGAAGAGGCAAAGCCGGTGCTTGAAGCGCAGCTGGCCAAATCCGTTGCAGGCATCATGTAACGGATAAAGTCACTGATCACGGGAGCGAACAGTGCGAAGACGAATCGAGGATGTTGCAGCCTGGCTGCCAGCACATGTAATGATCACACTGCTCGGTGGCATCTGCACACTGTTGTTAGCGGAGGTTACAGAGAACTGGCTCCCGGGGCGGTTTATCAGCGCAATGCATGAATACAGCGGCACATCAGTTGCGGTTAATTCTGATGGTTTCTTCCGGTTTGTCGTCGCAGCCGTGCTTCTTTATGTTTTGTCGATAGCATCCTGCGGAATAACCATTGCACTGGCGCTCTGGAATATCTTACGCCTTATCTGGATACTTGCAGGCCGCTGAAATTCCTGGTATTAAATAATGACCGGTTGCAAAACCGGCGGCATGCGCCTTAAGGGGAAATAAGAAATCTCTCCTGACAACGGGGCGCCTGCCGACCCCCGTCTGCGCCCCCGGGCGGCTGACACCGGGGCAGCATCAACACCACGGGTGCTGCCCTCCTCCCTTACGGGACCTCATATTTCCACGCGTCTCCCTGATACACAGGGTAGCGGAAGCGTGGCTCTGATTTTCCGGATATCTCCCCCGCATGCTTCATTGGCAGGTTTCTGCGCGGGTGGCGCACGTCCGGGATTGCGCTGTATCCGTACTGACTCTCCGTTCTTATCTTTCAGAAGGAAATTCCTATGCTCACTCTCAGCGGTGCGGCACGCACCTTTATTATCTGGTTAACCCTGTTTTTCGCCTGGAGCGCCATCGTACTGTGGCAGTTCGGCCCGGATATCGTAAAAACTATCATGTCACACAGCCATCTGTTTGCCTGGGATCTCGCCACCCGTATGGTGCAGGGCGACATGATGCCCCCGGGGATTATCACGCTGCTGCTGGTTTTGCTGGTACTGACGGCCGGCTGCGTGCTCTCCGCACTCACGCTGGCCTGCTGGAATCTGTTTATCTTCACCTGTGCTATTCCCGTCATGGCTGGCGTCTGGCTGCTGCGCCGTACGGGGCTTATCCGCACTCCCGCGTCCGTTACGCTGAAATAATTTCCGGGGCCTGAGCGGCCCTTTCAGCCACTTTTCTTTCTGCCGTCAGCCTGCCCGATTTTTCCGGGCGGGCTGCGCCTGCGTGCTTTCCGGAGTTCCCCATGAGTTTTACACCCAAATACCTGACGCAGGGCGGCCAGATGACGGCCTACCGGCTGCGCATGTTTGTGCAGGTCAGCAACTGGATTTTCCACTGGATGCTGCTGCTGTTCGGGGTGGCCACCGGTGTGCTGTTCTGGCTGACGACTCCCGACGACGTGCTGCGCAACGGTTTCTGGTACTGGGCTGCGTGGCCCAGTCACTCACTGCTGGGCCTGTCCCCGCGCGCGGCCGAAGCCACGTGGGACATTTTCTGGCACTGCGATGAGGGTGCGCAGCTGTGCACGATAAAGCTGACGCCGGCGCAGCTGCTGGCCAATCCGTGGATGCAGGACATGGGCCGCCAGTTTCTGGCGAACCTGCGCTTTATCGCCAGCGCCTGTGGTATCACCGCCAGCCTGCTCTGGTGCCTCATCGCCTGGTACGTGGGTCGCATCGGTAAAAAAGAGAGTGAGGACGAGTTTATCTCTGGCATGACCCTTACCGATCAGCTTCAAGAGGTTAACCGGCTGCTGAAAAAGGCCGGTGAGAAGTCCGATCTGCAGATTGGTGGCCTGAACATGGTGAAGAACGCCGAGGTCATGAACTATCTCATTCACGGCACCATCGGCGTGGGCAAGTCCACGCTCATCCGCTGGCTGCTGGACTATATCCGCCGGCGCGGCGACCGGGCGATTGTTTACGATTCCGGCGGTACTTTTATTGAGACCCACTACGACGAGCGCGTGGACAAAATTCTGAACGCGCACGACAGGCGCTGTGAGAACTGGGTGCTGTGGCGCGAAGCGCAGGACGTGGTGGACTACGAGAATATGACGGCCGCGCTGATGCCGGTCGAGGGCGACTCTGACCCGTTCTGGGTGTCCTCATCGCGCACCATCTTCAGCGATACGGCCATGCAGTTCGCGTCCCGTCCTGATCGCAGCATCGAAACGTTCCTGAAGACCTGCCTCTCCATCGACCTGAAAAGCCTGCGCGAGTTTCTCAAAAACACCCCGTCCGCCAACCTGGTTGAGGAGAAAATCGAGAAAACAGCCATCTCTATCCGATCGGTGCTGACCAACTACGCCAAATCGCTGCGCTACCTGCAGGGACTGGATAAGGAGGGTAAGCCGGAGTTCAGCATCCGCGAGTGGATGACCGATGCACAGTATGACAGCAGCTGGCTGTTTATCTCCACCACGGCCCGCCATCGCAAGGCTGTGCGCCCCCTGATATCGATGTGGCTGTCGCTGGCAACTCTGCTGCTGCAGAGCATGGGCGAGAACAGCGACAGGCGCGTGTGGTTCATCGGTGATGAAATTGCCAGCCTGCAGAAGATACCGGAGTTCAACGAAACGCTGGCCGAGGCCCGCAAGTTCGGTGGCTGTTTCGTGCTGGGCATTCAGAACATGCCGCAGCTTATCCACATTTACGGCCGCGAGATGGCCAAAGCCATTTTTGACCTGCTGAACACCCGGGCCTACGGCCGCTCACCGAGCGCTGAGGTGGCAAAAATCGTGGAGGAGGAGTTGGGTCATCAGCGCCGGCGCGAGGCGCGCGAACAGAATAGCTACGGCCTTGACCAGGTGCGCGACGGCATCTCCATCAGTAAGGACAAGGTCAACGAGCCCATCGTGGACTACGACCAAATAATGAAGATGCCTAACCTGCAGTTCTATGTCCGCCTGCCGGGCGAATACCCCGTGGTGAAGCTGAACCTGAAATACCGCAAACAGAAAAAATACCACCCCGCGCTGATTGAGCGCGAATTCCGCGACCGGCTGAGTCCGGAACTCGAGCGCATCATTGAGAGCAACGAACGCAGCGCCCGCGCGGCGAACATTTCGTTTCCGACCGGCGAAGAAATACTTGAAGACGGTGGCCACACCACCGTCACTGCTGTGCCTGAATCTGCAGCTGCCTCGCCGACTGTAGCCCCGGTGATACCTCAAAACCTCACAGAGGGATCAGCAGCGTCAGCTGAATGCAAAGCTGATCCTGCCGTCGAAGTTTCCACTCAAGTGCAAGCGACAGAAGAAACCCCCGCTTCTGCCAGCGAAATGTTGACCACCTCTAACGTCCATCCGTTCGCTCGGCGCGCCACGGTTGAACCCTTGAGTGCGTCTCAGGTCAGGCCGCTGCCTGCCAGGCAAGCCATATCGGACCAAACAACAGAGACAACGCCGGGCCCATCGGCACCAGTAATTCCACAGCCTGATACCGCCCCGAGGCTTTCTCCGCTGGACCGAATCCGGAGGCTGCAGACCGGCAATACGGCAGGCACGACTGAAACCGACAGCGACACATCGGGCGGGGAGGCTCCAGAGCTAAACGTGCAGATGGAAAAAGATGACGGCGGGCGCCTCATTGTCCGGCACATCAGCCCGCGAAAAACGGATCAGGAAAAGCGCGAGGAAGCAGAAGCCAAAAAGTATGGGGATGCCAATGCGCGCATGGCCGACGACGAAAAGAACATCCTGCGACACCGCGACGACTACGAGGCGTATCAGGAGATGAGTGACAGCCTGGACCCGGGAGGGTATGAACGATGATGACCGTTGCTCCGGTGGCTTCGGCCGCCGATGCTGCCGGCTACTACAGCAGCAAGGATAACTACTATTTTCTGGACGATATGCCCACGCAGTGGCTGGGCGAGGGCGCGCGCGAGCTCGGCCTTGAGGGGCCGGTTGACCTTGATACGTTCACGGGCATTCTGCATGGCAATCTGCCCAATGGCGTGACGCTGGGTAAGGAAATGCAGGGCGCGCACGTGCACCGGCCTGGACATGATTTTACCTTTTCAGCACCTAAAAGCGTCTCAATGCTGATCCTTGCCGGCGGCGACAAACGCCTGCTGGAGGCGCACCATGAAGCGGTAAAAGAGACGCTGGCTGTCATGGAGCAGACGGTAAGTGCCCGTGACACGAAGGAGGGCGTCACGCGCATCGTTACCAGCGGTAAAATGGTCGCCGCGCTGTTCACGCACGACACTTCGCGCAACCTCGATCCGCAGATCCATACCCACGCGGTGATGGCTAACGTTACGGAGCTGGACGGCAAGTGGAAGGCGCTGGCCACCGACACCATTCACGGTGCCGGCTTCATCGAGACGGCGTACCGCAACCAGATAACGTACGGCAAAATCTACCGCAACGTGCTGAAGGGCAAGGCTGAGGCGATGGGTTATGAAACCCTCCCCACCGGCGGCCGTCACGATTTGTGGGAAATAAAGGGCTTTACGGAAGATGTGCTGGAAGAATTTTCCTCACGTCACCGGGAAATCCACGCGCGCGCCGGCGAGGATGCCTCGCTGAAAAGCCGCGACGTGGCCGCACTTGATACCCGCCAGCGCAAGCAGGATATCAGCCGCTATGGCGAAGACGACACCGTACCGGTACGTACCCGGACAGAACCCTCCGCCGTATCCGTGCCGGCTACGCCTGTGCCGGAACACGTGGTCGCTGCAACGGGAAAAGCGGCTGCAACAGCGGATAAAGAACCGGCAACGCCTTCAGCACAGGATAAAAATGTGGCGATTGTCCGGCCCGGACTATCCCCTGTGCACGAGCAGACTGATCCCGTGCCGGAACATGTGGTGGCTGACACCGGAAAAGCCTCTGCAACTGCGGATAAGGAACCCTCAGCGCCGTCAGATCAGATGAAAGATGAGCCGATCGCAAAGCCCGAAACCGCCGATGGCCGCGCACGGCTTCAGGCGCGCTGGCAGCGACAGATGGAGGATACCGGCTTTGATATTCAGGGCGTCATGAATGAGGCCCGCGAACGTGAAAAGTCACGGCCTGAAGCCGGCGAAGCGCAGGAAACGCCCGTGCAGGCGATGGAGGCTGTCCGCACCGCTATTTCTGTACTGAGCGACAGTAAAACGCGATTTACCTATGGGGATCTACTGCTGACCGCTCATAACGCCGGTGAACTGCAGAACAGCATTCCGGACCTGCGCAAAGGGCTGGACCAGGCAATTCGTGACAACCTGCTCGTGCCTCTTGACGGCGATAAAGGCGTATTTACCTCGCACATTCACCTGCTGGATGAGTTGTCGGTACAGGCATTGGTTGCAGATATTCTCAAAGAGAACAGGGTGGTCGATTTCAGACTCAACGGCAATCCTCCCCCCGGACACCTTAAAAACATTGTCCGGGAGCCTGCCGTCATCATCAGTGCACCCGCTTCAGTCGGGCGGCTGCGTGAAGTCACGGAGGAACTGGTGACAATGTCACGCGAACAGGGGCGCGAGGTCAGCGTGCTGACCAGTTCTGCCGAGCGCGCCCTCAGCTTTGCCAAATCACCTGAGCTCAAAGACCGGCTTCTCCACCGCAGCCGGATGCTCGATGGCACCTTCAGCCTGACGCCACAGAGTACGGTCATCGTGGAAAGCGCAGAAAAGCTCAGCCTGAAAGAAATGCTGGTACTTACCGGTGAGGCGCAGTTGCAGAATGCGCAGCTGCTTTTTCTGGACAGCGCCGGGCGGCAGTCAAATGCGAACGCACTGTCCGTACTGACCGCGGCAGGCGTAAAACGTCAGAGCCTCAGCGCATCGCCTGACGCAATTGAGGTCCGCGTGACCAGTATTCAGGACAAGCGCGATCGCTATCAGGCGCTGGCAGAGCGTTTTGCCGGAATGGACCCGGCGGACGGACCCGTTACGGCAGTGGTGACGGGCCCGCGCGAGCAGGCTCAGCTGACCGGTGTCATCCGGAATGCGCTGCAGAATGCCGGCAGGCTGGGGCAGGAGCCGGTCAGTATTGTGGCGCGTACGCCGGTATTTATGACGGCCAAAGAGCGCCGTCTCCCTCAGACCTACCGCGCCGGTATGGTGCTGGAAGACAGGTCGGAGAAAAACGAGACGCGTCACTACGTGATTGATCGCGTGCATGATGAGACCCGCATGCTCTCCCTGATTGACGGGGACGGTGTGCTGTCACGGGTGAAGCTCAGCGCACTTTCAGGCGACTGGCGGCTGTTTACACAGAATGACGTCGGGGTTGCCACCGGGGAGCGCCTGTTTGCGCTCGCCGGCGATAAACATACGGGCCTGAAGGCGCGCGACCGCCTCACGGTTACGGCTATTGAAAACGGAACGCTCGTCGTGGAGCGCGAAGGGCAGAAAAAGCCGCTGCAGCTGGATGCGTCCCGGCCGCTTTATGTGAGTTACGGATACGTCAGCGCTCCGGGCAGCCGCGACAACGACCGGGGTACGGTGCTGGCAAGCCTGGGTGCGCAGGACCTGTCGGTGAACATGATTAATGCGCTGGCGCAGTCAGGCCATGAGGCGGAGATTTTCACGGGTGAGGACCTGAGCCGGGCGGAAGAGAAGCTGGGACGCATACGATCAACGCGCTCGCCGTTATCACTGGTCCGGCAGGCCAGCGGAAAAGAGGATGCCAGCGAGGCCGTGGACACGCTTAACAGGCAGCTACTCTCTGATGCCCGTAAAGCCGTGACGCGAAGCGTGGCGCAGATGCGGGACGTTGCTTTCCCGTGGACGAAGCTGCTGGAGGAGGCGCTGACGTTCAGCGGCAATCTGAAGCTCATTGAAACTGAAATTGGCCGGCAGGTTAAGGAAGGCGATCTCATTGAGGTGCAGACCGGTTCCGGGCCTCACTTCGTTGCGCGCTCCACGTGGGAGATGGAAAAAGCCATTCTCGGTGAAATCGAACGGGGTAAAAACACGCAGGTGCCGCTGATGGCACAGGTAGATCCCGTTCTGCTTTCAGGCCTGACTCAGGGCCAGAAAGAGGCTACCTCACTTATTCTGCAGAGTCCGGACCGCTTTACGGCCGTGCAGGGGTATGCGGGCGTCGGTAAAACCACCCAGTTCAATGCGGTAAAGGCGGCAATCGATACCCTGCCGGCCGACGCGCGCCCGGTCATTGTGGGCCTGGGGCCGACTCACCGGGCGGTCAAAGAGATGGCGGGCACGGGCATTGATGCGCAGACGCTAAAGTCGTTTGTGCTGGACTGGCAGATGCGTAGCGCGGCCGGTGAGGACGTCCGCTATGACAATATGCTGTTCCTTATCGATGAGTCCTCCATGATTGGTAACCAGGATACCGCTGCAGCGTACCGCGCGATCGCTGCCGGCAACGGCCGCGCCGTACCAGTAGGTGACGTCGCGCAGCTGCAGTCGCCCGAGAGCGGTGCGCCGTTCCAGCTGATGCAGGAGCGGAGCCCGATTGACGTGGCGGTGATGAAAGAAATCGTGCGCCAGCGCGATACGGATCTGAAGTCTGCGGTGTACAGCATCATCGGCAATGATTTCGCGGGCGCGCTCAGAAATATTGAAAAAGTTTCTCCGGACGTCGTTCCCCGGCGGCCGGGTACAGTGCTTCCCTCCGGATCAATTGTGCAGTCAGCAGACCCGGTCTCTACTATCGTGGCTGACTTTATGAGCCGCACTGATGAGGCAAGGGAGCAGACCATGATCATGGTACAGCTGCACGCAGACCGCAAAGCCATCAATGAGGGTATTCATGAGGCGATGGTGATAACAAAAGAGCTGGGCGAGGCGCATCGCATCGTCCCTGTCCTGGACCGTATTAATGGCGGGCGGCACGATTTTAACCGTATTGACGACTGGGAAGCCGGGCAGGTTGTTATGGCAAATCAGCGGTATCTGCACGTTACTGGTGTTGATCAGGACAATGGCAACGTCATCCTGAAGGATGAAGCAGGGCGCACGCACTTCTGGTCCCCACAGGAACTTAACGCTACTGAAATCGAGGTTTTTGAAACCCGCTCTATCGAGCTGCGCACGGGTGACAGCGTCCGCCTGAGTAAAACACAGAAGCAGGCCGGTCACGCTGCACACGAACAGTATCGCGTGGAGGAACTGCGTGACACGGGTGAAATTGTCCTGCGTAACGGCAGTGGGGTTAAAGTCATCGATCCGGCGACTACGATTGCAGATCGACACGTGGACTACAGCTGGGCTGTCACCGGCTATGGCGCACAGGGCGCCAGCGCCCGGTACTCGCTTGCGCTCGAAGGCGTTGAGGGTGCCCGCAAGCAAATGAGTGGCGCACGTGCGTTTTATATCAACGTCTCGCGTGCAAAGGACCACGTTCAGATAATTACCGATGACAGAGATGGCTGGACAAAGACGCTCGGGGGCAGAAAAAACGAGCCGTCCACGGCGCATGACGCGCTGATGCCGGAGCCGGAGCGCGTTCAGGCCAGGCAAATCTGGGCGATGGGGCAGGCCGCGTCAAAAACGGCCATCGGTCGCGCGTTTCTGCGGTCAAACGGCCTGAGCGGCAGCCCGGTTACTGCCCGTATTATCCCACCGACGCGAAAATTCCCTGAGCCTCATCTGGCCTTGCCGGTGTACGACGGTAACGGTAAAGCGGCGGGCCTGACGATGGTGCCGCTTCGTCCCGGCAGTGGTGAAGTAAGTCGGGGTACCGAAAGGCGGATTATCACTACCGGCGGACAGGCGGCGCTATTGCAGAAAAGCCGGAACGGTGAAACCCTGGTGGTGAACACACTGGACGAGGCGCTCAGCACGGCGAGAAAGCATCCCACGTCCGGCATTCTGCTTAAAACCGGAAACGACTCGCCGTCACAACAGCTGCTAAAGATTTCAGGAGGCCTGGAGCCCGTAGCTGAAACGGTGGTAAGAGCAGCCGTTAATAGTGTGCAGAACAGACCGCCCGTTCCGGAAGATACGGTGTCAACAGCGGTACCTGCCGACATTGGCGACGCTGCTGTCAGAGACCTTGTCAGGAGAGACAGTCATCAGCCTGACGTTCCTGTCGTCCCGGAGGCGCAGATTATGGCCAGTGACAGTCGGGCAGATGTGGCAGGAGAGGAAAAGCTTGCCAAAGACCTCAGTCGGGCTGTTCCACAGGAGATGACAGACAGTGAGAAATCTGAGATCCCAGATGCCAGGTCTGTAACGGACGAGGTGAAACTTGCCGGCCGGGTTCTGGAAGATACCCGGCAGGATTCTCCGGGAATTATCAGGATGCCGGAGGAGAGCCGGGAGCAGCCAGTACATTCGGGCAAGGGCGATACAGAACTGGCTGCTGAGCTTTCAGCCGCCGCCCGGACGGAAAGAGAGATTGCGGCAGGTCTCAGCAGGCCGGTTCAGCATGATGCTCCGGAACGAATGCCACCCGAACTGTCACATGCACCCTCCAGGAACATTCAGAAAGAACGTTAAAAATCAGCGTGGCCGCACTCATTGCGGCCGCCTCACCTTCAGTCTGCTCCGGGCAGGCATATGAGATAAATCATGAAACAGACCCTTAAGATGGCCACCTTTGCGCTGGCCATGAGCACCTCGTTGTTTTCAGTACAGTCCGGCGCGACCGGCGCGGAAACTTTTAGCCCCGAACAACAGGCCCGCATCGGCGAAATTGCGGCGGACTATCTGGTCGCGCACCCGGACGTGCTCATAGAGGTGAGCAAAAAGCTACAGGCGCGGCAACAGGCAATGCAGCAGCAAACTTACGTGCAGTCAGCGCTGAAAACACACCGGCTGCTGATGCAGCTTGATGGCGTTCCCGTGAAAGGGCCGGCTGACTCAAAGGTTATCGTGACTGAGTTCTTTGACTATGAATGTATCGCCTGCAGCATGATGGCGCCGGTGATGGAAAAGGTGATGGCTGCAAATGCCGACGTGCGCTTTGCATTCCGGGACTGGACCATTTTTGCCGCCCGTTATCCGGAATCAGAGCAGGCATCACGCCGCGGCCTTAGCATTTACAGGAAACACGGCGCAGACACGTATATGGCGTTTCACAACGGCATTTACCAGACAGGGCATAACGAAGGGAAACTGACGGCAGAAGATATTGAGAAAGCCGCTGTTGCTGCCAGTGCAGGTAACGCTTCAGAGGATAGTAATGCTGCCTCCGACCAGATTATTGAGAACAATGCTGACCTGGCTGAGATGCTGGGCCTTACGGGGACGCCGGGCATTATCGTGATGCCTGCTGAGAACGCCACACCGGATAACACCACGGTTATCCCGGGCGTGGTCAGCGAACAGGTTATGCAGCAGGCCATCGCCAGGGCAGCGAAGGGATAAAACCCTGGTCCGGGTGAAAAAGAACCAGTCAGCAACTGCCAGTCTGTCAAAAACTCTACCCCATGACGGCCACGCCACTCAGGCTGTTCGTTCCTCGCGATGCTGCGGTACGCCTCAGCCTGACCGCCCTGCCCATCGTATTATTAAGTGAAAGTTCATGATTGCAGCACAGCCTGCTACTGAAAATCAGGAAATACATCTCCCAGATATTCCTCCGGGTTACACCGTCCCGCCAGACGCGTAATTTGGATTAAGTCAGGCCGCAGATGCGAAGACGTTCAAAATAAAGTTTATTAGTGAACTTTTTTTATCCATACGATTCGAGCTATGCGCAAACTGTGCTGGATTTAAACGGGTGAGATGGGTATTCTTTTCAGAATTCGCCGGGCGGCGATCCTTTTTAGATCCTTATCGAATACTGTGGTGGTTGACGATGAGGATTTGCAGTAAACCTGTGGCCGGTCATGCGCGGCACGGGAATAAATTAACCGGATAGGACGTATCCGTTAAAACGTCCAGGGTATAGAGTCTACGGTTTACCGTACTCTGAATGCAAAAACCCCCCGAATCTGAGATCAACTTGGCGGAAGAATCAGAATCAGGGGGTCCAAAAGCAGGCGCAGCGCCTGTAAAGGATTATAACGCATGCTATTCATAAGACAACCCCTGCCCGCCATAAGTTTGGGACAGGGTGAATGACCGCATTTTAATCGGGATAAACAGCCCGACTTCAGAAAATGACAGACGTCGCCGCGGCGATCATGATGTCACCTGCAAATGCCCTGAACCCCGGTGGTTCGCGCCTGATGACTATCGCCCGCTTCCGGGTGAGTTTGGCCACGCCATGCGTCGTCTGGTCGTCAAAGAGAAGAGCAGCGGTAAATGGAAGCTGCGTTTCCGGCCGTCACTTCATCCTTACTTCACGCAGTACCGTAAAGCTGCAGGTCGCGATCGGCATTTCCGTCCGGAACGGCGTGCGCTTATTGATGCATTATTCCCTCTGCTTGTTCAGCGTGCCGACATGGCCACCTGGGTTGTGACCGCCAATGTTAACCGGCTGGCCAGTGAACTCAGCCCGAAAGACAGTGAAGGCAATGTCATCCCCGAAACCCGGGTAGAACCCTGCCGGCTGTCGCGTCTGTTTCCGGAGCTGGCCCGATTTGGTCTTATCGAAATGCCTGATCTGGAATGGGACCCGATTGAACAGTACTGGATGCCCCGGCATATCATTCTCACGGAACGTTTCTGGCAGCTGTGCGGCGTTAACATGGATAAGCTGCTTCTGCAGCGAAATCAGCGCATCGAGGCTGAAGAGGAAGGTATTCTCGAACCCGGTACGCGTGACTCCGTCAGGGCCGCCCGTCGGCGCTGGTATGAAAAAGCCCGTATAGCGACGCTGCTGAGTCGGCGCGAGAAGGCAGTGCGGGGGAAAAGGCGCAATAAGCTGGGCAAGCTCCCCCTCGATGAACGGCGCAGCACGATGGCCAGCTGGCTCATTCGCACACGGCCGAACCACGAACTGATCAATCTCGACGCAGACAGTTTTGATCGCCTGGTGTGGCAGCATCTTAACCAGCTGGAGCTGGGCCTCGGCTACGAGCCTGCACCTCCCGACGTCGTTCACTGACGTTTCCCGCACGATTTTAACCGCCTTGACTGGCGGTAAAGTCGTTTGTGCCGCGTAACTGACGCTCTGTTTTTCTCCCCGCAGCCGCGCCATTCCGACCCCGCAACTGACATAAATACAGCTTTTCGGGGGCTGTCTTTTTTTACTCACAGTTACCCGCAATTGGAAAATTGACCTTACCTGCAAGTGAGTCTGAGGTTACCCGCAAGACATTCCTGACCTACGGTCAGTAAAGAAATAATCAAAAAGAAAATAAGGTTTTCAGTCCGACCGTTCAGAGGATAAATAATGAGGCCTTCGCTTGCAGCGGCCGCAGGCGTCCGCGCCGCTCAGAATCTGGAGTAGCTCCCGCCTTCGGCGGGCATGGCAGAGACTAATAGTTACAACACTCATAAAGACTTCATAGAACTGCATCAGAGCAGACCTGAAACCCCGAGCCCCTCTCAGCCAGAACCCGAGCCGTCCTGAAACTCCGAGTGCCCATTGACAAGCCGCCCCCGCCCCGGCCCTTCGGGCCGGAACAGGAGTGGTTGTAATGGATGGTGTAACTAATCCTCTAAGTTTTACTGTTCATAGTGAACAGTAAACCTAAGACCCCGGAAATTACGCCCTGTACGTCGCTCTGCGCCGTCCAGCCCGCTCACCGGGGCTTCGGGATTAGATAAGCATTATCATCGCTTTGAGGCCGTCTGGCTTAGCAGGAAGGGGTTGGGTAGCGCCATATATCAGGCCGTAACCGGCTTCGCCGGGCGTACGGCGCCGTCTGACCACTGTACCCTGCTCTGACATCATCTGGCGCCTCCATGCCGCTTAGCGGCATACAAAGCGTTATACTCAGCTCTGGAGGTGCCAATATGTCTTACAATCTGGCCAGCAAAGAAAAGAGTGAAAGAGAAAGAGTCAGCGTTGACCTTGCAGCTGCTGGAGTAGCTTACAAAGAACGTCTCAACCTGCCAGTGATCCCGCATGAGGTCGAACTGCAGCAGCCAGCTGCATTGCGTGAATATTTTCGTGAAAGAGTTGTGCATTATCGGCAGCAATCACAGCTACTGCCTAAAGGCACTGATGCTGTCTATCAGAAGGAAGCCAAAGAGTAGCGCTGCAAATACACTATGAAGGGTAACCGCCCTGCGTTTCAGGGCTATCCACTATACCGGGGGATTCAGAGTTTATTATTCCGTTTGAGGATATTGAGCACATAGTCGCTCCCCTCTTTATCAACGGAGTATTCGAGAAAACCGATATCCTTCAGCTGCTGGAGAGCCTTCTTCACAGTAGCATTCTGGTTACCCAGGTGTGATGTAAGCTGAAGCCGCTCACGCAGCCGGTCAAACCCAATCCGATAAAAGGTTGGCGGCAACTCAGCCAGGTAGAGATAGAGTGCTTGTGCAGACTCTTTTCGGGAAAGCTTCTGGAGTGCTTTAAGATACAACCTGGTTTTACCATCTACCCGGTACAGTGTATTGAGCTTAGAGTTTGGCTTGATGATGATTTTGCCGGTATGGCTGTCGTAGTAAGTTGATTCCACAAGGTGCATGTTGATGGTGATACGATCATCTGTACCGGGTACGCTCTTCACGAAACTTATATTGGTCCGGGCTATTCGGGTAAGAGACGCATCAAACCTGTCCTTCAGCTGCCTGTCGATGCGCTTTGTTTCGAAACCGCAGTACTTTGCGAAATCAGCAAAGTTAAGCTCCAGCTGATCGTCGTTATCGAGCTTTTTATTCGATAACGCATAGATAATACCTACCCAGACTTTGAAATCGGTATCCATGTCGAGACGTGGACCGTAAATCTGAATCTGGTTGTAACCCTCGCCCTCTACAATGGACAGTCGTGACAGTGACTCCGTTGCATCAATACTGTGACTTTTCCTGCCGCCCTTATCCGTTGATTTCAGCGTGGGCACAAAGACGCCCAGTCGCAGCAAAACTTTAGGTTGTATTGTCTGACGCAGAGTGGGCAGAAGGTGAATAACTTCACCTGATTCTTTGGATGTTTCCTCGATAATGAGCGATAACTTATTGTTTTCCATGAACAATTACAAATATCATAGTGAGTGTATAAGAACGGTATAGTACCCGGTGCAGTGGATCAAATCTACCCGCTATAGTGTAGTTTGAACCCTGTATAGTGGATATCACACCCTTTACAGTGGATGGGTGTACCCGGTGCAGTGTATTGGATCAGGCCGTAAGCGTTGATATCAAAGGTCTCAGGGCAATCTTATTCCTTATTGATCTACTACTGATCCTCTAATGATCCTTTTATTTAAACTATCCAGTGGATAAAACTGTTGGTAAGCATCGAGAGTCCTGTCATCAAGTTAGGAGCCAATACACGAAACCAAAGCGCATATCTATTTAACAAACCTCCATACATATCCCGGTACGCGATCAAAAAGTTTCCCTGCTGCAAACTCAGCTTTTCGATGATCATAAGCCTGCGTCATGGCATAACCTTCATCGTCGTTAACTTTGTAGCTAAGATGTTCGTAAACAGTCTCAAGGGTTGCAAGCGTATGACAACGCCTGAATTTCATAAGCCAGTCTGTTTTCGTCATATCCTTCCTGTTAATTGTAGAATGAAATTAATTGATAATATCCATAGTAGACATTAGCCGATTGATGGATTATTTTTTTGTTTTGTTATGCCTGAAACAAAAAATGGCAGCACGAATAGGATATAGTTATTGTGATTCATATAAAAGATAACTCTCTCTATATAAGGTTACAAACTTTGAAAAATTTAAAAAAGTGCTGTCTGCTTTCTTTGGTTTTACCTTTCTTTTCTCACGCTGACGCTGATATCAGTGCTGGGTTTTCACCCGGGGGAACAGCCCAGGCTTTGATCCTCAACTTCATCCACTCAGCTGCAGGTTCTGCCGATGTGGCGGCGTACGACTTCACCAGCGCACCGGTTGCAGAAGCGCTCAGTCAGTTGGCCCAGAGTGGAGTACGCGTAAGAATTGTTGCAGATGAGAAAAAAAGTCACGACCGCTGGTCACTGGTTAACAAGCTGGCTTGTTCAGGTATTCAGGTCAGAACAGATGAGCAGTACAGCATTATGCATAACAAATTTATTGTGACTGGAAATAACGGCGTGCAGACGGGATCGTTTAATTACACCTCATCGGCTGAAAAACGTAATGCTGAGAATGCCCAGGTTATCCGAGGCAATTCATTCCTGAGTCAGCAGTATCAGAATGAATTTAACCGCCTTTGGGCAGAGTCATCGCCCGTACAGTGCAACTATTCATGATCGACAGGCGAAATATAATCTGCTGAGCGGACTGTATATGACAAAGAAAAAAGTTTATCCGGTTCACTTCACTGGTCAGCGGGGCCAGCAGGAGGCGTCTGAGGCTTTCCAGCAGAATGAAACATCCACCTGGCAGCGCTGGCTCAAACACTCCCGGGATAATAAAAAAACTACAGTGGTGACCTGCAGATGTCTGCCGGCAGAAAACGATCCTGTCAGGAGACGGCTGAAGGTTCACTACTCCCGGGATACCGAACGATGCTGGCTATCTTCATACGCATTCACAGGTAATGAGCATAAACCTGACTGCCGGTTTTATTCAGTGTGGTCTGATGAACGTCAGGCAGAGATTTATCAGGGAGAAGCGGTCCGTGCTGCAGCGGATGGCACCATTGTGGTCAGACTGCCCACGGGCCTCCAGAAAAAGGCACCTTCTGATGTAAAACCGGCTCAAAACGTCTCAGATGACGAACCGGTCAAACGAAAACGGCGGCCATCGATGAGCCTGCTGGGGCTTCTGCACCTGTTGTGGGAGCAGTCTGGTATTAATGTCTGGCACCCCGCTTTCGATAAAAAGAAACGTACCCCTGGCTGGGTGAGCTGGCACCTGCAGCAGACTGCGGCCCGGATTCGTATTGGTCGCGTGCCACTCGAAGAATCCCTCCTGCTCATGGCCCTGAAAGGTACTCAGCAGGTTATCGCCAACCGGGAGCATCTGAGAGCAGCCGAAAAAAGCAAAAGGCGACTCATTGTGGTTTCCATGCTGGCTGGCTGGAGTGAGGCCGGTGAAGCACGGCTCCAGGCAATGCTGCCGCTGGGGCTGTTTTCTGGCTTTCCTGATCTGGTTATGCCTGAAGACGTTCGTCACCGCCTGGAGCGAAGCTTTAGCCGCGAGCTCAGCGACTGGCGCAGAGGAATGAAAGTGATGGTTATCGCTGAAACTGAGCCGCCTGAAACATCGTTCAGACACATAGACGGGCGCAACCGACCGTCCAGCTGCGGTACCGTGATCGATGTGGCACTGATGACGGTCAGCCCACGCTTTATTCCGCTGGATTCCGGCTATGAGTGTGCTGTGGAAGAAAAACTATGGCAGGAAAAACGGGCTTTCATCAAGCCTCTGCGCTACGACGGTGAGGAAGATGTGTTTCCGGATTTTGTTCTCAAAGACGTTCCTGGTGTGGATGCGCTGCCGATGGAAGTGTTCGGTATGAACACGCCAGAGTACCTGCTGCGTATGCAGGAAAAAACCTCTTATTATGAGGCGGAATATGGGCCCGGGCATTGGTGGTACTGGGAGGCGGCTGAGAAATCTGTAATGCCGGCGTTCCCGCCCTGTTCGGCAGAATAACTTCTCAGAAAATTAAGTCAGGTGTACTCAATGAATACAGGTTTAGAAGTTGTGAACGATTTCAAAATCGATCGTCATGACTGGCATGATCCTTTAGTAAAGGCATGCTGTAATTTTGTAAAATTCAAGGACGATCTGGACCTTTCGAACCGGACATCCAGTGTTCATCCTTTTCTCGTCAGGAAGCTGAGGTGGTTACTGGGATATTATGAACCCTCGGAAAAGCTGAATAGGCATGGGCGGCCGCGTCGCAAAGCCACTGCTACCTATCCTTCTCATTTTATGCATTTCGCACTTCCTTTCTTGTGCAATAGAACTGCTGAAGTGGGAGAGTATGAAAAACGGCTCATTCATCCTCAGCTTGTTGTATCGGGCTCATATCGCAAATATAACCACGGTTTTTTTGGAGGTTACGCAGGTAACCGACCGGACGAGGTGATGGATGGGTCAGATAAGACTGTTGAGGAATGTGAAACTGAAAGTTGTGACCCAAAATACCTTTGCCCCGGAGGGTTGCCTCTCTATGTTGCCCTTGAAGGGAAAAATCGAGTGGATCTCTTCAAACGCCACAGAAGTGCCATGCTTGCATGGGTTGCACCCTCCGTTTCTTTATCGGCTGAGTCGCTAAAACTCATACGGCTGAAGCCTTTTAACGTATGGGCCATATGTCATGACGGCAGGATTTGTGTTCTTCCATTCTCTGACCCTGCCTCACCGGTCTATAAAGCGCTTAATGTAGCTATGGCGAAACCAAAATGGGATCTTTTAGCCCTGATAAAACTGCGCAATGCGCGAATCAGTGCTGTCAGTTTTCAGATGAGTAGCTGAATTACTGATGATTACCCCCTACTATAAATAAACCTCTGTTTTTATACGGGAAGAGATGATTCTTTTCCCGCATAATGCTTTTCAGATCCTCTGGGTTCCCCTGTTTTAAATTTTGATGCTGTAGCGTACGAAATCATCCAGGACAGCTATTCTGTCATAAAGCGCACGCGCCGGATTATTCGGTTTTGTCACCCAGTAAATTTTCGACCAATCATTTCTCTGTGCTTCATCATGGATGGCTTTGATCAGTGCACTGCCGGTTCCATTGCCTCTCACCTCGTTCGCAACAAAAAGGTCTTCAAGATAACAGATCGGCTGTGATGACCATGTTCCAGGGTGTATAACGCAAATAGCAAACCCAACCACTTGCCGTTCTGTTTCAGCCAGTCTGCACAGTAAACCTGAGTCCGGAGACAGGATTCTCTGCCATGTAAGCAATGTCACTTCGTCATCAAGTTCACTCTCATAAAAGGCCAGATAGCCTTTCCATAAGATCAGCCATGAGGCAAAATCACCGGCCTCGGCACTGCGAATTTTAACAGTCATCAAGCCTCCTCAGAAGTGGGTAATATTACCCGGCATCAGTTGCCGCCGCTCAGTTTTCAATGTCTTCAGCCACGAGCAGACAATCACCAAAACATCCGCGGCTATCAAACTCCTGAAATCCCAGGTACGTCATAAAACCGACATCAGAATTTGTGTCAGTTTTGTGTCCGTAAACCGGTAGCGCCGCCAGGGAGAGAGCCAGCAGGGTTTCATTCCAGTAGGGCTGATTTCTTCCATGCTTATGAAGGTGCGAAACAGAACGCACCCGGGAAAAACGAGCCGGCTTTATAATGCAGGACGCGTACGCTTCCGGGCTGTCTGAATCATCCAGAAGCATGATCCTGTAAAGCTGAGCCTGAGAGAGCTGTTTCACTGTTTCAGAAGCAAAATCGCTGTAGCCAATAACGATAAATGTATCATTTTTGGCCGTTCTGGCTGGAATGCTCCGGATAACCGTAACGTCAGACAGTAACGGGAAGTGCGTCAGCAAACGGTTTGCATAGATGTTGTCCTGTATAACAGCATAAACACGCCCCCCCTTATTTTCCTTAAGGCAGTTGCCAAGGCAGTACTCAATCAGGTCTGCGTTATTTTTCTGATATCTGAACGGCCTGAAGTCTCCGCCGGTGTCTAACTCACAGGCTGTCGAGGCCGGCAGCATCAGCGGGATTTCATATTCCCGGTACACGGGCAGCGCTGCGAGCGCCGCAAGGCTCGAGAAATGCCCAACGACGACCTCAGCACCCCATTCAGCCAGTTCTCTGGCAGCATGAGCGCCCCCTTCAGGAGATTTTCCGTCATTAACGATTTTAAGATTACTTTTCTTAAATTCCGGGAAATGTCTGAGGCTGTAATTAACAGCCTCAATAAACGTGCGCGTATGGCTGTTGGCATCTTTCCCTAATGCGATAGCCAGTCCGATTTTCATCATCGCGTTACCACGGTTACCTGCTGAGAGTACCTGATGGCTTTGCTTTCCGTTTCAGCCAGGCTGTCCCCCATCACGCCCAGGAAGCCGACAATATCATTACCTGAAGGAGGGCGCTTTATCACGTCACCGACGCTGGCTGTGATTTTCAGCATAAACGTCGAGGGATCCGCTGTTATATTCGTCGGTACGGAAATCGTGTCGATGATGCCAGCTGATGAAATAAGGCAAAGAGCGAAGGTGTGTCGTCCGGAAGGCGCGTAAACCCGATACGCCGGCTTTTTTCCTGAAGCCACATCAGTTAATGCTTTGATCGGGCAGTAGTCAGAGGATATCCGTGCCATGAAATCCAGTCCTCCCCCTCCGGGACGGGCGGCGATTTCAATGATATACGGCTTTCCGTTGTGGAAACGGATTTCAGCATGCATAACACTGCGCTCAAGACCCTGCGATAATGCACCTGAATGAACAGCCTGATGTACCAGCTGCAGCTCTTCCGCCGTCAGGCTCGTTGGGGCATGGTGAACATCATCATCGAATGCGTTGCCTTCCAGCGTAACGCGATCCACAACCGAGCCGAGAACAGTCACGCCATCCCAGGTAAAAGCTTCAATGAGAAATTCCCTGCCATTAAGATAAGACTCTACAAGCAGGCTGTTAGGTCCCAGAACATCGGTGATCCCTTCATTTCTGAACTGACTCATTTCAGATATGCCGATCAGTGCCCGGGGAAAAACGTCGGTTAGTTCCTGTGCGGAATTTACCTTATAGACAAACTGACTGGCTGATCCCAGGGTAGGTTTCAGGATGACCGGGTAGCCTAGCTTATCAGCGGCCAGGAGTGCGTCATCCAGCGCGGGAGTCATGCAGAAGTCTGGATGAGGCGCTCCGGCTTTACGATGGGCCTCACGCATGAATATCTTATTGCGGCTTTTCACTGCAGCATCCACGGAAATGGCCGGCAGGCTCAGCGCATTTGCTATAACAGACGTCGCGATGACACTGTTTTCTGCGAAGGTGAAAACACCATCGAATCTGAAATCCTGATGCAGCTGTGTTGCATGCCTGACCAGATCATCAATATTCATGCTGTGAGAAATAAAGAAACGTCCCGCCTTCCAGTGATCGCTTTCAGCCACACCCGACAGCACAAAGAGATCGACACCATAAGCTTCCACCTGCTCATACCGTGAATTGTAATAGCTGCCAAACTGACCGACTTCAATTGCCAGTAATTTCATTTTCTTTTTCCTTTAAAAACCAGAGTGGAAGCAAGGACAGATAAAGTGACGACCGCGCCAGCCAGAGCCACATAGCCGATCAGAATATTATGACCGTCTACCAGCCCACCGATAACGTACGTCAGTACCACGGCCAGCGTCAGGCCCACAGCATTGCTGAAGCCAAAAAAACGCCCGGTGTACTCTGACGGAATAGTGTTGAACATCAGTGTCCGGCATGAAATACGTGCCAGTCCAAAACAGACCGCGCCAAGCGGGAAGAAAATCATCAGCCAGGTAATGCTGAACTGAGGCTGTAATGCAATGAAGCAGGCATTAGCTATGTATCCAAAGGCGATGATCGCCAGGAGAGAAAAGCGCTTCTGCAGGAAAGGCGTGGCAGCTGCCGCGACAGCCACGCCCACGCCCGCCAGAGCATCAACCACACCCAGCACGCCGGCACCAGCGGCAAAATGCCTGGTGACTAGTAATACCAGAAGCATATTGCTAACCGTGACAATGACATTGCCTGTGCCATACAACAGCATCAGCCAGGGCTTCCTGATAACGGCGGCATCGCGGCCTTCCTGTTGCGCAGAGCTGCTGGCTGGTTTGTTCGCTTCTGCCGCGTGCTGATACGGGCGCAGCAGATAAAACAGTCCTGCGCTGAGAATGAACGTCATGGCATTAAGCACGTAGACAAAATCAACGCCAATAAGCTGTATGAGGAATCCCCCGACAGCAACGGAAACAAGCGCACCAATCTGCACGGCCATTTCCAGCCTGGCGTTAAATGCCGCCATGCGACCCGGTTCAACGGAGTCCTTGATAATGGCGTTATTAGCAGGAAAGAACATGGCCATGGTCATCGAAAGCATGAAGCTGCAGACAAAGATGGTCATGGCAGGATCAGCGAAGAAGCGGATACCCGACAGCACGCCCAATACGATCACGGCGTTAATCAGGTTGGTGATGATACAGATCTTCTTTCTATCGAAAACGTCCGAAAGCTTCCCGAACAGCACAGAGAAAAAGGCCTGCGGCAGCGCAATAAGTATAAAAAGTGTGCCGACAGCCTTAGCCGTTCCCATGCTCTGCGAAATGATAAGGGCGTTGGCGATAGTGAGTATCCCGCTTCCCAGCGTCGAGACCAGTGAAGCCGAAAGGATAAGTGCTTCGTTTTTTCTTCCGCGCTTAAGTATCACCGCAGAAGCAGGGAGAATGCTTTCATTACTCATAAGGTCACTCCATTGATAACGTGCTGACTGATTTGGTCTGACAGGGCCGGGGCAATTTTGAAAATTGAGGCATCGCAGGAATCCACGGTGACCACGCCTGTCTGAGGATCGGTGTACCAGTAAGGGGATGTCTGACGCTTCTCCGACGGAATCTCATAATATGCTGAGACATGGGATTGAACGTGCGTGTAGCTGATGTTCAGCTGCGCCAGCAGGTAGGCGCAGCATGCCTCAACCATCTCCGGCAGGGGGGACTCCGGAAATGAAAACTGGCTGGCGCTCAGTTTCAGGATACTTCTGTCCGGGGAAGGCACGCACCATGACCGTTTATCATCACCAAAGTGAAGAACGGGTTTTAACAGATCTTTTCTGCTGTCGTTAACGTGAACATCAAAATGAACCTGATAGTGAAGCCGGGCACAGGCACGTATGGCAGGCAGCCCCGCCTGCAGCGGCCGGCTTGTCGCAGAAACAACGGCTGAGTACTGTCTGTCTCCACTGATCCCCGCGAACAGACGCCCGTTCGCGAGGGCCATCAGGTTAACCGGCGTTACAGGCCGTAACGTTACATTGCGGCACTGGGTGAGTTCATCGAGCAGCTGCTGGCATATCTTCCGGGCATTAAGAAGAACCGCGTCACAACCGATAAACAGATGCTTGTCTGTGGAAAAACGGAATACCTGGGATTGTTCTGACGCCTGAGGCTCCTGAATGTAGCATCTGGCTCCGCGGGCGCGGTAGTGCCGCTCAAGCTCCAGAGTATCATTCAGGGGCAACAGTCTCAGGGATTCAGTCCGGCAGCCAAGTTCTCCACCGCTGCGCATAATAAGCGCCTCCCAGTAGGGCAATGAAGCCAATGCAAGCGGCTCCAGGCTGCCGTTATGCTCATGGATATGTTTCCATAACCGACCTGAAGCCCAGGAAAGATTTCCTGTGTTAGGGATATTTTCAGCATCATACAGATCAACGACTGCGCCCTTTCGGGCACAGGCGAGAGCAGTCATGATGCCGGTTATTCCGGCACCGATGATCGCAATTTCAGGACGCATAGGACTTACTGCTCGCATCTGAGCCGATGAGGGACAGTTCCGGAAGGCTTAGCACTGTAAAGGCGTCAGGCGAGCCGGCAGGCGCGATGGCTTCCCGAAGATCAATCATGATCAGCCCCATTCCGTTCAGTAACGCGACTATCTGACGGTTGATGGCCCAAAGGCTGAGACTGCTGTCTTCTGTTATCAGCTCCAGCAGACGGGAGATGTGGTTCAGTATCCAGTCTGCGAGCCGGCTCTGACTGAACGTTTCGATACGACAGCACTGATGAAGGCGCGAGGACATTGTTTCAACAATTTCTTCAACATTTTCAGCGTTATCGTCAACCCGGGCGTTCCAGTTTTGGGCGTTATACGCGCTGACAAGCAGATTCCAGGACGTGATGAGCCGTTCATTAAGGATCTGCTGAAGCGCCATCCGGCTGAAATTGTTCCGGTTGTGCTCAGGGCTCGTAAGACAGAGATAGAAACGGGCATAATCCCGGGGAAGTTCAGTGACGAGATCGCGGGCCCAGATAAGATGGCCCCGGCTGGTCGAGAATTTTGAATTTTCCAGCTCATAAAACTCGTTGGGCACGATGGTGTGCGGAAGGATATATTTTCCTTCGTGTGCCATGAGAAGGGCCAGATGAGTAACGCCCCAGAAATATGAGTTATCAAATCCCAGAAAATACATCAGCTGATTATCCGTGTCAGAACGCCAGATTGCGTCGGCTTCCGTCGGCTGCTCAGCTCCAACTTCACCGCAGGCGTTGCAGTACATTGACGCGGGCATCCCTTCAACCCAGGCGTTAAGTACCTGGCCCTCTGTCCCGGGAAAGAGGGATGGCAGGCCCCAGCTCACAGGATAGGTTACTGGAAAATCGATGAGTTCCCGGCTGAAGAGTTCATCCATCAGCTGCAGGATATGCGGGCGCCACAGGCCTTTTTTAGAGGCATAATAAGCCTCCAGCTCGTTTCTGTACTCTTCTACCGGAAATACCAGGATTTCCGTTTCACGGTACTCCAGCGGCTCGTAAGGCGACAGCGTCGATACCGGCCTTCTCAGCATGTCGAAGTTGTTGGGATGACCGCAGTTTTCACAAAGCCCTCCCCGGGAATGAGCCAGACAGACCGGGCACTCACCCGCTACAAACGATTCCACCATGAATTCACCGCGGTGGGCGGAATACGGCAGCTTGACCGTTTTCTTTTTCAGTTTTCCGCTCTCAAATAGAGGATTCAGAAACTGATAAACGCTGCTCTTATAACCCTCATCAAAGGGGGCGTAACCGTCAAGCTCAACACCCCACAACTTGAGGCTGTTGTGAATATCATCCGAGGACTGGCGGCAGAGTTGTTCCGGTGTGGTGCCCAGCTTTATGGCACTGGTAACCACATAAGTCTGGCTGTCATCAGTACCGGTTGCATAATTGACAGCTTTGCCGCTGACGCGCAGGTATCGGGCATAAATATCACCCGCCAGATATGGGCCGGCCATATGACCTACATGCAGATCTCCGTTCGGTGTCGGAGGAGGAGCAATAATCAGAGTCTTAGACATTCTGAGCCGCCTTATTATCTATACCGTGCTGATGAAGGAATTGGTCTGACATATCGGTGTCCCACCAAATGCTGTACATTTCAAAATCATCCTGACTTTCATTAACAACACAGTGTTGTGTGAAGGGCTTAAAATGAACGGTGTCACCCTGGCTGAATTTTGTTTTTTTACCCTCACACAATATAAAAGCCTCACCTTTTACAGCCACGAATATTTCATATTCATGATGATGATGAGGAGTCGAACTTTGTCCCGGAGAAATAACACACCATGAGCTTTCAAACGGAGCATTGAAATTCGCCCACGGGAGTGTCCTCTGCGCATGCAGATTATTCTCGAATCGCAGATTAGTGCGATCGAGTTCTTTAAAATAGTGCATATTTTTTCCCGTTATTCAGGCAGTGATATCGTCCAGGATTTCTTTTGAGCGAAAGGCTAAAACGCTCAGCAAAGAGTCGGCAATTCCATGCGTTTCTTCATTAGTTCCCTGCAGGTGAAGTGATACACCCTCCGCGCAGGGAATTTGTGCGCGATACTTGCGGCTCACATGAAGTTTTTCAATGTCGAATTGCTGAGAAATATTTTTGAAGAGTTCCGGCGTTTTGTTTTTAAAACCTGTACCCAGAAATACAAGGTCAAAATGCTCAGAGTGCGTCAGTCCGGTTTTATTGTCTTTCCAGGTGATCAGAACGCCATTAACATCGTCAACGGCATGCAGGATATCGCACTGCGTAAGCATTGTGGCGCGTTTCTCTGCCTGCATCTCCTGCAGGTAATGGAACCGGTATAAACCCGAGAGTGTAGCTGGAGCGACACCGGAGTAGTTCGTGGTATGCATAGCCGCCAGCGTTTTCTCACGAACCAAGGGGTCGCAGTCGAAGTAAGTATTAATATAATCGTTCTGAAACAGAGTGTTAGTGAACTGGCTCCCCTCATAGTTAACGAGTCCGATAGAGCGCATCATCATGGTTACTGTGGCATGCGGGAAAACGTCAATACAGGACTGATAAACTTCAACACTACTCTGGGCACCACCAATAACGCAGATGTTTCTGACGTCAGTTTTGTTCAGGTTTTCCAGTGAGGTAAGGAAGTGAGAGCTATGGATCACTTTTCCCTTTTCAATTTTCTGAAAAACCTCAGGAATATTCAGATCCCTTCCGGCACCAAAAATAAGCCGTCTGGCAACATACTGTTGTCCGTTCTCCGTCTGAACCTGCCAGGCACAGACTTTTCCCTCTCCGGAAACTTCAGGGCTGACAGACACGACTTTACTGTTATAAATGACTTCCGTTTTGCTTAACTGATTTGCGACCCACTGCAGGTAATTAGATATTTCTTTTCTGTAAGGGTTGAACGTCTGAAGATTAATAAAACTTTCCAGTCGGTTAGTTTTATGCAGAAAGTTAAGAAAGCTGAATTTACTTGTGGGATCACGTTGAGTAACCAGATCTTTTAAAAAAGAGACCTGGGACTGGGCTTCGGGGAAAAGCATTCCGCGATGCCAGCACACTGATGAGTCTTTTTCCAGTATTACAGAGGAGTGAATATTATGTTCCGATTCATTTTCTTCCAAGGCCACTCCAACTGCAAGATTGGATGGACCTGATCCTATCATTAACAGGTCGACACTTTGCATAAACACTTCCTGATTCAAATTAATGAATAGCAATGCCAGCAAATTAATTTGTTGACATATACTGCCGTTTTCCCTTGGCACATATTTAGCAAGCTAATTATTTTTCTTGTTTGCAAAATTGATTTCATAAAGCAACAAGAAAGTATCATTACGTTAACTTACAAACAAGACTCATTAATTAACCATAGTTAATATGGTGGAATATATCACTGGATATGGTTCTGACAGAGTTTAAAATATGGATAAGTGATTTCGGGAAGGGTTTTATCTCTTTGAGAGATTTATTTGATAAAGTGACATTCAGGAAAATAGTAAAAAAAATGTCACAGCAATGAAGCGAAAGGATAAAATGTAGGGATACTTGCGGCATCCACAGACAGATCTGCATGCTGTTAGAGCGTAGACCATAAACCGTTAATTCAAGGTGTTTTATGCCAGTTATTTTTGAAGTTCTTCAGTACACGCTGAAGAAGGGAACAGGTCATCAGTTCCATTCCGTTATGCTTAATCAAAGCATACCCCTGCACATCGAATGCGGCCTGAAAGTGGTGACTTATGGTAATTCTCTCGACGACTCTGATAAGTATTTCCTGATCAGAACTTTTCCTGACATCGGCACAATGGAGCAGAAACTTGAGGCGTTTTACGCTGATGAACGGTGGCGTAATGGCCCTAGAACAGCCATTGTTGACATGATTGAACAAAGCCATCGAGTATTGCTTGAAGAGTTTAACTTTTAAAATTAATTACGATGAATCAGGTGTTTAACATGTAATTAAACTTCTAGGTGAGGACAGAGTAAGGCCAGATCAGCATGCAATAGTCCGGCTTACCGTGGAGAACTCAGATGTATGAGGACGGATGCTGCCCGTTTGCATCACTATCTATGGTGGAAAGCGACCCGGCAGGGTTTCGCGCCCCGCTGGCATTAACTTAATGACCAGTTGCAGGTTAGGCTAGAGCAAATTATTTGCAATTTAGCGCTTTACAGTAATTTCGTGGCGCATGGTTTCACTCTGCCTCCGATTCGTAATCTCTGTTCAAGCAGTGCTTTTTCATCCGGTTCGTCAGAATAGAAATTTGTATTTGAGTTAGGCCAGAATTAGTAGTGAACCAAGAATTATTGGTGAGTCAGCAGTGTTACCAGGGCTATCGGTATCATCTAAATTTCTCCAGATGGTACCTTGCGCGATGAATTATAGTGACTACATTCCTCCCTCGGCCTCCCTTCCTCTGACTAAACCCGGCATGACGCCCGCTCTGCGGGGGAAGAGGAAAGAAGGCGCGTAACGTAGACCGTCATATCAATACGCCTGGAAAAGGTCGCATTGATATGACGGCCGTCAAACCGATGCTCAGGACATTAAAGCATTCCATACTTCTGTTCACGGGCCTCAAACGCACGTTGCCCGCCTTCCAGCACGTCACAGATCGCCCTGCGCATGCTGTTGTCATCCTCGTGCCCGCCATACTCCAGCGCGCCTCCGCGGTAGCTGATCACCTCATCCTCATTACTGGCCACGATAACCTGCTCGGCGTCACTGTTTACCACCAGATTGGCATTATGCGTGACGATAATTACCTGCCTGTACTGCTTGATTTTTCTGAATAAAGGTACGAGATTGTGCATGATAAAGTCATTATCCAGGTCGTCCTCCGGCTGATCAAAAATAAAGGGCGAGCCGAAGGTGTCGGTAGCAAGCTTAAGGCACACATAGAAGGTCCCGCGCTGTCCGGCGGACAGTTTTTCAACCGTTTTTCCTTTGTATTCAAACTCTGCCCTGACTGTCAGGTAACGGACAATAAGTTCCGGACTGCACAGGTACCGCAGCAGTGCATGGGGGCCCTGACTGTTAAAATATTCGCTCTTCCACAGGAAGCTCTCCAGCGATATTTTCTTACCAGGCTCTTCAGGAAGCGTGATGATGTCCTCCCCTTCAATCAGCGCCAGAAAATCCTCAATCGAGCGGATCTGAAAGGTCTCCTGCAGCCTGACCTCCGGCAGCGTTTCGCCGGATGCCCTGAATTTTCCCCGGTTGAGGCAGTCGAGCATGCCACGGTAAAAAACGGACAGGTCTAAATACGGCTGCCCGTAAATGCGGATATCACGGAGGATCTCCTTCACCAGTTCCTGCTGTGCCGGTGTCAGATGCGCTTTCTCCGTCAGCGAAGCGAAGCGGGTGTTAATGACATCGGCCTGCGCAAGCATCCGGCGCACATAGGTTCCGCTCAGGACCGCCCGCTGTGCCACATCCCGGCGGCATTGCTCAACCCGCTGCCGGATCTCGTCCTGTCTGAGGTCCGCCTGCTGGATCTGTGCCTGATAGCCGCGGATTTTTTCCAGCACGCCTGAAATATCCTGTTCGATACCCTGTTCACGAAAGGCGGTGGTGATGCTCGCGTTGTCTTCACCGATCCGGTCCAGCGCCTGCTGCTGCGCAGCCGCATAGGCGGTAATGCCAGTCCGAAGTCCGGACAAATCAACCGCCGGCACCGGCGTCCCTCCTGCCGGTACCCGGTTCAGTTCGGCGATGCGGGTGTTCAGGCCGGACTCGGCGGCCTCTGCATCACGGATCAGGCTGCCGGCAGTTTTAATGGCCTGCGTCAGCGCCGTCACCTGGGTACCGTTGATCCGGAAGCGCTCAATAAGGGCCCTGTTCTTCTCGCTGGTTAGCGTGTTAATTTTTTCCTGGGCGATCCTGACAATTTCCTGATGATATGCAGTCGTATTGATCCGCTGCTGCTGCGCATCGCGCAGGGCGTAGTAATCACGGAAGGCGCGGTAGTTGCTGAGGTTACTGTCCAGTTCTGCGTCAGCAGACGACGAGAGTTCCGCGACAGCGAAGCGGAGCATTTTCTTGATCTCATCGCTGATGAGACCGGGCTGCTGACAGAGTGTTTTGATTTCTCCCTGCGAAACGTGAAGGTAGTCATACCCGTCTGTGCGGGCGTCAAATACCACCTTTTCCCCGTTTGCCTTATCCAGCTCCACTACCAGCCGCTCCACGCTTACTGCGCGCTCCTCGCTTCCGCGGGCCGCAGCTCCAGCAAAGCAGGAGCGCAGTGCGTCCAGCAGAAGGCTCTTTCCCGTGCCCCGCCCGCCGATGATGGCCACCATGTCCGGATTCAGCGGTATTTTCAGCTTTTTAAACCGGAGGGTCTGGCCGTCAAAGATGGTGCCCTCGACGGTGATGTGGCTGAAGTGGACTTTCGGGATCCGGCGTGCGGGCCAGTCCTCACCCAGCTGCAGGCGCCCCTCCGGCTCCAGCAGCGCCTGCCGGAGCCCCTCAAATGTTGGCAACGCCTTGACCCAAGTACAGGCGCGGCCAATATGATCAGCCCGGTGCGCGTCCGAGCAGTAAAAAACGGGCTTAACTGCTGCGCCGGGATAGCGCGTCGTTGTCAGGAAATAGTCCCTGTCGCGGGGGCCGCCGAAGATCATATGTCCCTGACGATCGATCTCTGTGGCAATGGCTGCTGAACGCCCGCCTGCGCCCGGACGATAGCCACCGTAACCGTTCGGGCAGACTGCCACGATGTAATCGATAAAGGGTCTCAGCGAGGACGAAAGGTGTCCGAGCAGCTCACTGAGATTAACCACGATGGTGTCCACGTCATGTCCGCTGTCACGCACGCTGCTCTCACAGGCGTATACTTTTTTTCCGCTGTCGTCGGTCAGTTTCAGGGGAAGCCTGGACAGAGTGTCGTTAATTTTTGCGGTACACAGCCTTTCAGAGAACAGGACGTGCACATTAATAAACGCTTCGTCCTTATTCTGCTGATCGAGACGGAATTCCACGTTACCGAGCACTGTAATATTCAGATCCTGGCGGGCAATTTCGTCGCGTATGAGTTCAAGCTCATCCTGACGGAAGTAGAAATAGTTGGTCAGGCCGATCAGGGACAGCTTCTGCTCCCCGAGTTTTCTGACAAAACTTTCCGTGTCGCAGTGGCCGCTGTAATTATTGGCCAGCCAGGTCATCGGACCGTGAAGATGCAAATCCCATTTATTCCACTCTGAGCCTTTCATTCACTCCACGTCCTTATTTGAGAATTGTCTTATCGACATAGTAATGAAGGTTTTTGCAGCTTGCCATGACTTTGCTCCAGATCCTTTTGTTCAAGAGATGCTCTCACAGGCTTATTAAAATGCCTTCCGCATTAAAACGTTCTGTTAGCAGATTTTCGGAAATTAAAGCCTATTTATGCTGAAAGGCTTTAATGCTTCATGTGAGCAGCTTTTTTTGCACGCTCCTCTTTATGAGGCCTGTCTTTTCTTCATCAGGATCCGGAGATCCGGAAAAAGGCATAAGCGGATCTGTACTTTTCGTTTTATGAACGGTTATATCCCTGTATCCCGTAATTTTTCTGTCCCTCTGTGTATTACAAGCCGTTGTTTAACATTCTCAATCGTTTATGCTTTGAGGGTCTGTCAGCACAGCGACAGATACATCGTCCTGCCGGGCATTCGGCCCGGGGGACAAAACATCAAAACGACGGAGATTAAGCCTATGGCTTATGTAAATCCTTACCAGAAAGGCGGTGATCAATATGTGTTCAAAATCAGGGGTAAACCTAAACGACGAAGTTAATCAGGCTGTTGAAACTTCTGTAAATGCAGGCATGAATGAACAGGACGTGGCAGCTCTCGATAAAATCGGGAAATTGCAAGACGAGCAGCTCCAGCGGTCCGAAATGACCGATACATCAGGAACTGAGGTGTTCCGGCTTCAGCTCGGTAGTCACGGCGGAAGCAGCGTCTTTTTCAATCGTAATGGTGAGGATTGCCGTTACAGTCTTAATGATGGTGTGAATGGTTCCATGTACGTGGCCCGAACACCTGACACGGCAATGAAGGAAGTGTTTCAGCATAAAAAAGGGCTCAGGGAATCGGACCTCAATAATTACATGATGGGAACCGTAGTTATTGAGAAAGATATCAGGGTCCTTCAGGTCAGTAAGTTGATTAAAGGCAGTGATTTGACGTTGCATGATGTGACAACGGCAACACGTGCAGTTACTCATCATCTGGCTGAAAAGGTTCATTCAGCAGGGTTTGACGGAATGGAGTTTCCGTCAAATGTCACCGGTGACCCATGCCTTGTTCTTTGGCATGACGATCCGGCCGGAATCGGGCTGGCCACCACCCGGAGCCAGACAAGTCTCAGTCAATATGAATATCAGGGTAAGGAAGCGGCGGATATTCTTGTTTATGAATTGGGAATTCCTGTTGAGGAATAACTGATAAAGGGGGGGCAAGCACCCCCTTTCATTAAACTGCGTTCTGTGTGCCGTAGTTGCGGGCCAGTCTGCGTAATTCATTCATCACTTTTTCATCCGGATTGCCTTTCAGAACGTCGGCAACGGTGAACGTACGCCCTGCAGGGTTCAGGCCATCCAGGACAGTATTTCTCTGTTCCATAAAGAAAGAATATTTCATTCTGTCACTGAAGCTGCTCAGCATAGGCAACAGTTCGGCCACACCCCGGAGCACACCTTTATCGGAGATCCCTTCCTCATCAGTGAACTGAAAAACCGGGTAGTAAAACTCACCATCAATATCAAGGGCAAGCAACTGATCGGTATCTTTCCAGGTTTTAACCGTTGGTTTACTCTTGCCCACCATTTCTGCAGCTTTAGCTGAATTGTAAATCCCGCCGTCATTTTCCAGCGTCTGAAGGAAAAGAGCCTTACTGTGTAAACGTCGCTGCTGGCGTTTTTTTTCCGGCGTTAGGCTGTTAACTGCACGGTTTTCAAGAAACTTCAGAATGGTATCAATGGTAAAAACCGCGTCGGTATTCCCCATACTCTCAGGAGCAATCGGAGTTTTACCGGACCGGACTTCCTCTGCCAGGTCCTGAAAAAAATTCTGAAGACGCTCTGCAGCAATGCTGTTGTCGATAAAGTTATGCATAGTGGAGGAACGATCATTTCCGTTTCGTTTTTGGGTTGATGTGTTCATAAAACCTCCTTTTCGATTTCATGTGATTAAGATTACGATAAATCGTTAAGTTGTGCAAGTTTTGTTCTTGCACCGTTTTTTATAGTTTTTAGTTATTAATCTATGTGTTTTTTTTGTTTTTACTAATCATATCATTTTCAGATCCGAAAACTGAAAAAGTCGGAAGATCGAAAAAGCCGCATTTGCGGCTTATCTGGTACGGTCTGTAAAACACCCCCGGATATGACAATCAGACCTTCAGGGTCATTCTATGAGTTTTCCTGTTGCGTCGATTACCGGTTGCAGGCTTTTCAGTAATTCCTTCAGGTCATACATGCTTGTGCAGCAAGAAGTGGTTGGCTGATCCGGATTGACGAAGGGGTTATGGCTGATTGCCATTTGGCCCTTCATTGCTGCCATGTTTTCAATAATCATGAACCAGCCGCAGTCGTTGATTCTATTGAGGATGTAGGTCAATTCATTGTTCAGGAGCAGCCGCGAATCCATCAGACGCTCTATCTCTTTTTGTAAACGTACATTTTCATTCTGAAAATACTGAAACCAGTCTGCACGTACCTGCGTTGGGCTGAACTGAACGACTAAGGGTGCAGTTCTGCTGAAAGGGTCAATCCCCGTAAAGGCACTAAGAAATTCATCCGACGTTGAGTGATAGCCCAGCGTGGCAGAGATCTCCTTCAGGTGCTGCTTAAAACTTTTTGATATCCGTGTCAGGATAAAATTAACAAAGGAGGCGCTGGTCTTTTTTTCCGCATAAATCGGCGGGTGAATGCAGAAGATATAAAAAATGTAGCTGGCGATCACCGAGCCAAGAATACCTTCCACTACCGGACTGACCGCAGACATAAAATGCAGCGGAGCGGAGATATTGTTCAGAATCAGCATCTTGATCAACAAAATCGCGAAACTGCCGAGGCCAATCCAGTGATAAAGCGGATCTGCCGAACGGAAGAATCGCCACGCCGCCGTGCATTTACCCTGTTTCTTTTTAGTCATTGTTTGACTTTTCCTCTCTTCTTTCAATCAGGTCAGGCTGTTAAGCGACGCTGTCCGGCATAGTTTCTCCTATTCTTAATCCGGCTGAGTTCTCAGCCTGCGGTACGATATTTGAGATTACGATGCGCAGCTTTAGGATTTGCGTCAGGTTGGTGTTAGGAACCAATGGCCCTCGGGTGTATGACCTCTCACAAAGACCGCAGATTTTGACCCCGGCTGAAGCCGGGGTTTTTGCGTTTGGGCTTTAATATTCTCGTCTGTGACAGGCCCTAACTCCGTAAAGACATCCGTTTATTGATTAACTCAAACAGCTTTTCAAAGCGAGCCAGCTCTTCATCAGAGAGGAGCATATTGCCGGCATCTTTCAATTTACTGATAAAAGCTCTCGCGGGTTTTGCCTTAATGAACTTTGATTTTCCCTGATTAAGAGCATGCTCAATCTGTTTGACAATGCGGGGGATATTTTCATTCAGCGTCATATCGGCCGGATTAAGGTCGTAGCTTTCACCGACCAGCTGCAGAAAAGTGCTTCGGTCGAAAAGGTCCTCAATGTCACACTCATCCCGCGGCTCTTCCAGCGCATCCGAAACAAAGAGTACATTTTTCCTGTTCAACATGCCCTGTTGCAGTAGTTCTGCAGACGTTGCCCGGCTCTGTTTCTCATCATCCAGCAGGACCACCACATTCAGGTTCTGCGAAGAAAGCAGGGATACCATATAGGAAACACGCTGGGCACCTCCTGCAGGGGTGATGGTAATTTTACTGCTCAGACCTTTTCTTCCAGCTGAGTTGAGGAGGTCAGAAATTGTGCTGAGATACCAGAAGTCAGTGATACCTTCGACAATCAGGTTATGTGAGCCAATGAAAAGCGACTGAGCGATGTCATACCCCAGTGCGGCCTGCAGAGGGAATAACGTTGTTGAATCGCCGCTGGGATCGTTCGTTACCGTTGTGCCCTTGTCTTCCGCAATAGAAACCGTTTTGACGTCAGAAATGCTTTTGATCGGCACAAGAAACGGGGAATGAGTGGTAAAAATTATCTGGTTATCAAAGTCATTCGTCAGGTGGTTGAGTAAATCAGTCTGTGATTTGGCATGCAGATACAGTCCCGGCTCATCCAGCAGGATTATTGCGTTTTGCGCTTCACCGCCTTTCGTATCGGCAAAAAAGGTGATGTAAAATGAGAAAAACCACTTAAAACCCCTGCTTCTCTCATCAAGATTAACCTCAACGTCGTAGGAATTGTTTGAGTCCGAGACGTACGTATCGAAATAGTCGCTGTCCACATTAAACCGGACTTTAAGGGGCTTGTCCTGCCACAGCCTCCGGATTTCAGAGGTCACTACGGCTCCGGCACGGTTAACCAGCTGATTTCGGACCTCAGACTCATTTCTTTTGGCCATCAGCTCGGCTGCGTCAATGCCCGCCACTTTGCAGAGCTTTTCAAAATTGATATCAGCCTTGCTCTGGTTGTTCTGCTGTTTCCGCTGGATATACAGTGCCATGTGGTGATGCCCGTCGAGCTCTGGGTATTCATCAACCAGTACAAAAACGGGTAGCCTGGACAACACCCACTTTCTGGCTGCAGCCTGCCTGGCATCGTCGCCGGTGATTTCATCGAGCTTATCTTCAATTCCAATCAGCGCATCCTCTGATGGGGATTTGAGTTCAATATCATGCTTGGTCAGGTATTTTCTCAACTCCTGCGGCTTGCCTTTTGCCTGTATTGACCAGGCAATAGGCCTGTCATCAGATGGTGTCAGAGCAGTACAGATAATTTTTATTAACTGCAGTTCGGCCTGATTTTGCTCCGTGTTGTTTTCGGGCTTGTCGAAGAAAACCTCAATCTGCGCAATGATGGACCTGATGTCTTTTTTAATCTGCTGATTGTCAAACGAAAAACCTTTTAATCCTGTAAAACCGATGTAGCGGGTTTCTCCGCTGTAGCGTCTGCTGATCTCGACGGAAGTGCTCCCCTTTGCACGGGGATATATCTGGGCAAGTTCGGTCAGTTCGCTTTCTGATAATGACCATTTGGAATCGACCACGGGTGTGTCGGGGGTGCATTCGCTCAGTTTTCTGTTACGCGGAAAATCCTTGATGGCATTTAGCGCGTTAAACCCCTCCGCGGGGTTGAGGCTGTGTAAGGCAAGCAGCAGGTTTGTCTTTCCGCTTTCATTTCTGCCCAGAATGGCCGTCAGCTTATCGGTGGTGATCACTTCACTGTCAAAGACAGATCTGAAATTCTGTATGCGAAAACTTTCAAGTTTCATTTGCCGTCCTTATTTAAGCAGTGCAGTTACGATTGCGGTTACAGATGACAGGAAGGCAAGCCCCATGGCTGACCAGATTTTGATGTTATTGCTTTTTATCTCGAAGCTGAGCCTTTTATTCTGTTCTTCCACCGCTATCATTTTGGTGACCAGGTCCAGCATGATGCCCATTTCTGCGGCGCTAATAGGCGGCGAATCACGGGCGTCTGTTTCTTCATTTTTTTTTCTCCGGGCATAACGAAGATGGATCATAAAAAGCGGTTCGCCCTGAGCGCTGAGGTTGCTTGACCGCCGGAAAAAGGCAGGATAACTGATCAATACCCTTTCTATCTCACCCATGTTCATGCCGATGCTGTCTGCAATATTTCTGGGGGTTCTGCTGTTCCAACGCTCATGCGCGCCAAGGTGCTGTATAAGCGCCGTCAGATAATGAAAATCGCGTACAAAAGAAACTTCAGGTTTTTTGCCAGAGGATTGCAGCGTGGAAGACATACGCGTCCTTATAAATTTTAATAAAATGAACTGCACTTAAATAATAAATGTAATAAAGGCCACGAAGTGGCCTTTTAAAAAATATATTCTCAGTCTTTCAGATTATCGCGGACATATTCATCGACTGTATCTGCGATCGCGCCTGCGACGGCCGTCATTACGGTGGGATTAAAGTCTTCAAACTGGCCGTCTGAGTAGACGTCAAACTGGCATTCGCCGGCCACAAACTGGAATCCCAGTTCTGATCCTTTTTCATCGAGGAGAGCCTGGCAGGTGTACAGCCCGTCTTTATCCGCGAGAAAGATGCGGTGCGGGAGTGTGGGAAAGCGAAGGCAGGCGGGCGGAAGCTGCGCGGCCTTTTCACTGAGCATGATGTCAACACGCCATGCACCGTACTGGTAGTGCGCAGGTTTGGTTACGGCAACCTGACAGAATTCACCGTCACGTTCGAAGTCCCGGGCATCGGCCGAAATTTCATCCAGATGGTGCAACCGACGCAGTTCATTGACGTTAGCGTAGTACCGGTAGTAGGCGTCACCGGAAACAGAATAGAATATCTTCTCCCAGGCTTGGCGCACAATATCCGGAGAAGACACAGCGACCTTCGCAAAGAGTGCAAACCACAGAGCGGTCCCTTTGGGGATCCACTTATACCCCTTAAGTACCTGGTCAGCCCTGACGGTAAGGTAGCGGGTGTTATCCACCACTATGCGCTGCAGCTCTTCATCACTGCGGATATTGAGCAGTTCACACATTTCCATATTCCATCGTGTGCCGAAATGATTTTCAACCTGATGGTCACTGACAACGGCACCGACATGTCCCGCTACCACTTCGTCGAGCGCGCTGACAAGCTTGCTGAGCATGCTAAAGGTTTTGATGCGGTCGGTCAGGTGCTCTTCTGCGATTTCCCGCAGAATAACCGATTTGGGTTTGTTCCACAGGATCGAAAGATCAGTCAGCGTGCGATCGAAGGAGCGGGAAAAACCGCGTACGGTATAATCCACCGTGTCTTTTTCATTAGACATATGATAAACCCTTTAGGTCAGATGTTGTGTGTTTGGCCGGTCCGTAAAATCTTGGCGGAGCTTGCGGACTGGCCTCTTATCCCCTTAGTGCGTCATAGGGGTGGCGCTGTTGATGACGCAGCGTTGATTTAGACGCTAGCACCCTGATAAGAATCCTGCAAGCTTTTTATTTTGACCTTCCTTCTGCGCATCATTAGCTTCCCTCCTGAATAACTAAAACTCTCTGCAAGTCCATGAAGACTGATTTTTATGACCCGCTGCCTGCTATTTGTTCACGCTTCTTATACCGGATCCGGAAAGTACCAGAACCGGATCTTTCCTCCCCGGTGGCGGTTTTCTGCGCAGCTCACTATATGTAGTGGCTAATTCACCTGGTTCGGCTACCAGATGTAGGGTTCTCGCTGCGAAGGACCTCCGACAAAGCGGGCTTTTCCCCGCCCCGCCGCCGTGCTACGCTTCCGGTTACTGCCATATATGGAAAAAGTCGGATCATGCGGATAGGGTGATGCGGTAATTGCAGTTTGAAATTGTAAGCGTGCTTATTTATGTGATTATTACTATTACTTAATTAATTACCATCTGGAGTATTAATTCAATGGATAAAGTATCAGATGTAAAGGTTTTTAAAATTGATAATGAACTTGCTGAAGAAGCTGTGGTTGCTAAGAAAATTTCGGACTTTCTTGGTCAAGGTTTCGAGCATTCTGATATCTGGCTCAGGAGGACGCAGCGCACATTCAAAAGTAACTCCTTCGAAAACCAGTACGATCTAGAAATCATCGCCGGCAGCATCCGGGTGATTGGTAAGGTTGTTAACCGTGAGGTCGTTCCTGAAAAAGATGCCGTACTCAAAAAGCTTCAGACAGACACCGGCTCTCCCGTTATGGGAGAGAATCAAGAAGTCGAAAACTTTAACGTCATTCACCAGCACATTTTTAGCAGTCAATCTTCACGTCAGAAGAAGGTTCTTCACGCCTGCTTAGACAAATCGGAGAAGGAGAACAGCATTGATGATGACCCGATAAACGAAATAAAGAACAAAAGGTTATAAGACCGTGGTATTCAGTTTTAGGCCACGCAGTACAGAGAGGCGGGGCCTAAAGTCTATTGAACTTGATGAAGGGATGTTTAGGAATGAATGATGCTCGCTGACTATATTGCTGACAGCCTTTCATCAGTAGTTTCCCATCCGGTTACGGTGCAGGTGATCAACCAAGGGCCGGGCATATGGGGGAGTGTGGCCGCCGGGTTGATTACTGCGGGGGCGGCGATTGCGGCGGTGATGCTGACCCACCGTTTTACTCTACTCCGCGAAAAGCAGGCGTCTGAGGAAAACCGGCGGCGCGAAGAGCACTATATCGCCACTGAACTGGTTTTCATGCTGGAGCGATTCGCGGAAGAGTGCGCACGCGTTGCGATGGATGATGGCGAGCTTATCCCGCCAGCTCCGGGTAAGCAGTGTGAAAGGAAACACACTGTAGAAGAGCCGAAGATTAATCTGGACGGCATAACCGGCGACTGGCGCGTTTTAGACCCCTTGCTTATGTATCGTATCCGGGAGCTTCCTGTTCTTCAAATCGAAGCTGATCGGAAGATTAGCTATGCCAACGAAAGTGATTCGCCACCTGATTACAGCGAATATTTTCATGAGCGTCAGTATCAATACGCTCGGCTGGGACTAAAAGCCCTCATTCAGGCTAAACACCTGCGTAAATCCTCGAGGTTGCCGGATACCCGCGTGACGAAATGGTCGGCTCAGTCTCTTTTATGGAGTGTATGGCGAGTGCAAAGGCATCGTATTTCAAAAGAGGCAATTGAAAACCGCGATTTCAGCGATACACAATTTGAGGATATGGACTTATGAGCAGCCTTACTGGTTTTGTCTCTCCAGTTACATCGTCCCAGTTGCCCGTGGCCATCGACTACCCCGCCGCGCTGGCACTGCGGCAGATGGCCGCACAGCATGATGAGTATCCACAGTACCTGCTGGCTCCCGAGGTCAGCGCCCTTCTTCATTACGTGCCGGATCTGCACCGGAAGATGCTGTTCACCACTCTCTGGAATACGGGGGCGCGCATCAACGAAGCGCTTGCGCTGACCCGAGGTGATTTCAGCCTGGCACCGCCCTACCCCTACGTGCAGCTGGCCACGCTGAAGCAGCGTGGAGAAAAAGCGGCCCGCGGGCCAGGACGCGCGCCGTCAGGCATGGTCCCTCACCGGCTGGTTCCGCTGTCCGATCCGCAGTACGTGGCCCAGCTGGAGATGATGGTCGCCACGCTGAAAATTCCGCTTGAGCGACGCAACCCGGAGACGGGGAGGACCGAGAAGGTCAGGCTCTGGACAGTCACCGACAGGACGGTGCGCACCTGGCTGAACGAGGCTGTTGACGCCGCCGCCGGTGACGGAGTCTCGTTCTCCGTACCGGTGACGCCGCACACCTTCCGCCACAGCTACGCCATGCACATGCTTTACGCGGGGATACCTCTGAAGGCATTGCAGAGCCTGATGGGGCACAAAAGCATGAAGTCGACCGAGGTCTACACAAAGGTGTTTGCGCTGGATGTTGCTGCGAGACATAGAGTGCAGTTTCATATGCCGGGAAATGAGGCGGTAGCATTGCTCAAAGGAATTGACCGTAATATTTGAATGATTGCATACTCTTTGAGAATCCTTTAGATGCTTAAAGAGTGTCTTTTGAATATCTATCGTATATACGTTAAATCCATAAAAGATATACATATAGTAAAACTAATTCTTGCTCTCGCAGATCAACAATGTTATAAAATCTCGCATCAGATATCTTATGCATATCTGATGTAGATTTTTCGCATATCTATAGTGTATACGATGTGGTCTTGTTGAATGCTCATTTGATATTCCTACAGGCGGATTTTATGACTGTTATCGTTATGGCTCACAATAAAGGTGGTGCCGGTAAAACTACCTCTTCAGTGCACGTTGTCGGAGAGCTAAAACCTGCAAAAGCTTTAGATCTTGATACTCACAGAGGGTTATCGATAATTCATGGTCTTAGACCAGAAGATAAGCAAATCCCTATATCGATCCCTGAAACTCAGGAAGAATTAATCAAAGAAATTAGTGCGTTTAAGAGCACTGATGAACTGCTTTATATCGACTGCGGCGGCTTCGACTCCGATATGACGCGTACTGCGGTAGCATTTGCTGATCTGGTGATTGTACCTGCTAAAGACTCTCTGCCAGAACGTATTGGTCTGATGAGTTTTGATAGTGTATTGGGTGAGATTAGTGAGATCGTAGGCAGGCATATTGAGGCCCACTTGTTTCTCTGTAAGACAAACCCTAACAAAAAACATTACCCAAAACTTGACGCACTACTCCCAACTTTTAAGCACATAAAATTAATGAGCAGTCGCTTATCCTATCGTACTGCGGATTTTGAAGAGTCTCTTGAATCAGGATTTGGTATCACTGAATCATTACATGGCCGAACTACCGCTGGAGGTAAAGAGGTGAGATCAATGGTTGAGGAGATACTAAAAATTGTCAAAGAAACATAGATATCTATAGGATGCCTTAGAGATTCTTATGGTGTATTCTTTGCATATCTATCAAGCATCCGTTATGTATTTAAGGTGTATTTATGAATAAGAAGTTTGATCTGGCGGCGCAGCAGGAAAAACTCAGTGGTTTAATGAATTCTGCAAAGTTGAAGACCACTGCGGTTCCTGATGCTGTACCTGGTAAAGAAGCTTCATCAGAAATCAAAACGTCACACAAAAATAAGTCCCGAAGTAAGAATTTACGAGCGGTGCCAGAAACCTATTTTGAGGCACATGCTTCACTAAAAGCAGCAAACAAGACTTCCCTTGATTTTAGCTCGTACATACTTGAAGCGATACGTGCAAAGTTAGAGAGCGATGGTGCTTTAGAACAGCATAAGTAGTGACAGAGCAAGTATCTTTTGTGGGGTCATCGTGCATCTAATGAGTATGCAGAGTGTATCTTAAGTGTGCTCATTGTGCGCATTATTGATGTGCGAGGGTTTATGTCTTTTTGGGGATATATAACTGGATTCTTAGGGCTTTCAAAGTTAACAGAGAAATCCAGGAAGAATGCTGCAGAGTGGGGTTTTCTTCTCAGTACTCTGTTTATCGTGCCGCTTTTTTTCCTGCACGATGCCAGTGAGCTGGTCAAAATCGGCATGCAGCTGCTGTGGGGAGCCTGCGTTTCGCGCGCAGCCTTTCTGGCCAACGGCGGCTGGAAGAAAAAAAACAGCGATCAATAGATAGTTAACGCAGAGAGTTCGATGGAAATTCAGGAAATGCTAACTCAGATGCGCGGTCAGGGGATGACCATCAAAACGGTTACCCAGTCTGCCGGTATGTTTAAAGGTCCTGTCCGCAGGCGCCGCCCGGCCTTTGACGACTGGCTTCATCAGCTTTCACATAAAGACAGGCTTCCACGCGGACGTTACTTTGGCGGAAAGCGTCCGGGCAGACCCCTGATCATTGTGGATGAGTTCTGGCAGCAGTTTTCCTGAGAGCGCAGGGCATCAGGTACGGAACACGTTTCCTGTGCCCTGCGGGCCCCGGCTACATAACGCGCGCCACCGGGATATCACTCCAGCGCGTGGTCCACGCCGGTGAGAGCATGTCCCGCCTCATTTTCCATTCCGTATTCACGCCCTGACCGGCAAACCACATGCTGCCCAGCCCAGACTGATTGATGCCGTCCAGCACCTTCATCAGCTGCGCGCTGTTGGCCCGCGGCTGCGCATCGTCAAAGAGGTTCAACTGACTGACGCCATGCGGCGTGAAGTCATCGAGCATCACGCCAGCCTTCATGTACCTGCGGCCGTCCAGCCAGATGCGGTCGAGCGAGCGCATGGCTGCCCCGATGATATCGCGCGTGTCCTGTGTCGGCTGGCTGAGCTTCTCGCCGGCGCTGTTGCCGTAAAACACCTCGTTTTCCGTATGCGGCGACGTCCGGATAAACACGCTGATGCGCCGGCAGAATTGCCGTTCTCCCCGGAGCTTCTCTGCGGTGCGGGTCGCGTACTGGCACAGGGCCTGCTGCATGGCCACTTTTGAGGTGATGCGCTCGCCAAAAGAGCGCGAACAGCAAATCTGCTGTTTCGCCGGGGGGAGCTCCTCAAGCGGAATACAGGATTCCCCGTTGAGCTCACGCACGGTCCGCTCCAGCACCACGCTGAAGTTTTTACGGATGAGCGAGGGGTTTGCACGCGACAGCTGCAGGGCATTTTCAATACCCATCAGGTTAAGTCTTTTTGCGATGCGCCTGCCCACGCCCCAGACTTCCTCAACCGGCTGATTCTGAAGCAGGGTGGCCGTGCGCTTCGGGTTACCGGGCGTCAGGGCCAGCACCCCCCGGAACTGCTTCCACTCCTTGCCAGCCCATTGGGCACTCTTCGCCAGCGTCTTTGTCGGACCCATACCAACGCCGACGGTCAGGCCGGTTGTGGTCAGCACGTGCGCCCGCAGGCGCCGGCCGAAGTGCTCAAAATCCTCACACCCGTCAATGCCGGTCAGATCGAGAAACATCTCGTCAATGGAGTACTGCTCAACACGGGGCGTGATTTCCTCCAGGGCCGTCATCACCCGCTGGCTGAGACTGTGATAGAGCCCGTAATTCGAGCTAAACACATGAATCTTTTCAATATATCCTTCATTCTTTATCTGAAACCATGGTGCACCCATTTTGATGCCCAGCGCTTTGGCACCCGCAGAGCGGGCGATGACGCAGCCGTCATTATTGCTGAGCACCACCACCGGTTTACCACGCAGGTCGGGCCGGAACAGCGACTCGCAGCTCGCATAAAAGGAGTTGACGTCCGCCAGTCCGAACATAGGCAGCGCCATAGCTACCTCCGACGCGCTTTTGTACTGTTGAAGAACCAGGTGACGACGCCCAGCAGTTGCAGCTCCTCCGGATAAATGATGGAGTAGGCCGGGTTCATCGGCAGCAAGGCGAGCCTGGGTTGCAGCTGCAGACGCTTGACCGTAAATTCGCCGTTAACCTCGGCGATTACGATGTCGCCGTGAGTCGCCTCTTCTGCCCGGTCAACCACCATGACATCACCATCGCAGAGACCGAGGTCCCGCATACTGTTTCCACTGGCGCGCACGAAAAAGGTTGAGGCGCGCCGGCGGATGCAGAGTTCATTGAGATCGAGTTCTTTCTCAACATAATCCTGAGCGGGGGAGGGGAAGCCTGCGGCGCACGGATCGGCATACAGCGGCACCCGGACACGGGGCGTAAATATGGGTGGCCAGAGCAACGTCAGCCCGGGAGTATAGTTACCCGGATTCATGACCTGATGCCCTGGCCATACTGCAGCAGTACTGCGGAAACTTCGTTGAAATTGCGCATAAAAATTCCTCCTCTTATTTTACTGTTTATACGTACAGTATTATTGAGGTGAATTAATCTGGCAAGAGGGAGCGAAGCGGCCATGTATAAAAGCGAAGCCATCTGTCTGACAGGATGGGGAATTTTATAAAGGTCAGCCCGGCACTAAGTGGCCGGCTGCTTTAACAGTAATGCGGAATGTATGTATGGTGTGTAAGCAGTCCATACCGGCATCGGTGAAATGACGCTTCCTCGTCACGGCTGTTCGTTCCTCGCTGCGCTGCGGTACGCCTCAGCCGGGCCTGCGGCGAGCGTTACAATTGCACGTTCAGGGAAAGAAATATGCAGCCCTGTTACTCTTCCGGCTTACCTATTCCGGCAACAATACCCAGCTGAGAGATGCGAACTATAAAAGCGTTAATCCTTATCTGCCGGTAAGGCCTCGATAAGCTCATGGCCCTGGTGATGAATATTGCCTACTTTTTTGCTGACAGGATGCCAGGTAAATCCTTTTTCCGGAACGGCTGCGTCGCGGGCAATTTCTTCTGCACGCGCTGGAGACGTTTCGTCACTGAGCCATTCACGAACAGCATCAGGCGTAATCACCAGCGGCCGCCTGTCATGTATATCGACCATGCCCTGATTGCTGGCTGACGTGACAATCACGAAGCCCTCTTTGCCGTGATCCTGCCCGTACGGCTGCCTGCCGATGGCGGCAAAAAAAAGAGGCTCCTTTTTTTTATGAAAAATGAAGAATGGCTGCTTCTTACCACCTTCTTTCTGCCATTCGAACCAGCCGTCAGCAGGCACGATAGCGCGGCCATAATTCCAGAGAGGCTTAAACATGCGGCCGCTGGTAGCCGTCTCACCGCGGGCGTTGATAAGTGGCTGCTTATCCCACCATTCCGGTCCATAGCCCCAGAACACGGGATCGAGGCGGAGCGAATCTTCCTGCTCGTTTAGCAGTAGTACTTTAGTCCCTGGTGCTACGTTAAAGCGACCGACAGGCTCAGGATCGAAGGTTATTTCGTCCGGTTTCAGGCCGAGTGAATCAAAATAGTTGTCGCGACTGCTGTACTGCGCAAATCGTCCACACATGGGTACCTCCTGCTGTTGATGTAAGGATAGCGACGTATACTGATATCAGGAGTATTAAATGCGCCTGCATGACGGACGCCCGGTCGTTATCAGGTTCACCTCACAAGGCTGAAAAGCTGTAAAGAATGGAGCAATTCATGGCCTTTCAGAGTCCGGCCCAGAACTACACCGAAACGCGCCTGAGTCTGGGCGATCTGGTGCATCTTTCCCCTTACTCTACCTATCTGATGCGCAGCGAAAGCGACTGTCCAGATGCAGGTATTATTAAAGGGTCCGTGCTGGCCATCGATCGGGCGCTGACACCGGCACACGGTCAGTTAATCGTTGCCGAGCTTGAGGGAGAACTGACGCTGAGGCGGCTGCTGCTCAATCCGGTTCCCGCCCTGCAGGCGCTGGACGCGGACGAAACTGTTACGCTGCTTGATGTAAGCCATGTGCTGCCCGTGTGGGGTGTGGTTGCCTATGCCCTCACCGATGTAGCCGGAGTGGGATTTAACGGGCCGGCAGGAGATTAGTAATGTTTGCGCTGGCCGATGCCAACAATTTTTACGCCTCATGCGAAACCGTATTCAGGCCCGATCTGCGTGGTAAACCAATTGTCGTCGTGTCGAACAACGACGGGTGCGTTATTGCACGATCGGCAGAGGCAAAGCGTTTAGGGGTTAAAATGGCCGCCCCGCTGTTTCAGAATGAGCGTTATTTCAGGCAGAACGGTGTGCACGTGTTCAGCTCCAATTACGAGCTGTACGGCGACATGTCTGCACGCATGATGGCCATACTGGGCGAGATGGCTGCGGGACAGGAAGTCTATTCCATCGATGAGTCATTTCTGGACGTTACCGGGATTGATAACCTTATCCCGTTTGAGGCATTCGGGCAGCAGATGCGCGAGCGCATCCGGCGTGAAACCGGGCTGATAATCGGCGTGGGGTTCGGGCCGACTAAAACCCTGGCCAAACTGGCCAACCATGCATCTAAGAAGTGGACGCAGACAAATGGCGTCGTAGACCTGTCAGACAGTAGCCGGCAGCGAAAACTCCTGCATCTGACTGACGTCAGTGATATCTGGGGCATTGGCCGGCGGATCAGTCTGCGCATGAACCAGCTGGGGATCACCACAGCCCTGCAGCTCGCGGACAGCAACATCAGCATGATACGGAAGAACTTCGACGTTATCGTCGAGCGCACCGTGCGTGAACTCAATGGTGAGTCTTGCCTGGCACTTGAAGATGCACCGCCGCCAAAACAACAGATTGTAAACTCGCGCTCTTTTGGCCAGCGCGTCACACAGCTGGAAGACATGCAGCAGGCAGTCGTACTGTATGCCACGCGTGCTGCGGAAAAGCTCAGGCAGCAGAATTCACGCTGCCGCCATATAAGCGTCTCGATCGCTACCGGTCGCCACGGTGATGAACCGCAGTATTCGAATACTGCTTCCCGCATATGCGACTATCCGACGAACGACACGCGAGATATTATCGATTTAGCGCTTAGCGGCCTCAGCACTATCTGGCAGGAAGGCTACCGGTATGCTAAAGCCGGCGTTATGCTGGGAGATTTCTACCAGTCAGGCGTGGCTCAGTTTGACATGTTCAGTGAGCAGCAGCCGCGCGCGAACTCTGACGCTTTAATGGCAGCGCTGGACGGCATCAATCGCTCAGGTAAAGGAAAGGTCTGGTTCGCGGGTCAGGGTGACCGCGACAGTTCCTGGCAGATGAAGCGTGAAATGCTTTCGCCACGCTACACTACGAGATTAAAAGATATCCCAAGCATAAAATAAGTGTATAAGCACTCCGGGAATGCCATTTCTGTTTTATAATTAAAAATTATAGTAGCCATTCAATTAAGCTAAAGTAAAATGGTGAAAAATTATGTATAAATTTCATGCAAATCGCTTAAAGTATTCCAATCATTCAATACAACTATTTTGATTAAAATGATTTTATCGGTTTTTTAGTGTATTGAGTTTTTATCGCAAACTAGTGTGTTTTTATAAGTATTTCAATTAAGGATTTTTGACTATGATTACAAGTGGGATTTTAATAGGGCAAATAATTGATGATTTGTCAAATATAGTGCAGCAAGCAAAAATTAGAAATCAACTTGGGCACACTGATTTGTCTGTTTTTTGTGAAAACTTCTTCATGAAAATTTTAAATGAGACGTTAGATTTATCCTTAAAAAATAAAAATAAAGATAGAGCTAATGAACCCGGCATTGATCTTGCTGATGAATACAAAAAAACAGCATTCCAAGTCACAACGACTAAAACAAGCACTAAAGTAATTAATACGCTCGCAAAAATCACACCTGAGCAAAGAAATCTTTATCGGAACATATATATATTCATTGTAGGCGACAAGCAAGATAAGTATGAAGCCGTAACAAATGCTCTTAATAATCGAAGTAAAAAAGAGCAGTCTGTTGCTGAGGTTGATAGAGAGGGGGGCGTTAATATCCATGAGGACATAATATTCGAACCAAATGAAAACATCATGGATTTGACTGACTTGTTTCGTAAAATTGTAGGGTTAGACCTTGTTAGGATTCAAAAGATTCATGCCCTCGTTCAACAAGAAGGCGCAAAGGTTAAAATAGAACTGCAGGTGCCTGATGAGGATGGTAAGTTTCAAACAGAGGGATATCAGCTGTGGGAACCAAAGCAAAAACAACAACTTGGTGATGGGGTATTATTCTCTACTTGGGAAGCTGCTCAAGGGGATAACAAACCATCGCAAGCTGGTATCGATCTTGTTAAAAAAGATATAGAGCATATAGCATCCAAGCTTAACTCATTACCTAGAATAACACGTGAGTTTTTAGCTGCGCTATATGAACGTGCTAATTATAAACGCGAGCGATTTGCTGAACACCCAAGCGTTTTTTTAAATGTTGTAAAAAAAACATATTTAAATTCAGAAGAAGAGATAAGTTTACTGCTAACTGAGAATTTAATTTCTATTGATTATGACAAAAGTTCTGAAAGACATGTAGATCCAGAGATAGGTTTGAATATGTATCTTCCGCATAAATCAACGCTTGATCTCTCGTTTTATGATTTTGTGAATGAAAAAAACCTCTCATTCCGTGATGTAATTGGGAACATCAATTTCTCAGCCTTCTGACTAGAGGTGGGCTGCTTGATTTAAATCATTTTCTTAAAATCACCAATCAAGGCGGTTAATTATCCTTCATCTTTATTATAGGACTTTAAGCTGGCTGAAGTCGCATGCTACAAGATGGGGGAAACCTGGTGGCCTCCGGAACGTCCGTTCTGCTCGCTGGGATGTCACTGGCTGTTTGATCGGTGCAGCGTCTGGCTCAAAAGCATCGTTCTGCTTGATCAGCGGGAGGCGGATACTTTAAGTGGACTTTGTTTTATAGATGAGTGGGGGCTAGCGGTTCGCCGGATGCGCCCGTCATTTGTGACCGTAACGACGACGAGTGGCTAGATTATCGGCCCTGATATTTTTACCCGATGCCGCCCAGACCGGCGGCATCCCTCCAGTAAGGGATAATGAAGTCGCGTCGCTCCGTTTCTTTTGCCGCTTCCCGTCCTGCGGCCGGAAATCGGCAGGGGCAAAGTGCCAGGCCCTGACGTTAGCCGGGTCGCGTTGAACCAGAACCTCGGACTAAAGAAATAATAAGGATGTCGCTTCGCTCTGCTCCTTTTGCCGGTTACCGTCCTGCGGCCGGTATCCGGCAGAGTTAAAGTGCCGTGCCCTTACTGTAGCCGGGCTGCTTCTCAAACAAGCGAAGCTGTCGCCGGCCTCCTCACCCGTTCCCCGCCGTGCGCGGGACATTCAGTCCGCTCCGGCGGCGCGTGCGGCTTCGCGTCCGCCCTTGTTTGCTCAGCTGTTCGCCCGTCTGCGTGTTGGTCACGGCACCACAGGGGTGCCCCCTGACATTAAGGAGCATAACTATGTCCCGATTCATGCGTGGCGACAGCGTACAGATCATGGCCGGCTTTCCGGATAACAGCATCGACTTCATTCTGACCGATCCCCCGTACCTCGTCGGCTTTAAGGACCGGTCCGGCCGTTCGATCGCGGGCGACGTGAGCGACGAGTGGGTACTGCCGGCCAGCCGTGAAATGTTCCGCGTGCTCAAAAACAACAGCCTGGCGGTGAGTTTCTACGGCTGGAACCGTGTGGACGTCTTCATGCATGCATGGAAATCGGCGGGCTTCCGCGTCGTTGGGCACCTCGTCTTCACCAAAACCTACGCTTCGAAATCGGCATTTGTCGGTTATCAGCATGAAAACGCCTACCTGCTGGCCAAAGGGCGCCCGCCGCTGCCGGCGAAACCCTTACCTGACGTCATGCCCTGGCAGTACACGGGCAACCGGCACCATCCGACCGAAAAGCCGGTGAATGTGTTGCAGCCACTTATCGAAACCTTCACGAAGCCCGGGTATTTAATTCTGGACCCGTTTGCCGGTTCCGGTTCGACCTGCGTTGCCGCGGACCAGTGCGGCCGCCGCTGGATTGGGATCGAACTGCTTGAGGAGTACCACGCCGCCGGGCTTCGCCGCCTGGGTGAACTGCGCGCCGCCCGTGCCGCATAACGTATTTCATGTAACCGGACCATAAGGACAGCACCATGACAGACCAGCCACTTAACACTGAATACATCCAGCTTACCGACGACATTAACGACCTGGAGGAATCGCTTTACGAGTTTCACCTGCGGTTACGGGACATGACAAAGCGCCATCTTTTCCGCGGCGCGGCGCCGGCGCAGAAAATGGCCGGGATGCTGATCGAGCAGATAGATACCGAACTGGTGGCGCTGTACCGGCGCGCTGCCGAGATGCGCGGCCACCTGAAATAACGGACGAGGCGGTCATTTTATGACCGCCTGCTGTCTGTACGCAGATACTGCGGCCGCTGCGCTTTTGTCCACAGGGTTACTGACCGGATATGCACCCGGGCTGTGGACAGAATGAAATAAGGATGTTGCTGCGCGCCGCTATATTCCGCCATGCGGCGGGACAGGGCAGAAAACCCGATCCGTGCGGACTGCGGCCGGTGCCGTGACTTCACTTTAGCCCGGCCGCTGCGTGTTCAAGAGATCGCTATGCTCGCCATCCTCGCCCGTTCGCACTCGCTCCGCCGCACTTACTCCCGTCGCGCCGCCGCTCAGAAATTCGCGCCAGCGCCGTGCGTAATCCCGTCTCCCGCTCGCTTGCGCTGCGGCCTGCGGTGTCGCTCCTGAACACTCCGCTTTCCGCCGGGCTGCCATTCAGTCACGGCACAGGCCGGAACTGTGATGACTTTGACTGCGGAGGATTTCTTATGACATTTAGCGGACCAGCGGTATACGTCGGGACTTACCATAAATATAACTGCGGCAGCATTTTCGGGAAGTGGTTTGATCTCACTGACTTTGAGGAAAAGACCGAGTTTCACGACGCGTGTCGCGAACTCCACGCCTCTGAAGAAGATCCTGAATTTATGTTTCAGGACTGGGAGGGCATTCCGTCTAAATTCGTGTCTGAATCCTTTATCGACTGGGATTTCATCGCGGCGTGGAAGCAGGCGAAAGAAGAGGGCAGGGAAGACGCCTTTGTTGCCTGGGCGGATTATTCCGGCGGGTGCGATTTCGACGCGTTTGATGATGCGTACAGGGGAAAGGCGGAAAGTGAGGAAGATTATGCATATGAGCATATTGAAGACAGCGGCCTGCTGAATGACGTTCCGGAGCCGCTGCGCTCTTATTTCGACTATGAAGCCTATGCCCGTGACCTGTTCAGCAGCGGGTATGTGCTGCACGACGGCTTTGTATTCAGCAACTGATGACGCCGGCAGGGGAAGCCCTGCCGTTAAGGAGAAAAAATGAAACTGTCACCGCAAACCCGCGACATCCTTCGCCAGTATAAAGCCCTTGTGAATGCGCAGCGACGAACCAACGGGCTGAGAGAGCTGAGGACGGAGGAAATTATGGATGAAATCTGTCATTTCATGACCTGTCAGAGTGCCGTTTACATAGGCGGCCACTTTATTAAGCAGGGCGAAAAAGGGTAATCAGCACAGTCAGGCGGTTCCGGCCGCCTGTCAGCCCGCCGAAAAACCTGCGCCTGCGGCGGCGGGGCGTTCGCCTGACGGTGCGTCTTCCGCACCGCCAGTAGGCAGGGGAATGAATAAATGCCGTCCTGAGCGGTTTGCAGTCTTAACTGTAGTTAAGTTTAGCCCGCTCACTATGTCATCAAAAGCTAGCTTCACCCCCATAAAAGAGATAAAAAAGACTAATGGCGCAAATCCATAACTTTAAGTGAATTTATTAATCTATGTCCAAGAGCCAATCATAAATTTAGCTGGCTTTTATATCAAATGACTTTATTATCATGGAGCTGCTCCCTGGAAATGCCTCTTTGTATTTAACTGTTGGAGGAAGATTTTCAATTATATACGCTCTGACTTCAGGCTTCATACGATAGCCAAAAATTATTGATTCCACCCAGTCCAATTCGAATTTTCTGTTGTAGAAATGCTGACTTGATTGTTTCTCAAAAAAATTCGAATCAGAAATGTGGCGATATTCGGATTCATATTCCCATTCATTTAGTTTAGTACACAATGCATTTATAATCCTATCTCCTAGATCAAGGCTTTTATCTAAATTATACATGACTTTCATTACATCAAGGATGGGAATGGTTGGTATATTTTTAGTATAAAAAACTTTTTTTGTTTTAATATCTTTTCCCTTGAATTCAATGCAAAATCCATGATGTGAATTGGCATAATGTGACCACATAAGGTTACTGTCTGGCTTGGAAGAAAATGAAATTATGCTATAAGAGTTAATTTGTTTTTCGAAGTTTTCAACCAAATTTTGTAGATAAACCTCCCCTTCTAAAGTGAATTTCCCTGTGCTGGTCAGAGGTGCTAAATTCTTTTTAAAGGGTTTTTGAACTTGCTTTACAAAGGATTTAAATTCTTTAGGTGAGGGTTTCAGTAACTCAACCTTACAATCAAAAAGATCGTTGAAGTTAAGCCTGCTTGAAAAGGTTGCCATGTTTTCAATTAAATTTATCAGGCTGTAGTCTTCTCTGAATTTTTCGTTGTTGGACACCGGTCTGTATTTGTAAATATAATCGGGATTGTCAATTTCCATTTTCACCTTTTCCGTATCTATTTAAAATTATTTTTCAACCAAGACGAAGTTTTTTTTCTTGAAGTGCGTTGTAAGTTCACTCACTAATTGAATAATAACAATATTTACCGTGGGCGTCCTGTCGGCTGTCATGCTTCGCACAGAGCCGGCAGGCCGTCTCTGCCCGGCCCCGTTCCGGGGCAGCGGGTTTCCATCCTGACGCAACACCTTCCGCTCGCAGCAGCCGTTCCGGCTGCGCCGCTCAGTCCCGCCGTAAACGGCGCTCCCTGCATCCCGCCACCACACACGGCGGGATGTAAGGGGCAACGCTGTTTCGCGCCCGCGCGTCACACCGTTGCGGCGGGTTCCTGCTTTCCTCATGGGTTGTTTCGCCCGCCTGAGTCCTTTCGCCGGGGCTGAGACAAGCACAAACCGCCTGGCTGTCCAGGGACGGCTGAAGCCTCTCGCCGGAAAATTTTTTATGTGGCCAAAAATTTTTCCGCTCGCGCCCGGACATCTGCGCCGGCCCGTGCTCGTTACGCCCTTAGCGGCGAACGGCTCTCAAACGGGTGAAGGTTACAACCTGGGGAGAAAACAGCAGTTCCCCGCAAAACGTCAAGACCGCGGCCCCGGCAACTCAACGGGTGATGGTTTTAAGGGCAAACACAATCAGGAGATTTCAGTGGAACAGCCAGCAATTGTGCGCTTACCGGATGACACCTATACGCGTGAGCAGGCGACGGCAGTCGCCGCGCAGTACATCAATGTTGCTATCGAAGACGATCAGGGTACGCATTTTCGCCTTGTCGTGCGCAAGGACGGCGATTTGGTCTGGCGGGCATGGAATTTTGAATCAAACGCGGGTTACTGGCTGAACCGTTATATCGGTGATTACGGTATTCGCAAAGCGCAGTAAGCAGTGAAAAGGTGCCCTGCGGAGCAGCAACTCTGCAGGGCGAGACAGTCATTAATCTAACGAGGTATCAACGATGTCAGTAGCCAATGTTAAAGCAAAAGCCCCTAAAAAAACCAGCGCTAAAAAAGTGACCGACGCCGAACAGGCAGCGGTAAAAGCGGCGCTTGAAGCCACGCCGGTTGAATACGCGCCCCTGTCAGTGTTCGTGATGTCGCTGCTTAATGCCCGCACCATCCCGTATTCAACGGAAAGCATTGAAAGCATGGCGGCAACCATTAAGTCGGTCGGCCTGTTGCAGAATCTGGTCGCCCACGAACTGCCGGACGGCGAACTGGCGGTGGCCGCAGGCGGCAAACGCCTTACCGCCCTGAATCTGCTGCTCTCACAGCAGTTTCTGACCCCCGATTACCCGGTGCCGTTCAAGCGCGTTTCCCCGGAAATGGCCGCGCTGGTTTCCTACATCGAGAATGCGCAGCGCAGCGATATGCATGCGGCAGAGCAGATTGCCAGCTTCGGTGCACTGGCTTATCAGGGCAAAACTCCCGAACAGATTGGTGCAGAGCTGGGCTACAGCACCCGTCACGTTCAGCGCATGCTGAAACTCGCAAACCTTGCGCCGTCACTGCTTAAATTGCTGGCAGACGATCAACTGACGGTTGAGCAGTGCCAGACGCTTTGCCTCGAAGACGATCAGGCCCGTCAGGTGCGTGTCTATGAAGAGGTGAAAGCCTCCTGGCATAACCTGCCCGTCACCATGTTAAGAAAACTCATTACCGATAAAGAAATCTCGATCACTGATAAGCGCTTTCTTTTCGTGGGTCGTGAGGCGTATGAGGCAGCCGGCGGTGTCGTGCGCGAAGACCTGTTCAGTCAGCAGGAAGGTGAGGGAACGGCTGACGCGGTTCTGCTGGAAACCCTGACCGTGCAAAAACTGACCGCAATGGCGCAGGACATTCAGGATAGCGAAGGCTGGAAGTGGAGCCTGGGCCAGCTGAGTTCGCTTTACCCGCACAGGGATGCACTGACTTATCAGCTGACTGACGAGCCGGAGCCTGTGTACATCGGTGATGAAGAAAGCCGCATCGATGATCTGTACCAGGTAGCCGACGATTGCGCACAAAGCGCCGACGACGAGGGCTACAGCGCCGCCAGCGATGAAATTGAAATCATCGAAAAAGCTGCACTGGTTCGTGCCTGGACCCCGGAAATTCGTGCCATGTCAGGCGTGGTGGTCGGGTTCGATAAATACGGTGAACTCTGTGTGCAGCGCGGCGTTGTGCGGATTGCCGATCTGCAGGGCGAAGAAAGCAGCGAAACAGAGCAGGACGAAGAGTCTGCCGTACCTCATATCAGCCCCATCAACGTGGCTAAAAAGCCGGATGCGGCTGAGGGTATCAGTCTGCCGCTTCTCACAAAAATGTCCTCAGAGCGCACTCTTGCCGTGCAGGCTGCGCTGATGCAGCAGCAGAAAAAGGCTGTTTCCCTGCTGGTCTGGCAGCTTTGCACTGACGTCTTCACCTCCGGCTCACATTATGGCAACCCGTTTGGCATCCGCGTGACCGTGCCGCACTACAGCCTGACGCAGAATGCCCCGTCCGGTGACAAAGGCCCGGGTTTTACCGCCATGATGCAGGAAAAAACCCGTCTGGAAGCCCTGCTGCCGCAGGGATGGAATAAAGACTTCACCACCTTCTTCGATCTGAGCGGTGAAACGCTTATGTCACTGATGGCGTTCTGTGTCGCCTGCTCGGTTGACGGGGTACAGACGCGTGAATATCAGCGCACCACTGACAGCCGCCTGGACTCACTGGAAAACGCCATTGGCTTCCACATGCGTGACTGGTGGCAACCCACAAAGGCGAACTTCTTCGCTGACCTGAAGCATACACAGATTATGGATGCGCTGACTGAGGCCGGGTTTAAAGGCGCGGCAGCAGACGCGGCGAAAATGAAGAAGGGGGATGCTGCAGAACTGGCAGAGGGAAAAATGCGGGATACGCGCTGGGTGCCAGCCTGGATGAAAGGGCCGGAGCCAGAAACGACCGGCGGGGCCGGATCTGCTGAGGCTGACAGCGACACTGACAACAACGATCCCGCTCACGCGGCCTGATAAGGAGCGCCGCCCTTCGGGGCGGCATGGAGACAAACATGAAAAATAACAATGCTCTGAATCTGACCGTGCTGACCGGAATGCACCCCTGTGAATTTGAGGAGTGGCGCGAAAGAGGCGAGAACGATCGCCATATTCTGACCAGCGCTGTCGCGCAGCTGCTGCACGTGCCAGCGGGCTGGAATGTCAACGGGGAATACCGTGGCGAATTTGGCGGATTCTTTCCGGTTCAGCTGCGCTACACGCCGCCCGGAGAGGCGTTCAGTCTCTGCGTATGCAGTCCGGGAGACGTGTCCGGGGAGTGGCTGATTGTACTCGTATCAGCTGACGGTAACTGCGTGCGCGAGGTGCTCAGGCTGACGCCGTTCGACCCGCAGCGCATCAGCGACCTGATCGCCGCAGCGGCACAGGCATCCCTGCTGGAACACTGCGCAGCCGGCATGGCGGAATATCTGGCAGAAGGAGAGTTCGCATGATCCCGCTCAGTCGTTCACTGGTTCCGCTTTCACCTGCACGCCGTGCAGCGATGCAGGCCATCGCCTTCGTTGAAAACAGGCATGAACGTAACGTGTACTGTGCAGACTATCCGTATGCGCACGCCTTTTTCCGCCTGCTCAGGGGCAGCAGGCGGGTAACCCTGAAAGAAATCCGTTTTTTCCGTCCCTCGATGCTTGAGGCCGAATTCAGGGGTAACAGACAGTCATGGCTGGCAGCGATTGACCGGATGATAGCCAGTGCCGGTGAGGACTGTCCGCATCCGCTGAGCAGTTATGATGTTCACGATCTGTTTCCGGGATGGCGGTTTCAGGGCACCGAGCGGCAGCGGCGAAAAACGGAGCTGCGCGATGAGAAGTATTCCCGCCAGTATCGCCGGGAGAGAGAGGAGAAAACGCGGATTCATCAGGCGGTAAAAGGGCAGGCTGAGATTGACCTGGCATTCCACACGCCAGCCAGTGTCAGCAGCTGGATATCACGCTGGTCTGACTCGCAACTGCATCATACCGAGCTGGAGATCATGTTTTATCGGTGGAGTGAGAGATTCCCTTCACTGAAATCTCTGGAGCGCTGGGAAATGGCAGGCCAGCCGTTATGGAGACTGGGGGCTGAGGCCGGGTTCCTGTCAGAGGAATCGACCGCGATGACGCAGGAGCTGGAACGCTGGATGGTACCAAACAAGCTGATGTTCAGGGCGGTAGCGGTATGAGCCAGGGAGATTACAGCACTGAACTGAAAACGGCACGGAGTCATGGCCCCCTTCGGCTCCCCGGCGTTGCCGGGTCGTCAGTCCTACTGCGCTAACCGGCTTTGCCGGTAAGCTCCGCCGAACCCCTTCGGGTTTCGGACATAGGGCCTGATGGCTGAGGTCAAAAGCTGCAACCGGCTGTCGCCGGTGCTTCAACCGGGCGCGCTGCGCCCTTTAAGGGCGTCACGCCGTTCCGTCGTGACGACTGTGTTCATGCTCATCCCTGTGCTGTCACCCTTTTCCGGCTGGTACGGAGCGGAGGGCTTTTCGTAGCACAGTCATCCGTTCGCCCACTAGGGGTACGCTTCGCCGTTCCTCGCCCGTTCGCACTCGCCACAAAGACGGCTCGCTTGCGCTGCGGCCTGCGGTGACGCCCCGTGTTCGCCCGTCTGCCGGTGCTACTTATGCCCTTCGCCGCTCCATACCAACCGAAACAGGGTTTTAGTAACCATCAGAGGAGAACCAGCATGAACACACAGAACGTCAAAACCGCCGCAACCAAAACCACCGAAACCTGGGCTGAAGGTCAAAACACTAATTACTATCTGGGAGATCGTTTTGCCAGCGCAGAGGGGTACGCCGAAGAAGCGCGGAATTACTGGCTGAATCGTGAGGCGGCGGCGGTAAAAGCGCCTGCGGAGATCGACGTACACAGCTTTCACGATGCGCTGGGGACACTCTATCCGCTGAACTGGGCATGCAGTGAGAACGGGAACTGTGAAACGTTCATGTTTGCAGAAATGTACTGCGGTGAGGTAACGGACATTTACGCCCGTATCGGGGTGCGTTACTTCCGCCTGCGTAATTACAACCACATGACCCACGCCCAAATCATAGCGAGCGTTAAGGAGGCATTTGAACTGAACCAGAAATGAAAAAAGCAGGCATAAGCCTGCTCATTCACCGCCGGAACCACGCTACCAACGAACGTTCCGGCGCTATCAAACTTAACGGAGATAAACCCATGCAATTCGACCCGCAAATCGTGTCACACGCACAGGCATTTGTAAATGCCCTTCGCAAAGGGAAACGCGCGCGCGTCCCGGCTATTCGCCTGGAGCACTGGCAGCAGTTTATGACGCTGGTTTACGCCGGACTCGGCCTCGCGTGATGTGAAAAGCCGCTCCTGATCGGGGCGGCTGTTAAAGGAACATAATTATGTCTCAGATAAGTTTTGCGGAATTTTTTGACCAGGCACAGGACGCGGCACCGGTTGTTCAGCGTCCTGTACCGGCACTGCCTGTAAATCTGCCTGCGGTTTCTCCACCCGTGTTAAGCCTTGCCGCGGCGAGAAGACAGTTTATCAGCGTCTTCCATGAGACAGCGTATAACCTGCGCCGCTGGGAGGTGTTCAGCGATTTCATTATCCTGGCGGCCAGTGAACTGGATATCGCCCGGATCAGAACGCCGGAAAGCATTGAACGCTGCCGGAAAATCAGCGAACGCTACAGCGCCGCCGACATGCGCAACATGCACGAACTGTTCGCGCTGATGGTATGTGCGCTTCAGGCTCAGTTTCATGATTTTCTGGGCGCTGTTTTTATGGAGCTTGAGCTGGGCGACGATCGCCAGGGGCAATATTTTACGCCTTACAATGTCCAGTCAATGATGGCACGCCTGCTGATGCCAGGCGTGATTGATACCATCCGGCGGGAAGGGATGTTTACCCTGTCAGAGCCGACATGCGGAGCCGGGGGAATGGTGATCGCTTACGCAGAGTGCCTGATTGAAGCCGGGCTTAACCCTTCCGTTCAGATGTTCGTCAGTTGCATTGATATCGATCCTGTTGCAGCAGATATGGCGTTTATACAGCTTTCCCTGCTGGGTATTTCAGCGGAAGTTGTCACCGGTAACACGCTGACGCTGGAGTTTAACCGGGTGCGCTATACACCAGTTTACTATCTCAATGATTTTGAAGAACGGCTTGAAAGCCAGCGCCGGATCAAGGCGATGATGGCTTTTATCAGGGCAATGTAAGCCACGGACAAAACAGCAGGGAACAGCAGGGCAGGGAAGCCGGTTTACGGGGTTGTATAGGGTGCATGAGTAATGCAGAAATTGCACAATATACGAAATTTCGTATAATGAGGAAATGATGCGTAAGAAAATCAGTTTTATTGACAGCAGTCTTGAGGATTTACGGGCTTTCCCGGAAGAGGCCCGCACCGCGTCAGGGTATCAGCTTGACCTGGTGCAGCAGGGACTGGAGCCGGACGACTGGAAGCCATTTGCTTCAGTCGGTCAGGGAGCACGTGAAATACGCATTCGGGGTAATGACGGCATTTTCCGGATCATGTATGTCGCCAAATTTGAAGAGGCCGTGTATGTGCTGCACTGCTTCCAGAAAAAGACACAGAAGACCAGCCAGAGTGATGTGGAACTTGCCCGGAATCGTTATCGCAGACTGGCAGAGGAGCGTAAAAAATGAATATTCAGACTTTTGATAATGTGTGGGACGCGATCAGCGAAACGCCAGAACAGGCGGAAAATATGAAACTTCGCGCCGAGTTAGTGAGCCGCCTGAATAGCTGGATTAAACGTAATGGCCTGAATCAGGCCACTGCCGCCGCTGCGCTGGGCGTTTCACAGCCAAGAGTGTCAGAGCTGGCAGGCGGCAAAATTAACTGCTTCTCGATTGATAAGCTGGTCAGCATGATGGCACATGCCGGACTGCACATAACCAGTATTGAGATAAGCGAACCAGAGGCAGCGTGAGCTGCCTTTTTGCCCCGCGCAAACTGCCAGGGCGGTAGCCCCTGCGGGGCAGGATAAACCCGGTGCTGACGCACCGGCTATACCCTTTCACCTGACCGTCTTCATCCCTTCCCATCTGATGCTGATAGCTTGCTGTTTCTGATAACCGGGCTGATTCTGCCACTGCCACTGCCACTGCCACTGCCACTGCCACTGCCACTGCCACTGCCACTGCCACTGCCACTGCCACTGCCACTGCCGGGACATGGCCACCTTCGGCTCCCCGGCATTGCCGGGTCGTCAGTCCTACTGCGCTAACCGGCTTTGCCGGTAAGCTCCGCCGAACCCCTCCGGGTTTCGGACATAGGGCCTGATGGCTGAGGTCAAAGGCTGCAACCGGCTGTCGCCGGTGCTTCAACCGGGCGCGCTGCGCCCTTTAAGGGCATCACGCCGTTCCGTCGTGACGACTGTGTTCATGCTCATCCCTGTGCTGTCACACTTTTCCGGCTGGTACGGAGCGGAGGGCTTTTCGTAGCACAGTCATCCGTTCGCCCACTAGGGGTACGCTTCGCCGTTCCTCGCCCGTTCGCACTCGCCACAAAGACGGCTCGCTTGCGCTGCGGCCTGCGGTGACGCCCCGTGTTCGCCCGTCTGCCGGTGCTACTTATGCCCTTCGCCGCTCCATACCAACCGAAACAGGGTTTTAGTAACCAGCAGAGGAGAACCAGCATGAACACACAGAACGTCAAAACCGCCGCAACCAAAACCACCGAAACCTGGGTAAAACAAAACTTCGACGTGCATCTGTCGATGCGCACAAATCGCCGGGTTAGTCTGGCGAAGCTGGAAGGCGATCTGATGAAGCACCGTGCTATGCAGAAACTGGGCGTTGATACTGAGGAGCTTTTCGATGACCTGCAGCTGGCAGTTGCGTGCATAACCACAATGATTGACAGGGGTGACATCGTCACACCGTCCGGGTATGAGCTGGCGTCGTCCGTGCGGTCTCTGGCTATGGAACTGTATCCTGAAGCGTGGGAAGCCGTGGATGGTCCTGATCTGCCGGAACTGGCATGGCTGCAGGCCGATGCTCCCGGATGTCGTGAGGCTGAGCGTCAGTTATATATTGAGAGTGCCCGTCCTTTTGGCGTCACCGTATACGGCTGCATGGAGTTCCATGAGGATGATCGAAATCTTGGCACGTACTGGCAGGATGGGGCAGTTTGCCTGGGCCGTGCTGATTCCATCACGGAGGCAATGGAGTTGCTGGTTCAGGCTGATCTGAACAATGACTGGCAACTGAGCGACTACGATGCACTAAGCTTTCAGCCGAAGGTCGTCACGATCACCGACCTTGCACATCGAGTTGTGCTGCGCGGCAATGCCAGTAAGCTGGAATGGACTGTACCTGAAACCGATCCGGCGGAACTTGAACGGATCGCTGAACAGAAAGCGGCACTGCTGAGCCAGGCTGCATTCGAGTCAGGCTGGGATAACTTTGGTACTGCCCGCAGCTTACGCAGCGAGGCCGACTTACTCAACCTCAACGCCGTTCACGCCGTATGGCGGAACGATCCGGAAGTGGCTAAAGCTCTGAGAGAGTACCGGCATCCGTCAAAACGCCTCGATGAAACAGAAATCATGGAAAATATGGAATTTTAGTCCATCGCATGACTGGCGCTGCCTGGAATGCACTGAGCACCAGGCAGCACGTCCATGCTGGCGCGAAAGTAACAGGAGCTCCCCATGGTAAATAACACTGCACCCGATGTAAGACTGCCTGCGGCATTTTCGCAGCCTGAATCATTGAAAATCGCTGACATCGGCTGTCTGGCCAGTCTCATGCAGCAGGATAGCTACGATGGTGCAGCCATCGCATCCGCCGCAGCGGCCATTAAGACATTCGCCAGTTGCACTGGACTGGACAATGAAAATGACCTGGCTTCAACAGCGATGACCGATCTTCTCGCCAACCTCATGCACCTCTGCAACGCGGCTGACCTGCCGTTTATAGAGCTGTTGCGCCGCGCCGGTGAACATCTCGAAAATGAAACCGGAAGCTGAATCCGTGCCGTGCAGGGCGCAAAGACTGCAGGCCTTACAGGCCAGGCAAAACCCGGTGCTGACGCACCGGCTATACCCCTCCGCGTTCTCTGTAGTCTGCCAGTCATGCCGGGTGTCTCTCTACTATCTGTATGACAGCTCCGGTTGTGGCAATCATTCTGCGATTACTGCCTTTACTGACTAAACATCAACTTCAGGGGCCGGGACATGGCCACCTTCGGCTCCCCGGCGTTGACGGGTCGTCAGTCCTACTGCGCTAACCGGCTTTGCCGGTAAGCTCCGCCGAACCCCTTCGGGTTTCGGACATAGGGCCTGATGGTTGAGGTCAAAAGCTGCAACCGGCTGTCGCCGGTGCTTCAACCGGGCGCGCTGCGCCCTTTAAGGGCGTCACGCCGTTCCGTCGTGACGACTGTGTTCATGCTCATCCCTGTGCTGTCACCCTTTTCCGGCTGGTACGGAGCGGAGGGCTTTTCGTAGCACAGTCATCCGTTCGCCCACTAGGGGTACGCTTCGCCGTTCCTCGCCCGTTCGCACTCGCCACAAAGACGGCTCGCTTGCGCTGCGGCCTGCGGTGACGCCCCGTGTTCGCCCGTCTGCCGGTGCTACTTATGCCCTTCGCCGCTCCATACCAACCGAAACAGGGTTTTAGTAACCATCAGAGGAGAACCAGCATGAACACACAGAACGTCAAAACCGCCGCAACCAAAACCACCGAAACC